>Ga0187788_10000475_pt1 | contig 11154 bp, 10 predicted proteins | sample 1015_BV01_MP10_2_FD_133008 | JGI IMG/M metagenome (GOLD analysis project Ga0187788, IMG submission 133008) | Tropical peat soil microbial communities from peatlands in Department of Meta, Colombia - 1015_BV01_MP10_20_MG | ecosystem: Environmental > Terrestrial > Soil > Wetlands > Peat | place...
CCAAAATTTGATTTTGTCATAATGGCGGGGCTTGTCCCGGCCATTACTTATTGGAGCAACACGCTAATTGGGAACGCCGAGACGAGCCCGGCGATGACAGGCTGGGGCACGGTCGTTACTCCACCGTCTCATTCGGGTAGGCGCCCCACAGTCGTTCCTGCCGGATATAGCCCTCGAAACCTTTTCCGCTGAACTGACACCAGGTGCCATTGCACGATTTGATCGCGCCGAGCACGCCGGATTGCAGGCGGGCCGACACTGCCGATTGGACGTCTGCGCTTTCGTAGAGTGGAACCAGTTCGTCCTTTGTTTTCGGTACCACCAGAGCCATCCGTTTGCCAGACAAGAGCGAGTGATAAACCCAGCCTTCCGCGCCTTCCCAGTCTCGGATACGGCGCCAATTCTCGAACTCCGCGGTGACCTCAACCGGCATGCCCGCGTGGGTGTAGACCCAGCGTACCTCCTGATCCTTGTTCGGTCCGGACCGTGCATTGACCCGGTCCGACTTGAGGCTCACGAAACGCGGGATCGGAAGGCCGCTAACGGAGCCGGTAGCATCGCCAGCGGGCGAGGCGGTAGCTGGCTGCACTGCCACAATGCGGGCTGCCAGCACGAGTCCGCCAAGCGCAGTCCGGAAGCTTTGTGTTGTCACGGCCATCTGATAGGAAAAAAGAACGGATTTTGTCCAAAGCGCAGTTTGGGGGAGCGCGGTTAATGAGAGCTAAATCGGCGCTTACTGGCGGTACCGCCGCCAAATGCCGCGATTGAGAGCATGGCGAAGAGCAAGAAGCCGCTGGTCATTGTGACGCGTAAGCTGCCCGATCCCATCGAGCTGCGAATGCGGGAACTTTTTGACACCCGGCTCAATCCTGACGACAAACCGATGACTCAAAGTCAGCTGGCGGAAGCGGTTAAAACCGCCGACGTACTGGTGCCGACCGTAACCGATCGAATCGACGCCTCGGTACTCAGCAAGTCGGGCGAACAGCTCAAGCTCATCGCGAATTTCGGCAATGGTGTCGACAATATAGATGTCGCGACCGCCGTTCAGCGCGGCATTACCGTTACCAATACACCTGGCGTCCTGACCGAGGATACCGCTGACATGACCATGGCACTGATCCTGGCGGTGCCGCGCCGACTGGTCGAAGGCGCCCTCGTCCTGACGACAGACAAGGATTGGACCGGCTGGTCGCCGACCTGGATGCTTGGCCACCGCATCTGGGGCAAGCGGCTCGGCATCATCGGCATGGGGCGGATTGGACAGGCCGTCGCGCGCCGGGCGCGCGCTTTCGGCCTTCAGATCCACTATCACAATCGGCGGCGGGTCGCACCCAAGATTGAGGAGGAGCTCGACGCCACCTATTGGGAAAGCCTCGACCAGATGCTCGCCCGCATGGACATTGTGTCGGTCAATTGTCCGCATACGCCGGCAACATATCATTTGCTCTCGGCGCGGCGGCTTAAGATGCTGCGGCCGGAAGCGTACATCGTCAACACATCGCGCGGCGAGGTGATTGACGAGAATGCGCTTGCCCGTCTGATCGAGTCCGGCGAAATTGCCGGCGCCGGCCTCGACGTGTTCGAACATGAGCCGGCGGTCAACCCAAAGCTGGTTAAGCTCGCCCGCGCGGGCAAGGTTGTGCTGCTGCCGCATACGGGCTCGGCGACGCTCGAAGGCCGCATCGATATGGGCGAGAAAGTCATCATCAACATCAAGACCTTCATGGACGGCCACCGGCCCCCGGATCGGGTCCTGCCGTCGATGTTGTGAGCCTCAGTAGCTGCCCGACAAATCCCTGATCGTCGGCTTGTTGCCGCTCAGCGCATTGTTCGGATCCCACGCATAGCTCAGTGTCTCGAACCGCATTGAGCGGGCGTCGATCATAAGAAGGCGACCGACTAGGCCTTCGCCGAAACCAACAATTTCGCGGATCACCTCCAGCGCCATCAGCGAGCCGAGCACTCCCGGTAGTGCCCCAAGGATTCCGGCCTCTGCACAAGCGGGCACGGTGCCGGCCGGCGGCGATTCGGGAAACAGGCAGCGGTAGGTCGGATTGCGCGTTCCGTCAGCCCGCGTTTCGTGCGCACGAACTGAAGTGAGTGAGCCATCGACGGTGCCGACCGCAGCAATAACAAGCGGCTTTCGCGCAAAGTAACAAGCATCGGAGACCAGGTAGCGCGTTGCGAAATTATCGGAACCGTCGGCAACGATGTCATAGCGCGCAATCAAATCGAGGGCGTTAGCTGCGGTCAGCCGCACACCATGCGTTTCGACTCTCACATGAGGATTGAGTCCCTTCACCGCATCCCCGGCGCATTCAACCTTTGATCTGCCAATATCATCGGTTGCGAAGATCACCTGACGTTGCAAATTCGATAGCGACACATCGTCGTCGTCGACGACACCAAGTGTGCCAACGCCCGCGGCAGCGAGGTAGAGCAGCACGGGCGCACCGAGGCCGCCCGCACCGACGACCAGCACGCGTGCGGCCTTGAGTTTGGCCTGGCCTGGACCACCCACTTCGCGCAACACGATGTGGCGGGCGTAACGTTCAAGTTCTTTGGCATCGAGCATCGTGGTTAACCTAGCGCATGATCCGAAAAGGTGGGAACGGCCTTTCGAAAAAACATCGTGCGAGAGCAAAATGTTACGCGATCCTGTGTCCGACAGTCCCTCGCGCACATACATTAGCGTCCCCAACCGGTCTTGCACCTCTGCTTCCATCGGCTATGGTGGCCGCAAAATAATATTGGGGCGTTGACACGATGCGTTTGGGTGGGTCCACGGTGATGCTAGCGCTTCTGCTCGGCGCCGTTCCGGCGCTGGCGCAGGAATCGCCTGGGGTCATTCCAGCACCCGCGCAGTCCGCCGCGCCTCGTGTTGCACCGAAAGCGAAGGCCGCCAAGCCCGCCCCGCCCGCGCCTAAGATCGCCGCGCCTGCAACGGTCACCGCAAAAACCGCCGCCTTAAGCGCCGAGGCGGCTGCAGCCGGGCCGGCCACGGATGAATCTGCAGGTATCCCTGATAGCGATCGCCTGAAAATCCAGGCAGCGCTGCTGTGGTCGGGTGACTATACCGGCGCCATTGGCGGCGAGGACTCTTTTCTCTCCTCAATCAAAAATTTCCAAAAACGCGCGAAGTTCAAAGTAACAGGCGTCCTCTCCCCCGCCGAGCGCACCAATCTGCTGGCGGCTGCCAAAACCCACGAGGACGAATTCGGCTGGACCATTGTAACCGATCCCGTGACGGGCGTGCGCCTTGGTTTGCCGGCCAAACTGGTACCGCAAGTGCGCGATGCTGCGCGCGGAACGCGCTGGTCGGCCGCGCACGGTGAGGTGCAGGTCGAAACATTCCGCATCAAGGATCCCGAGCTCAAGCTTGCAGCGCTTTTCGAGCAGGAAAAGAAAGAGCCGTCCAATCGAAAGGTCGAATCCAGCGTATTGCGCGACGACAATTTCTATATCAGCGGTATGCAGGGTCTGAAGAAATTCTCTGTGCGGGGATACGCGCGTAATGGTGAAATCCGCGGCTTCACACTGCTGTTTGATCAAATGATGGAAACAATTGTCGCCCCGGTGACGGCGGCGATGGTAAGCGCTTTCTCTCCGTATCCCGAGCGCAGTTCACCGTTCGCGGCCATAGCGAATTCAGTGGAATATGGCAACGGACTTGTCGTGAGCGCACGTGGCCACATCATCACCGACCGAAAGCTCGCGGCCGGATGCCAGGTTATTGTCGCCGCCGGTCTTGGCGATGCCGACCGGGTTGCCGAGAACAAGGACAATGGCCTGGCCCTGTTGCGTGTCTACGGGCCGCGCAAGCTGTCTCCGCTCGCGCTCGCTCCCGATGCGCCCAAAAAAGGCGACGTGACACTCATCGGCATTCCGGATCCGAAAGAGCAGAACGGCGCCAAGAAACTCACCGAAATCAAGGCGCGGCTGGCTGACGACAATGCGATCGAATTGCGCCAGCCAGTACCGATGGCGGGCTTTTCCGGCGCCGCCGTACTCGGCTTGCAAGGGGAATTTCTCGGCATGACGGAGATGCGTAATTTTGTACTTGCCGGTACAGAGCCGGCCGCGCCGCCCGTGCGGCTCATCACTGCAGGAACCATTCGCGACTTTCTGGCTGCGCATAATATTGCATCCGAACCGCAAGGTGGCGATGCGAAAGCGTCGGTGGTGAGAATTATCTGCGTACGGAGGTAATTTTTTGTCCGGGCCCTGCAGACCCGAGAACGTAACGCGCCTCGTTTGCTCGCTTTACCTGTTCTTCCATTTCGGCGGGCGTTTCTCGATAAAGGCCTTCATGCCTTCCTTCTGATCTTCCGTCGCAAACAGCGAATGGAAAATGCGCCGTTCGAAGGTTATGCCCTCCGAGAGGCCACTCTCGAATGCGCGGTTGATCGCTTCCTTGCCCGCCAGCACCGATGGCAGCGACATATTGGCGATCGTTTCTGCGACTTTTGTCGCCTCATCCATCAAACTAGCGGCCGACACCACGCGCGCCACCAGCCCGGATTTCTCGGCTTCTGCGGCGTCCATCATCCGTCCGGTCAGGATCAAATCCATGGCCTTGGCCTTGCCGATCGCCTGTGCGAGCCGCTGCGTGCCGCCAATGCCGGGAATGACGCCGAGCTTGATCTCAGGTTGACCAAACTTGGCGGTGTCGGCGGCAATAACGATGTCGCATTGCATCGCCAGTTCACAGCCTCCGCCTAGCGCAAAGCCCGCGACCGCTGCGACGATCGGCTTGCGCGCGTGGGCCGCAGCGTTCCAGTTTGAAACGAAATCGCCGAGATAGGCTTCGATGAACGGTTTGTCCGCCATTTCCTTGATGTCGGCGCCCGCAGCGAAAGCCCTGTCGTCGCCTGTGATGAGCAGGCAGCCGATCTTTTCATCGGCGTCAAAAATCTCAATCGCCTGTGTAAGCTCGGAAATCAGCGCCTTGTTGAGGGCATTGAGCGCTTGCGGCCGGTTAAGGCGGATAATGCCAACCCGGCCTCGCGTTTCAACGACGATGTATTGATAGGTCATGACTCAGTCCTTGGCTCAATCGAGTTTTGCTCCTGAGCGCTGCACCACATCACTCCATTTGGCTGAATCAGCCTTGATTGTCGCAGCGAAATCTTCCGGTGTTCCACCGGCCGGTTCGTCGCCGATCTTGGCAAATTTCTCCTTAAATGAATCTGACGTGAGCGCCTTGTTGATTGTAGCATTGAGCTTGTCCACGATCGGCCGCCGAACGCCGGCGGGTGCAATCACACCGGTCCAGGTTGGCGCCAGATATCCGGGTACGCCGGCTTCGGCAATTGTCGGAAGCTCCGGAAACGCCGGAGAGCGTGCGGCGCCGCTGACGCCTAACGCGCGCACTTTGCCATCGCGCGCGAAGGGCGCGATCGACTGCAAACTTTCGAACATGAGATCGACATGGCCGGCGATCAGATCGGCGATCGCGGGCGCGCCGCCGCGATATGGCACGTGCACGATCTCGGTTCCCGTCATGTACTTGAACAATTCGCCGCCGACATGACCGGGCGACCCGTTGCTGGATGAAGCATTGGTGAGCTTACCAGGATTTTTCTTGGCGTAGTCTACTAGCTCCTTCACCGAATGAATTGGCAGTTTGGGCGAAACCGCGAGCAACAAATGCCCGCGTGCGATCAGTGCGATCGGTTGAAAATCTTTTTCAATATTGTAAGGTAGCCTCGCCACCATGTGACGGGTGATTGCTAGCGCGCCAATCGGACCCATGCCGATGGTGTAGCCGTCAGGCGGTGACTTTGCGACCAGGTCAAGGCCGATGGTCAGGGCACCGCCCGGGCGGTCGTCAACGATAACCTGCTGGCCCAAGTCCTTCGACAATTCGGCGGCGAGAATGCGGGCGACTGTGTCGGTAGCGCTTCCCGCTGCTTGCGGAACGATGAACCGAATCGGATGATCCGGATAATCCGCGGCCGTGGCGGCGGCCACCATGGCAACTAGCGTCACTGCACTCAGGCCAAGCTTGTGCATATCATCGATCCGGCATTTCAGGTGACACAGCGTGGCCTACTTCTGACATGAGGGGCAATAGAAGGTTGAACGGCCAACCTGCACGATACGTTTGATCTTGCCTTTGCAATAGGGGCAGGGCTCGCCCTCACGATCATAGACCCGGAAATTGTGTTGGAAATCGCCGAGTGAGCCGTCGGCGCGGCGATGGTCGCGCAGCGATGAGCCTCCGGCTTCAATCGCATCCATCAGCACCGCCTTGATGGCATCGACCAGTTTTTCGGCGCGTTCGTTCGCTTTGCCGTGGCGATCGGCAATGGTCGAAGCACGTCGTTTAGGCGACAGGTGCGCACGAAAAAGCGCCTCGCAGACATAGATGTTGCCAAGCCCTGCAACGACTCGCTGATCGCTCAATGCAGCCTTGAGCGAGGTCTTCTTTCCCGCGCAGACTTTCGCGAGCATCGCTGCGTCGAATTCATTTCCCAATGGTTCCGGTCCGAGCGCGCGTAACAGGGGCTCTTGTTCCAGTTTGACACGCGGTACGAGCTTCATCGAACCGAAGCGGCGCGGGTCGTTGAAAGTCACTGTCGCGCCATTCGCCATGTGAAAGACCACATGATCGTGCGCGGTGCTTTTGGAGCGTTCATAATAATATTTGCTGGGCGCGCTGTCCTTACCGACGCGAAATGAACCCGACATTCCGAGATGCATCATTAGCACGTCGCCGGACGAAAGATCCGCCAGTAAGTACTTCGCCCTGCGCCCGAGCCCCTCTACAGTCTTGCCGCGTAGCCGCTCGGCAAAGTTCTTGGGCAGCGGCCAACGGAGATCGCCGCGCCGTACTTCGACTTTTGCAAACCGCTTGCCTTCCATGGCGAACGCCAGTCCGCGGCGCACCGTTTCGACTTCAGGCAATTCTGGCATTGATTAACCGCTCCCGCGCTGACACATAGCGCCCCCCGGCCACCCGCGCTATGGTCCTGCCCGAAAAGGACTATTGGCTATGCCCCGCGACCAGACCCATTTCGGTTACGAAACCGTGCCGCTCGACGACAAGCAAGGGCGGGTGGATGACGTTTTCCATTCGGTGGCGCGCCGTTACGACCTGATGAATGACCTGATGTCCGGCGGGCTGCACCGCGCCTGGAAGGATGCCTTGGTGACGGCGGTGAACCCGCCGAAAAACAAACGCGAATTTGCGGTGCTCGATCTGGCCGGCGGTACTGGCGACGTCGCTTTCCGTATTGCGCAAAACGGCGGGCCCGGCACGCGCGTCACAGTGTGTGACATCAACGCCGAGATGCTTGAAGTGGGCCGCGCGCGGGCGGCTGAGCGCGGGCTCGATGGTGTCGTCACCTTCGACCAGGGCAATGCCGAGGCGCTTGCCTACCCCGATCACAGCTTCGATTGCGTCACCATTGCCTTCGGAATTCGGAACGTGCCGCGCGTCGAACAGGCGCTTGCGCAGGCCTATCGTGTTCTGAAAATCGGCGGTCGTTTCCTGTGCTTGGAGTTTTCCTCAGTCGATATGCCGGGTCTTGATGCTCTCTATGAGCTTTATTCTTTCCAGGTGATTCCGCGCATTGGAGAGGCCGTGACCGGCGACCGCGAGGCTTACCAATATCTGGTCGAATCGATCCGTAAATTTCCTAAACCGAAGTCCTTCGCAACGATGATGGAGGCTGCTGGTTTTCGCCGCGTGTCGTTCACGCCCATGACTGGTGGCGTGGTGGCCCTGCATTCGGGCTGGCGATTGTGATCGCTGCCACCGCTCATCTTTTCCGCCTCGCCCGCGCCGGCTTTGTATTCGCGCGCGAAGGCGTTTTCGCACTGGTCGATACACGGCATTTGCCTTTGCCGGCCAAGACTGCCATCGCGCTGGCGCGATTGATTGAGCGTCCGACTGCCAAAGATGGATCGAGCCGGCTTGCCTCCGCACTGACCAGGCTCGGACCGACCTACGTCAAACTTGGGCAGTTCCTGGCCACCCGCCCCGACGTGGTTGGCACGGCGATCGCGCGCGATCTGGAAAGCCTGCAGGACAAAATGGCGCCGTTCCCGCAAAACGAGGCAGAAGCCGCGATCGTCGCCGCCTTCGGCAAACCGCTTAACCAGGTCTACGCCAGCTTCGGGCCCGCGGTGGCCGCTGCTTCGATTGCGCAGGTGCATCGCGCTGAGATCGAGATAGACGGTAAGCGCAAACCGGTAGCGGTGAAAATCCTTCGCCCTGGCATCGAGCGCCGCTTCAAGTCCGATCTCGATGCATTTTTCTTTGTAGCGCGCAAGGCGGAAAGTTTTTTGCTCGAAGCACAACGGCTGCGGCCAGTCGAAGCGGTGGCGACGCTCGCCCGCTCGGTGGCGATGGAAATGGATTTTCGGCTAGAAGCGGCCGCACTGTCCGAGATGGCGGAGAACACCCGCGAGGACACCGACTTTCGCGTGCCAACCGTGGATTGGGATCGCACCGCGCGCGAGGTGCTGACACTGGAATGGATCGACGGCACGCCGCTCAACGACCCTGCCCTGCTCACAGCCAAGGGCTTCGAGCTGCCCGCGCTAGGTCGTAATGTGATTCAGAGCTTCCTGCGCCATGCCTTGCGCGACGGTTTCTTTCACGCCGACATGCACCCCGGCAATTTGTTTGTCGACGATGACGGACGGTTGGTCGCAGTCGACTTCGGTATCATGGGGCGGCTCGGTCCCAAGGAGCGGCGGTTTCTCGCGGAAATTTTGTTTGGTTTCATCACGCGTAACTATCACCGCACGGCGCAGGTGCATTTCGATGCGGGTTATGTACCCCGGCATCATTCGGTGGAAAGCTTTGCGCAGGCAATACGAGCTATTGGCGAGCCAATTCACAACCGGACCGCTGAAGACATCTCAATGGCGAAGCTTTTGATGCTTCTGTTCGAAGTGACTGGTCTCTTCGACATGCGGACGCGCCCCGAACTGCTGCTCCTTCAAAAGACAATGGTTGTGGTGGAAGGCGTCGCTCGTTCACTCGATCCCAAGCTCGACATGTGGAGCACGGCGGACCCGGTCGTGCGCGAATGGATTGCGCGCAATCTCGGTCCGGTCGGCCGGCTGGAAGACGCAGTCGAAGGTGCCGGCGAAATCGGCCGGTTCCTCAGCCAGGTACCGGGTTTGCTGACACGCGCGGGCACACTGCTCGACCAGTTTGACGATATTACGCGCGATGGCCTGGTGCTTGCGCCTGAGACGGTTGCGGCAATCGGGGCGGCGGAAGCGCGGCGCAATCGCTGGACCGCACTCGCACTATGGGTGATTGCGGCACTGTTGGCCTGGATCACGTGGATGCTGGTCTGATTATTGCAGCACGGCTGCGCTGCGTCAGGGACACGTTAGCCGTGGCCCACAGGTCTTGAAGCTTGTCGATGCTCTGCGTCCACCCCGCTTCCATACCAGCGGGCATTTGCGGCGCGTTTCGGGCTTTTGATTGCACTGATTGCATTGCAATCAATTTGACCCTAAGGTACTTTGATTAAAGAGGATTTTATGGCCTCGCTGACAGTTCGCCAGCTCGATGAGCGGCTCAAAAAGCTGCTGCGCCTGCGTGCGGCGCGGAGCGGCCGCTCGGTCGAAGACGAGGTGCGCACCATCCTACGCGAGGCCGCCGAGGAGACCGGACGCGAAGCGCTCGATCGCGTCGAACCGCCCTCGCCGCCAGCAAAAGGGTCCGCGCGAATCTCTCGTCCTGCCACCAAGCGGGTCGTGCTGATCATCGGGGGCGGCATCGCCGCCTACAAATCGCTCGATCTCATCCGCCGGTTGAAGGAGCGCAGTATTGCCGTGCGCTGCATTTTGACGAAAGCCGCCGAGCAATTTGTCACGCCACTATCGGCGGGTGCGCTTGTCGGCGAGCGCGTGTTCACCAACCTGTTCGACCTCGCTGGCGAATTCGATGTTGGACATATTCGCCTTGCACGCGAGACCGACCTGATCCTGGTCGCACCGGCAACGGCCGACCTGATGGCGAAACTCGCTGGCGGCCATGCGGACGACCTCGCGACCACAGTGCTGTTGGCAACAACCGCGAAAATTCTTTTGGCGCCGGCAATGAATCCACGCATGTGGGCTAACAAGGCAACGCAGCGTAATTTGGCGCGGCTCATTGCCGATGGCGTTACCCTCATCGGCCCCAACGAAGGAGAGATGGCGGAAGCGCATGAGCGCGGTTTCGGCCGGATGGCAGAGCCCCTGGAAATCGCCGCCGCAGCGGAGAGGCTCCTTGTATTGGAAGCAGCGCAACCGCTGCGAGGCAAGCGCATACTTATCACCTCCGGTCCGACGCGAGAGCCAATCGATCCGGTGCGGTACATCGCCAACCGCTCGTCCGGCAAGCAAGGCCATGCCATTGCGGCGGCGGCGGCCGCAGCAGGGGCTGAGGTCCTGCTTGTGAGCGGTCCGGTAACCGTGCCCGACCCGTCCGGTGTCAAAGTAATCAAAGTCGAGACTGCGCGCGAAATGTTCCAGGCAGTCGAGCATGCGCTCCCAGTGGATGTTGCAATCTTCGCTGCGGCCGTAGCCGACTGGCGCGTTGCCAATGCCGGAGAACAAAAACTCAAGAAGCAAGCAGGCAAGACGACGTCGGAGCTTTCGCTAGTAGAGAATCCCGACATTCTTGCCACTATCGCCAAGCGAAAAACCCAGCGGCCAAAACTTGTAATCGGGTTCGCCGCCGAAACTGAGAATGTCAGGGCCAATGCCAAAATGAAACTCGTCAGCAAGAATTGCGACTGGATCCTGGCAAACGATGTTTCGCCGCAGTCAGGCGTGATGGGTGGCGATCGCAACACCATTACGCTCGTGCGCGCATCTGGTTTTGAAGCGTGGCCGCCTCAGAGTAAAGACGAGGTGGCCGGCATGCTCATCGCACACATTGCCGATGCCCTCAAGGGAGACAATCGGTGAGCCATATTGAGGTCCGAGTGATGCGGCTTGCCCACGGCAAAGATTTGCCGCTGCCTTCATATCAGAGCACCCACGCCGCGGGCCTCGACCTGCTCGCCGCTGTACCCGAGGCAGCTCCACTTGTGATCGCGCCCAGTGGCCGCGCGCTCGTTCCGACCGGCATCGCGATCGCGCTACCGGCGGAAACAGAGGCTCAAGTGCGGTCTCGTTCCGGCCTCGCCGCCC
>Ga0187788_10000476_pt1 | contig 11140 bp, 10 predicted proteins | sample 1015_BV01_MP10_2_FD_133008 | JGI IMG/M metagenome (GOLD analysis project Ga0187788, IMG submission 133008) | Tropical peat soil microbial communities from peatlands in Department of Meta, Colombia - 1015_BV01_MP10_20_MG | ecosystem: Environmental > Terrestrial > Soil > Wetlands > Peat | place...
CAGCATTGATTCAAGATCAGACAAAAATGAGCAACATTGATTCGCCGCGCCATCGAGCTGGATTCGATTGTTGCGCTATCGCAATGCGGCAAAGAGTTTTGCAACACATTCCCCCCAAAAGCGGACGTGTGCAGCGCAAACCGTCATTTCTGCTTTGGGCCAAAAGCGGACATGACAAGTCTTATTCGATCACCTTGTCGGCGAGCGAAAGCATTGCAGGAGGCACAGTGACGCCGATTGCTTTGGCTGTCTTGAGATTAACCGCGAGCTCGAATGTTGTCGGTAACTCCACCGGCAAATCGGCTGGCCTTGCGCCCTTTAGGATCTTATCAACGTAGGTAGCTGCTCGTCGGAAGTGTCCGCAAAAATTTAGCCCATACGACATTAGGCCACCTGCCTCGACGTATTCTTTCGCTTGGAAAATAGTGGGCAATCGGCTTTTCATTGCAAGTTCAGCAATTAATGCGCGGGTCGAGAGGGTCACGGGGTCAGTTAGTATGATAAGGCCGATCCCGTTTTTCTCTTCTGCCGAAGAGATTGCACGTTCCACTTCTCCGGCATTGCGTACTTCAACGATTTGAATAGTCAGGCCGAATACTGGTCCGCTAGTCTGCAACTCCTTGACTTCGAGGGTCTTACCCGCATTGGCGGGATCACGAAGGACAAGAACGCGCGATGTGTTTGGAGCAACTGTTTTAAGCAGCTCCAACAGTTTCCCAGTAGTGGCAGGCAGAAAATTAGAAACCCCAGTAATGTTTGCCGTTGGATGCGCCAAGCTTGTAACTATGTCGCTGGCAACTGGGTCGCTGACCGACATAAATACTATTGGGATTTTTTTGGTTGCCCGTTGAAGGGCTTGCGTCGAAGGCGTCGAATTGCAGGCAATCAGATCAAGATCGAGCAGCGCAAGCTCTGCCGCGAGGGCTGCATATTGTGCCGGTCGACCTCCCGCCCATCTGTATTCGATGTCAATGTTTTGTCCCTCGACCCAACCGAGTTGCTCCAGTCCTTTTCGAAAACATCCAATGAGTTCGTTCCCAACGTCAGCTGAAAACGACGATAGAAAGCCAATTCGGGAAGCCTTCTTCGCTTGTTGCGCCCGGGCCGTAATTGGCCAAGTGGCCACACCGCCAAGCAGAGTAATAAATGCCCGCCGATCCATGCCGCCTCCCTGAACCTCGGACAGGCATCCTATCGACCTGATTTGGGATTTTGGAAGAGGCTCAGTATCTCCGCTTTGGATCACTAGCCGACATTTGCATTGCAATAGGCCATGTCCGCTCTACCCCCCTACAGCGACCGCAAGAGCGGACTCTCGTCCGAGGTCATGTCTGCTTTGCCTCCGAAAGCGGACGTGCGTGGTGCACCAACCCATTCCCGCTTAGGGCCAAGAGCGGACATGTGCGACCCCGAATGCAGACATTTACAGCGCACTTACCCACGTCTGTCAGGGCCAATAGCGGAACCAGCAGCGTGAGGTTTCACTCTGCCGCAGCCTTGATCCTGCCGTTGCGCTTCGCTTTGACGAGCGCGTCATAGTCCCGTTCATTCTGTCTTGCATACCTCATCGCGAATTTTGCAATCGCTTCATCAAGCGCTTCGCTTGTGCCGCAATATCCGGCGATCGTCGCCGGATCGCCCGATTTGGCGTGCGCAAGCGCCAGAGCCCAACCACAGAGACCGCAATAGTCGTGAAAGGTCCCGAGATTGTTGAAATCGACGCCACCCTTAAAATCGGCGAGCTGACGAATGTAGTAGTCCTTTTCGTCAACCCTCCCCCAGCCCAAAAAGATGTCGGGCGAACCTTGTGTGAGGCGCTGCCCAAACACGACCCTGCGTCCGTGGTGGCCGAAGGGCAGTTTGAGGCCGACATACGGTTCAAGGACGGAAGCCTGTGCTTCCTTCACCTGGAGAAAAAGGGGATCGTCAGCATCGGTGCCCTGAAGCAGAAGAACCCAACACCTGGTGCCGACACTTCCGACGCCGACTACCTTGCGCACAAAATCGACGATTTGATAACGCGACAGCAACACCTTGCGGTCGTAGTCCAATGACTCGACGTAAGCGCGCAGAAAGCGATCCAGCATCAGTTTTATTGAAGTGCCTGACTCGCTACGTGTCTCCCGGACGATCAAGGGCACATCCTCAATAAAGCGATGCGAGCCGTTCACCGGTTCGGTTAACTTCTCGAGGGGCCGGATATGCCGTACTTTGTCTATGATGTCAGATGCAATCCGGCGCTCCCTTGGGGCCAAGCTCTCAAGCACCGCGCGCTCGTCGATACGGTCATGCCAGACCTCAAGGTATCCTGTTTCGGCGTATCCGCGGATGCGCTTTCGATAAAACCGCGCGGCTTCGCGAGCAGCCTGCTCGCATTGTACCTTATCACCGCCCATAAATTGCGTTGCGACGGCGGCGCTGGTTGCGAGTCGTTTTAGATCCCACTCCCAAGGTCCGACATAGACTTCGTCGAAGTCGTTGATCGAAAAAATCAGATTGCGTTCAGCAGAGGCATAGACGCCAAAGTTTTTCACATGCGCGTCGCCGCATGCGGCGACATACGTACCGGACACGGGCAAGGCCGATGAATCGCTAGCCATTATCGCCGCCGAACCGCGAAGAAATGCAAACGGATTGGCAAGCATGCGGCTATAGCGCACTGGCACGAGCTTTCGGACGCGCGTTGCGTTCTGTCGCTCCAGAATCTCGATTGGGTCGGGCCGGTCGGCACGCTGGTCGTAGACTGCTTGCGCTGCGCGCGGTACTTGCTTTCGCAACGCCTTGCCTCCTGCCATCCGCTGGCTGACAGAAGGACGCTTGATCATAAAGCTGTCGATCAAAGTGCCGCCGCCGCGTGACTCCATCATGCGGTAGAAAGTCGAACTCGCCTGCGGATTACGTGTACTCATGCTCTCTTCGGCACTATTAGTCAGTCTCCATGAATTATATTCAGTATCCCTACCAAATAGGCGGTCATTTTCGGCATGTTCGCTAAGGGTCAGGAGCAGACATTTGCGGCGCACAAGCCAATGTCCGTTTTACCCCCAATAGCGACCGCGAAAGCGGATTCCCGCAAACGGTCATGTCCGCATTTATTCCGAATCTGTTGCAAAACTATTTTGAGGGGGTAGCGAGCGCAACATTGATTCAAGATTAGACGAAAACGAGCAATATTGATTCGCCGCGACGTCCAATCGGATTCGATTATTGCGCTACCGCAATGCGGCAAAGAGTTTTGCAACACATTCCACCTGAAAGCGGACGTGTGCGGGGCAAAACCGTCATTTCTGCTTTGGGCCAACAGAGGACATTAGGCAATTCGCCACTGCTACGCTTTCTCGTTCAGGAAATTACGTAGTTCATCAAAAAGGAGGGCGACGCCCTGATCTTGCTCCAACATAATGTGGTTGCTGCCCGGCAAAGCCACAAACCGAGCGCCCGGTATTTTCGCCGCCACTTCACGACCCAACTCGATTGGAATCCTGCGGTCGTCGCGAAGGTGCATTACGAGCGTAGGCGCTTTTATTTTCGGCAAAAATTCTCGCACATCGATATCGGCGGCTGTCTCAAGATAGCGCACGGCTCCATCGGGCGACCCGCTCAGCCGCTGAAGTTCGTTGAAGTAATTGGCCTGTTCTCTGGTCGCAGTTGGCATCAATACCGAGGTGAATATTTGACGAAACGTCGGATCGTCTGAGCCCCATCCCAGCTTCATGAGTGTTTTGATCGCCGCAAAGCGTTCCTGATCTGCAGCCGTCAGATTGGGGCGCTTATTGGAGCCCAACGCAAAGCTGCCGTAGAGGATCAAATGTGAAACCCGATCCGGATGCCGTGCGGCGAAAGCTATCGATACGGCACAGCCCTGCGAGAAGCCGAAAAGCGGGAAGCGACCAAGACCGGCGGCATTCGCCACAGCTTCCATATCGGTCACCCACGCATCCAACGAGAGCGCTTTGACATCCCAGTCGGATAATCCGTTTCCACGAGCATCGTATCGGACCAATGTATGATCCTGGGCCAGCTTGAGTAGGAAATGTCGAAAAATTGGGATTTCCCAATCATACTCAAGGTGGCCCAACCAATGCGCCGATTTCATCAATGGTGGTCCGGAGCCAACCGTTGCATAAGCAAGACGAACACCATCAGATGCACTGCAGTATCTAATCTTCTGGTGAAGGTTTGCGGCAGCGAGGACACTTGCACCGGGCGGCGCTGCATCATTGAGATTGATTGCGTAAACCTCGACTGGCCGCGAAATATTCTTAAGGTTCTGCCGACCAAGTTCGCGGCAGCTGACAGGAATTTTCCCCTCAACCTGATCGAGAACTTGGCGAGAAATACAAACGCCCCCGCGATCAGCGATACTTTCTAGGCGTGCAGCGACGTTGACGCCGTCACCGAAGATATCACCCTCATCAATCACTATGTCGCCGACATTAATGCCAATCCGAAAATCAATCCGTCGGTCCTCGGACAGATGGACATTCCGTTCAGCCATTCTCTGTTGGATCTCTAAAGCGCAGCGAACTGCATCAACAGCGCTGGCAAACTCAACTAGTATCCCGTCACCGGTCGTTTTAACGATGCGTCCGTGATGCTCGGTGATTTTGGGATTGATGATTTCACGACGGTGGGCTTTCAGCGCTGCGAAAGTGCCTTCCTCATCAACGCCCATCAATCGGCTGTACCCAGCGACGTCGGCTGCGAGGATGGCGGCCAGCCGCCGCTCTACGCGCTCTTCGATCATACGGTCGCCCCTGCCAGCTTAAGCGCTCCGAAGTGTAAGGTCGCCTTTTGGGGGTGTCTATTAAGGTTGCGGTGTCCGCTTGAGCCGGCAGCCAGAAGCGGACATCTATTTGAGCACGGGTTTGACGATGTGCGTTCCCGCCGCGTCGATTACCGTGACGCCTTGTTCAGGTATCGGACCGCGGAAGCGTTCCCGGCAACGCCTCACGACTGTACTCGGCGGAGTGCACAAATCTTCTCCTGGAAGGACGTAGAGCCGATACGCGGTCATGGCTGCTCCCGGAATGGACTCACTCTCAAACCAAGCGACCGAATCGTCGCCTTTCGTCGCCGGAACGTCCGTCGTGCAGAAAAGATCGAACTGGCCGATCTCCAGGTCGGTTAATTGGAGGTCCCCTGCCGTGCCGAGTGACAGACGCCTGAACCCTCCTTGAATCCATCGATCAAATAGACTGACCCATTCCAACGGCCACGCGCCCCCCGTGTCTTTCGTAGGCATCGTCGTATCGCCTGTACCTTTCACCTTTATCAGGATTACGTCGGATTTCCTCTTGACGGCATCGTAGTCCCAGAGGTCCAGGTTGCTGTTGAGTATCATGTGCTCCCGGTCCAAGAGGCGGAATAATGGTCTAATGTGCAACTCGAATACTGGCTTCCGCTCGGCCATTTTGACTCTCCTGGATTTCGATCCCGCGAGACAGAGTCGCGACGTGTTCGGCAAAGAGTAAAGTCGGAGAGCGAAAAAGTCGACATCGTTCTACAGGGCGCATGCTCCTCGCGTCAGTAACGGAGGAGTATGACTATGCAAGACCACCAAGTGTTGGTCGGTGAGCGACATTTCTATTTGCATAGATCCACACTTCTACTTTTTTTGCATCCTTCGCGATGAAGTCTGAAGTGCGGATTGGCCTTTGCCCACAGGCTGATATTACTTGCTGCGTCGTCATCCCGATTTTCAATTCACTCAATTTTGCGCAGGCCCCATCGTGTATGGTTGGTTGATTGGGTTGTTGATTTTTTTCTTCAGGGTCGGTGGATACGACTTGTTCGAGAGAGCCAGCGCATGCGCTAAGGCATATACATCCTGCAGCGATGGACAATCGCGTAAAGTTCAGGATGCGCATCGAGACTAATACCCCAGCAGCTTGCCGATTGCGGTTCGACAGTAAATCGAAAAATGCGCAAGTGCTTTTTCAACCGCTGCGTCGTCCATTCGTGTGTGCGGCCAGCGATAGATCAAAGCATACACCAGCCAAATAATCAGAAATGTAAATACGCCGGAAAAAATTGTGTCAGACAAGAAATGCCCGCCCACAATCATGCGCGACACCGAAACGGTGACGCCGAAAGCAATTGCCGCCGAGTATGCCAGCGTCCGCCACCCCGGCGGCGCGAGAGCGGCAGGTGCGATCGTCCAAAAGGCTGCCGATGCCTCACCGGACACAAAGGAACAGTTTTTCTTACACGGGCCAGTCGGATCCCACCAAGCGACAAAATATTGGTCGCCACCAAATTGTTTCAAGTGGCCTGGCCGTGGCCGGCCCCAGTTATCCTTGAGTACGACGTTTACAAGAAGAAGGGGACCGAGGGCCATGGTGGCAATCAGAAATACGACGGCACGACCGGGCATCAGCATTCTGCTGCGCGGCAAGAAAAGCTTTATAGTCAAGGCTACAAACGGAAATGCGATAGACAGTAATTGGATCCAAAGCCAAAAATTACGCACGACAGGCGTCATCGGGCTCGAAGCGAGCGCACTGTCGCTAAGAGTTTTTGCGACCCACAAATCGATGAAGGGAAAGAGAGCCAAGATCAGCCCGGCACAAAGGGCAATGGACACGGCAACCATCAGTCCGGCACGGCTCATTGCTGCTCTTGGTTAGCGAAGACTTCGTCCAGTGCACCTAACTTTGAGAAACAATGAAGAAGATTGCTATTGCCCAAAAGGACAATTTAATCCTCGGCCAACGTATGCTTAGAGGGGTTGATGTCCGCTTTTGGCCCGTAGCAGACATCGCTAGCTGCACTGCACACGTCTGCTTTTGAGCCAATAGCAGACGTAGGCTCATTTTATTCGATCACTTCATCGGCGCGGGCTAGCAGCGATGGAGGTACCGCGAGGCCAAGCGTCTTCGCGGCCTTTAGATTTATTGCCAACTTAAATTTAGTTGGCTCTTGAACCGGCAGCTCAGCTGGGCTCGCACCCTTGAGAACACGATCGACATAACCTGCAGCCCTTTGCCATAGGTCGTGATTGTCAATTCCATAGGACAGCAAACCGCCACTCTTCACAAAAAAAGGATAGGGGTAGACTGCAGGCAGTCGAAACCGTGCCGCCAACCTAACGATCAGTTCGTGGTGAATTGAGCTCGCTGGACTGGCGGGCACGATTAACCCGCCATTTGGCTCACGTGCAAACGCAGATAGCCCGCGCTCAATCGTGGCGGCATCGCGCACATCCAATGCCTTCAGTTCGACTTTGAACGAAGAGGCGGCCGCCTGTATTGCGCCCATTATGCCAGTTCCGCCGGGTATCTTTGGATCTCGAAGCACGCCTACCCGATCTACGCGGGGAGCAAGCTCTTTGAGAATTTCGAGCCATTTCGCGCCAATGCTAAAATCCAGACTGACAAATCCGGTTATGTTGCCGCCGGGATGCGCAAGGCTGTCCACAAAGCCGCTGTTGACCGGATCGACTACTTGGGCAAATACAATTGGTATTCTTGTTGTCTGATCTCTTAATGCAGCTACCACTATAGATGTATTGGCTAGGATTACGTCCGGCGCTGAGTTGATCAATTCAGCGGCGTAGGTTCGCGCCCGATCCGCAGTGCCGCCAGTGAAACGGACATCTAGTTGTATATTTTCCCCTTCATTCCAACCTAAGTCGTGAATCCCTTTTCGGAACGCCGCAAGACGAGCCTGCCCCTCTGCATCGTTGTCGACGCCGATCAGCACGCCAATGCGGCGTAGATTCTCAGTTTGTTGCGCGAGCGCAGCGAGTGGAATCGCCGCCGCACCACCAAGAAGAAGGACGAACTCCCGCCGTCTCATTGCGGCATAGTAACAACCCGCAGTAGTACTCTGAAAGGGGTGACCCACAGACCAGCCGATGTCTGCTTTGGGTCAAAAGGCGACAAATGCGCCGCAACAAGCGATGTCCGGTTTACCCCCAGTAGCGACCGAAAAAGCGGACCTCCGCAAAGCGCCATGCCTGCTCTTACTCCAAAAGCGGACTTATGCGGTGAAACGAGAGATGTCTGCTTCGGGCCAATAGCGACCGTTATTCGATCACGTTGTCGGCGCGGGAGCGGCGGCACCGTGAGGCCGAGCGCTTTGGCGGTTTTCATACGCTCCCAGATTTTGCTTGTGCGAAGGTAAGTGGAATTCGGCCTCGCCTTAGGAGGCCGCGCTCGATCTTGTGGTGTATTTCAACGCGCCGCTACGGGGCGATTTTGGGTCAGCGCACAAGGCCATGTCCGCGAACGGCCAATAGCGGAAATTCGGAGAAACTTAATTTGTCGGCTGCTCGATTACCTCATCGGCGCGCGTGAGCAGCGAGGACGGAACGGTGAGGCCGAGCGCTTTTGCGGCCTTGAGATTGATCACCAGATCAAACTTGGTTGGAAGTTGAACTGGCAAACCGGCAGGTTTCGCGCCTTTGAGAATCTTTCCGGCATAGACTCCAGCCCCGCGATGCGCGTCTGCTGCGCTCGCGCCGTAACTGATCAGTCCGCCGCCGACGGCAAACTCGCGCGAAGCATAGATCGCTGGTATTTTGTAACGCATCGCCAACGCGACGATTTGATCATACATCTCGTTGAATAATGGATCGGCAGCGACTAGAAGCGCATCGACGTTTAGTTGGGATAGGGTCGTGAAGGCACCGTCTAGGTCGCGTTCGCTACGGACGTTTTGAATAGAGATCTTTTGTCCGATTTCGCTTGCCGCGTTTTCCACCCCTGCCAATTGGCGGTCGGTATCCGGATAATCCTCATTCGCCAACACGCCGATCAGTGTACTTTTCGGTACCAGCTCACGCAGCAGCCCCAGTCGCTTTGCCTCTAGCGCTGGAGCAATCAGACTCATGCCGGTGATGTTTCCACCCGGATTATTAAGACTGTCGACAAGCCCAATACTGACCGGGTCTCCGTCGATGACAAAGATGATTGGAATTTTGTTCGTTGCAGCCTTTGCGGCAAGCGCCGAGGGTTCGCTGCCCGTGGTAACAATCACCGTCGCCTGACGGTTGACCAGATCGGCTGCCAATGCCGGAAGCCGACCATGTTTGCCGTGCGCCCAGCGATACTCAATTGCTACGTTTTGGTCCTCAGTGAAGCCAGATTCCTTCAAGCCGGCACGCAGCGCATCCAAAACACGGCTAGATTCATCGGCTGATGTGCTGCCGAGCAATCCAATGACCGGTATCCGCTTCGGTTGCGCGTGCGCAGCAAGCGGCAACAAGACTGCGCCGCTCCCGAGCAATGAAATGAACTCCCGCCTCCTCATGTCAGCCCCAAGACTCAGCGCAAGGTATCGTGCCGGATCAGGCTACCACATACCTGTCGCAAAGACAGCCGATGTCCGCTTGGGGTCAGGAGCCGACATATGCAGTGCAAAAGGGCATGTCCGCTTTGCGCCAATAGCGACCGCGAAAGCGGATTCCCGCAAAGGGCATGTCTGCTTTAGCTGCTCCGAAAGCGGACGTGTGCGGCGCAAACCGTCATTTCTGCTTTGGGCCATGTGTGGAGACCGTTTGTCTTGACTGTCTGCATGATTGGCTCCTCTGAATCGTAGGCGCCTTAGCAGCGCCCACTTTCATAGCACTCACGTGCCGGTGGAGGAGCCGTCCACAGCATCAAAAGCGGACATGCTCATTCGATCATCTCGTCCGCACGGGCCTGCAATGCGGGAGGCACGTTGACGCCAAGCGCCTTGGCTGACTTGAGGTTGATGTACATCTCAATCTTCGTGGTCTGCTGGACTGGCAGCTCGCTTGGCTTCTCGCCTTTGAGAATACGAGCGGTGTACACACCGGCCAGATGGTAAGCGTCACTGAGACTGCTTCCATAGCTCATCAGTCCGCCGGCGATGGTGAACTGTCGATTTTCGAAGACTGCCGGCACCGAGTGGCGAACAGCCAACGCGGCGAGCTGTTCCTGTTTCGCAACAAAAAACGCACTTGCGCCGATCACAAGTCCACCCGCTCGCAATTGGGCCAGTTTTGCGAAGACCTCATCGAAGTCACGGTCGGCGCTGGCCTTGAGAACATTAAGCTCCACCCCGAAGTTTCGTGCTGCCGTCTGCACATCTGTAGTCTCAACATTAGGATTGGCTGGATCGATCAGGTAAGCCATGACGGTCGCCTTGGGTACCAGTTCGTGCAGCAACTCCAGCCGCTTCGGCGCTATTACGTTGTTCAATTGGCTCACGCCCGTCACATTGCCGCCCGGTCGGTCGAGTCCATCGACTAAGCCGAGCCGGACCGGATCACCGCCAATTTCGAAGACAATCGGAATGGTCGCGGTCGCCCGCTTGGCGACAATTGCTGCCGGAGTGGCGGGCGTAAAGATTACTGCTACCTGACGCCGGACCAGATCAGCAGTCAAGGCTGGCAGACGTTCATTTCGATTTTCAGCGAAACGATATTCTATCGTGACGTTCTGGCCTTCGACAAAGCCAGTATCTTTCAAGCCCTGACGAAAAGCAGACAGGAGGTGTGGAGTATCGTCCGGCGCTTTGGTGCTCAGAAACCCGATAACCGGCGTTCCTGGTTGCTGTGCGCGCACTGCAAACGGCCACATTGCCGCCGTGCCGATCAGTGCAATGAACTCGCGCCGCCTCATTTGCCGCCCCCGAGGCTAAGGACAGCCCATCGTAGCGGTTAGAACCGGCACACTGGAAGGGGCTACACATGTCCGCTTTCGCGCCAACGCTCGTACAGGCCGCAGTCGATGGACGGCTGCCTCGTGGCATTGGGGTCGCGACTGTGCGCGAATTACCCGCTGAATGGACTAGCCAATACAAGAAACTTGGCCTGTCCTTATAAGGCTTTCTCTTTCAAGACAGACCGCGCCGAGACCAGAACTTTCCCGGCCAGAGACGAAGCCAAAATTTCGGCGGTCTCGCCTGCCAGAAGACCAAACACCGAAAATCTTGCACCGAAGGGGCCGCGCTAACACGGCCCGTTCTCACAATGTCTCTGTGATAGGAGATTTAGGGGCCTCCGTGGTGGCGGACGCAGTCCAGGTCGAACCCGTCTCCGCTGCCAAATTCCCTGCTAACAGGGAAAAGAACAGGGAATTTTGCAAAAAATCGTACTTCGCGCGCGCCGTAGACTGCAAATAATGGCGTCATTACAGGACTTCAGATGCGAATTCCCTACTCAACGAAA
>Ga0187788_10000477_pt1 | contig 11102 bp, 9 predicted proteins | sample 1015_BV01_MP10_2_FD_133008 | JGI IMG/M metagenome (GOLD analysis project Ga0187788, IMG submission 133008) | Tropical peat soil microbial communities from peatlands in Department of Meta, Colombia - 1015_BV01_MP10_20_MG | ecosystem: Environmental > Terrestrial > Soil > Wetlands > Peat | place...
AGGTGATCCTGGTCAACCATTTCAGCGAGGAGGATGGCTTCCGCGGCTGGTTCGAGCAGAAGCTCGCACCATTCGGCGATCTCCTCGGCTGGCGGCCTGTTTTTGGACTCGACCGGGTGCTCGTGTGCGATGATTTGCGGCTGGTCGAGCGGCGTTCTCTCCGTCCCCTCGGCTTGTTCACCATGCTTCGCTTCGTCAAGGAGCCTGGTTTTGGCGTGGCGCCGCAGGCGGCCCTTGGTGCGAGGCGACCGGCGAGGTCGAGGCAGTTCGCTCCCGTACGCCCGCGGCTGCCCGAGCCGATCAGGGTGAGGGTCAAGTGGCAGGTCGCGCGCGCGCTGGTGCATTGCCGTCGTTTGCTTGACAGCAATTATTGGCGCTCCCTATATCGGCGGCTTGCAAGCCAATCGGCGGACTAGCATCCGCCGCCCAAGCCAATGGCGGAGTAGCTCAGCTGGTTAGAGCAGCGGAATCATAATCCGCGTGTCGGGGGTTCGAGTCCCTCCTCCGCTACCAGTTCCCCTCTTTGCGTCTCCTTCACGCACGCAATTGCTCGACGAGCCACTCGGCGAGCCGCTTGCGCGCCCTGCCATGCGCGGAGCGGAGCACGCGGCCCATATTCATGAAGCCGTGAATCGTGCCTTCGCAGCACTCATACTCGACCGGCACGCCGGCTGCGGCGAGCGTCTTCCCGTAATCCTCTCCCTCGTCGCGCAACGGATCGTGACCCGCGGTGATGATCAGCGCGGGCGGAAGGCCGGTGTAGTCTTGGTATAGCGATGGAATGGCGCGCGGGTCGGTGAACGGCCACGCGATGCCGAAATAGTGGTCGAAGAACCAGCCGATCATTTCGCGTGGAATGGGGAAATGATCGGCCAGCTCGGTTCGCGAGGGCAGGCGTCCGCGGAGATCGAGCGCGGGATAGATGAGGGCCTGGGCGCGGGCGGGCACCACGAGCTCACCCTTGGTCTCATGCAGAGCAACGGCGGCGAGTCCTCCGCCGGCACTGTCGCCGGCAACGGCGATGCGTGTCGGGTCGATGTCCCCGGCCACTTGCGACAGCCACATCAGCGCTGCCACGGTGTCCTCGACGGCAGCCGGGAAGGGGTGTTCAGGCGCGAGCCGGTAGTCGAGCGAGAAGACGGTTGCACCTGTGTCGTGGCAGAGCGTGCGGCAGAAGACGTCGTGGCTGTCGATGTCGCCAAGCACGCAGCCGCCGCCATGCATGAACAGAATCGCGGCTTCGGCGGCGGTGCCCGGAGCGGCCGGTAGATATTTGCGCACCCGCATCTCGCCGGCGGGACCTGGAATGGCAAGATCTCTCGCTTCGCCGATGTCGGGTGGAGCGATTTCAGTCTTGGACAAGGTCCGGCGATATTCATCCCGGGCGGCAGCGGGGGAGAGGGTCCAAAGGGGCGTCGCCGTCGCCGAAGATGCCCAATAGAGCAACGCTTCCGTTTCGCGGTCGAGCTTCAAACTGCGTAGTTCCTGCCGCGCGCGGGCGCGCGATCGATTGCTTGGAATTGATATTGATTGGCGGAGGAAGGGCCCGCGCCAAATTATAGTAACGCAAAGTGGGGAGGTTTGGCGTCAGCGGAAATAGATGCGGATCGTATAGGACGCTGAGGCGGGGTCCGGCGGCGGCGGGAAGGGCGCGGCACCGCGCACCGTCGCGATCGCCATCTGATCGAGCTGAGAATCGCCGCTTGATCCGCTAACCTTGATGGAGCGAAGGCCTCCGCCGGCTCCGATGGAGAAGGTTACAGTTGCGCTTCCGCTCTTGCCGATCCTCGGCTTGTGACGCGCGAGTGCCGACCAGATCTTCGCATTATAGCTTCCGGCGTCGCTGCGTTTTGGCGTCACCTTCGGCTTGCCTACCGTGTCCTTGTCGGCAGGAGCAAGCGCCATCGGAATCCAGCCCGGCTTGGGCTCGCTCGCTGCTTCTTGCTCGCGCGACGCCGTGACGGGAGGTTTCGCCGAGGGCTTCGGCTTGGTCGAACCACTAGGCTGAGCGGCCGGCTGAGGCTTCGCGGCCTCCGCGCTCGGCTGAGCAGCGGATGCTGACTTGGCGACTTTTGGGGCGCTCTTTGCGGCCGGCTTGGCGTGTGATGCTTGCGGCGCTGGACTAGCTGTCTCGGCCGTTTTCACTTCCGCAGCTTTGGTCGTTGAGGGCTCCGCTTTGACTTTGGCTGGTGTGGTCGGCGCTGCCGGCATCGTTTGCGATATTTGCGGCACGGCGTGCTCGTGCTGGAGCGTCGGTGATGCGACTGACTGTGTCTGCGGAATCTGCGGCGCGGCCAGCTCAGCCTGTGCCGGCGGTGTCACGGCCGGCTCGATCGGGACAATTGGTAGAGCGGCCGCCTCGGCCGGAGCGGTTGACGACGCAGCCGGCTCCGATTGCGCAGGTTCAGCTTGGGTCGGCTCGGTCTGTGCGGTTTGTGGCGTGGCGGACTCGGTCGCGGTGGCTTGCTCGGCTTTCTCAGCTTGCGGTGCAGGCTGGGCATTATCCGCCGGCTCGACATTTGCGGTCGCCGTCGGCGTGCCACTCACCGGCGATTCGCTTGTCTCGACTGCTGGCGCGGTGGGTGTAGGCGCTTCTGCCGCGGCGACATCCTCGGCGGGTGGGTTGGGCGTGGTATCGGGCGAGGCCGTATCGGCCTCGGCCTCTTCGACGGGCTCGCTCAGGGCGGTCGTGCTCGGCTCAGAAGTGGCGGGACTGGCCGCCGGTAGCGCGTCCGGCGCCTGGTCGCCCGTGAAGTGGTCTTCATCCTGATGCTGAGGACTCGACGTCGAGGCGGTGGTTTCAGGATCGACAGGCTCACCCGCAGCCGCGGGAGCGGAAGATGCTTGGCGCTCATCGAGGGTCTCGGCCGTTTTGGGGCTCGCCGGAACCGGTACCGCGGGCGCCGGCGTCGTTGCTCGAGGCATCTCCGCCTCAAGTCTCCGTACGTCGTAGTTCGTGCTCGCGATCAGCAGCAGATGCGTGCCTGACACGAGGATGGCGCCGGCGAGGAGCGCTGAAAAAGATTGGAGAAATCGGTTCTCTGACACAAAAGAGATAACAAACCCATATGGTTAACCATTGGTAAATGCGCCCTAAAAATTTGTTGCACCGCCTCGGAAGGTCTCAAGAGTCCTGGAGGGGTGTTGCAATTCTGTCACCAGTTTGGCTGCGAAATGTGGTTGGTTGAGCGGTACAGTAATTGTCGCGTTATGAGTCGGGGGCAGTAATGCGTGTGATCGTCATATTGGCGGTCCTGTTGGCGCCTATGGCGCTAGGGGGCTGCTTCTTCCACCACAATCAGGCCGTCGTCGCGCAGCCACTTCCGCCGCTGAAATAGCGGAAGAGGCAGACGACCGCAGGATGCGGAACTCGGACCTGCAGCCTGGCGCTGGCGGAACGAGCCGCCCTGGCAAGCTCAAGGATTGATGCGGGTGATCTTCGACCCTTCCAGGGTCAGATTGTACATGAGCCCCTTCTGGTCGAGCACGAAGCCGATCACCGGGCTCGTGAGATTGTTCGTGTCGATCGAGCCATCGGCCCCGAGCGTGACCAGCACCACCGATCCGTCGACGCCAACCTTCCATCCGGCCGTCCTATCGAACTGGTCGAGGGCGTCACGCGACATGAACATGATGATGATCGAGCGCGATTGGACGCCGAGCTGAAAGCCGAACGAAGCCGAGACGATGTTGTAGTAGCTGTTTGGCCGCCCGCGCACGAGCAGGGCGCCTTCGCCATATTCGCCGCCGAAGCCGAAACCGGCCTTCACCACAGAGGGAAACACGAGCACGCCCTCGGCCTTGGCAGCAAGCTCGCGCGCGCCGCGCACTTGAAGTGCAAATTTGTCGGCCGTGGCGCGAACGTCAGCGTCGATCTCGGCGGCCGAGGCCGCCTTGCTTCTCTCCGGCGCGACAACGCTTACGGTTGTAGCCATGAGAATGAGACAAAGCGCTCTGAGCAATATGGTCATGACCGAAGCCTCCCCGACGAAACGTGATGGGCTAGCCTAACAACGCGCTACGCTTCTGATACGTCGCAGCTTGTTCTGGTCAAGCCGCAAATCGGCGGCGTTCGCCTTGAAAAAAGACATAAATCGCGCGGTCACCGTTGCGAGACCGTCAGCGCTTCGCGCCGGGATCGTGTCCATTCGGCGCTCGCGTCCTCTTCGATCGGAAGTGCGTCGGCTGCCGGGGCCAGACGGAGAGAGTCGAGGAAATTTTCGCTCCAAACATTGCCGCCGTTCTGCCTGAGGCGGGCAAGCGAGGCGGCGTGACGTTCCCGCCGCTCGGCCAGAGGCATTTCCAAGGCGTTGGCGATGGCGCCGGCGACGGATTCGGCGTCGTAAGGATTCACCAGCAACGCCCCGACACATTCGGGAGCTGCGCCGGCGAAGCGCGAAAGGACGAGCACGCCAGGATCCTCTTCGTCTTGCGCGGCGACGTATTCCTTGGCAACGAGATTCATGCCGTCGCGCAGAGGCGTGACGAGCGCCGCGCACGCCGAGCGATAAAGACCAGCAAGACCGGACCGGCCATAGGCGCGATTGAGATAGCGGATCGGTGTCCACGACACGTCGCCGAAAGCGCCGTTGATGCGCCCCGCGGCTGCTCCGACATCGCGTTCGAGGTCGTGATATTCGGGAATCTCCGATCGGCTCTTTGGCGCGATTTGCAGATAGGTGACTTTGCCCGCCCAATGGGGATGGAGCCGCAAGAAGTGCTCGAAGGCTTCCATCCGTTGAATAAGGCCTTTCGAGTAATCGAGCCGGTCGACGCCGATGAGGAGCGGGTGGCGGCCAAGGCTCTCAATCACACCTTGGACAAATGACGACTTTACCGCCCTGCTGGCTAATCTGCGGAATTCATCGGTGTCGATGCCGACCGGAAAGGAACCGATACGAGTCTGGCGGCCGCCATAGCTGAACAGGAGTTGACCATCGGTTGCCTCGAAGACACGTCGGCTAGGGCCGCGATACTCGGCAAGGAGATAGCGCGCGAAATTGCCCACATCGATTTCGGTCTGGAAGCCGACCAGGTCGTATTGGAGGAGGAGAGGGAGCAGGCGTTGATAGTTCGGCAGCACGGCAACCACCTCGGGAGCAGGGAAGGGCACGTGCAAGAAGAAGCCTACCCGATTGGCGAAACCGCGTTCGCGCAGCTCGTTCGCGATCGGGATGAGGTGATAGTCATGCACCCAAATTACGTCTTCGGGTTGCACGATTTTGGCGAGCTCGGTGGCGAAATGCCGGTTGACCCGGAAATAGCCGCTGAGATCGCGACGCGTGAACTCGGTCAGGTCGATGCGGTAGTGCAGGATCGGCCACAGCACGCGGTTGGCGAAGCCGTTGTAATATTCTTGGTAGTCCTCTTCCGACAAATCAGTGACGACGTAGCGCCGGTGGAGGCGCTCGAAGGTGTGTGTCGTGACCTTGTCAGCCGCGACGACCTCGCCGCTCCAGCCGAACCAGACGTTGTCGACGTTCTTGAGGACGGGGGCCAGCGCGACCTCCAAGCCACCGGCCCTTTGCGACTTGCCGGCTCTTGAAATGGCTACACGGTTGGAAACGACAATTAGCCTCGCCAATATCTGTCCTCCCAGGAGCGCGACAGGCGCATGGCGGTCAGGATCAGTCCGGCCATGGAATAGGTTTGTGGAAAATTCCCCCAAAGTTCTCCCGTTTTGGGGTGAATGTCCTCCGCCAGAAGTCCGTATCGGTTGCGGTGCGCGAGAGAGTCGATGAACAGATCGCGCGCGTCGTCGCGCCGCCCAAGCCGCCACCAAGCGTCGATCAGCCAGTAGCGGCACGTCAAAAAGGCAACTTCAGGCATGCCGAAATCGTCTTCGCTCATGTAACGCATTACATGTTTGCCGCGAAAAAGTTCCCTCTCAATAGCCGCCACAGTGCCGACAAAGCGAGGGTCGTCGGGCTCTATCATGCCGATCTCGGGCAGGAGAAGTACGCTCGCATCGAGGTGTTCGCTGCCGAAGGCGGCGGTGAACGATCCGCGCTTGTCGTTCCAGGCCTCCGACATCACCCTCGCGTGGATGATGTCGGCGGCCTCAGACCAGCGCGCGACGCGTTCGCCCAGTCCGAGATGGGATGCTATCGCGGCGAGGCGATTGCACGCCGCCCAGCACATCGCGGCGGAATAAGTGTGGATTTGGGTCCGGCCGCGATATTCCCAGATCCCCGCATCGGGAGCGAAAGCGAGCTTCGCCGCCTTGTCGCCAAGCGATTCAAGGAGACGGAACAAATCCTCATTTCCCGGCCGCGGCAGCCTTCGGTCGAAGAACATGGGCATCGCCGCGAGGATGACGCTGCCATAACTGTCGTGCTGCTGTTGACGAGCTGCGGCGTTGCCGATGCGAACCGGCCCTTCGCCGCGATAGCCCTTGAGGTTTGGAGCGATCGTCTCTTCCAGGGAAGTCCCAGGCACGACCCCATAGACCGGCCGCACGACGTCTTCAGAGGCGAGAGTGAGGATGAAGGAGATGAAGTTCTCCATCGTTTCGGTGGCGCCCAAACGGTTAAGCGCTTTCACCACGAAATAGGCGTCCCGCAGCCAGCAGAAACGATAGTCCCAGGTCCTGCCAGAGCCGGGTGCCTCGGGGATCGAGGTCGTGAGGGCGGCAACGATTCCGCCGGTCTCCTCGAAATTGGAGAGCTTGAGAGTGATGGCGGCGCGGATGATGGCGTCCTGCCAGTCATAGGCGATCCACAGCCGCCGCACCCAGTCCATCCAATAGTCGCGCGTGCGTTCAACCAACTCGCGGCAGGTCGCGACAACATCCTCGGCGAACGGCTCGTCTGGGCCCAAGACAATGGAGATCGGCTTGGTCAGGACGAACGCGGTCTCGCTTTCGATGTAGGGGACCGGTCCATCCGTAGTGAGCCTGATCGCAAGATCGTTGCAACGATAGCTGATGTGATTGCTGCCATGCGAGCGATCGGTAATGGGCTTGCCGTAGTCGCATGTCGGGCGAACGCGAATGGTGATGCGCGGAAGGCCAGCCATTGGCTCGATGATGCGCATGAGCTGAGGCGGCCGGAACACTCTGCCGAAATTGCGGAAGCGCGGCGCGAAATCGGTGATCTTGACGGAAGCGCCCTGAGCGTCGGTCAGAGTTGTCGAGACCACGGCGGTGTTGCGCTCGTATTCGGACGCGTAATGCACCATATTGTCGAGAACGGCGTCGCAGAATCCCTTGTCGTCATTACCGGCGAGCAAACGCGAGAAGACAGGATCGCCGTCGAAACGTGGATAACACCACCACACGATCCGCCCAGTGGGGTCGATCAATGCCGCTGTGTGGCCGTTGCCGAGAACGGCAAGGTCGAGGCCAAAATCCTCCATGGTTAGCGTCTCGCGCCGGTCGCGACACGCGCCAGCCAGGAGCGGACGTGAGCAGGAGATGTGATGGTCCCGTGGGTGCCGCGCACTGCGCTACCGACCGCAAATCCAATGCCGTTCAGCTCCGGCAAGATGGCAAAGACCGACTCGTCGGTCGTGTCGTCGCCGATGAACACGAGGCGGCGGCCGGCGAACGGTGCTGAAGCCATCACCTCGCGAACGGCAGAGCCCTTGCTGAAAATCCTGGGCTTGATATCGATCACCGCCTTGCCGAACATGACCTCTACACGGTCAGGGTGTGTTTCAGCCGCCACGATCTTTGCGATCTTGTTCTTGAGGAAGGTCTCGTGTTGAGGAGCAAGCCGGTAGTGGACCGACATCGAATGCGACCTGTCCTCCACGAGGATGCGGCGATCGATTTTGGCAAGAAGATGGATCTGGCTCCTGAGCTCTCGGCCGAGTGAAGCGGGGCTTTGCCGCTGGGGACCAGTGCCCGAGAATCGCATTTCAGCGCCGTGCTGCCCGATCGCCGGCAGGCGAAGGGGCCGAAAGAGACGGTCGAGGGTTTCGATGGTTCGTCCGCTCACGAGCGCGACCGCCCCTTCCGAACGCTCCATCAATTGCTGCAATGTGCCGCGTAGCGCTGGTGGAACGACGACATCGCTCGGCGTTGCGGCAATCTCCAGCAACGTACCGTCGACATCGAGCAAAAGCGCGGTACGGCGGAGATCAATTTGGTCAGGAGGTAGAAGTTCCGCAGGTTCGCCCGACAACTCAGTGTCCATTTGCATTGCTTGGTCTAAGCTTAATTCCCACATGCGGTCCTGCATCGCTCACGAACGTGCCCTCATGTGATGAACGGTCTTGGCGCGCCAATTGTTCCGCAGGCTGATCAGGAGCATCTTGAGTCTGGAACTTGAGGAAAAAAGTGACGAAGGAATGGCCTAATGGAAACCGGTAGCGTCATTCTCGCAGGCGGCCAAGCGAGCCGCATGGGAGGCGCCGACAAGGCGCTCTTGCCGCTCGCCGGCAAACCGTTACTCGGCCACGCGATCGCGCGACTTGCGCCGCAGGTCGCAACCATGATCGTCAGCGCCAACGGCGAGCTCTCACGTTTCGCACCATTCGGGCTCCCGGTCGTCGCCGATAGCCTCGCCGAATGTTCCGGGCCGCTCGCGGGTCTGCTTGCGGGGCTTGAGTGGCACGCCGAGCACCGGCCCGACATCCGCTATGTCGCCAGCGTGCCGACCGACACGCCGTTCTTTCCAGCGAATCTCGTCGCGCGGCTACGTGCCGCGGCCAATCACCAGCAGAAGCCTGTGGTCGCACGCTCTGAGAGCGGCGTGCATCCGGTGATTGGCCTCTGGCCGGTCGAGTTTGCTTCCGACCTGAGAGAAGCCCTTGAAGGGGGCATGCGCAAGGTCGGCGCCTGGGCCAGGCTGCAATCAGCGATCGAGGCCTCATTCCCGCAAGGCGAAATCAACGGCGAAGCGGTCGATCCCTTCTTCAATATCAATCGGCCCGAGGATCTCGCCAAGGCGGAAGCGTTGCTCAAGGCCGGTTGAGCGGACGGGTTAGGCCACGTGGCTCGCGATCTTGCCCTTCACACGACGCGGATGGGTGAAGACTTCAAAGCCATCCTTGCGTGCGATTGCGATCAGCGTCATGCCGGCAGCATCGGCCATGCGCACAGCAAGAGCCGTCGGCGCCGAGACTGCCGCTAGAACCGGCGCGCCGATCATCGCCGCCTTTTGCACCATCTCGATCGAGATGCGGCTCGTCAGCACTACAAGCCCGTCGATCGCGCTCGTGCCCTGGCGTGCGAGCGCGCCAGCAAGCTTGTCGAGCGCATTGTGGCGCCCGACGTCCTCGCGCAAGGCAACCAGCCCGCGCTCGGGCTCATAGAAGCCGGCGGCATGCACGGCGCGCGTTTCATGATTCAGGGCCTGCAGGGGAAAGAGCGCATCGACCGCGCTCATAATCTGATCAGGCGTGAAGGCACGACCCTCGCCGACTTTGGGCGGCGGACGCATTGCCTCGGTGAGACTCTCGATGCCGCACAGCCCGCAGCCGGTGGGTCCGGCCATCTTTCTGCGCCGGCCGAGAAACTCGACGGCCTCGCGCGCCTTGAGCCAGATGCGGAGCTCGATGCCGATCTCCTCTTCGACCATGTCGATAGAGTCGATGGCATCGATCGAGGAAACGACACCTTCGGTCAGGCTGAAGCCGACGGCGAAATCTTCGAGGTCTTGCGGCGTCGCCATCATCACCGCGTAGGTCGCGGTGTTGAAGGTGAAGGCGATCGCCGTCTCCTCGGGGATGGCGCGATCGCCCTCGGTGACGCCGGAGGCGCGCCAGATCGAGCGGGGGGCGCGGATAAGGGGGGTGGGCAAAGGGGACTTGCTCCTTGGCGTGGAGGAATGGCCGAAAGCTAGTCCTGTCGCCGCGCCGATACAAGTTCCGGGGCCGGTGCCGTGACTCGCAACCACATAGACCGGCCGGTTTTTTGCGCTAGAGTTGGGCTCGAAGGAGATTGCCTTGCCCGCATTCCGATCCGCAATTTCGTGCGCGCTCGCGGCGCTATTTTTCGCGGGTGCCAGCATCGTTCCTTCGAGCGCGGCCGATCAAGACGAGCACAACCCTTGCACCGCTGACGCAATGATCGTGTTCGACGCTTCGGGCTCCATGGCGGGCAATGTCGGCCAGGGTATTGGCACAACCATCCCTCGCATCGAAGAGGTGCGCGGCGCGCTCGCGATGGTCCTGCCAGCCGCGACGCGGTCCCGGCGCGTCGGACTCATCTCCTATGGGCCTGGTCCCTACCAACAATGTAATGTCAAGCTGAACCTCCAGCCGACCGCGAACGCGGCCGATCTGATCATGAAGGAGGTTAACGCGATCGATCCCGCGGGCAAGACTCCACTCACCGCGGCGGTAAGAAACGCCGCCGAAGTGCTCGACTATCGCCACAAGCCGGGCGTCGTTGTCGTGGTGACGGATGGCGAGGAGACCTGCGGCGGCTCACCGTGCGATCTCGGCAAGGAATTGCACGCGACGGCGGCGGATCTGACCGTCCATATCGTCGGCTATCGTCTGAAGGGAATAAGCTGGACAGGAGAGCAGAGCGTCCTCGACGCCAAGTGCCTCGCCGAGCAAAATGGCGGTCTCTATATCGGCGCCGAATCGAAGCAGGAGCTGATCGAGGCGCTGGAGAAGACGCTCGGCTGCCCGATGCTGTCGATGCGCGACCTGTCCGGACCAGGACCCACTCTCCGCCTGCATCAATAGAGGAGATAAGGGCGCCTGATCTCGGCGAACTCTGTCTCGCCTGGCCGCCAGCTGGCGACGATGTCATCGAGCCTCACTTGGCTCTCGATCTGCTCGCGGAGCTCGGGCGAGCCCGCGAGGATGTCGATCGGCATCTTGTCACGCTCGTATTCATAAGGAGGCTCACGCCATTTGAAATGATCCGGCGCGAGCCCATAGCTTTCGCGCAAAACGGCGACGCCGGCGGCAACGGAGGCGAAGGCGTCGCGCGAGGTCACATGGATCTGGCAGCCGCCGCAGGTGGTCTTCGCGTGCTTCTGGAAGGTCGGCTCGAACGCCGCCTCGCGGAAGTAGACACCTTTCAGCTTGAGACGGTTCAGCCGCGGTGCGAGCGCCTCGCCGTCGAGCCATGGAGCGCCGATCAACTCGAAGGGACGCGTGGTGCCGCGTCCTTCCGACAGCATCGTGCCTTCGAGCAGCAC
>Ga0187788_10000478_pt1 | contig 11096 bp, 11 predicted proteins | sample 1015_BV01_MP10_2_FD_133008 | JGI IMG/M metagenome (GOLD analysis project Ga0187788, IMG submission 133008) | Tropical peat soil microbial communities from peatlands in Department of Meta, Colombia - 1015_BV01_MP10_20_MG | ecosystem: Environmental > Terrestrial > Soil > Wetlands > Peat | place...
CGCCGCGCGGCCCGGCTGATCTCCCGACACCTCGACGACGGACACGCCGAAGCCGTCGGGAGATCACCCGCACACCACTCGATCTCCCGACACCTCGACGACGGACACGCCGAAGCCGTCGGGAGATCACCCGCACACCACTCGATCTCCCGACACCTCGACGACGGATACGCCGACCACGTCGGGAGATCACCCGCACGATCCGCGTCGTCGGTGCCGAGGGCGTTCGGCCCCGGTGCTCCTAGGCTTCGGGTGCAGCAAGCGCCCCCATGCCCCCGACGATGAAGATCTGATCGTGCTCCGACTTCGGCTCGCAGCCACCGTGCTGGGTCTGGCCGCCACGAACGTGCTCGGCCACGGCGCAGGCCCGGTCTGGCACGCCGTGATCGGCGTCGTCCTGGTGGGCCTGCTGGCCCTGATCGCGGCCTGGGAGCGGATGTCCCCGGCCGAACTGGGCCTGGCCCGGGACGCCGTCCCGCGCGGCCTGCGACTGGGGGCGGTCTGCGTGGCCGTGGTCTCCGTGGCCGGCGTGGTGGCGTTGGTCGTGCCGCCGGCGCGCGCCGCCCTGTCGGACACGAGCAGTGACCTGTCGGCGGGCGGTGCGCTGCTGACGGTCTTCGTGCTGCTCCCGCTGGGGACGGTGCTTCCGGAGGAGTTCGCCTTCCGTGGCGTCCTGTGGGGGCTCTTGCACCGGCATAACAACCGACTCGTCGCCACCGTCGTTTCGTCCATTTTGTTCGGCTTCTGGCATGTGCTGTCTGCCCTCACCGGCAGCCCGGCGAACCAGGCCGCCGAGAGCACCCTGGGCAGCGGCGGTGGCGGGACGGCGCTGCGGGTGGCCGGGACGGTGCTGTTCACCTCCCTCGCCGGCGTCGTCCTGTGCGAGCTCCGGATCCGCAGCGGCAGCCTGCTCGCGCCGATCATGCTGCACTGGGCGGTCAACGGGGTCGGCATCCTGCTGGTGCTCGTGGCCTGAGCGACCGTGGCCGCCTTGTGATGTCCGTGCGCCTCCCCGCCCCACCGGGCGGCGGGCATACTCACGCATGAGATCGGCACGCACTCCGGGAGGAGACATGGCCGTCGAGCCCGGCAAGGTCACGGGTACGCCGAGCGAGCCGCCGTCGGGCGAAACACCGCCGGATGGGCCACCGTCGGGTCAGCCACCCTCGGGTCAGCCACCCTCGGGCGGCCCATCGAGTGCGTCGCCGGTGGAGCCGCCACCGGCGCCTGAGGCACCCGCGCCGGAGGCGTCGTCCCCGGAGAAGACCAAGCCGCGTCGCCGGGACCGGTGGTTCCGCTACACCGTCCCCGGGCTGTGGGGGGCCCTGCTGTTCGCCTGCCTCGCCTACACCCCGTCGCTGCTGCCGCGCAGCGGGTTCCTCCAGGGCGCGGTCACCGGGATCAGCGCCGCCATCGGGTACGGCCTCGGGGTCACCGCCGCCTGGGTCTGGCGCGCCTTCGCCAACCGGGACGACGCCCGGCCGGCCCGGCGCCGCTCGTGGCAGATCCTCGTCGTCGTGGCGGTCGTGGCGCTCCTGACTTTCCTGTTCCTCGGCCGGCACTGGCAGAACGAGGTCCGCGCCAAGATGGGCATGCCCCCGGACACCCTGGCGGCGCTGGTGATCGGTCCGGTGGTCGCCGCGGTCCTGTTCGTGGCGTTCGTCGCCCTGGGCCGGGTGCTCCGGAAGGCCTACCGGGGGGCGGCCAGGCTGCTCGGCCGGTGGATCGGGCCGCGGGCCGCTCGCGCCGTCGGTTGGGTGCTCGTGGTCGGGGGAACGATCCTGCTGGTCAACGGCGTGCTGCTGGACGGGCTCGTCAACGTGGCCAACGAGACCTTCTCGGTGCGCAACGACATCACGCCCGAGGGCGTCGTCCAGCCGACGAGCCCGCTGCGCTCCGGGAGCCCGAACTCGCTGGTGCCCTGGGACTCGCTCGGCCGCGAGGGACGGAAGTTCGTGGCCCTCGGCCCCACCAGCGATCAGATCTCGGCCTTCACCGGCAGGCCCGCGATGTACCCGATCCGGGCGTTCGGCGGGCTGCTGTCCGCCGACGACGCGGAGGCACGTGCCCAGCTGGCGGTCGCCGACCTCGAGCGGGCGGGCGGATTCGACCGGGGGACGCTGGTGGTCGCCACGACCACCGGGTCGGGCTGGGTCGATCCGGCCTCGATCGACACGATCGAGTACATGACCGACGGGGACGTCGCGACGATCGCGATGCAGTACTCCTACCTTCCGTCGTGGATCTCCTACCTGGTAGACCAGCAGAAGGCGCGCGAGGCCGGCCGGGAACTGTTCGACGCGGTGTACGACCGCTGGTCGAAGATGGACCAGGCCACCCGGCCGCGACTGGTCGTCTTCGGTGAGAGCCTCGGCTCGTTCGGCGGTGAGACCGCGTTCAGCGGCGAGTACGACCTGCGCAACCGCACCAGCGGCGCGGTCTACGCCGGACCGCCGAACTTCAACGTGCTCTACCGGGAGTTCACCGACCACCGGGACACCGGCAGTCCCGAGCGCGAGCCGGTCTACAAGGACGGGCGGACGGTGCGGTTCACCGACAACCCGGAGGCGGGCGTGGGTCCCGAGGGGCAGCCCTGGGACGGCACCCGGGTGCTCTACATCCAGCATGCCTCCGACCCGATCGTGTGGTGGAGCCCGCACCTGATCCTCCGCCGCCCGGACTGGTTGCGCGAGTCTCCCGGTCCCGACGTCCTCAGTGCCGTTCGCTGGATGCCGTTCATCACCTTCTGGCAGGTGACCGCGGACCTGCCCTTCGCGACCGGTGTGCCCGCCGGGCACGGCCACGTCTACACGGGTGAGTACGTCGACGCCTGGGCGGACGTCCTGCAGCCGACCGGCTGGACCCCGGCGCAGACGGACCAGCTGCGCGGGATCATCCTCAAGGGCGGGTGAACGGTTGAGCGGGGTCACCTTCGAAGGTTCTTGAAGGAGATCGTCGCCTGGCTGGTGTCCGGGTCGAGGGCTGTGCACACCACCAGTCGGTTACCGGCCCTCCAGGCCCCCACCGTCGGGGCGAAGGAGGCGATCTCCAGGTAGGAGTCGTCGAAGGGGATGCCGACGAACTTCTCGAACAGCGTGCGGCAACGGCTCTCGGCGACGGCCTGCAACGCCGAGTCGCCGGGATACTTTCTCCCGCTCGCTTTGAATCCGCCGAGCACCTGCTGCTCGTGCTTGGTCCGGCAGTCGACGACGCGGACCCGGGAGAACTCCTCGTGCTGCAGGTCGGTGATGCAGTCACCGATCTTGAGTTGATCGAGGCGTAGGCGCTTCGGCTTGCGCAGCGGACCGGTCGGCTGGTTGCCCGGCGTCGTGCTCGCGGTGGGCACGCTCGTCAGCGACGTGGTGGGCGTGCTCGCCGCGGCGGACGGCGTCGGGACGACGTCGACCGTCGGCGTCAACCCCGGGGGGAGGGGCTGGCCCGCGATGTCGGCCGGCAGGGTCAAGGCGATGACCAGGCCGCTGATGCCGCCGAGGATCGCCCACACACCGGTGAGCACGAAGGACGCGATGGCGAACGCTCGCCCGCGCCGGCGACCGTTCTTGGTGCGGATCACGCCCCAGATCCCCAGGGGCAGGGACACCAGCACCAGGCCGACGATCGAGACGATCATGGCAATGACCGAGACGGGATCCATCGGCGCGGCCGGCCGCTGATCCGTGACCAGCACGTCGCCGCCGGCGGGGGGCGTCCCCCAGGGATACGTCGCCGGCGCATCGGGCGGAGGTGATTCCGGTGAGGAAGGTGTCCCGGACGGCGAGGCGCCCTCGGGCGGTGGAAACACGGAGGGAACCGGCCCCGGGGGAGGCGCGGCCGCCGGCGATGGAATCGCCGGAGACGAATCGCTGGGCGCCGGTTGCGCGGGTTCCTCTGGCGGCCGGGTCGTCATGGCTACCCCTTACATGACACCAGGGCCCCCGAGCACAGTGCTCATGATTACTCTAACATTTCTCGTGTCACTGTAAGGGAGTGTTTCCCGATGCGACGGCAATTCAGGAATTGTCGTCGTTCGCTCGGTGATGTGTAGCCGCAGTGACTCCTGAGCGGATGTCAGCCGGCCGCGCTGGCCGAGGAGATGATCTGTTCCAGCGCGGCGGTGATGGCGCGCGCGGCCTCGGTGGCGGTGGACGTCTGCCGGGTGACCTCGGCCAGGACGGACGCCTGCTCCTCGACCGAGGTGGCGATGTCGGACTGCGCCGCGTGGATCTCGCCGACCAGGGTGCTGGTCGTGGTGCAACTGCGGGCCACCTTGCCCGTCTCCTCGACCACGCCGTCGATGACGGCCCGGACCTTGTCGGCCGATGCCGCCGTCTCGTTGGCCAGGGTCTTGACCTCCTGCGCCACCACGGCGAAGCCCTTGCCCATCTCGCCGGCCCGGGCGGCCTCGATCGTCGCGTTGAGGCTGAGCAGGTTCGTCTGGTCCGCCAGCTGCGCGATCATCTGGTTCACTTCCGCGATCTCGCCCATGGCCCGCTCCAGCCGGCGCACGTCCTCGGCTGCGGCGTCCGCCGTCTGCTGCCCGGTGCTCGCGGTACCGGCGGCCTGCTGGGCCCGCGCGGCGATCTCCTGCACCGCCCCGCGTAGCATCGCGGCCTGGTTGTCCAGGGCGGCCACCGCCTCGACGGTCTCCTCCGCCCGTTCCCGGATCCGCATGGCGTCCTGGCTCAGGCGCTCCCGCACCTGGACGTGCTGCTCGGCGCGCTCGCGCTCGGCGGCCACCTCGAGCTCCGCGGCGCGGGCCTGCGCGGCGTCGGACTCGAGACGCTGCGCCTCGACCTGCTCGCGCATCAGCACCGCCTCGCGCTCGGCGGCCTCAGCGAAGTGCCAGAAGAGCAGGATGGCGACCACCTCGAGGATCACCGCGCTGGCGTGTGCACCGACCATCAGGGCCACCTGGCCCAGCGACGGCGCGCCGGCGCCGTCCGTGACCATCGGGTGGCCGTTCATGACCATCGTCGAGGCGTGGCCCATCGAGGTGTTGAACACCCGCTCGGGAGCCACCAGCCCGAGCACCAGGTGATGGACGACGACCGCCCCGACGGTGTAGAGGAGCGGGGTCCAGCGCTGGTAGAGGGAGACCAGGGCGACGGCGGAGAGGATGAAGAGGTGGGCGTGCACCTGGCCGCCGGACAATTCGAGGCCGATGAACGACCCGCCGATCAGCCCGAGGCTGGTCAGCTCGGCTTGCGCCCGGGGGGTCCTGGCCACCCGCGCGCAGGCGGCGACGACGGCCGGCAGGGTCGGCAGCAGCAGCGCCTCGGTGGAGGACATCGGGCCGAGTACACCGACCAGGAAGAGCACGGGCACGCTCGCCCACAGGAACCCGGTCAGGATGCGGTGCCTGTCCTGCCAGGACTCCTCGGACATCCGCGACCCGCGGGGCAGCCAGCGTGCGATCTCCACGGGCACTCGTCGGCAGCCGGGGCCGGCCACTTGAGGCCTTGACACAAAGGATCAAGTGGCGGCAGATCGGGCCGGGCCGGGCGGATAGGGTGAGATCCCGACATGGCATACATCAAGGATCCGCGTGTCGACGCGTACATCGAGGCCCTGCCGGATTGGCAGCAGGACATCTGCCGTGAGGTGCGGGATCTCGTCCATGCCGCCGATCCGGACGTCGTCGAGACCATCAAGCGGACGGTCCAGCCGTACTTCGTGCTGCAGGGGAACATCTGCGCGCTGCTCGCGGCGAAGGACCATGTCAACGTGTTCGTGTATGACGGCGGAATCGTCCCCGATCCCGAGGGGATCATCACCGCCGACCACGACAACAGGACGGCTCGAACGGTCGCCGTCCGGCGCGGCGAAACCATCAACGCGCCCGCCCTCACGGAGATGTTCCGGCAGATCATCGCCGACAACCGCGCCGGCGGCTGGCGAAAGCTGAAGCGCGAAAGCTGATCGACGACGTCCGGTTTCGACGAAGACATTTCGACATAGCGCCACAACCCGTAGCATTGGTGCGTTTCCGATCAACGATTACCGGGGGGACTCATGATTCGTCGATCGATCATCTCTCTTCTCGTTCTCGCGACAGCGCTGCTCGTCGGCGCGGTTCCGGCCCGAGCGACCTCGTCGGTGGACGTCGTCCAGCCCGACAAGAAGTACGCCGGCATGACGTACGGCGAGTGGTCGGGCGTGTGGTGGGAGTGGGCGGCCGGCATTCCTGCGAGCGTCAGCCCGTTTGATGGCACCGGCACCTACTGCGGGGTGGCCCAGCGTGGGCCCGTCTGGTTCCTCGGCGCTCCGCTCTCTGCGGGGAGCCCGACGCACGTCACTCCCACGTGTGCGGTGCCGGCCGGCCGGGCCGTCATGGTCCCGATCATCAACGCCGAGTGCTCGACGCTGGACGTGTTCCCGTGCGATACGGGACTGCGGGCCGGTGCCAGGTTCCTCATCGATCACGTGACCGAGCGGGACATCAGCATCGATGGTGTCGCGATCAAGCTCGGTCCCGACACGAAGCCGACCAGGGGCCCGTTCCGGGTCCAGTCGCCCGGGAAGTTCCCGATCAACTGGGTACCGGGCAACTCGTTCGGGATCGGTCCCGGCAGCGGTGTGGCGGTCGCCGACGGCTTCTACGTGCTGGTCAGGCCGCCGAAGCCCGGTTCAACGCACCACTTCGTGTTTCACGCGACCGTCAACTTCAACGACGTCGCCGAAGATGTCTGCGGCCATGGGGCCACCACCTGCGTGTTCTTCATCGACACCGACTACACCGTGCACGTGAGCAGTTGACCCGATGCCGCGGTGGCGGCGCCCTGCCTCGGGGAGGGAACCCCGCCGACCATGGTCAGTCTGCGTCGACGACCTCGGCGCCCGGAGCGTCACGCTTGACGGCCTCGATGCCGTTCGAGGCTCCGGCCTTGCTGGTGTAGCCCTCGCCGCCGGTGGCGATGACCTGGCCGTTGGCGGACTTCAGCCGCCACCGGTACTCGCCCCTGGCGTCTTGGTAGACCTCGAACTTGGCAGCCACGTCGATGCTCCTCACCTGATCGGAAAGACGAAACGACTCTGGCAGGTCATGCTCTGGTAATCGAGCAGGCAGCCGGTGTCCCAACCAATTCCATCGCAGAAACGGCTCGGATTCGATCAGAACGGCGAGATTCTCGATGTCCTCATGTAATCGGATTGGACGGGGGCAAAGACCCCAAAGAGGGGAATTCATCCACCCATTCAGGGTTCTCGCTGGGCCTGGAACAGGAACAGCACGGACGCCGATCTGCCCTCCTGGCAGGTCCAGCACCTCCATACACGTCCAGTCACCGGCACCAGCGCTGCGGGCCCCCGTCCCGGCGCACATGACAGACTGGGGCCGCCCGCCAGGGTCCAGAGGGCTTCGGACGGGTCGCTGCGAGCCGACCGCTGGCAGCAGGGCAGTGCAGCCGGGAGGGCTGGCCGAGTGGCCGATGGCGGCGGTCTTGAAAACCGCTGATCATGGTCCCAACCATGATCCGTGGGTTCGAATCCCACGCCCTCCGCTGACACGATCATGCCGCTGACCTACACGTTCGCGAAGTCAAAGATTATTTTAATCGATCAAGAACTCAATCGGACGTTAGCGGTTCCGCGAACCGCTGAACCCTGGCCCTCCGTGGTCCATGCCGGGCGGTCCCCATCCCCGCTGGCGCAGGCCAGCGGCGGATGGGGTGGCGGTTCGACGACCTCGCGGGCCGGTCGTCCTGGATTGGTGTGCCCATTGCTGGTGGTCCATGCGTGGTCCAGCAGTGAGTCCTCTCAGATAGCCCCAAGGGGTATCTGATGATCTGGGGGCGAAAGACCCGTGGCGTCCCGCCTCCTCGTCCGTGACTCCCGTGAAGCGTCCCGGTTTTCATGCCGTCTTCGGGTTGGCGGCGTCACCGGGTGGTGTGCCGGCGGGTAGAGCGTAGTAGGCCTGTTCGTATTCCTCGGGGGTCTGATTGCCCAGGGAGCTGTGCAGGCGGTCGTGGTCGTACCAGTGGACCCAGTCGGCGGTGATCTTCTCCACGTCGGCCGGGGTGCGCAGCGGGCCGGTGCGGAAGGGTGAGTCGGCGCGGACGGCCTCGTTCTTGTACAGGCCGATGACGGTCTCGGCGGCGGCGTTGTCGTAGGCGTCCCCGACGGACCCGACCGAGGCCGAGAGCCCTTCCAGGGCAAGGGTTTGGGTGAACCGGATACTGGTGTACTGCGACCCGGCATCGCTGTGATGGATCATGCCGTCGGGCACCGGCCGGCCGGTGTGGTCACGGCGCCACAGGGCCATCTTGAGGCAGTCCTCCACGAACGCGACGTTCTTGACCATGGAGGCTGACCAGCCCACGATCGCCCTGGAGTACAAGTCGATCGCGAACGCGACATAGCAGAACCCTGCCCAGGTGGCCACGTTAGACATCCCACGCGAGTCAGGGTCAAGCGGCCGCGGTGGTCGGGGTTGTCGTCGGGGTCCGCCAGGCGGCGGCGTCGTTCCAGGGTTCGTTGTTCTTCAGGCACCACCACAGACGGCCGAGGAGCTTGTTCGCCAGGTTGCGCAGGGCGGCGTTGTGGTGGTCTCCGGCCGCGCGTCTGCGGTCGTAGTGGGCTCTGGCGCCGGGGGACTTGGTGAGCATGGCGAAGGCCCACCAATGGCATGCGTCGCCGAGCCGCTTGTTGCGGATCTTTCGGGCCTTGACGTAGCGGGATCGGCCGGAGGCGCGGGTCACTGGCGCGGTGCCGGCGAATGCGCGCAGACCTGCCGGGGAGTCGAACCGGGTGGGGTCGTCGCCGATCTCTGCCAGGACCCGGGCCGCGAGGACCGGTCCAAGCCCGGGGGCGGAGCGCAGGATGGCCGCGAGCGGGTGGGCGTCGAACCGTTCGCCGAGAGCCTTCTCGAGGGTCTCGACCGCGGCCTGCTGGGCTGCTAGCACGGTCAGCAGGGTCTGGGCGCTGACTCCCAGGGCGGCCTCGACTTCGGCTGGCTGCCGCAGCGCTGGTGCCTTCAAGGCAGTGAGGATGTGCTCGACCAGAGAAGGGTCGTTGCGGCGTCCGCAGCGGTGCAGCAGGGCCACCACCCGCTTGGGTGTCAGCCGTGCGCCGTGGGCGGGTGTGGGAGCTGCGGCCAGGACGGTCTGGGCGGCCTTGTGCAGCAGGTTCGGGAACGCCTGCAGCGCCTGGGGATAGAACTCCAGCAGCACTGATCGGAGCCGGTTCGCGGTCTGCTGCATCGCCCAGACCGCTTCCTGGTGCTGGCGGGCCAAGGCCTTGACCGTGCTGCCGTGCTCGGTGACCGCGGGCAGCGTCCGGTGCCGGTGGGCGTCGGTGCGCAGGATGTCCGCCAGGACGCGGGCGTCGCCGGCGTCGGACTTCTTGCCGGACTGGCCGTGGCGTTCTCGGTAACGCGCCACCGCCAGCGGGTTGATCGGGTAGATGGTGAAGCCCGCAGCCTGCAGCGCGACCACCAGCAGGTTCTTGTCGGTCTCGATCGCGATCGGCACGCTCAGGACGTCCTGGGCTGGCTGGTCATCCGCAAGCTCGCTCAGCAGCCCGACCAGCTCGGTGAACCCGCCGATCCCGACATCGATTCTCCGGCGTGCCAGCAGCCGCCCGTCGTGGTCCAGGACCGCGACGTCGTGGCGCTGCTCTGCCCAGTCGATGCCGCACGTGATCGTCATGCCTCTCCTCGCTCGAGAACCGGGAACGAGCCCGAGGGAGCGTGCGGCGACCTAATGGAAGCGCTCGACGGCGCGGCATCTCACAAGCCGATCACGAACCCAGCGACTGGCGGGGCCACCGTCTACATACGAGACCTCGACGGTCGGCTGCTTCAAGCGAGTGGACACCCGCCAGCGGCTCGGCACACACCCTGCACGACCAGGGGCCGGTGAAATCTCAGTGGCCACCCGCCAGCCACCAGCGGGCACCGGCCCCAACGGGCCGGCTCTCCCATTAGGTGAAATCGGTGACCCAGGCCTGGTTGGGCCGGGGCGCGCTGAAGCAGCGTTGGAGCAGGTCAGGGGCCCGCCGGTGGTCCTTCTTGGCCGGTGTGGTGGTCCGCACCCCGCGGGAGCGGACCAGCCCGTGGAACCCCTCCTGGCGCATCAGCCGGTCCATGGTGTGCTTGGACACCTGGGCCGGCGCCGGCAGGCCCGCGTTGGCCGCCTCGGCGGCCAGCCGCTTGTTGAGCCAGTCGGTCATCTTGCGCCGCCCGTACATGATCTCCGGCGCCGGGCGGCCGTCTGGGCCGGACGTGCGCAGCGCCCGCAACCGGTCCACCACCATCGCGTCGGACACCGCCCGCCGGGCCGGGGGCCGCCTCTTCCATGCTCGGTAGGTGCGCGGGGCGACCGCCAGGCCCAGCTCGCGCAGGACCTGGCAGGTCGACTCGACCCCGCGCCCAGCCTCACGCTGGGTATCGATGAACGCCGCGATCAGCGGTGGCGAGGGTCGAGTGCCCTCGCGAAGAAAATCGAGGCCGCTTGAAGGATCTCGTTGGCCTCCTTCAGATCCCGCACCTCAGCCTTGAGCCTCTTGATCTCCTCCAGCTCCTGCGACGTCGGACCGGTCCGCTCCCCGGCATCGACCTGCGCCTGCACGATCCACTTCCGCAGCGTCTCCGCCCCGACCCCGAGCTTGGGGCCCAGCGCCTGGGCACACGCCCACGGCGACGGATACTCACCCAGCCGATCCAGGGCCATCCGGGTGGCACGCTCACGCTGATCTGACGGGTACCTCTTGGGCATGATCCGCATCCTTCGCAACAAACGAAGCGGCATCAAACCCGGGACGGTTCATCCGTGACTCCCGCCACTCCACCACGGCCGGAGGGGCATGGGTGGTCCCTTGTCCGCCCACGCGGGCTCTTGCGCAAGGTGTGAACGTCCGCTCGTGCTCGGCGTGGGTGACATTGCCGGCGATGCGAGCGCCGACCACCTCGGCGAGCCAGTCCTTGTCCGGCTCGCTGAACGGGTTTCACGATGCGCCCGCGCCTTCTCGTGGCTCGCCAGGGGCTGGTCGGCGCAGATCAGCGGCGAGCCGACGCATGGTCGTCCGGCGGATCAGAGCGCTGAAGGGGCCGACGAGCAGCCAGTAACGTCGAAACCGCAGGCGGCTGGCATCGTCGGTGA
>Ga0187788_10000479_pt1 | contig 11090 bp, 11 predicted proteins | sample 1015_BV01_MP10_2_FD_133008 | JGI IMG/M metagenome (GOLD analysis project Ga0187788, IMG submission 133008) | Tropical peat soil microbial communities from peatlands in Department of Meta, Colombia - 1015_BV01_MP10_20_MG | ecosystem: Environmental > Terrestrial > Soil > Wetlands > Peat | place...
CTGCTGTTGCTCGTGCTGATCCCGCTCGGGGTCGTGGGCTACCAGGTGCTCGAGCGTCGTCGCCGGAGGGCCGTCGAGGCCGCCAGCGGGCTGGGCCTCCGGCCGACCGACCCCGGCCGCTCGGGCCGGCTCCGCGCCCGGGTCCCGGCCGCCCTGTTCGTCGTCGGCCTGACGATCCTCGTGGTGGCCCTCGCCCGGCCCCAGGGCACCGTGGACCTGCCCCGCCAGGAAGGGACGGTCATCCTCGCCTTCGACGTCTCGGGCAGCATGGCGGCGGACGACCTCAAGCCGACCCGGATGGATGCCGCCAAGGCCGCGGCGACGGCCTTCGTCCAGCGGCAGCCCGCCAGCGTGGTCATCGGCGTCGTCGCCTTCAGCGACGCCGGCCTGTCGGTCCAGGCCCCCACCGATGACCAGGCCGCGGTGCTCGCCGCCATCGACCGGCTGACCCCGCAGCGGGGGACCTCGCTGGGCCAGGGCATCCTGGTCTCGCTCCACACGATCGCGGTGGCCCAGGCCGGCCCGAACGTGGACTACTACAGCAACCGCTCGCCGGCTCCCTCACCGTCGCCGACCCCGGTACCGGCCGGGACGCACACGTCCGCCGTCATCGTCCTGCTCAGCGATGGCGAGAACAACGAGTCCCCGGACCCGGTGGCCGCCGCCCAGTCGGCCGCCGACCAGGGTGTCCGGATCTTCACGGTGGGACTGGGCAGCCCCGCCGGGACCACCCTCGACCTCGACGGCTTCAGCGTCCACACCCAGCTCAACGAGGCCCTCCTGGAGCAGGTCGCCCAGCTGACCGACGGGACGTACCAAGACGCCGCCAACGAAGGGGACCTCATGGCCATCTACGACCATCTCGACACCCAGCTGGTGGTCCGGCCCGAGACGATCGAGGTGACCTCGCTCGTCGCCGGAGTGAGCATCGTGGTCCTGACCCTCGGCGCGCTCGGCTCGCTGATCTGGCTCGGAAGGCTGCCATGACGACCGCGACGCCCGCTCCTGCCCACGAGGGGTCGGCCTGATGGACCTCCTGTGGCCCGACCTGCTCCTGCTCCTCGCCCTGCTGCCACTGCTCGTCCTGGCCTACGTCTGGAGCCTTCGCCGCCGGCGCCCGCAGGGGACCCGCTACTCGAGCCTGTCGCTGATCCGGGACGCCCTGCCCCGGTCGGCGCGCCTGCGTCGGCACCTGCCGTTCGGGTTGTTCGTCTTGGCGCTGGCCGGGCTGGTGATCGCCCTGGCCCGCCCGGCCCTCGTGGTCGCCGTGCCGACCAACCAGACCACCATCATCCTGGCCATCGACGTCTCCCGGAGCATGTGCTCGACGGACGTGCCGCCGACCCGCATCCAGGCGGCCGAGGCCGCGGTCGGGCGGTTCATCGAGCGCCAGGCGTCGTCGACCCAGATCGGCATCGTCGCCTTCAGCGGCTTCGCCCAGCTGGTCCAGCCGCCGACGACGGACCAGGAGCTCCTGCTGGACGCGGTCCAGAGCCTCACCACCGGGCGGCGCACCGCGATCGGGAGCGGCATCCTCGCCGGGATCGACGCCATCGCGCAGGTGGATCCGTCGGTCGCGCCGAGCCAGATCGAGGGTCGCCCGGGCGTCCCGCCGACGCCGGTCCCGAAGGGCGCCTATGCCCCGGACATCATCGTCCTGCTGACCGACGGGGTCAGTAACACCGGTCCCGAGCCGCTCGACGCGGCCGCCCAGGCCGCCGATCGCGGCGTGCGCGTCTACACCATCGGCTTCGGCACCGCGGGCGGCGGATCGCCGGATCCGACCTGCGCGCCCGAGTTCATCGGCCGCGAGCCACTCCCCGGACAGGGCCTCGGCGGCGGCCTGTTCCCCGGCGGTGGCTTTCGGCGCGGCATCGACGACGCGACCCTCAAGCAGGTGGCCGACCTGACCGGTGGGACCTACGAGCCGGCCGAGAGTGCCGGCGACCTGCAGCAGGTCTTCGACAGCCTGCCGACCTCGCTGATCACCAAGCACGAGGTCATGGAGGTCAGCGTCGTCTTCGTCGGGGTGGCGGCGACACTGGCCGCGCTGTCCTTGTTGCTTGGCCGGGCCTGGCGTCCGTTGCCCTGAGACATCGAGCCGGGTCGTCTCCGTGCTAGGCGACGGCCGCCCGAGGTCGAGGACGTCGAGGGCCCGGCGCGGCCGCGATCAGCCGCTCGTCGCGCAGCCTCCGGCCAGGTTGCTCCAGATCGGCTGGACCGCGTAGGACTGGCTGCCGAGAGCGATGTTCGTCGAGAGCGAGCTCCAGGCGCACTTGTCGGCGTTCTCGGCGCCCGACGAGTCCGTCCAGCCGATGTTCCCCGACGACGGGTGGGGATCGGTCTGCGCCTCGGCGTACTCGTGGCCCGCGACGATGCTGAAGCCGTCGAAGTAGCCGTTGCCGAAGCTGTTGCTGGTGGCGTTGACGAAGTTCATCCCGCAGTTCCCCCCGGCGTCGGGCTGGTACGGGATGTAGGCGTAGGCGACCTGGTTGCCACCACTGGACGTCACGGAGTGCCAGGCGCACCACTGGGTCCTGAAGCCGTTCATCGAGTGGCCGGAGGGGGTGAACACGAAGTACGTGGCGTTGAGGTCATACCCGAAGTGGGACATCAGCCGGACCGCGGCGCTGGCGATCGAGCTCTGGCTGATCCGCCTGGGCAGCTTGGACGTGTCGTTCCACTCGCCGGCCAGCTGACCGGTCGGGTTGGTGATGTGGACACCGTTCGTCCCACAGTTCACCGTCCCGATCGCGACACCCTGGCAGTACTGGGTGTCGATGGCGTTCCACGAGCTCCCGCCGACGTTGCCGAAGAAGCCGCGGACGTACGCCTGAGCCTTGGCACTCGAGTACCCGCCGGTCGAGAAGCCGGAGCTCCACTGGGACCCCCACCAGCTGATGTAGACCCTCGGCGACGTCGTCTGGACCTTTCCGCCGCCATAGGTGAGCGGCAGCGAGGCCGTTGCAGAGGGGCCGGCCTGACCGCGGGGCCGCAGGATCGAGAAGGCATCCATCGAGCGGTGTCCGGATCCGTCGGCGGCCAGGGCGACCTGGGCGACGGAGACGGTCAGGACGGTGGCGACGAGCAGGGAAACGAGGCGGCGTCGGGGACGCATCGGCTGACTCTCCCGTGGTGACTGGGGATCGTGGCGGGGGATCGGCGGCTGCCGACTGAGGTCAGGATGGAAGATACGCCGCCCTCGGGCGCCCGTACAGGGGTTCCTCGACGGACCGGTAGACTCTAGCGTCGTCCGTCGGTTCGAAGCGGTGCGCGGGGGCACCGCCACACGCTGACCGGTGACGGCTGGGCACCGATCGCCCGGGCGGCTAGCCCTGTCGGAGCCCCAGGGTGTTGCCGTCGGGATCGCGGAAGCAGGCGCCTCGTGCCGGTCCCACCTGGGCGATGTGGCCGGTCGTCCGGAGCGGGCCTTCGTCGTAGTCGAGGAAGACGACGCCCTTGGCCTCGAGCTCGTGAACCGCAGCCTCGATGTCACCGACCTCGAAGTGGGCGAGGGTGTGCTGCGTCTCGGTCCGGGGGCGCCGGAAGACCGACAGCTCGCTGGTGCTGCCGCAGCGGAACCGGATGGATGCCGGGTTGTCCCACAGCAAGGTCAGGCCCAGGGTGTCGCCATAGAAGGCTCTCGCCTGTTCGAGGTCACTGACCGGGATCGTCGCCACGACCATCGTCGCGCCGTGCATGCGTGCGTCCTCCGGGCTGTCACGCGTCGTCCCCGCTGTCACGCGTCGTCCCCCGACGCGTGCTGGGGGATCGGTCGACCTGGGCGGCCGCCGGGAGCGCCACCGCCCAGGGCTGATCGCGTCTCAGTATCGTCGGGCTTCGGCCTCGTCGACGATCCAGACCTGGGGCGGACCGTCCACGCCGGCGCGGGCCATGACCGCGGGAAGCGACGGATCCTCGCTGAAGGCGCGGGCCCCGTCGAGCGTCGCGAAGTCGTTGACGATCACGATCGAGTTCGGGTCGGATACCGCCCGGTTGATGGAGTGGCCGATCGCGCCGTGCTGTCGACGGACCGTCTCGTGCTCCGTGAACACCGGGAGCCAGCGCTCGTAGTCGGCCACGTGGTGCTGGACGATCACCTTCGCCATCGCCGGGTCCTCCTGTCCTTCGACCGCGCCATCTCGGCCGGTCATTAGGGCCCTAACTATATGGTGAGGCACCGTATTGTCAAGACCCTTATCATGAGGCCCATGGCCCGGATCCGGATGCCCGATGACTTCTACGACCAGACGCCCGACGCGAACGTCCTGGCGACCGAGGCGGTGATGAACACCATCAGGACCGCCGACATGGCCTTCGACCGGATCGGACGGTTGCTCCGGCCGCTCGACGTGAGCGCCGCGGGCGGCCTGGTGCTCGGGATCCTGCGCGACCATGGGCCGATGTCACCCTCGGAGCTGGGCTCTCGGCTGATCGTGACCCGCGCGACCGTGACCGGAGTCGTGGACTCGCTGGAGCGGCGCGGTTTCGTCCGCCGCTCGCCGAACCCGGCCGACCGTCGCAGCCTGCTCGTCGAGATCACCTCGGCCGGTCTGGCCGTCCTCGGGCAACTCCGGACGCTGGTGCATCGCAACGAGAAGGCGTGGCTGAGCGGGCTCTCGGACGAGGAGCTGCGCGCATACATCGAGCTCCACCACCGGATCCAGGACGCGCTCGACAGCGAGTAGCGCCGATCTGCGGGCGGGTCGCTCGCCCCCGCTCGTCACGCCGAGCTGGGGCCAAGCCAAGGACCCGCGTCGGAGCGGTTGACGGCTCCGTATGATGGTGGCGCGGACACGGGTGACGTCGTGGCCGAGAGAGGGAGGCGATCCGTGCAGTTCATCGTCGCGCTCGTCGCGCTGCTCGTCGGCGCCGCATTCTGCTTCGGCGGCTGGCGGTTCTTCCTGATCCTGTTGCCGATCTGGGCGTTCGTGATCGGCTTCAACGTCGGGACGGACGCCATCAGTGCGATCTTCGGTGACGGGACGTTCGCGACCGTCACCAGCTGGGTGGTCGGCCTGGTCGCCGCCATCGCGTTCGCGCTGTTCTCGTACCTGTACTACTTCGTGGCGGTGGCCATCCTCGGTGGAGCGGTGGGCTACGCCATCGGATCGAGCGCCTGGGGGCTCATCGGCAACGAGTACGGGGCGGTCGCCTTCATCATCGGGGTCATCTGCGCGGTGATCCTCGCGGCGGGTGTCCTGCTCCTCAACGTCCCCAAGTACATGGTCATCGTCCTTTCCGGCCTGGGCGGCGCCGCGACCATCCTGACCGGCTGGTTCGTCCTCATCGGCAAGGTCCCGGAGGACGCGATCCACTGGGTGGTCGTCGGCTCCTACATCAAGGACAACTGGTTCTACCTGATCGTGTGGGGCGTTCTGGCCGCCGCCGGGATCGTCATCCAGACGCTGGCGTCCTCGATCGGTCCGGAGGCCTACGAGCTCGAGCGGAGTCGCTATCGCTACTCCTGATCGACGTCGGGGCGGGCCCGGCGACGCGGACGTCGAGCGTCCAGGCAGCCTGGGCGAGGTGGTCGCGTGAGTGCCGTCCTCGAGACGGGCACGCTCGTGCTGGCCGACCTGACCGGCCACACCGCCTACCTCCGACGGCGGCTGCGCAGCCCCGAGGCTGCCGGCGGCGCCACGGAGGGCTAGGGGACCCGCTGACGCGTCCTCGCGACCGGCAACGGGTCGTCTCAGCCCACGCGCCGCCCTCAGCGCTGTCGAGCGCCATCCGATTCGTCGCTGAGCCGTCGCCGACCTCACCGACCGGCGACCGGCAGCAGGGCACCGAGCCGACCGTGGGCCCCGGGCGGCTCCGCGGCTATCATTCGCCTGTCTCGCCGGCGCCGCGGGGGCAAAGGCATGAGTGACTCCGTCCGGATCCTCGTCAACGGGTCGGCGCACGAGGTGGCCGCCGCACCGCCGCGGCCTCTCCTGTCCGTCCTCCGCGAGGAGCTGGCGCTCACCGGCGCCAAGCCCGGATGCGGGGAAGGGGAATGCGGCGCATGCACCGTGCTCCTCGACGGCGCGCCGGTGCGCTCCTGCCAGGTCGTCCTCGCGGACGCCGCCGGTCACGCGATCCGGACCGTCGAGGGGCTCGCGACGGACGGGACGCTCCATCCGGTCCAGCAGGCGTTCCTCGACGCCGGTGCCTTCCAGTGCGGCTACTGCACCGCCGGCATGATCATGAGCACGGTCGCGCTGCTCGAGGCGGATGGCGACCCGGATGACCCCCGGATCCGGGAATCGCTGGCCGGCAACGTTTGTCGCTGCTGCACGTACCCACGCATCGTCCGGGCCGTCCGGAGGGCCGCCGAGCTCGGGCGTGAAAGGGAGCCGGCGGTAGCCTCCGCCGACCGATCCGACCCCGGCTCAACGCGTCTGGTCGCCCGTCCGCGGCTGCCGTGGGACCTCTCGCGCCCCGAGGAGCGGGACTACTTCGCCTGGCTGCCCGACGGCCTGGTCGTGGTCCACGAGCCGGGGCCCGACGCATCGGCCGGATGGACAACGAGCACCGGGGCCTGGCTCCACGTCAGCGTCGAGGGGATCGTCACGGCGTTCACCGGCAAGGTCGACGTCGGGCAGGACAACCGCAGCGCGCTGTCCATGCTGGTCGCCGAGGAGCTGCGCGTCCCGCTCGACGCGGTGCGGCTCGTCATGGCCGACACGGATCTCTGCCCGTACGATCAGGGCACGTTCGGCAGCCGGTCGATGCCCGACGCGGGATCGGATCTGCGCCGCGCCGCCGCCGGAGCCCGGGAGTCGCTCATCCGGATCGCCGCCGAGGGCTGGGACACGGATGGGGCTGGGCTCGTCGCGGCGGACGGCTCGGTCCGAGCACCAGGGGCCCAGCGGAGCATCAGGTACGGCGATCTCGTCCGCGGCCTACGCCGGGTCGAGCGAGCCCCGTCGGATGCTCCGCTAACTCGCGGGTCGGCCGAGCGGCTCGTCGGACGGCCGACGCCACGGGTGACCGGGCTGGCGATCGTGACCGGCGCTCGGTGCTATCCGTCCGACCGCTCCCGGCCAGGCATGCTCCACGGTCGGGTCCTCCGCGCCCCGGCCCACGGCGTGACGCTCCGGTCCGTGGATGTCGCGGCCGCCGCGGCGATGGCCGACGTCACCGTCGTGAGTGAGAGCTCGTTCGTCGGGGTCGTCGCCCCGGACCCGATCACCGCCGATCGGGCACTGGGCGCGATCGAGGCCGAGTGGGAGCGGACGCCGCAACCGTCCGAGGCCGGGCTCGTCGCCCACCTCCGCGCCCACCCGATCGAGGACGCTGGTTGGGAGGGCGGCTTCCACCACGAGGTCGGCGACGTCGAGGCCGCCATGGCTGTTGCGCCGACGACGCTCTCGGCGACCTACACCACCGCCTACCTCGCCCACGTCCCCCTCGAGACGCACGCGGCCCTGGCGGAGTGGGAGGACGACGGCAGGCTGACGGTCTGGACCGGGACGCAGGTCCCCTTCGGGGTGCGGGCCGAGCTGGCCGAGGCCCTCGACCTGACCGAGGCGGCAGTGCGGGTCGTCGTCCCCGACACCGGTGGCGGGTTCGGCGGCAAACATGCCGGCAGGGTGGCCGCTGAGGCGGCTCGTCTGGCTCGCGTGGCCGGTCGGCCGGTCAAGGTCCGCTGGGGCCGGGCCGAGGAGTTCACCGAGGGATACCTGCGGCCGGCGGCGGTCATCGACGTCCGCAGCGGGGCGGACGGCGACCGGATCACCGCCTGGGAGATGCGGAACACGAACTCCGGGATGTTCGGCCTCGTCGGGCCGTACGACATCCCCAACCAGTGCCTCGACTACCAGCCGGCCGACTCCCCGCTCAACCAGGGCTCGTACAGGGCTCTCGCGGCAACGGCGAACCACTTCGCCCGCGAGTCTCACGTCGACGAGCTGGCGGCCGCGCTCGGCGTCGATCCGCTCCAGCTCCGGCTGGCCCACCTGCCCGACGAGCGGCTGGCGGCCGTCCTGCGTGCCGCGGCCGAGCGGATCGATTGGGGCCGTCCGCGGGAGCCTGGCCTGGGGGTCGGGATAGCCGGGGGGGTCGAGAAGGGGGCACGGGTGGCGACGGCCGTCGAGGTGCATGTCGGTGCCGACAGGCGCCCGGGGATCATCCGCGTGGTGACCGCCTTCGACTGCGGCGCCATCGTCAACCCGGACGGCCTGTCCAACCAGGTCGAGGGCGCCCTCGTCATGGGGCTCGGCGGGGCGCTGTTCGAGGCCGTCCGCTTCGAGGCGGGCGTCATCCGCAACGCGTCGCTGAAGGAGTACCGCGTCCCGCGCATCGGGGACGTGCCCCCGATCGAGGTCGTCCTCCTGGACCGGCCTGACCTTCCGTCGGTCGGAGCCGGCGAGACGCCCATCGTCGCCATCGCCCCCGCGCTCGCCAATGCGATCTTCGCGGCGACCGGAGTCCGGCTCCGCGCCTTGCCGCTCGTCCCGGACGGCGTCGTCGCGGCCTGACGCTCATCCACCACAGCGAGCGCGACCGGCGGTCGCCTTCTCCGACCCGGAGCGGCCCACCCATATGGAGCTGTGCCATCGGATCCGGGCACCCTCGCCAGGAAGTCGTCGCGACCGCCTCGCGACCGCCCGTCCGGCGCGGGCGTCAGCCGAGTGGGCCGACCACCGCCTCGACCTCGTCCAGGATCTCGCCGGAGCGCACCAGCGCCTGCATGACCGTGTGGTCGACGTGCAGGGGCCGGTCCTCGTCGAGGTGAGCCACGTGCCGCCGGATGACCCGTCGGGCGGCCTCCACCCCGCGGCCGAAGGTGAAGTCCCGGAAATCGAGGGCCTGGGCCGCCGCCATCAGCTCGATCCCGAGGATCCCGTCGGCGTCCTCGAGGATCCGCTCGTTCTTGAGGGCGGTGTTCATCCCCATCGACACGAAGTCCTCCTGGTCCCCGGCAGCGGGGATCGACTGGATCGCCGCTGGGGCTGCCAGGAGCTTCTGCTCGACGATCAGGGTGTCGGCCGTGTACTGGCTGAGCATCATCCCCGAGAACATCCCCGCCCCCTTGGTCAGGAACGCCGGCAGCCCGACGCTCAGGGCCGGGTTGGTCAGTCGATTGAGGCGTCGCTCCGAGAGCACGCAGACCATCGCGACCGCGGCACCGACCATCTCCATCGGCAAGGCGACCGGCGTGCCCTGGAAGTTCGCGCCGGTCAGGGTCTCGCGCTCGTCGGTCAGGAAGATGGGGTTGTCGGCGACCCCGTTGAGCTCGGTCTCCACCTGCGCCCGGGCATAGGCCACCGCATCGTGGGCCGCACCGATGACCTGCGGCGACGAGCGCATGGAGTAGGCATCCTGGACCTTGGTGTGGATCCGGCCCGCCGCCAGGTCGCTGCCCTCGATGCAGCGGCGGATGGCCCGCGCGCTCCGGATGGCGCCCGGGAAGCCACGCAACCGATGGAGCCGCTCGTCGTACGGCTTGAGGTTGGCCAGCAGCGCCTCCAGCGACATCGCGCAGGCGATCTCGGCCTGGCGAAGCCAGCGGTCGACGTCGTGGAGCAGGAGCGCGCTCATCGAGGTGAGCAGGTTCGAGCCGTTGATGGCCGCCAGCCCGTCCCGGGCGCGAAGCCCGGGCACGGGGATGCCTGCCCGCTCCAGCGCCACCCCGCCCGGCAGCCGCTCGCCCTCGAACCAGGCCTCGCCCTCGCCCATCAGCAGGAGGGCGATCTGGGCCATCGGGGCGAGGTCGCCGCTGGCTCCCACCGAGCCGCGCTGGCAGACGACCGGCGTGACGCCACGGTTCAGGAGCGCGACCAGGGTCTGGGTGATCTCGGGCCGACAGCCGGAGCAGCCCCGGGCGTGGACGTTGATCCGGCTCGCGATGGCGGCCCGGACCGAGGCGATGGGAGCCGGCTCGCCGATGCCCGCAGCATGGTTGTAGATCAGGAACCGTTGGAACTGCTCGACCTGGTCGTCGGTCAGGACGACCTCGGAGAACTCGCCGATCCCGGTGTTGATGCCGTACATGACCTCGTGGGCGGCGATCTTGTCCTCGAGCATCGCCCGACACGCCGCGATCCTCTCGAGGGCCCCCGGCGCCAGCTCGACCGGGGCGCCTGCTCGGGCGATCCGAACGAGGCGATCGATGGTGAGCGAGGAGCCGTCGAGGACGACGGGCTCGGGCGTCGACGCCGGCGCCGGCTCGGGCCCGTCGATGGCGTCGTCGACAACGGGAGGCGCAGGGATCCGGACGTCGGTCATGAGCGGACCCTACGAGGGATCCCGTCGGCGTGGACCTGCCGGCCGGCCCGTTGCGGCCGGCCGATGCGCCCCGGTTTGGGCCCGATCGGTCGGCCATCCCGTCGAGGGACAATGGTTCGCGCTGACCACCTTGCGCAGAGGAGCCATCTGATGACCGGTCGCCCCGTCGAGGTCGCGTACTTCTACCGGACGAAGTGGGGGCACCACGACGAATTCGTCGAGCTCTTCACCCGGAACCACCTGCCCGTGCTCCGGGACCAGGTCGCGAGCGGGCGGATGCTCGATATCCGTCTCCAGGTCCCGCGTTTCCACGGTGACGGCCGGGCCGACTGGGACTTCCTCGTCACCATCGTCTTCCGCGACTGGGCGGCCATGGAGGAGCACTCCGACCAGGAGATCGTCGAGCGGCTCTTCCCCGACCGGGACCGTCATCGCGAGGAGGAGCGCCGCCGCTTCGGCCTCCTCGAGGCGCACTGGGACGTGCCCGTGGAGCCGGTCGCGACCTGAGCCACCGATCATGCGATGCTGGATCGGTGACGCGACCGATCCCCATCCAGGTCGAGTGCTACGCGGGGGCCAAGGCCGACGAGACGCCCCGCCGGTTCACCTGGCAGGGCCGGCTCATCGAGGTGGGCGAGGTCCTCGACCGCTGGCATGAGGTGGAGCGCGAGCCGCATGGGCCACGCGCGGACTCTTTCAGGGTGCGAGGCGTGGACCAGCGCGAGTACGTGCTCAGGCACGACCTCGAGTCGGACGGATGGTTCCTGGGCCGGCGGTCATGACCGCGTCTCGTGCCCGATCCCGGCCGGCCTGATGCTTCAGCGTCTCGCGGGTCCCAGTCACATCGGCGCGGGCGTGCCGGTGGCCTCTCGGGC
>Ga0187788_10000480_pt1 | contig 11082 bp, 14 predicted proteins | sample 1015_BV01_MP10_2_FD_133008 | JGI IMG/M metagenome (GOLD analysis project Ga0187788, IMG submission 133008) | Tropical peat soil microbial communities from peatlands in Department of Meta, Colombia - 1015_BV01_MP10_20_MG | ecosystem: Environmental > Terrestrial > Soil > Wetlands > Peat | place...
CGACGGCGTCACCGCCGCCGGGCTGCCCGTGCCGCGCTGCGAGCCGGTGATCAGGCTCACCCCGGGCCACCCGGTGATCGCCCAGACGGCGACGATGGCCGCCACGGTGCCGACGACGACACCGAGCATCCGCAGCCGGGTGTGCCGCGCCCGCTGAGCTCGCTCGGCCCGGCGCCGTCCGGCCCGCGACTGGGGCGGGGCCGGTGTCTTGGTCCCTGTCGATGCCATGTGCGCCTTCCAGCCTCCACGAGGCCTTCGGCGGGCGGGCGTCCGGGTGACGAGCTGCGGACGTCCCCCGCCACCTACCGGAGGCAACGGTACATGCCGGAAGCGAAATGGGGTGCAGTTCGTTATGTCGGTCGGAACGGACGACGAGGAGGAGGCAGGGGTGCTGTTCGGCAGCCGACTGAAGTCCACGATGGTGACCCCTGAGCAGGCGCTCAGCGGCCGTGAGCGGCGCAGCTACCTGGTGCCGGAGAACCACGAGGTGCTCGGCACCCCGCTGCAGGGCCCGTGGCGGGAGGGCACCGAGGTGATCTACCTGGCAATGGGCTGCTTCTGGGGCGCCGAGAAGGCGTTCTGGCAGCTGCCGGGGGTGGTCACCACAGCCGTGGGCTACCAGGGCGGGTTCACCCCCAACCCGACCTACGAGGAGGTCTGCACCGGTCGCACCGGGCACGCCGAGACGGTGATGGTCGCCTATGACCCCTCCAGGGTGAGCGCCGAGCGGATCCTGCAGGTGTTCTGGGAGGGGCACGACCCGACCCAGGGGAACCGCCAGGGCAACGACGTGGGGACCCAGTACCGCTCGGCGGTGTACTGGACGAACGAGCGGCAGCGGGCCGCCTACGAGGCGACCCGGGCGATGTACCAGGAGATGCTGCGCCGCAGCGGCTTCGGTGAGATCACCACCGAGGGGCGGCCGGCGTCCGAGGTGGGGCCGTTCTACTACGCCGAGGACTACCACCAGCAGTACCTCGCGGAGACGAAGAACCCCTACGGCTACTGCCCGGACCACGGCACCGGTGTCGCCTGCCCCATCGGGTTGGGAGTGCCGTCCGAGGTTCCCGCAGAGGGTGCGGAGGCGTAGGGCCAGTCAGGCGGAGCGCGTGAGGGCGCGGGCACGCTCCTCGACCTCACGCACCGTCGGCGCGTCCCCGTAGCGGCAGAGGGCTGGGCGCAGGGCAAGTACGCGGATGGCGAAGAAGTAGCCCTCGGTTCGCGCGGGTCTCAGCCGACGAGAACTGTGCCCTCGATCGCCACCCCGGTCGCCAGGGACATGGCGTTCGGGCTGTGAGCCTGCGCCGCATGGCGAAGCGCCTCGAACTGTTCTGGTGTTCCGTCCCCGGCCACCCGGATGAGGTAGCTGATCGTCTTGACCTGCACCGGGGCGTCGGGGTCGGTGGCCAGGAAGCCGCCAAGATCCAGTTCGCTTCGAACGTCGATCTCCAACAGTGACAGCTGAATCCCGAGCACGGAGGCACCGACCAGGTAGGCCACCATCAGGCAGGACCCGAAGGCGGACAGCAGGTACTCCTGCGGATTCGGCGAGTGGTTGCTCCCGCCGAGCTGCCTGGGTTCGTCGACGAGCCATCGAAAGTCGCGGTTGAGTGACTGGTCGCCCAGGATCATGGGAAGTGCCCGCACCTGCGCCCGTGTGCCGGACAGCCATTCCACGGTCACGCCGTAACCGGCGTGCCCCTGTTCGGGCTGCTGCCGCACTTCGTGGGCGAACTCCGAGAGTCCGGCCGCGGAAATGCCATTTCGCATCATGACTCCACGAGAGGAGACGGTCTGACCCGTTGCCGGTCAGAGGGCCGACAGCGCCTGGGCCAGGTCGGCGATCAGGTCCTGAGGATCCTCGATGCCGACGGAAAGCCGTACGCATCCGGGTGGTATGCCCAGCCTGGCGCGTTGATCGGCCGTATAGGTGGCGTGGGAGGTGTTGAACGGAAGGCTGATCAACGTCTCGACTCCTCCCAGGCTGGTGGCCGGCCGCATCAACCTCAAACCATCCAGGAGACTCAAAGCTGCCGCGTCGCTGTCGACCGCGAAGGTCACCATCCCGCCCATGGTGCTGAGCAGCCTGCCGGCCAGGGCGTGATCAGGGTGGCTGGGCAACCCGGGGTAGAGGACGACGCGGACCTTGGGATGGGCCGCCAGGTAGTCCGCGATGGCTCGCGCCCCGGTCGCGTGTGCACGCATGCGCAGCGGCAGCGTCTTGAGGCTGCGCTCCAGCAGGAAGCATGCGTGCGGATCCAGGCTCCCGCCCAAGGTCAGCAGGCGTGGCCAGATCTGGTCGATGTACTTGCGGGCACCCATCGCCGCACCGGCGACCACGTCGCTGTGGCCGTTGAGGTACTTGGTGCACGAGTGGACGACGACGTGGGCCCCGTGATCGAGCACTCTCATCGCCAGTGGCGTCGTGAAGGTGGCATCGACGATGAGACGAAGCCGATGCCGTGCCGCGATCTCGCCGATCGCGGGGATGTCGACCACCTTGAGGAGAGGATTCGTCACGGTCTCGACGTAGATCAGCATCGTCGACGGTCCGATGCTCTGCTCGATCATCTGAAGGTCTCGAGGATCGACGAAGCTGACCGAGAAGCCGAGCGACGGAAGCTCGTGGTGGAAGAGGTTGTAGGTTCCGCCGTACAGCTCGTTCGACGCGACGATGTGTGCGCCTCTGTCGAGCATGGACAGCACACTGCTGGAGATCGCAGCCATGCCGCTGGAGAAGACGATCGCGGACTGCGCGCCCTCCAACGTGGCCAGCTTCTCCTGGACGGCCCACTGGCTGGGATTGCCATAACGCGTGTAGATGAACCGGTCGCGGGCGTAGCCCTCCTCCAACGCCCGGTACTGGTCGCTGCCCAGGGTGAACGTGCTCGTCTGGTAGATCGGGGTGCCGACCGCTCCGGTCACGACATCGTCATGGGTTCCCGCGTGGACCGCGAGCGTGGCCGTGCCCCATCGCTTGTCAGCTGCACATGGCGCGAGTCGCTGTGATGGACCATCGCGCCGCCGCCTCGCGAGCTCGTTGATCCAGGTTGAAGACCCGACGCCGGGCGCGGTCGCGATCGGGTCACCTTTGACCCTCGTCCGCAGGGGCGACTCGTCAACCTTGGCCGTCATGACTCTACGGTGCCGATTCCAGCAAGAGATCGCCAGATTTGCTCCTGAATATGCAGAGATATGCCCTAAGCTCTGTACCGTCGACAATATGAGGGCCGATGAAGGGTGTTGTGTTGCCGAAAGGACAAGCCTCGCCGGATCGCTCCGGTCTGGACGAGATCGATCGCAGGATCCTTAGAGCGCTTGCGGCCGACGGGCGGCTCACGAACAAGGCGATCGCCGCACGGCTCGGCATAGCTGAGTCGACGTGCGCCTACCGCATGCGTGGGCTCCGCGACGCAGGGGTCATCACCGGCACCAAGGTGCAGTTGGCGCTGGAAGCTCTGGGCTGTCCCATCCAGGCCGTGGTCAAGATCCGACTCGGCAGCCACGACAGGGAACACGTCAACCGCCTCTACGAAGACCTCACCCAGGTCCCCGGTGTCCTGCAGGCCCTGCACGTCGCCGGCGAGGACGACTTCCACCTGCACGTTGCCGTCGAAAGCGCACAGGCACTCCGTGACCTGATCTTGGAGCACGTGACCGTGCACCGCGTCGTCCGTCAGACCCAGACCCAACTCGTCTTCGAGGCTCGGGACGGAGTCGGGATCCTCCCTGCCATCGGGTGAGCGCAGCGCCGCATCCCCTGGGAGCGAGCACAAGGAGCGGCGTGTACTACCACCAGCAGTACCTCGCGGCGACGAAGAACCCCTTCGGCTACTGCCGGGATCACGGGACCGGGGTCCCCTGCCCCACTTGGGTCGGGAGTGCCGTCCGAGGTTCCCGACGGAGGTGCGGAGCCCTGACGCTGCGGTCGATGATCTGGCGCCCAGTTTGCCGGAGGGGCCGGTTACGGTCGCTTCGTGCCATTGACCGTGGGGGAGATCATCAAACTGCTCCAAGATGACGGATGGCGCCTCAAGCGGACCACCGGTTCGCACCGACACTTCACGCACCCGAGTAGGCCCGGCCTGGTCACTGTGGCGGGTCGACCGAGCGCGACCTTGAAGCCCAGGACCGAGGCGAGCATCCTGAAGCAAGCGGGGATGAGGAAGGAGCGGTCATGACGGGCTATGTGGTCGTCTTCGAGGGCGACGACCAGTCCGGGTACTCCGCGTACTGCCCGGATCTGCCCGGCGTGGTCGCGGCCGCATCGACGCGCGAGGAGACCGAGACGCTCATGCGCGAGGCCATGGCCGAGCACATCGCCATCCTGCGAGAGACCGGCCAACCCGTACCCGAGCCGGTGACCGACGCGGACGCCATGATCTTGGGCGTTCCCGCCGCCTGAGACGGAAGTAATCACAGCAACCCCTACCAGCAGTACCTCGCGGAGACGAAGAACCCCGACGGCTACTGCCCCGACCACGGCACCGGTGTCGCCTGCCCGATCGGGTTGGGAGTGCCGTCCGAGGTTCCGGGCTCGGCGCGGACCCTCCACCCGGTCATCTTCGCGGTGCAGGCCGCCTACAGGTACGTCGTGGTGGGGCCGTCCACAAGGGCCACTCCCGCCGACGCGAAGTTGGCGAGGTCTTCCACGGCTGCCTGGCCTTCGGGCCCGGACAGTGCTGCTGCGAACGACGCTTGGTCGTCGAACGAGAGCACGGCGATGAAGTAGTAGGGCGGGGGCGTGCCGTCCGGCCCTGGCCCTGGATGTGTTCCGGTGTATGAGCGGAGCCCAGGGAGGGCGAGCGCCAGCTTCGAGTGTGTCGCCTCGTAGTGCCGTTCGAACGCCTCGGGATCGTCCGGATGGTTGTACATGGCCACCACCGTGTGTGCCATCGTCCCTCCAGGGCTGTGCTTGGTGGATGCGCGAGGTGCGGAAATCCCCTTCCAGAGCTCTTAGACGCTATTGGACGGCTTGGCCGCCGTCGACCACGAGTTCCGCTCCTCGCCGTCTCCCGGGCGACTCGGTCGGGCCTGTAACAGGACGTGTCCGACGGCACTCCGCCTACTGCCGGATCTCCCCGACCGCGCGGGGAGCAATCTCCGGTGACGCCCATCACCAGCAACACCTCTCGAGCAATAAGAACCTGCACGGCTGCTGCCCCGACCACGGCCCAGGTATGTCCTGCCCGATCAGGGTGGGAATCCCCGCGGAGTCCACGCCCTCCACGGCTCGAGCACCTTCATCGACTGGGTGCACGCCAACTCGACGTCTCCCGCCTTGGCGTACGCCTCCGCGAGCCAGCTCCGGTAGAGGGCTACCTCCCGTGACCGGGACAGGTCATAGTCCGCAATGGCGCCCAGCAGCAGGGGCTCGGCGCGATCCGGCTGGTCCAACTCGGTGAAGCAGCCCCCCGCCATGACGCATGCCGGCTCGCTGGCCTCGGGGTGCGGCCGCCTGTTCTCCGCCGCGCCCGACGCCCTGCACGCGTGGGACCGGACCACCCGGCACCGCACCGGCAAGGTGCCCGGCTTCAACGCCACCTGCCTGCACCCCCGCACGGACGGCGGTTAGCCCAGGACTGCCTAGACCGGAGAGTTCGCAACCGTCAAGGAGACGGCACTGCACCGGTGGCGGACCCCCCGACCCATGGCTATCCGAGGTGCGGACTGAGCAGGGCGTGCGGGACCTTGGACTCTTCCGGTGGCGACCTCTCGGTCGGAGATTGGGAGGCAGCCGTCCAGGGCAACTGAACCCCGGCCGGTTGCACGCAAAGGAGGATGTGGGCGATGACAACGCAGCCTCCCCTGCAGGTCACCGAAGGCTTGGCTGCCCATGCTTGGGAGTACATGACCGTGGATTTCAGCAAGCCGAGCAGGGACATCGTGGCGCTGAACCAGCTGGGTGCAGACGGTTGGGAAGCAGTGGCGATGGTGACGACCTGGGGCGTTAGCGAGATGCGATTCGCCCACCCCATCGTGTTGCTCAAGCGCGCGCTGCGGACTGCGAACGATTGACCACCTTCCGGTGTTAACAGCTCACTCTTAGTTCACGTGGTGGGCCTCGTGGACCTGGGCGCCCTGAGATCGTCGTGTCAGTCGGCTCAGATCGAGGACGCAGCGACCATGCCGCGCTCGATCTGGTGGACGTTGTCACGAATCGGCCAGAGCAGGACCTCGCGTGCCCCCGCGGAGGCGTACCTGGCCAGTACCTCCGAGCAGTGCTGGGCGCTCCCGACCGGGAGGTCTGCGAGCAGCGCGGGGTCGCGGTTCAGCGCTGGTGCCAGCACGTCGGTGAGCATCTGCTCCGCCTCCCGGCGGCTTTCGGTGACGTAGAGCCACATGGTGGCGACGGCGTCTGGGAAGGCGTCCGGCTCGCGACCGGCAGCCCGCAGGTGATCGTCGAGCCGGGCGCGCGCCTCTGCGAACTGGTTCGGAGTCGCGTTGTACGCGGAGGCAAACCAGCCGTCCGCTTCCGCCGCCATCTCGGCGAGCCGCCGGTCGGACCCCCAGCTGCCGAACCAGATCTGCGGGGGAGAGTCGGGCAGCGGCGCGAGCCGGGCATCCGCTGCATAGAACCTCCCTGGGTCGGCCGACTCGCCCCGCACCAGGCCCCGGACCAGTCGCAGCGCCTCGTCGAACCGTGCCCATCGCTGCGCGAAAGGGATGCCGACGGCGTCGTAGTCGACGTGGCTCGATCCTGGGCCGAGGCCGCCGACCACCGGGCCCTCCGCCAGCACTGCGAGGGTCGTCAGCATCTTGGCGACCACGACAGGGTGACGCACCACTGGCAGTGTGATGCTCGTTGCCAGGGTCATGTCACCGGCGGCGGAGATGACGCTGGCGAGTGCAGTCGGGCCGTCGAGCCAGGGGTGGCGCCAGATCAGGTGGTCGTTGGCAGCCAGCGTTGCGTACCCCAGGTCCCTGGCCGCACTGGCATAGGTCCGCAGGTCGGCCCCGGTCGGGTGGCCGTCACCAAGATCAGCCAAGGGCAGATGCACGCCCAGCCTCATGATCCTTCCTCCGGAACACGTCGGATCAGGTCGACCAGGAATGAAGGGGCGACGCGCGTCGGAGGCACGCGCACATACTGCCGCTTCCTCGACGATGCCGACGTGTCCCCACGTCGGATCAGTGATCAACTGGGGCACGCGAAGGTGAGCATGACCCAGGATCGCTACCTCGCCGCGAAGAACCCCTAGGGCAACTGCCCACACCACGGCACCGGAGTCGCCTGCCCGATCCAGGTGGGCAGCCCCGCCGAGGGTGCCGTGCTCGGGCCGAGGGCGCGGAGGCCTGACGCTGCTCAGGCGGTGCGCATGAGGGCGCGGGAACGCTCCTCGACCTCGCGCACAGCGGGAGAGTCGTAGCCGGCGATCGCGGTCACCCGCTATCGGAGCAGATCGCACAGTTCCACCCTCTTTGTCCATCACTTCGGCCGCAGGCGGGCGGAACGCGCGCCGTGCCGCTCTGCCCTTTGCCCCGAGGGAGAGGGGTACCGGGATGAGCGTGGAACGACTGGGAGTAACCGTCATCCCCGGCGCGGGCTGGCGTGCCGGCGACATCCGTGATGTGGCCCGGGCCGCGGATCATGCCGACCATGTGGTCCCGGAACGCGTCACCCAGAGCGTTGCTCGGGCCGCGCGGGGCCGTACCCACGCGCCGCACCTACCACCCCTGGACATCACCCTCGGGCTGCCGACATTCCTCATCGGGGAGGACCTGGACTCCCTCCACGACCTCGCACGCCAGAACCTGGGCCTCTACACCGCCTTCCCGTACTTCCAGCGCATGTGGCGCGAGAGCGGCTTCGGCGCCGAGGCCGACCAGATGGAGAAGGGTGCCGGGCCGGCCGCCCTCAGCGATCGTCTCCTGGACTCGTTCTGCCTGTTCGGGCCCGTCCCACGCTGCCAGGCACGGCTGGCGGCCCACCGCGCGGCCGGCGTCGCCCTCCCGATCCTCAACCCGCCGGTCGGACCCGATGCCGCCCTCGCCGTGATCCGCTCATTCGGCGGATAGGCATCGAGGACACCGCCGGCTGACCACCGGAGAGGCCGCCCTGCGCCAGGAGCAACCTCGGTGACAGCACTGCGTCGTACCTGCTGGCGCCCGCAAGGCGCCCCATGGTGCGATCGTTCGGGGTGCGTTCCGACAGGCACCGAGGACCCTTCTCGTGCTCTGGATGGACCCCGCCCGCGAACTCGTCGTCGTCTCCCGGTGGGGAGACCACGTCAACCGACTGCTTCACGATCTATCCGGAGCCATCCCCACGTGACCTTTCACAGACGCCGCGCCACCGGGAAGCCAGCATCCGCCGTCCCTCCTCAGAGCAAGCGAGAAGGGCGTCGGTGGACGACGCCTGTCGTTCACCGGTCAGGGGAGTTGGCCGTGACGCAGAACGGCAGCCCGACCGGGTCCTGCAACGCGACGAAGCCGTCGCCTGGCCACAGCACTCGGGCGCCGAGCGCCTCGACGCGGCGGACCTCTCCGGCCAGATCGTCCGTCCCAAGATCGAGATGGGCACGAGCGCACGTAGCCTGGTCGTCCTCGCCCAGCCGCTGCACGAGCAGCTGGAGGGGGCTCTGCGTGCGGTGCACGATGCGGTGGAATTCCGGCCCCCTGACTGGCTCGTCCTCCCAGCCGGTCGCGGCCCGCCAGAACTGAAGTTCCCCGTCGTGGCGCTCCGCCGGGACGTCGACGCACAGCTGAACCAGCCGGCTGCGCTGCCCGCCCGGCCACGTAACCGTGGCCGGGCGCTCGTGCGGCCACGGCTCTTGGCAGACACAGAACGGCAGCCCCGCCGGCGACCTCATCACCTGCCAGGCATCGCCGCGCTTCTCCCGCGTCGCTCCCAGCTCCTCCAGTCGCGCCGAATCCCGGTCCAGCTCACCGACGAGGTCGAGGTGGATGCGCGGTGGGCCGCCGATGAGCTGCACGTGCAGGTACGGTGCGCCATCCGAGGGCGCGAGCGAGACGAACTCCGGATGCCCCTCCCACACCCCGCTCGCCGGCCAGCCGGTGACCGCCGACCAGAACTCGCGGGCAGCTTCGGCGTGTTCGGGCGGGACGTCAACGAAGGCATGCATCCAGGGGATGGGCACGGGCACGACCGCCAGCCTGCCACCCCCGACCGAGGTTCGCGCTGCGTGCGCCGGGCCGGACTCCAGGTCCACAAGCCTCAGTTCTCCGGGCGGACGAAGGCCTTCAGTCGTGCGGCGATGACGTGAACGTCGCGGATCTCCCCCGCGGCCACACCCATCACCAGCTCGAAAGCGTCGTCGTCCTCAGGGTCCGGTACCACGTCGTTCTTCGCGCAGAACACGTAGGTGGCCAGCCAGGCCAAGCGCTTGTTCCCGTCCACGAGCGGGTGGTTCGCGGCCAACGAATGCATGAGCGCCGCCGCCTTGGTCAGGAGGTCAGGGTAGGCCTCCTGACCGAACATGCCAGCCTTGGGCCGGTGCACGGCGGCGTCCAGCAGACCGAGATCGCGCACCTGGATCGGGCCGCCAACGGCGATCCGGGCGACGCTGAGCGCCTGCTCGGTCGTCAGGTAGTGAATCACTCGCCCAAGCGACGGAGAAGCTCGGCGAAGCGGGTCGCCCCTTGGGCAGCCAGCTCCTCAGTCACGGCATCGTCGTCCGCGCGCATGAGGTAGTCGTCAATGGCAGCCAGCGCAACCTGCTGCATGCTGCGGCCTTCTCGTTCAGCGCGCCGCCGCAGAGCCTCCGTCTGGGCATCGTCCAAGCGCAGGGTCATCGCCATTCACGTCACGATACCAGTCTGATACCAGCGGCGAGGATCGGCCGGTACGGTGAGGCCGGCCCCATGTGGCGGGGCCGGCCTCAGATGAGTTGATCTGGTTCAGCGAGCGGCGGCAGCAGACTCTTCCGCGGCAACGCGGTGAGCGCCGGGCTTGTCGGCCGGGGAAGCCACCAGGACCGGGCATGGCGCGTGCTGGAGAACGCCCAGCGTCACGCTGCCGCGCAGCCGGGTGGCAAGCTCGCCGCGGCGCGAGGGGCCGAGGATGATCAGGTCGGCGCCCCACTCGGCGGCTTCGGCGGTGATGGCCTCGGCGGCCTTGCCGATCAGGGCGTGGCGGACGTGCCCCGAGGCGGCCATGCCTGCCATGCGAAGCTCGAAGACGGCGGCCTCGGCGGCGTAGGAGGCCGCGGCGTCCGTCTCGAGCGGGAAGCGCCGGCCGCCGTAGCTCTCCCGCAGGTTGAGGTGCAGCACGCGGGCCTCGCCCACGCCGGCCCGGCGGGCCAGCTCCACCACGGGCCCGATCTGGCTGGAATCTGCGACCGCGATGAGCACCCGCTGGTAGGTGGGCTGCGCCGTGGTGTGCGTCTCGTCCGCCGGCACCTTCTCGTCCACCGGCATGTTGATCGTCATAAGAGGCTCCTTGGTCCGGCCGCCCGGCCCTGGGTGGTGATCAGTCGGCTCATCCGGGAAACGTAAAGCAGATGAACTAGATTCCATAACTCCTGACAGCAACGCTGTACACCTCCCGGCGCCGCCGGGTGGGGCGGGGAGCCGGTGTCGGGGCTGACAGCGGCCATGACATGGCTGTTCTGTGGCTTCCAATTTGCCTTAGGCTTGGAAGCATGGCTAATGAATCAACTGGCACCGGTGTGGCCGAACTCGACCGTGCCCTCGACGGCCTGTACTGGGGTGACAACGTGGTGTGGGTGTGGGAGGGCAGCGAGCCCCACCAGCAGCTCTTCTACGACGCCATCGCCCAGCGCCGCGACGACTTCGGCGTGGCGGGGTATGTCGCCGCCTCGAGCGACCCCGCTGACATAACGGCGCGGTGGCCCTGGATCGAGATCCTCGACGCGCGGGCGGGCACGCCGATCACCGGCCCGCGCCAGCTGCTCGAAGCGATACGCCGGTTCTGCGCCCGGGCGCCCCGCGCGCTGCTGCTGTTCGACTCGCTGGCGCCGCTGGCCGACCGCTGGGGCATGCGGATCGCCAGTGGCTTCTTCGGGCACTGCTGCCCGATGCTGCTCGACCTCGGCGCGATCGCCTACTGGTCGGTGCCGGGGGCGAGCCAGTACCGGACCATGCACCGCGAGATCGAGC
>Ga0187788_10000481_pt1 | contig 11069 bp, 10 predicted proteins | sample 1015_BV01_MP10_2_FD_133008 | JGI IMG/M metagenome (GOLD analysis project Ga0187788, IMG submission 133008) | Tropical peat soil microbial communities from peatlands in Department of Meta, Colombia - 1015_BV01_MP10_20_MG | ecosystem: Environmental > Terrestrial > Soil > Wetlands > Peat | place...
GCAGGCCACGGAGCATTTCTGTATATTGACGGAACTGAATACTTATTGTCCTCGCTAATTTCGGGTTGGACGATCACCCAGGCTGTGGATGTTAACGCCCACAACCAAATCTTGGCATACGGAACAAACGGTCTGCAAACTGGCGCACTTCTCCTGACTTCAAGCCCCCTGGTCATTACTTCCCTGACTGCCACACCGAACATGCTTTGGCCGCCAGATCACAAACTGGTTTCCGTGATCCTGACCGATACGACTGCAGGCGGTAGCGGAACCGTATCGTGCAAAATCACATCAGTAGCCAGCAATGAACCACTCGATGCAGGCAGTGACTGGGTTATCACTGACAATCTCACAGTAGATTTGCGTGCGGATCGTTCCGGCTCTGACAAAGCTGGACGGATATACACCATTACCGTGCAGTGTACCGATGACTTGAGTAGCGCGACCAAAGCTGTGACTGTTTCAGTGCCCCATGACCAAGGGCATTAGCTATTGGCTCGAAGCGCACTGCTTCCCTCCAACAAAGGAAAATCTGAACGCACCGAAGCACAAGTACCTCGTCAAAGTCACATTCGACAAACCTGTTGAAACCGACAAAGATGGGCTTGGGATTTTACCTGTCGGCTGGATTCGTATAAGACAGCGACATGTCGGGCCAACAAGCAGACGAAGTAAGTCAGTGCCTCATTTCTTCGGCTTGTCCGCATCGTTCCCCGGAGACGTGTCCACGTAGTAATTCCCTCGCACGAGTCGATAGGAGTCGGTCTCTGTGAATGCTTCACAGCCCTTTTTGCGTGTCGGAATATCCGAGACGGATACGGCTCCCGAGTCAAAGTCCATCGTGAGAACATGCCGCTGACAAGGGCTTGCGGACACGTCCCCGCCATGAGACGCAAGCAGTCCGTGAGCGTCCCATCTGTTGATGTCGTAATCCTCGTCGTCAATCTCCGTAATCGAAACCACCTGAGGCGTCGGAGCGATGGTCACACTTGTCTCTGTGCAAGTCTTGTTGTAGGCCATGCAACGGATTCGGACCTGCTGTGGGAAGACAAGCGTTTTCGTCGGGTCTTTGGACTCAGAGACCCAGAAGCCTGAGACAAGGCGTGAGTGACTGTCACCCGCAATCGAGTGGTCGGGCAGCGATAGGGCTTTCAGCCGTTCGTTGTGAAAGACGGCGGAGAAGTTGTCTGGTTTCTTCTCTTGAGCACTCGATGCAACGGTCAGGGCTGCTAGGATAATGGGAAAAAGTTTCATCGCTTTTCATGCTTGGTCGGTTCTCTGTCTAACCGATGCAGTTCATCTTTCAGTCCGCCGAGATACGCGGTCGTCGCCTTTACGTATTTACAGAAAAGGTCTTTTGTCTCGCCCTTGGGAGATTCGGTGGCGCTGACCTGCTTGGTCTTGAAGTCGAAGCGAATCTGATTCACTTGGCACGTCGGAGTGCTATCGACCGCAATGAGTTCGCGGTCATCCCATCGCAGAATGTCGAGGGTCGTTGTGTTGACCCACGCCTTACCACCGAGAGAATACGCTTCGGCCTGAAAGCAGAAACCGAACTTCTTATAACACTCGACATGGGAAGATGTCGTTCCCAAGTCTTTCCCCGAGTCCGACCACTTCCCCGAGGCTTCCGTCCACAGCGTCTCAATCCGTTCCGGACCCGTCGTCACGACTGTCGGCTCTCCGAATATCTCGGGATGCTGCTCTTGTGCTGGTGCCAACACGCACGCTAGAGCAATAACGCAGGAACATAGAGGCATCAGGCTTTTGCACATAACAGCATTCTTCCAATTCGATACACAGACGGGGAAATCCTACTCTCATGGCGGGTTAGATGGGAATGGCAACTGAGCGGGGTACTTGTCCTTCCAGAGCAAGTTGACTGCGAACGTGACCGCTTCGCGTGACGGTCGGTCCCACAGTTCGGGATGCTCGCCATGGACTTCTTATGGACGAAGCCAACTTAGGGGATTCTGAGTTGGCGTAAAATCGCTGTTACACTCATTCACCCGGCTCGGCCCGCTGCAAGCGCACACGTATCTGATGAAATATCCACTAGTCTAGCGAGTGTCTCCCAATGCCGTGGATGCGGTAGGCGCTTGCCGCGACGTATGGCAGCTGCGTAGTAGAGGGATACCCCGAGCGCTGCCGCAATGGCTGAGTTTGTGATTCCCACTAGCTGAGGCTGAATTCTCTCCTTATACGTGTCTTCCGTTAGCCACGCTGGTTGATCCGACTGGGACCAAGCATGCTTCCCAGCTTCATGTCTTCGCTGAGTGTCCGAGCGGCGTGCCTGCGCCTCGGCGCTCTGTCCCGCAATGCGTCCTGCCTTTGCGACTTCGATGAGGCGCTCTCTTGAGAAGCTGATAGAGCAATTGCGGCAATGGGTTTGACCATACGTCATGGTTGTCCCACAGATGCGGCAAATCTTCTCTCGCCTTGCTGGGAGCGTCCTTGGCGAGATGAATGCGCTTCCCTTTGCTTCCCGCTTGTGTCTTTGAGTTAGCCGTGTTGGGGGATCAAGGCGGGGTCTGGGTTTCGGATTTATCTCCCAGAGTGTGTTCGCCACATTCTCAGCCCACGGCGCAACGAGTCTGCCCCAGGTGGGCGCGGTCTCCGAAAGCCGGGCGGCAAACGATGCCATCAAGCGGCAGTTACCATCGCGCTGCTCAAAGAACCATTCTCGCGCCAGTGGTTCGCAGCTGATCCAGTCCAGCAGCCAAGCATCTACGTGAGGCCGTACAGCCTCCATGAGATCGCACGCTAAGCTGTCGCGATTCCTAGTGTCGACGTGCAACACTCCGAGACCAGGATCGAGGCCAAGTGCAGAAGCTGCGAGGCGCGATTCCGATTCGAGCAGTGCGTATAGGTAATTCAGCATGGCATTAGGGGGATTGGCAGCGAGTCGAGGTGATCCTGTTAGAGGAGAAATACGAGTGCCGAACGTACGCCAATGGTCAGGCGCGCGTGAGACGTCTTTTCTCGGAAAGTTGATTGGCACATCCCGCCAAGCTGACCAATAAGACTTCGCTGCTTGCGATTCGAGCAATCGCACTTCGTCGAGTGATTCTGCACAGGCTAGTTTCGTTCGGAACCCTCCGATCATCTCCGCAACTTCAACGTTATGCAGACCATCTCGCGCCACTTGTTCTTGACCAAGGAGCTTGTGACTAATCAATTCACGTGCAATGGGGAGAGCCGCTCCGGTCTCATACGCTAATGCCTGAGCACGTCGCAGCCGAGCATCAGACGAGCGAACTGGACCCGTTGTGGCTAGTACAGAACCATCTCGATCCAGCATAATGAAAGCCGCATCCTGATCCGCCAGCCAGCGCAGGGCGGCGAGCGATACGCATCCGTCAGAGCCAATGACGACTAACCGGCGAAGGCCGTGGCCAACACGGGGCAGGCGAGCAGATCGCCGATCCGCGCCGATGCCGTCCTCAAGAATCAAGTGACCGCGATCAACACGAACCAGGATTCCAAAGCCGAAGAGAGTGATGACACCGTGTCTGGGTTGTAGGGATTCGGAAAATTGGGATACGGTTTGGGTAGCTGCCATTGGAGCTCCCTCCATTGGTGGTTAGGGCTTGTCGTCTGCTCTCAACAGGCGGCAGGCCCGCTCAATAACCTTTAAACTATTATAAATCAGTCATATACGAGTTGCTGCCAGTTTTGCCAGCTCAAGCTCCGTGATCGTTTTGGGCCTTTCAAGATAGTCGAGAAATTTAGCCATTATCTTGTATGGCAGTTCACTGCGCTTAAAGCCTCGACACTCCGCAAATGCCTGCTCCATATACCACCAATTGGGTCCGATATGGACCTTGAGGATGGAGTCGGCGTCGGGTCGGAACAATTCCTCCCGCAATTTCGTTTCGACGTTCTTCAGACTGAGCGGTTTTGTTCTCTTGACGATAAGTCTAAGGAGTTCAAAAAGCCGGTAATTGGGGGTGCTAGATGACAGTGACTCATCTTGGAGTGCCGAACACCTTCGGAAAGAGTGGAGCCATCGGTACTGCGGCAGGCCTGCCATTGCTTTAGCAAAGTTCAATGGCGTTCTGTCATAGCGCCGACTTCGCACGAATCCGACAATCTCGTCCCGAGCAAACCAAGCTTCCTGGGACGACAGCTGCTCTTTGAGCGCTGCCTTCTGTTTCTGTGATTCCTTAAGTGACTTTTCAAGTCGATTCGAGTTATTTGTTAGCTCTTCTACTCCCAGCGTTTTAGCTAAGAGAGCAACAACCAAAAAGAAACGAAAGAATCCGATTGCCGCACCGAATTCAGAAATGACCACCTTTAACGCGGTCGAGGCTTCAACAGCTCTTTGCTGCGCTGTGTGATATTCGGACCATAGGCGGCTTTCGGTCGCAACCGCGTCCTCGTAGCTTTGTCGAGTCAGCCTGAGGTCACGCCATCCAACGGCATTGTTTCCATCATGAAGAAGGCACGCTGCGGGGTGATCGCGAAACGGTGTCCACCACTCAACTCCTTGCACGAGTCTCAGGGTTGTCCTGACGTCACCAGGTTGGCCGACTCGTTGAAGCTCAAGTCCGATCCGCCCCCAATTATCTTCCAAAAACTGCTTAAGTGCCTTGAGTCTGTCTAGCAACTTTTTATTGCTGACAACCTCAGGGCTGCCGAGCTTTTTCGATTTCTTGGCTTTTTTCGGCACGTTCTCAAAACCCTGTCAAGCGCAGCTTCGGCACAAAACGCTGCGTGATTTCTTGGCCTTGTGCGGTTATCGCACCAAAACTCACCTGCGATGTCCATGAAAATCCGGGTTATGGCACCAAAATGCTTCCGACCTTCCTGATTCATCTGAAACTCCATGTGAAACTCGCCGTGTGCGGAGGGCACCACGGATGAACAAGGGAACGGATCGGAGAAAGGGGCGCAGTGGACGCCGCAACATCTCACTGAGCAGTCTGCCGGAACGCAGCCAGTCTGCCCGTGACCGCGCTCTTCATGTTCTCGCGAACATGCGTCACGATCCCAAGCTCTCGTTGACTCATGCTGCCAAATTGCAAGGGGTCAAGCCGCATACGGTCAAGAAATACTTCCCGTCCGCACTTACAAGGACGAATGGAACGTTTCGGGCTACGAAAAGCGATCGCTACACGGCAACTCTCTACGTCCCCGATGCTCAGGGCAATGCCGTTCCAGTGAAGACGCATTCATCAAGAGAACGGGAACAGCTAGGCCAATATCTTCGAGATCTTGGACGGTATCTGCGTGGCAAGCGTGACGCATTGGCAGCCTGGCACGGTAGGAAGATCGCAGGCGTCGAACTTGTAACCGACAGTCGCACCCTCGTCGCTATAGAACCCGCTCTGTCCGAGTTCTCTTTGTATCGCGCACTCAACGGTGGTGTTGTCTGAAAGATATGCAACCAATTCGGACAGCGCGGCGGAAGGCGCGGCAGCAAGAGCGAGAGCGCCAGGGAATCGCTGTTCCGCCCTGTTCATTGTGTATTGACGAACACCATACCGCAGGAAGAAAACACGACAGAGAACTGAAGGTGCCGCTCTGCGAGATGCATCACCGCGAAATACATGAACAAATGTTCCGAGGGAAAATCTCTCTGCGGCACAAACCCGACGCTATTAAGAGAGTAGCTACGGCTCTCCGAGCGGCCGCTGTTTACGACCGTGCACGGGCTGACGCGATGGATCGTTGGGCTAGTTGGTTGGAAAGCACTTTCCAAGAGGAGGAGGAAGAGTGAATGAGCGAATATCACGACATCTACGTGAGAGCACACACGGTGCAATCGGACAAGAAGCAAGACAAAAGCGCGTGGCAAGATGATGAACCCAAATGGTCTGACTATGTACTAGTTTTCGATTGCGAATCGCGCATCACCGCAGATCAAACGTTAACATTCGGCTTTTGGTGCTTTTGCGAAAAGCGCAACGAAGAGTATGTAGTTGCCGAAGAAGGAATCGTTCACGACGACCGCGGGCTGAGCGCCAGAGAATTCGAAATCCTTCGCAAGTACAAAAAGGCCACACCACCCGAGACGGCGGAAGATGGCTGCGACCGAATGCGGCTGTACTCTCGCTCGAAGTTTATCGACGAGACGTTAGGAATGGCGATTCAAGCCAAGGCGTTTATCGTCGGCTTTAACTTGCCGTTCGATGTCAGCAGGCTCGCCGTGGATTGGGAAACCGCAGAGGACGGCGGATGGTCGCTCATTCTCTCGCAATGGCGCAATCCGAAAACGGGCACACTTCAACCAAATAAATTCTTCCCTCGCATCGTCATTAAGGCACTCAACAGCAAGACGGCGATAATCCATTCAACTCGCGCTCCAATGTTCGAACCCAAAGAGAAGGGAGAGCGAGTGAAGCTTTGGCCTACAGCGCGATTCCTGGATTTGCGAACCTTGCTTTGGGCACTTCGCAACAAGTCGTATTCTCTGAGAACCGCGTGCAAGGAATTCGGTGTTCCAGGGAAACTGGATCACAAGCCGAGCGGACGCGTGGATTTGGAAGAGATCGAATACTGCAGACAGGACGTGCGAGCAACAGTAGGTCTGCTCAATGCAGCAAAGCAGGAATTCGACCTGCACCGTATACATCGTGGCCCCGACGAGATTTTCAGTCCCGCAAGTGTGGCGAAAAGTTACCTCGAAGAATTGACCATCTTGCATCCGAGCGAGAAGGTGAAAGATGCCGATTACGCCTATGGCATCTGCATGCAGAGCTACTTCGGGGGGCGTGCGGAGTGCCGCATCCGGAATTGGGAAGTGCCCGTCTGTCCCGTGGATTTCATGTCGCAATATCCCACCGTGAACGAACTGTTGGACAATTGGAGCGTTCTCACGGCGGAGAAAGTAGTCTTCCCCGATGCCATAAATGAAGTGCAGGGCCTTCTTGCGCAGGTTACCCTCGACCGTTGCTTTGATCGTGAATTGTGGCCGCAATTCAAGTTCTTCGCCCTGGTTCGTCCTGACAAGGACATTCTTCCAGTACGCACTCTCTACAATGGAGTAACTCAAAACATCGGAATCAACTACCTCACCAGCAAAGAACCAATTTGGTTCGCAGGGCCAGACATCATCGCATCCATGCTCTTTACAGGAAAAGTTCCGCACATCGAAAAAGCAATTCGTGTTGTACCGGGTGTTCAGCAGACGGACTTAGGTTCGGTATCGCTGCGGGGCATGGTGGAAGTCGATGCAAAGAAGCACAGTCTCTTTAAGCACGTCATAGAGCAGCGAGCGGCCAATGAATCAAATCCAGCGCTTCATTATTGGCTCAAGATTCTTGCCAACAGCGGATCGTACGGGCTGTTCGTGGAACTCAATCCGAACGATGTCGATGGGGCCAAGCTGAAAGTGTTTTCGGGGGAGGAGTCCTTTGAAACCGATTCAGATGTAGTTGAAGAGCCGGGAGACTGGTTTGCGCCGCATATCGCTTCTCTCATTACCTCCGGTGGACGTCTGCTCTTGGCAATGCTCGAAAGGTGCATAGGCGATGCCGGAGGAACCTACCTATTTTGTGATACCGACAGTGCTGCAATCGTTTCAACCGAGCATAGGCAGCAGATCGCCATGCCCGACGGCGCGAAGTCTGTAACCGCGCTCTCACGCGCTGAAGTGCAGGGCATTGTGGACAGATTCAAGTCGCTCAACCCATACGAGGGCAAGCTAGCAAATGAATCGATTCTTAAAGTTCACAAACTCAATTGGGACAAGAACAAACAGCGCCGTCAGCTATTCGGCTACAGCATTGCTGCAAAGAGATACGCACTCTACACGAAAACGCAAAATGACATCGAGATTGTAGAGCCCAAGGCGCATGGCCTCGGTTACTTTTATCCGCCGAAGGATTCGCCAGAAGGTTGGGAGCACGAGACGCCGCAATGGATATTCGAAGCTTGGGACTGGATCATGCGCGGGGTTCTCGGAATGGAGCGCAAAAGGCCAGCTTGGTTCGACCTTCCGGTAATGATGAAACTGACTCTCAGCACACCGCATCACGCACTGAGAACTCTTGCAAAAAGTCCGCTCACGCGACCCAACAATTTCATGATGATTCCGCAAACATGCCGTTTTGGATGCCCGCAAAATGTTGACCCGAACAAATTCACGCTGATTACGCCATTCTCATCCGAGCGGAATATGTGGATGAATTCAAAGTGCATCAACATTCACGATTCCCAATCTCCCGTCTACGAACTAACAGACGATTACGACGGTCGCCGAGCGCTTGCTAAGAATTTCTTCATGCTCCTGGACTCGTATCAGAACCATCCTGAAGCGAAAAGCCTAGGACCGGACGAAAAACCGTGCGAATTCGATACGCGAGGGTTATTAGAGCGAACGCATATTGTTGCGAACTGGCCGCCTGTTTGCATCGGCAAAGAGTCTGACAGGCATTGGGAAGAAAGCGAAGATTGGAGCTTGCTGGAATCCAAAACCATCCAGTACACGCGGAGAGGAATGGCCATTGCCAATGACGAACAATTGGGGCGGATCGATGGAGTTCCCAAGCGGGAATTCATGCGCCGGGGAATCAATCAGCACACGCTAGAGAAAATCTGCAAGAAAATACCTGTACGTTCGGTCAAGTTCGCGAAGTGCCTGAAGGCGCTCGAAGAATACGAAGCTGAGATAGATACGATCAATAAATGATTCTTAAACGATTTACGCTCTTTCTACTCACATATTGTGTGCAGTACAGAGGTAGAATTCCACAAATCGAGAATACTGTCCTGACCACCCAGCATGCTCGACGCGCATGCAGACGAAAACGGCATACAGGGCTCAGTATCGGTTTGCGTCGTTGCGAGGACTTCAGCCAGGCCGCTGTGCGGATCGTGCGTGAGGCGACAAAGAGCGGCTAAACAGGCGCCGTCTGTCGAGGAAACGGCAGTGTTCCTTGCGTGAATGGGTCGGCATCCGAGCGGCGCTCATAATTTCTTAAATAGATTTCGCTTAGCGAGTGAGCCGCACGATATTCTCGACCTCGCGTCTCGCCCTCTGGAACGAGCAATCCATGATCAACCAGTATTTTTAGGTCCCGGCTGGCGACTTGCTCAGAAACCCCAGTAGCCTTCATGTAGTGCGAGCGGCGGATTGTATACCCGAACGCTGCGTCCACCAGTGTAGACACCGACCGTTCATTGATACCAAGTCGCAAAGCCGACTCTTCCACCTCGTCCCAAACTCGTTGTGTAATTCGGCTGCGCTGAAGCAGCCAGGTTGCTTGCCGGTAGTGCGCGATAAGGTTAAAACGAATCCACGCACGGCAATCGTTTTCAGGATGGTACGCGCCGCGTCCGACTTCGGCCAGCACGTTGTAGTAACCATCCGTGTATCGACCCAAATATTCTTCAATACTGCAAAACGGCGACTCGATCACTTGCTCGCGCGCGAGTATCAGCGTTTGCAGGCAGCGGGCCATGCGTCCGTTTCCGTCCGAGAACGGGTGAATCATCACGAGATTCAGGTGGCCCAAAGCAGCCCTGATCATGCACGGAAGTGACGATTTTTCGTTTAGCGAGTCCACCAGCTCATTCATCAACTTTGGGACAACCGTCGCGTCCGGGCCCTTATAGACTTTCAGTTGTTGCCGCTCGTCATAAACGAAAATGTCGCCAGGGCGGTAGAGTCCGGGATGTTTTGGCAATTCATGCTGAAGCATCATGAAATGCAAGCTGCGGATGAGTCCTTCGCTAAAACTAAAATGCGGGTCATCTGCCAGTTGCAGGACGTACGTCATTGCATTCCTGTAGCCTAGCGTTGCCTGCCAGTCCGCCTCTTGGGCGGTAAGCGGCTCATCGTTTTCCACGGCAGCAAGCGCGTCATCCTTTGTAACGTTGATGCCCTCAATGCTGTTGGATTTCCTGATATTTCTGGCGAGCGTGGCCCTGCGTAGCACCCCGAACCAACGACGTGAGGTGCTAAGGGCGTACTTTAAGGATTGCCGGATAGTGTCTATCCGTTCGATCACTTCCACTTCATCCGGCAACAATGCTGGAGCCTGAAATAGCATCTTCCCACCTGATTTCAATAAGATACTAATACATAATAATTATATCGTCAAGACATAATGTTTATGTTATCGTGTACCCGTGTCGTGAACGTCCAGAGGACCAGGCAACCAGCGCAGATCATCTCTGGCAGGCTGGCTGATCGCGGAAGCCGGACGTGGTGGTCACTAGACGAGCTTGTAGGACTGCTCAATACAACCGTGATAGCGGGCGTGAATCCTGAGCGGATCGGAGGTGAAAACAAAGTGGCATTCCGTGATGATGTACATAACCGGGCTGGTGGTAGGTGCGAATGCAGAATGAGCAGTTGCACCAACCATATTGGCCGGTGTAACGCAATGCTGCGGGGCGAATGGGAGATCCATCGGCTTACCGCTGGTGGCCCGTACACCCTCAGCAATGTCGTGGCGATGTGCCAGACGTGCCATCGCAACACTCCGAGCTATGGCGTTGGGAGACGCTAAAGTCCCGGGCTAAATCCCTGAGGGCCGCTTCCACCTGCGAAGTGGCCCCAGGTCTGACATTCAATTCTCCGAATACTTGTCCGCCGGGGGTTGTCTGAATTCGAACTGAAGCATCATCTCCGACTGATGCCGCCAAACGCGGAGCTATATACCCTAGCACAAATTCTGTAAGATCGCGCCAAGGATGCTCCCAATATGAACCATACCTAAAACACACCCACGGCCCGCTCCCATTGCTCCCCTCGCAACTTTCAACAGTTTCAAGGGAAGGAAAATCACTTAGGCTAGACACTATTCCGTGCACGCCTGCATCTACTGGCGCATTAACCTTTACCCATGTCTGTTCATGAGTAGCCATTTGTAGTCTCACGTTAAATTGTCCACGCAGTTCAATCACCGTTACCATTGGGAATTCACTGTAGAACGCGACCAAACTGCAACTACACACTTAGTCTCTGGCTCGCTCGTCCTCATCAAACCCGGATCGCCGGGGCTCAGCTTACCACTAAGACAGCGAAAAGAGTTTCGGGCTCCCAGAATAACCGGGAAACACCGGGCCGAAAATCCATTTCAACTTCATGCCTCAGCCGGTGGAAGATGGCGAAGCGA
>Ga0187788_10000482_pt1 | contig 11053 bp, 10 predicted proteins | sample 1015_BV01_MP10_2_FD_133008 | JGI IMG/M metagenome (GOLD analysis project Ga0187788, IMG submission 133008) | Tropical peat soil microbial communities from peatlands in Department of Meta, Colombia - 1015_BV01_MP10_20_MG | ecosystem: Environmental > Terrestrial > Soil > Wetlands > Peat | place...
CCTCTCAAATTGCGGCAGGCCGGCCGGGCCTCTAAGCGCCCGAGTGAGGATGTCAGCGGCTCATCCGCAGACCCCCCGATCCAGCCCCCTGGATACGCGATTCGCCACATTTTCGCGGCTTACTGGCTCATATAGGAGAGCGCCCGGGGGCCGCAAGACAGCCGGTCACGAAATCGCGAGTGGTCGGCCGCAAGGCCTCTTGAATGGTTATCGGGCCATTGCCGCGACCGGTAAGGCCGGCTAGGTCACGCACGACAATCCTTTAGGAAGTGCTTTTGCCCATATTGTACCGCTTGCGCACCTACCTGTTTGCGGCCTGGACCGGTTTGGTCTCGGTCTTGGGCCTGGGTCTGGGCCTGGCCCCTGCCATCGCCGCCGGGCCTGTCTTCCCGCCCGGCCTGCGGGTTGGGCTGGAGCCGCCCGGTGATCTGAAACTAAGCTCCCGTCTTCCGGGGTTCGAAGACAGCGACCGCAAGGTCGTCATCGCAATCCTCGACCTGCCTGCCAGCGCATATCCTGAACTCGAAGCCGCTGCCTTTACCAGGCTTCCGCAAGAACTACAGAATGTGAAGCGGGAAAGCTTTCCGTTCGAAAACGGCATCGGTTTTTTGATCAGCGGCAGCGCGCAGCAAAACGGTGTCACGGTGCATCGGTGGTCCTTGCTCGCACAGGCGGTCGGGGGATCGGTTCAAAATCTCACGATGCTGGTCAATGTGGAGGTGCCCGAAGCGGCGCTCTCTGTTTATCCCGATGCGGTAATTCGCAAGACGCTCGCGAGCGTCACGTTCCGGCCGGCCCCGATCCAGGAGCAACTCAGCTTGCTGCCGTTCAAATTGGGCGATCTTTCGGGCTTCAAGGTGATGCAGATCAGTCCAACAGGCAGTGTCATCCTGGGCGAAGAGGCAGCGGAGAACGCCGACCGTAAACCTTTCATGATCGTCTCGATCGAGCGTGGCGGACCCGCCGAGTCCGCCGACCGTAGCCTGTTTGCACGCGACCTTATGGCGAACACGCCGGTGCGCGATCTTGCGCTGCAATCGGCGGAACCGATGCGGATCAATGGATTGCCGGGCCACGAAATCCGCGCGCAGGGCAAAGGACCGGCGGGCGATCCAGTGTCGCTGGTGCAATGGCTGCGGTTTGGTTCTGGTGGTTATTTACGCGTGATCGGCGTGAGCCCGGCCGACAAATGGGATCAGTCGTTCGCCCGTTTCCGAACGGTCCGCGACGGCATCAGCACTCGTTGAAGACTATGGGCTCGCGTCGTCGGGCTGCGGATTGTCGTTGGCGGAGGTCGGAGATTTCGGCGCAGCTTTGCTGACCGCCACAAGTGCCGGCCGCAGAACGCGGTCGCCGATCATGTAGCCTGCCTGGATCACCTGTGCGACATGGCCCGGAGGTTCATCGGACGCCGGCACCTCGTACATGGCCTGATGGACGTTGGGGTCAAACTTCTCGCCTTGCGGCGAGAATTTTTTGACGCCGTTCTTCTCGAGCGTTTTGAGCAGCTCGCGTTCGGTGATTTCAACGCCTTCAATAAATGCCTTCAGCTTGGCATCGGCTGTGTCGCGCAGCTCGGGACCGATCGCTGCGAGCGCGCGGTGCATGTTGTCCGCCACCGCCAATACGTCGCGCGCAAATCCCGCGATACCGTAGAGCCTCGCGTCGACAACCTCGCGCTCCGTGCGTTTGCGCAGGTTTTCCATCTCGGCAAGCGTACGCAGCAGCTTGTCCTTGAATTCGGCTGCCTCGCTCCTCGCCTCAGCGACAAGGTCGTCCGCCTCGGGAGTAGCGAGATTATCTGCCTCGGCAGCCATGGCTTGGGTCTGGCGAGCGGTCGGGTCCGTCATCAGTCATCCTTAGCAATATCCGGATGCCCGGGATATCAGGGCTCCCGTGTGAAAAATCAAGCGCTTAAGATGTCAGCAAGCGACTGACCACCCGTGCGGTATAGTCGACCATGGGAATAACACGGGCGTAATTGAGCCTGGTGGGGCCGATAACACCGATCACCCCCACGATACGGCCTTTGCTGTCGCGGTACGGCGCCACGATGGTGGAGGAACCGGAGAGTGAAAACAGCTTGTTCTCCGAACCGATAAAGATGCGAACGCCCTCGGCGCGCTCAGCCCGGCCGAGCAAGTCGATCACTCCGCGCTTGGTTTCAAGCGCATCGAACAAACAGCGCACCCGTTCCAGATCTTCAAGCGCACGAAGGTCTTCCAGAAGATTGGCGTGCCCACGCACGATCAGTTGGCGATCTTCGCTGTCGCCACCGGACCAGCTGGCGAGACCGGTCGCAATCACCTTCTGGGTGAGCTGGTCGAGTTCCGCCTGCCCCTCGGTTACCGCTCTTTCGATTTCGCCTCTCAGTTCAGCCAGTGTATTCCCGCGAATACGGGCGTTGAGAAAATTTCCGGCTTCAATCAACGACGAGGTCGGCAGGCCGGCTGGAATGTTGAGCACGCGGTTTTCGACCTGCCCGTCTTCCGCGACCAGAACGGCCAGCGCCCGCTCCGGCTCCAGTCGCACAAATTCAACATGCTTGAGGCGAACGTTGTTTTTTGCGGTAAGCACGACGCCGGCCGAACGGGTCAGGCCCGACAGCATTTGCGAAGCTTCGGTCAGCACGGCTTCTATCGACTTCGCCGTGCCCGTGCCCGCCACTTGTGCCTCGATCGAACGCCGATCCTGCTCAGTCAAGTCACCGACTTGCATCAGCGCGTCGACAAAGAAACGCAGGCCGAGTTCAGTCGGCAAACGGCCGGCGGAAGTATGCGGGGCATAAATGAGACCGAGCTGTTCCAGGTCGGACATCACATTGCGAACCGAGGCCGGCGATAGCGCAATCGGCAGCAGCCTGGACAAATTGCGCGAGCCGACGGGCTCTCCGGTCGCGAGGTAACTTTCGACGATCTGGCGGAAAATCTCTCGCGAACGCTCGTTGAGCGCCGCCAGACTTACCTGTGTCGCGCCAATCGGGATGTCGTGGGACGCCAAGGCCTAGCTCCTCGAAAACCAGCCCAGAATTGACCATTGGGGCGGTCTTGTTCAAGCCAAACGTACGAGTATGGTGTGCGGCCAAAGAACTATGAGGGAGCAAGCCTGATGCGGCCGAGCCGCCGACAAGTCGATGAGTTGCGTGCCGTATCGCTCGAGCGCGGGGTGGTCAAATACGCCGAGGGTTCCTGTTTCGTAAAATTCGGCGACACCCATGTGCTGGTGACCGCCAGCCTGGAGGAACGGCTGCCCCCCTGGCTCAAGGGTCAGGGCCGCGGCTGGGTCACAGCCGAATATGGCATGCTGCCGCGCGCCACCTCGGAGCGTACGCGACGCGAGGCGAGCGCCGGCAAACAGGGCGGCCGCACGGTCGAGATTCAACGCCTGATCGGGCGCAGCCTACGTTCGGTTGTCGATCTGCCGGCGCTGGGCGAACGCCAGATCACCATCGACTGCGACGTGATTCAGGCTGACGGCGGCACCCGCACCGCTTCGATCACGGGCGCCTGGGTCGCCCTTGCCGATTGCCTCGCGTGGATGAAGGCACGCGACATGATCAAGGCCAATGTGCTGCGCGACCACATCGCCGCGGTCTCCTGCGGTGTGTGCAAAGGCACCGCGGTCCTCGATCTCGACTACGCGGAAGATTCGGAAGCCGATACCGATGCCAATTTCGTCATGACCGGCTCCGGCAACATCGTGGAAATCCAGGCCACCGCCGAAAAAATCCCGTTCAGCGAAGACCAGTTTACGACATTGCTCGCGCTCGCGCGCAAAGGCATCGAAAAACTCGTCGGCTTGCAGAAATTGGCTGTGATGTGACCATCCAGCAGACACTGAGACGTCATGCCCGCGCTTGTCGCGGGCATCCACGTATTCCTTCTGTCTAACTAAAAGGCGTGGATGGCCGGCACAAGCCGGCCATGACAAAATCGATGCACCGACATCTCACCGGCCTCGTCGTGATCGCCACCCACAATCCGGGCAAGCTCAAGGAAATGCGCGAATTGCTCGCGCCCTATGGCGTGGCCACGCAGTCGGCCGCGGAGATCGGGCTGCCCGAACCGGAAGAAAGCGGAAATACTTTCGCCGCCAATGCGCACATCAAAGCGCTCGCCGCGGCGCGCGCAAGCGGCAAGCCGGCGTTCGCCGACGATTCCGGATTGGTCATTGACGCTCTCGGCGGCGAGCCTGGCATCCATTCCGCGCGTTGGGCAGGACCGGACAAGGACTTTCGTGCCGCCATGAATCGCATTCAGACGTTGCTGATCCAGCGCGGCGCCAAAACGCCGGAACAGCGGCGCGCGCATTTTATTGCCGCGCTGTGCCTTGCCTGGCCGGACAGTCACGTCGAGGAATTTGAAGGCCGCGTCGATGGCGTCGCCGTATGGCCGCCACGCGGCGATAAAGGTTTCGGCTATGATCCGCTTTTTCGCCCCGACGGTTTCGACCGCACATTCGGCGAGATGAGCGCGGAGGAAAAGCATGGGCTGCCGCCGCAGGGGCAGGGCCTGTCGCACCGCGCGCGTGCTTTCATGAAACTCGCCGCAGCCTGTCTATCAAAGACTTGAGCTTGTTCCCAATCGTTACAACTTTAATCAACTGTTGCCGGCGGGAGCGCTGGCAAACTAGCTGCCATGCGTCGCGCGGGCTATGATGTTTAATATGACCTTAACGCCATTCGCCGTCTACGTGCACTGGCCATTTTGCCTGTCGAAGTGCCCTTATTGCGACTTCAACAGTCACGTCCGTCACGGCGGCATCGACGAAGCACGCTTTGTTCGAGCCTACGAAGCCGAAATTGGCGCGACTGCCGGGCGTGTGCCTAGACGCACAGTGTCGAGCATATTTTTAGGTGGCGGCACACCGTCACTGATGCAGGCATCGTCGGTGCAGGCCATTCTCGATTGCATCGGAAAGTACTGGACGATTGCACCGGACGCCGAAGTGACGCTGGAGGCAAACCCGACCAGCGTCGAGGCGACGCGTTTCCGGGGTTTCCGTACAGCGGGCGTGAACCGGGTCTCGCTCGGCGTTCAGGCGCTCGACGATGTTGCCCTGAAAGAACTCGGGCGTCTGCATAGCGCGCAGGAAGCGCTCGACGCCGTTGCTGTCGCTCGCTCTATTTTCGACCGCTACTCATTCGACCTGATTTATGCGCGACCGCGGCAAACGCTGGAGGCCTGGGCCGCCGAGCTAAGGCGCGCCATCGCGGAAGCCGCCGAACACCTGTCGCTCTATCAATTGACCATCGAGCCGGATACGCCGTTCTTCGGCCTGCACAAGGCGGGCAAGCTCCCGGTCCCGAATGAAGACCTTGCGCGCGACCTCTATGATCTTACGCAAGCAATTTGTTCCGGTGCCGGCCTGCCGGCCTACGAGATTTCCAATCACGCGCGGACCGGCGCGGAATGCCGGCACAATCTTGTCTATTGGCGCGGGCACGATTACGCCGGGGTGGGACCGGGCGCGCATGGGCGGCTGACAATCGACGGCCGTCGTGTCGCAACCGCGACCGAGAAACGGCCGGAAGCCTGGCTGATGCGCGTGGAGGAAAGCGGCACGGGCCTGACCGTCAACGAGAAGCTCACATCCAGTGAAGCGGCAGACGAATATCTGGTGATGGGATTGCGGCTTGCCGAAGGCATCGATCCCGCGCGCTACAGCGCCCTATCCGGCCGCGCTCTCAATCCCAAACGTATCTCCATCTTGCGCGAGGAAGGCGCCGTCGAGACGACGGCCGATGGGCGCCTGCGCGTGACTCAGAGCGGTTTCCCGCTGCTCGACGCAGTGGTCGCAGATCTCGCGGCTTGAATGAATTCATGTCCCCGGCTGGAACGAGCGCGGTGCCAGGCTTATGACCTGCCCGCCGGACGGCGTAACGCGCAGCACGGCTAAGCCGCGCTCATTCGGGCCTTCGGGGCGAAACCGAAAAACTCCGTCGATGCCCGCAAATCCCGACGGATTGGTCAGCACCTGCTCGCTGAATCGCTGCGGCCCTTGCGTCTTCACAAGCGCCGCGACCAGAGCAACCGCGTCATAGGCAAGCGTTGCCGTGCGCACCGGATCCTGCCCGAACCGCGTGCGATAGCGTGCCGAGAAATTGCGGAAACCGGTCGATTCAGGCGCGGCATACCAGCCACCGTCGAGGGCCTGCGTCGAGAAAATGCGCGGGTCATCCCAAAGCCCGGTACCGAGAAATTGCTCCCGCTTGAGGGCCACGCCGCTCGCGGCAAGCGCCTGCACGACTTGCGGCACGGCATCAGCACCATCGGGAATGAAGATGCTGTCGACCTGGTTCGCAGCCTGCGCCACGCGGCGTGCGACTTCGGCCATTCTGTTCGCGTCGAGAGGATATTTTTCCAGCGCCAGCACGCGACCGCCACGACGCGACACTTCCTGCTGGAATGCCGCTTCCACAACGGTGCCGTAGGCGTTGTCCGGCAAAAGCGCCGCGAATGAGCGCTTGCCGTGCGAGACTGCAAATTCAACGATACGGCGGACATCTGTTTCGGGCAGGAAGCTCAGCAGATAAACACCGCGTCCCGCCACGCTGACGTCGGTGGAGAATGCGATCACCGGAATATTGTGTGTGCGTGCGATCTGCCCGACGGCGCTGACCGATTGTGCAAACAGAGGCCCGATGATGATTTCGGCGCCTTCAGCGATCGCCTGCTGAGCGCCGGCTTGCGCGCCTTGCGGCGTACCGCCGTCGTCTTTCACCAGCAGCTGGATATTCGGGCTTTTGAATTCCGCGAGCGCCATTTCGGCGGCGTTCTTCATTGACTGCGCCGCGACACCGGCATTGCCTTGCGCGGTTAAGGGCAGGATTAAACCGACACGCACTTGGCCTTCGCCGACAGAGGCGCTGGCGACCGCCTGCTCACCCGGCTGCGGCGTAAGCGCCCCGCCACCCAATTGTGTGGTGCACGCCGCGAGCGCCATTGCCGACGCCGCGACTGATAGGGCCGCGCGCACGCGAACCCACGCAAACGCCAACGCCCCCTCCTCCAGCGACAAACCGGGCATGGTCGCTCCCCAAGCTGCGTCAGTCGTAACTGGTATCGCCGCAAAAGTTAAGGGTATGACTGGCTGATGGAATTTGTCACCGATGACGCGCCAAAGGTGGCCGTCTAGAGTGACAATCATGGCAACTGGAACTAAGGCGCAGCGGCGCCGCTATGCCCCATTTGGCACTGCAATCGAGGCAGGGGCGCCCAAGCCCGGCCTTTATCTCGTCTCGACCCCGATCGGAAACTTGGGCGACATCACCTTGCGAGCGCTCGAGTTGCTCGCCGGCGTCGATCTAATCGCTTGTGAGGATACCCGTGTCACCCGCAAGTTGACCGAGCGCTATGGCATCGAGACACCGCTGACGCCCTACCACGAACACAATGCCGCGGAAGCAAGGCCGAAGCTCCTCGCGCGCCTTGCCGCGGGGCAAGCCGTCGCACTGGTATCGGATGCCGGCACGCCGCTGATCTCAGACCCGGGCTACAAGCTGGTGCGGGCGGTTTGCGAGGCTGGTCACACGGTCACCGCGCTCCCGGGCGCTTCCGCCATCCTGGCGGCATTGCCGGTCGCGGCGCTGCCGACGGACCGTTTCTTTTTCGAAGGTTTTTTGCCGGCGAAACACGCGGCGCGCCGCAAACGACTTGCCGAACTCGCAAATATTCCGGCGAGCCTTGTCCTGTTCGAGAGCGGAGCGCGCGTGGCAGCCATGCTGGCGGATCTCGCCGGCATCTTCGGAAACCGCGCGGCAGCTGTTTGCCGCGAGCTGACAAAACTGCATGAAGACGTGAAACGCGGTCATCTGACAGATCTGGCGAACGAGTATTCCATCGGCGCGGAAACACGCGGCGAATTCGTGATCGTGGTGGCGCCACCGCTTGGTAACGAGGACAGCGCGGACGATGTTGACGCCATGCTCCGCCAGGCTTTGCTGCGTGTGTCTGTCAAAGACGCTGTCGGTGAGGTGGCACTCGCGACCGGACGCCCGCGCCGCGAGGTTTATCAGCGCGCACTCGTGCTCGCCAAAAACACCGGCGATGATGCGGAGTGACCAGCCGCCACGTCCGGTAAAGCCTGCGCCGCGTGCGGAACGGCAAGCAGCCTTTCGCGTCGGCATCTCAGCCGAAAGCCGCGCCGCCGCTTTCCTGATCGCAAAGGGATTCCGCATTCTCGCTCGGCGGTGGCGAAGCCCGCTTGGCGAAATCGATATCGTCGCCCGCCGCCGCCACCTTTTGGTCTTCGCCGAAGTGAAAGCCCGCGCCACTCTCGATGAGGCCGCAGAATCGGTCAGCGAGCGGCAACGCCGGCGAATTGCTGCCGCTGCCGAAATATGGCTCGCGGCAAATCCGGACGACATGGTTCGTGATATCCGTTTCGATGCAGTCCTGGTGGCGCCGGGCAAGATTCCGCGCCATATCCCGGCTGCTTTCGAAACAAGCTAGGCGCTGAGCCGCTCGAAGAACTGGTCGACCTGACCACGAATGCGGCGGGCAACGCTGCCAAGATCGTCAGCCACCGATCTCACTGCGGCAGCGCTCGAGCGCGTATCCTGGGTTGCCGTGCCCATCAGATTGACTTCCCTGGCGGTCTCAACCGTGCGCTCGGCCGCCACCTCCACGCCGCGCGCGATCTCCTGCGTGGCCGCGCCTTGCTGGGTGACGGCGGCTGCAATGGCGCTGCTGATATTGCCGATCTCGCGGATCGTTTGCCCGATTCCGGTGATTGCCGTGATCGAGCGTTGGGTTGCGCGCTGCATCCCGGCGATCTGTGCGCCGATTTCTTCAGTCGCCCGGCTGGTCTGCCCGGCAAGCGCTTTGACTTCAGCCGCCACCACGGCAAACCCTCGGCCGGCTTCGCCGGCACGCGCCGCCTCGATCGTCGCATTGAGCGCCAGCAGGTTGGTTTGCTCGGCGATGTCGGTGATGAGCTTGATCACATCGCCGATACGCGCGGCCGCTTCGTCCAGCTCTTTCACCGCGATATTCGTGGACTCGACCTCGTTGACCGCCTTGGTGGCAATGGCATTGGATTGCGCCACTTGCCGGTCAATCTCGTTGACCGATGCCGACAATTCATCGGCGGCCGAAGCGATATCGCGTACATTGGAGGATGCTTCCGACGACGCCTCTTCTGCCCGCGTCGTCTTGCTCGAGGCGTTGTCGGCGGCGGCGGCGAGCTGCGTCGACGCGGCAAGCATTTCGTCCGAAATGCGCCCAAGTTCGGCCAGCGTCGCTTCTACCTCGGCCGAGAAATTCGTAATCTCATTCGACATTTTCTCCTGACGCCGCGCTCGCAAATCTGCGTCATTGAGCACAGTGCGATTGAGTTCCTCGTTGCTGCGCATGGCCTTCTGGAATACGTCGATCGAGCGTGCCAGTGCGCCGATCTCGTCGCGACGATCGCTGAACGGAATGGCGATGGCCGAGTCACCCGCGGCAACGGCCTGCGTAATTGTCGTGATATCCGCGATCGGTCTGGTCACGCTGCGCGCGATGATTGCCACCCCCGCCAGCGCGAGTGCAACCGCAATACATGCGAGGACGCTCAACAACAGGGCGGTATGGTCGATTCCTTCGTCAATCTGCGTGTAGATCCGGCTCGCCGTATCGCTGTAGTGCTGGCTGAGCGCGGCCAGATCCTTGCTCAGCTGGGCGCGTATCTCGACCGGTTGATTTTTTTCCGCCCATTCGCGGGCTGCTTGCGGTCCCGACTTCTTGGCGACAGGCGCAAACGCGTAGAGAGAATCCTGATATCCATTAATCCGGACGGCAAAATTGCTGAATGCGAGCGCATCGCTGTTGCGGACGCTGCGTTGCCAGTCGCCGATCACACCACTGATCTGGTCGGTGACCTTGAGCAGGGAGTCCGCGTATTTGGCAGCCTCGGTCGGGTCGGCCGACATGTAGATGCCGCGCGAGTCCATGACCGTCGCGTAGATCAGTCCGTTGATGCGCTCGACATTCCAGCTGCCGGCATTGGCGGATTCGAATTCGTCGGTGAGCGCCACATGGTCGCGCGCACTTTTCACCGCGACCATCGACAAGGCGATGGTGGTGACGGCCATCAATGCGAAGATCGCGTAGAGCCTGGCCGCAATCGAAAGCTTTGGCAGATTTACCAATGGGCCCCCCCCGGCCGTGCAACATCGGTCCCGAAGCGGCTATAGTGCTTATAATGTGTTAACGCTTTATTCGCGTATAGGTAGTCATGGCTCTCAAAATCGCAGTGCAAATGGATCCGATCCAGCGGATCAGCATCAAAGGGGATTCGACCTTTGCCCTTTTACTGGAAGCGCAAAAACGCGGGCATCAGCTTGCCTACTACACGCCTGACCGGCTGGTCTTGCTTGACGGCCGCGTGTTCGCGCACGTCGAATCCCTCAGCGTAAGGGACAAAGTCGGCGACCATTTTGCACTGGATGAGCCGCGGCGGGTGGAGCTTGCCGAATTCGACGTCGTGCTGCTGCGCCAGGATCCTCCGTTCGATCTGGCCTATGTGACCACCACGCACCTGCTTGAGCGCATCCAACCCGGGACGCTCGTGGTCAACGACCCGGCGCACGTGCGCAACGCGCCGGAGAAGGTTTTCGTCACCGAGTTTCCCGAACTGATGCCGCCAACCTTGCTGTCGCGCGATCTCGCCGAGATCAAAGCCTTTCGCGCACAGCACGGCGATATCGTGATGAAGCCGCTTTACGGCAAAGGCGGCGAAGCCGTATTCCGCCTTGCCCGCGAGGATCTCAATTTTGGTTCTCTTTACGATCTGTTTGCGGCCACTTTTCGTGAGCAATGGGTGGTGCAGAAATTCCTGCCGAACATCAAGCACGGCGACAAACGCATCATCCTGGTGGATGGCGAATACGCCGGTGCCGTCAACCGCGTTCCGGCCGCCGACGATCTGCGATCCAATATGGTGCGCGGCGGCGTGCCGGCCGCCACCGAGCTGACCAAACGCGAGGCCGACATCTGCAAGCGTATTGGCCCGGCCTTGCGCCAGCGCGGCTTGCTGTTCGTCGGTATTGACGTGATCGACGGTTACCTCA
>Ga0187788_10000483_pt1 | contig 11053 bp, 11 predicted proteins | sample 1015_BV01_MP10_2_FD_133008 | JGI IMG/M metagenome (GOLD analysis project Ga0187788, IMG submission 133008) | Tropical peat soil microbial communities from peatlands in Department of Meta, Colombia - 1015_BV01_MP10_20_MG | ecosystem: Environmental > Terrestrial > Soil > Wetlands > Peat | place...
CACGGCAGCGACGCGCAGAAGGAACGCTATCTTCCGCTGATCGCGACTGGCGAGCTTCGCCTTCAGGCCTTCGGCGTGACCGAGCCGACATCCGGTACCGATACGTTGTCCCTGCGCACGACGGCGCGACGCGAGGGGAACGACCACTATGTCATTAACGGCCAGAAGATCTGGACATCACGCGCCGAGCATTCCGATCTGATGCTTTTGCTCGCGCGCACCACGCCGAAGGAACAAACCAAAAAACGCACCGATGGCTTGTCGGTGTTTTTGGTGGATATGCGGCTCGCGCAGGGCGCCAATATCGCGATCAATCCGATCCGGACCATGATGAACCATGCGACCACGCAGATATTTTTCGACGACCTGCGCGTACCCGCCGAGAATCTGATCGGCGAGGAAGGGCAAGGCTTTCGCTACATTCTGGCGGGCATGAATGCCGAACGCATCCTGATTGCCGCCGAATGTATCGGTGATGCCAAATGGTTCATCGCCAAGGCAACGCAATATGCCAAAGATCGCGAACTGTTCGGCCGGCCGATTGGACAAAACCAGGGTGTGCAATTTCCTATCGCGCGCGCTTATGCCCAGATGCGCGCAGCCGAATTGATGGTGCAACAGGCCGCGCGCAAATATGAAGCGGGCGAGGATATCGGCGCGGAAGCGAATATGGCCAAGCTGTTGGCGGCCGATGCATCCTGGGCGGCCGCCGACATGTGCGTGCAGACGCATGGTGGCTTTGGCTTTGCCGAAGAATACGACATCGAGCGTAAATTCCGCGAGACGCGTCTCTACCAGGTGGCCCCGATTTCCACCAACATGATCCTCTCTTATCTGGCCGAGCACGTGCTTGGCCTGCCGCGGTCGTATTGAGATGTCGCTGCCGCTCGAGGGCCTGCTCGTCGTCTCGGTTGAGCAAGCTGTGGCGGCGCCGCAATGCACCTGTCGTCTGGCCGACGCCGGCGCGCGCGTGATCAAGGTCGAACGCCCCGAGGGCGATTTTGCCCGCGAATATGACCATGTGGTCCACGGCGAGAGCGCGAACTTCGTCTGGCTCAATCGCGGCAAGCAGTCGATTGTGCTCGACCTGAGCGAGACTGAAGACAAGGCCTTGCTGGAAGCCCTTCTCGCGAAGGCTGACGTATTCGTGCAGAATCTCAAACCTGGCGCGATCGGTAAACTCGGCTTTGCCATGGCGCGGCTGCGCAAGGACTATCCGCGGCTGATCTGCTGCTCGATTTCCGGCTATGGCGAGAGTGGTCCTTACGCCCAGCGCAAAGCCTATGACCTTCTGATCCAGGCTGAGTCCGGTGTGTCATCGGTAACGGGGGGACCCGAGGGGCCCGCACGTGTCGGCGTGTCGATCGTCGATGTCGCCGCAGGCCTCAACGCCTACGAAGCCATTCTCGAAGCATTGATCGCCCGATCCAAAACAAACGAAGGTATGGAGATATCCGTCTCAATGTTCGATGCCATGGCGGAATGGATGACCGTTCCGCTATTGCACGGAGAGGGTGGCACGCCGTTCAAGCGCATCGGCCTCGCCCATGCGGCGATCGCGCCTTATGGCGTATTCAAGAGCAGCGATGGCGCCGACATCTTGATAGCCATTCAGAATGACCGCGAATGGCGCGTTTTGGCGGAGAAGGTGCTGGACGAAGCCGCGCTCGGAAGCGATGCGAAGTTTGCCACCAATCCCAAGCGCGTGAAAAACAGACTGGAGACTGACAGGAAAGTTGCGGCAGCATTTGCCAAGCACGATGTTTCAGCTTTGATGAAAAAGCTCGCTGTCGCCGATATCGCATTCGCGCGCGTCAACGATTGGCAATTATTGTCGAAGCATGCGCATCTGCGGCGGATTACCGTCGGTGCCCCCAGCGGGCCGGTGACGATGCCTGCGCCAGCACCTATGCGCGCGGGACAGGAACGGACCTACGGCCCCATTCCGGCACTCGGCGAACACACAGAGTTGATCCGCAAGGAATTCTCGCGCTAGCGCTCAGTCGATTGCCGCATGCTCCGGCTTTGCGCTGGGCGTCCGCCGCACGGTGCCGATGATCAATACCAGCGGAGTCACGGCAAGCGTCAGGATCATCAGCAGCTTGAAGTCATTGATATAGGCGAGCATCGCTGCCTGCTGCGTGACAATGGTGTCGAGCAGGGCGCGCCCGACGTCGGTGTGCACGTCAAGATTTCCGGCTACATCCGGCATTTGCAATGCGTTGTTGAACGGGGTCACCTGCTCGGTCAGTCGCGCATGCATCTCGGTGGTTTTGCTGGTGAGATTCGCGATCACCATGGATATGCCGATCGACGAGCCGATATTGCGCGTGAGCGTGGTGATCGCGGTTGCACCGGTTCGCAAGTGGCTGGGCAAGGTGGCAAAGGCGACGGTCGATATCGGCACGAACAGCAAACCAAGTCCGATGCCCTGCACAATGCTGGTGACGATAATTGTGGTCTTCGTCACGTCGAGTGAAAAGCCGGTCATATAATACAGCGTTCCGCCCGCAAGGATCAGTCCGGACAGGATCAGATAACGCGGTTGCACCATGCGCATCAGCCGCGGCGCCACCATCATGGTGAGGAGCGTGCCGACCCCGCGGGAGCCGAGCAGGAAACCGGCAGTCTGGATCGGATAGCCGAGCAAGTTCTGCATAAATGGCGTAACCAGCGCCATGGTGCCGAACAGCACCACGCCGATCACCACCATGAAAATGCAGCCGCTGACGAAATTGCGGTCCTTGAACATCTCGAACTGCACGAACGGTTCGTTAGTGGTCAGCGAGTGGGCAAAGAAGTAGTAGAAACCGGCGACCGAGACGATTGCCTCGATCCAGATTTCATTTGAATCAAACCAGCCAACCTGCTCGCCACGATCGAGCAGCAGTTGCAATGATCCGATGCCGATCGCAAGTGCGACGAATCCGAACCAATCGAAGCGTAAATGCTCGTGTCTCTGCGTCTCCTCCATGAAAAAGAGCATGCCGAGAACGGTGATGACGCCGATCGGCAGATTGATCAGGAACACCCAGTGCCAGGAATAATTGTCGGTGAGCCAGGCGCCGAGCGTGGGGCCCATGATGGGTCCCAGCATTACGCCGACACCCCAGATCGCCATGGCTTGCCCACGCTCTTCGGCCGAATAGACATCGAGCAGAACGGATTGCGACAGCGGCACCAGTGCGGCGCCAGCCATGCCCTGCAAGAGCCGGAACAGCACCATTTGCTCGATGTTTTGCGCCAGCGCGCAAAGGAACGACGCAACAGTGAATCCGCCAACGCAAATGATGAACAGCTTCTTGCGGCCGAACCTGTCCGAAAGCCAGCCGATCGGTGCGGTCATGATTGCGGCCGCAACGATGTACGACGTAAGTACCCAGTTGATCTGGTCGAGCGAAGCGGACAGTGAGCCCTGCATGTAGGGCAGGGCGACGTTCGCAATGGTGGTGTCGAGCGCCTGCATGACCGTTGCGGTCATGGTGCAGACCGTTATCAGTACGCGCCGCAGCTTTGGATCCATCGATGCGAAGTGCACCGTCATTTTGCTTCTTTCGCCTGCGCCGACATAAACGGCAGCCGGCTATGGCCGGTGTCGATCTCAACATTCACGCTCATTCCGGAGCGCAGGAGGTGCGTGTCATCGTTCTTGTCGAAGGCGATCCGCACCGGCAGGCGCTGAACAACCTTCACCCAGTTCCCGGTCGCATTCTGCGGCGGCAGGATTGAGAATTGCGCGCCTGTCCCTGGGCTCACCGCGACCACAGTGCCGGTGAAGGTGCGATCGGGAAAGCTGTCGACGCCGAGCGTCGCCTTTTGACCGACACGCAGATAGGTGATGTCGGTTTCCTTCGGATTGGCATCGACCCATGGCGCCTGGTCGTCAATGACGCTCAATACCGGCGTGCCGGCAGTGACAAAACGCCCGAGCTGGATGTTATCGACTTGGGTCGCTGTACCCGACATCGGTGCGCGGACGATCGAATGGTCAAAGTCGCGCTGCGCATTGTCGAGCACGGCCCTGGCCTGAGCGTACTCGGGGAATTGTTCGAGCGGCAGGTCGGGGTTGCCGAGCAACTGGTTTAGTGTCGTATCACGCTGCTGGGCGGCGTACTCAGCCTGCAATTGTGCGGTGATAACGGCGGCCTGTGCCGTGTCCAGATCGGCCTGCGATCCGGCCTGCGAGCTTACCAGTTTGGCCTTGCGATCAACGTCGCGCTGCTTGAGATCGACATTCTTCTTGGCGAGATCGGTAAGCGTCTCCAGTGACTTCAGGTTGGTCTTGAGCTTGTCAAAATTTGTACGCGCGGTATCGAGCTTGGCCTTCGTCTGTTGCAAGGCAAGCGCAAAGGGCTCGCGGTCGAGCGTGAACAGTTCGTCGCCAGGATTGACGTGCTGGCCTTCGCGGATCGCGACATGCGCGATTTTGCCGGAGACATCCGGCGTGATCAGCACCTTTTGCGCGCCGACATAAGCGTTGTCGGTCGATATATAGCGCCCGCCGGTCAAATAGATACCGCCCGCGATTATGAGGGCAAGCACCGGCAAAGCAACGAGCAGGATCATGCGCAAGCGCTTGCGGCCGATGCGCGCAACCAGGCCGCTGACTGCTCCCTCGGTTTTTGCTTCCGGCGATGTTTTTGCTTCCGGTGCCGGTACGATCTTCAGGGCTTTCTCAGTCATGACTTACCCAGCGGCTGCTTGTTGTTGGGTGGCATTGCGCGCAATGGCCGAGCGGAGATTGTCCTTCACGGCGCCGAGTTCCTTGAGCATCCGCTCGATTGACGTCATGGAAATTCCGTCAAGTACGGTTTCCATCATATCGGCACCGAGCTCCGCCAGCCGGTCGAGCAATGGTTTTGCTGCCGGCTTCAGGTACAACCGATTGGCACGCCGGTCGTTCGGGTCGGCGCGGCGCTCGATGAGCCCGTTGTTCGACAGACGATCGAGGAGACGTGTCAGCGTGATCGGTTGGAGATCGAGCATGTCCGCGAGTTCCGTCTGCTTGAGGCCCTCATGGCGATCGATGCGGATAAGGACTGCCCATTGCGCCCTGGAGATACCGAACTGACGCGCGCGCTGATCCGCGTAGGTTTTTATCAGGCGGGCTACATCCATGATTGTAAAGGCGAATTCGCGCTTGACCGGCTGTTGCGGCATGATCCGTCTCTTCGTTGAATGCTGTAATAATAAGCAGGCTTATAATAAGCACAATATGCCATTCTGACAGGTCTGCTGCGCACGCAGCGCGCGGGTGACGGGCGCATTTGCGTCGGGCAAGGTTGCGATCCCCGCCTTCTGCGCAACAGGAACTCAACCCATGGACATCGGCTTCATCGGACTCGGCAATATGGGACAGCCGATGGCACGTCGGCTGATCGAGGCCGGTCATAAGCTCGTCATTTACGATACCCGCAATGATGCAGTCGCGCCATTGGTGGCGATAGGCGCACAGCTTGCGTCTTCGCCGGCCGATGTCGCCGACCGGGCGGAAACGGTGATGGCGAGTTTGCCGTCGTTGCAAATTTCCGAAAAAGTTGCGACCGGCGAGGGCGGCGTCATTCACGGCAAGCGCATCAAGCGCTTCATCGATTTGTCCACCACCGGCTCGCGGGTTGCGGCAAAAATCGCGGCGGTATTGGCGAAGAAGAACATTGTGCAGATCGACTGCCCTGTGAGCGGTGGCGTCGGCGGCGCCAAGAAGGGCACACTGGCCGTCATGGTTTCAGGGCCGAAGGCCGATATCGATCTGGTCAAAGATGCACTCGCGGTGTTCGGCAAAGTTTTCGTTGTCGGCGACAAGCCTGGCATGGCGCAAACCATGAAGCTCGCGAATAACTTCCTGTCCGCCACGGCGATGGCGGCAACCTCCGAAGCGGTGGCAATGGGTGTGAAAGCGGGGCTCGATCCGGCGGTGATGATCGACGTCATCAATGCCGGCTCTGGCCGCACCACTGCTTCAGACGGAAAGTTTCCGCAGGCCATTCTACCGCGCACATTCAACTATGGTTTCGCAACGGCGCTGATGCTTAAGGACGTCAGGCTATGCGTCGAGGAAGCCAAGAACCTTAACGTTCCAAATTCCGTAATGACCACGGTTCTTGATCAGTGGGAGGCGACTAACACGGAATTTGGTGGGGACAGTGATTTCACCGCCATCGTCAAAATGATCGAACGCCGTGCCGGCGTCACCGTTGGTACGGAGAAAAAATCATGAGCGACGATATACACGAGGTCTATGCGGTCTGTTACGCGACCCACGCGCGCAAGCGATCGGAAAACTACATCTTCGGTGACCCGCATGATGAGATGACCTCGATTGCCTATTACGTGTGGGTCATCAAAGGAGCACATGGAACATTTGTGTGTGATACGGGCTTCGACGACGCGGCGGCCAAAGAACGAAGCCGCACCATCATTCATCCTGTCGGTGAAGGTCTAAAAGCTCTTGGTATGCAGCCGGACAAGGTTGATCACGTGATTGCCACTCACATGCACTGGGATCACGCGGGCAATTACGACCTTTTCCCGAATGCGCGCTATCACATCCAGGACACCGAAATGGCCTACGCCACGGGCCGCTGCATGTGTCACCAGATGTTGCGTATACCGTTCAGCGAAAGCGACGTACTGGCAATGGTACGAAAAGTCTTTGCCTATCGTGTTGAATTCCATGACGGCGTCGAAGAACTTGCGCCTGGTATCACGGTGCACAAGATCGGCGGTCATTCAAAGGGCCTCCAGTGCGTACGTGTGAAAACCAGGCGCGGCGCGGTGGTGATCGCATCGGATTGTTGCCATCTTTATTCGCACCTCGATGAGGGGCGGGTGTTTCCGATCACCTATAGCGTCGGAGATACCCTCGAGGGCTACAAAACGCTCAAGAAGCTCGCGACCTCACGCCACCACGTCATACCCGGCCACGACCCGGAGGTTTTGAAGATTTATCCAGCCGTGAAATCAGGACTGGAAAACTGGATCGTGCGGCTGGATGTCGAGCCGAAAGTTTGACGGCTCGTTACACCAGCCCCAGATCGGCGAACGCATCTTTATGGTGCTCTGCGCTTTCGGGCGCAAAGCAGCAGAAGGTCACGCTCGCAATGCTGTGTGGGCGTGCGGCGATTTCTGCGGCGACAGTGCCCACGGCAATGCGCGCTGCGCGATCGGCCGGAAAGCGATAAACACCGGTCGAAATTGCCGGATAGGCAATGGACGTCAGCAAATTGCCGGCTGCGAGATCAATCGCCGTTCGATAGCAGCTCGCAAGAAGGGCTTCTTCGTCCCTGTTGCCGCCGCCCCATACCGGGCCGACGGCATGAATCACGTGCCTGGCCTTCAGCCGGTAACCGCGCGTGATCTTTGCGCTGCCCGTATCACACCCGCCGAGGGTACGGCATTCGACCAGCAAATCCGGGCCCGCTGCGCGATGGATGGCACCATCGACGCCCCCACCGCCCAATAGCGAGCGATTGGCGGCATTGACGATCGCATCGACGTCAAGCGTGGTGATATCCGCGACGACGATGCTGAGAACCGTTCGACCGACCTCGGCGGTGAGCTCCGTCATGCCCTATGTTATCCGGTTGCAGCTTGCGGCGCGGCCTCGAAATCGACACTCGATCGCACACCGATGTCGTCGTAATGCGCATCAAGGAAGCGCCGCGCAGCGCGACGACCGCTGGTATGCAGCATTTCGAAAAAGTCATAGTCGGTGCTGAGCCGGCTGGCCGTATCGAGGGTTTGTGCCGAGCCCGAGAGGGCGACTCGGTGCACGTTAATGCGCCGGTATTGCCCTTCGCCGATGCCACGCGGCAGCTTGCCTTCGTCGATCAACTTGCCGACGAAGGTAATGCCACGCAGTTCCGACATCAGCGAGGAGTTGAAGGTGATCTCGTTGATCCTCGCCAGGATTTCGTTTTGAGTCTTCGGCAATTGCTTGCGTTGCGGCGGATTGATCTGGACCAGCAGCAAATTTTCGGTCTGCGTGGCGCCAATTAACGGGTACAGCGCGGGATTTCCCACGTAACCGCCGTCCCAATATGGTTCGCCTGCGATCTCGACTGCCCGGAAAAGATGCGGCAGGCAAGCCGAGGCGACAATCATGTCCGAGGTCATTTCCTCGCGTCTGAACACATGCAGTTCACCGCTCCTCACGTTCGTGGCAGACACGAAGAGTTGCAGGTCCTTACAGGCCCGTACCGCGTTGAAATCGACGAAGCGCTCGATCAGATCCTTCAACGGATTGATGTTGAGCGGATTGAAGTCATACGGAGAGAGATATCGCGTCAGCGCTTGCATCCACAGGCCGACCGGCGTGTCCTCGATCGGCCAGAACGAGAACAGGCGATCGACCGCGCGTCGCTGCACATCAGGCAAATTGCCGCCAAGGCTTGCCGCTCGCCAGAAATCGGCGAGCCGTTTGCGTGCCTCATCCGATCCGCCCCGTGCCAGCCCGTCTGCCAGCATGATCGCGTTGACCGCGCCGGCGGACGCGCCGGAAATGCCTTCGATCGTCAGCCGGCCGTCATCGAGCAAATGATCGAGCACGCCCCAGGTGAAGGCGCCAAGCGCGCCACCGCCTTGCAGCGCAAGATTGATACGCTTGCCCGCTTTCGGTTGTTCCGACTTGACGCCGCCGAATGCACGGGAAAGAAATTCGATCATCGCCTGAGGTTCACTGCGCGACCCAACCGCCGTCAATCGAATAGGCTGAGCCGGTGATTGTCTCCGCCGCATCGCTGCACAGGAAGACGGCAAGCGCTCCGATGCTTTCAGGCTTGGTGAATTCATGCATCGGCTGTTTCTCGGAAAGCAGTTTGGTTGCTTCGTCTTTCACGCTGGTACCGGATGCCTTCGCCCGCGCGTCGATCTGCTGTTGGACTAATGGCGTAAGCACCCAGCCGGGGCAGATCGCATTACAAGTGACACCCGCATTGGCGGCCTCCATTGCAACCACCTTGGTGAGGCCAACGAGACCATGCTTGGCGGAGACATAGGCAACCTTCTGCATGCTGGCCACGAGTCCGTGGGCGGAAGCAATATTGATAATGCGACCCCACTTCCGCTTCTTCATACCCGGTAACGCGACGCGGATCGTATGGAACGATGACGAAAGATTAACCGCAATGATTGCGTCCCATTTCTCGATCGGGAAATCCTCGATATTCGCGACGTGCTGGATCCCGGCGTTGTTGACCAGAACATCGAGCGAACCAAATTCGTTTTCGGTTGTGCGGATCATGTCGGCGATTTCCGACGGTTTGGCCATGTCTGCGGCGGAGTAGCGTGCCTTGACACCAAAGTCCTTCTCGATGCTGACGCGGATCTGCTCAATCGCGGCTTTGTCACCAAAACCGTTGAGCATGACGTTGGCTCCGTCCTGCGCGAGCGCGCGGGCGATGGCCAGACCGATGCCTGAGGTCGAGCCGGTAACGAGCGCAGTCTTGCCTTTAAGCATCGCAGTCCTCACAGGCTTGAGCCGCAAACAGCGGCAATGCGGTTGGCGGGCCGGAAACTGCCTCTATTTTTGTTGCACCGCAATATATATGTTGGTGATTCACGGATTTGAGCGGTTTATCGTTAGACTTCAGTCTGAAGGCGGAACAGTTCTTGCCCAGAAAAACACACGCGCACGCGATATTTCCGAAGCCCGGCCACGACCATCAGCGCTGTGCGAGCGACGCCATCGCGCATGCTGAAACGATCTGCGCTGCGCGCAAGGAGCGGCTGACACCAATGCGCCGCCGCGTCCTCGAAGCGTTGTTAGCAAGCCATCAACCGCTCGGCGCCTATGAGTTGATCGATCGCTTGTCGGTGCGCGGGACGCGGCCGGCGCCGATCACCGTATATCGGGCGCTCGACTTTCTACGTGAGCAGGAGCTCGTCCATCGTATAGAGAGCCGTAACGCCTTCTTCGCATGCGTGCACAATCACGATAGCAACGATCCGGTGGTGTTCCTGATCTGCGAAAAATGCGGCGCGGTCGGCGAAGCGGCTTCTGCCGCGGTGGCTGACACGATCAAAAACGCATCGCGGGCGGCCGGATTCGTGCCGAAGACACCGGTGATCGAAATCTCCGGCATCTGCGCGCATTGCATGGCCGCGTGAGGCAATTCCCGCATTGTCCAGCCCCGCTTACACATCGACCACGCGTCCGCTCGACGCGCTCGCCGCCGGCATCGTGGTGGTGTTGTGCCTGTCCTGGGGATTCAACCAGGTTGCAACCAAGCTGGCGATCGCTGACATCCCGCCGCTGACGCAAGCCGCGGTGCGTTCGGCCGTCTCCGCGCTGTTGATTTCGGCGTGGTGCCGATTGCGCGGCATTCCGCTGCTCAAGCGTGATGGCACGCTATGGTTCGGCCTCGCAGCGGGATTTCTCTTTGCTGCCGAATTCGTCCTGATCTTTCAGGGCCTCCTTTACACAACGGCTTCGCGCGCAACGTTGTTTATCTACCTCGCGCCGTTTTTCGTTGTGCTCGGCGCCCGGATTGTTCTGCCGGCAGATCGCTTCAGCGCAGCCCAGTGGCTGGGCCTCGGCCTGTCCTTCATCGGCATGCTGATTGCTTTCGGGGTGCCGACGCCGGCGACGGATCCACGCCAGCTCATCGGTGATGTGATGATGGTCGGTGCGGCGTTGTTCTGGGCGGCAACCACACTGATCATCAAGGCCAGCCCACTGACGCGCGTGTCAGCCGAAAAAGTGATGCTCTATCAGCTCGTCGTGTCGGCGCCGGTCATGGCCGCAATAGCGCTCGTTATTGGCGAACGTATCACGCATATGCCGTCGGCTTTGGCGCTCGGTTCGCTCGCCTATCAAACAGTTTGGGTCGTCAGCATAACCTTTGTTGTCTGGTTTGCATTGATTGCTCGCTTTTCGGCGAGCCGTCTTTCGGCTTTTACGTTTCTCACCCCGCTATTCGGTGTCGCCGCCGGTCATCTTGTGCTCGGCGAACCGCTGACGCTCGCTTTTGCGGCGGCGGTCGTACTGGTCGCGACCGGTCTCGTGCTGGTGAACGGGGCACGCTAATGCTACGAATGAAGGCTGATCTTTTGA
>Ga0187788_10000484_pt1 | contig 11047 bp, 9 predicted proteins | sample 1015_BV01_MP10_2_FD_133008 | JGI IMG/M metagenome (GOLD analysis project Ga0187788, IMG submission 133008) | Tropical peat soil microbial communities from peatlands in Department of Meta, Colombia - 1015_BV01_MP10_20_MG | ecosystem: Environmental > Terrestrial > Soil > Wetlands > Peat | place...
AAACGGAAGCCGCTTTAAGAATGTTAATGAATAACCTCGATGCAGAGGTGGCTGAAAAACCGGCCGAGCTCATCGTCTATGGGGGTTCGGGGAAAGCGGCCAGAAACTGGGAGGCTTATCATTCGTTAGTGGAATGTTTGAGAAATTTGGAGAAGGATGAAACGTTGCTCGTGCAATCGGGCAAACCCGTCGGGATCTTCAAAACTCACCCGGACGCCCCTCGGGTTTTGATCTCAAATTCGATGTTGGTTCCCCATTGGGCCAACTGGGAGAAGTTCAGAGAGTTGGAAGAGGTGGGGCTCACCATGTATGGCCAGATGACGGCAGGAAGCTGGATCTATATCGGGACCCAGGGAATTCTTCAGGGGACTTATGAAACCTTTGCATCGGCGGCGAAGAAACATTTTGGAGGGTCCCTCAAAGGGAGACTCATCCTTTCAGCAGGCCTCGGAGGAATGGGGGGAGCTCAGCCTTTGGCGGCTACCCTGAACGAAGGAGTGTTTTTAGGTGTAGAGGTTGATCCGGCAAGGATCAAACGCCGCCTTGAAACAGGGTATCTGGATGTGATGGTTGATCGTTTGGAAGATGCGCTGATCTTGGCTTTAGGAGCAAAAGAGAAGGGAATCCCAAAATCCATCGGCTTGTTGGGAAATGCAGCAGTGATTCATCCCGAGATAGCGAAGCGAGGCATTGTTCCAGATTTGGTCACCGACCAGACGTCAGCCCATGATGCGTTGAACGGGTATATCCCTTCGGGAATCACGCTGGATGAAGCCCTCAAACTTCGAAGGAAAGAGCCACAAACCTATATTCGTCGAGCCATGGAGTCCATGGCAGCTCATGTCCGGGCAATGCTGGAGTTGCAAAAGAAGGGATCGATTGTCTTTGACTATGGTAATAATATCCGGGCACAGGCTTTTCAGGCGGGAGTGAAGGAGGCATTCCATTATCCCGGATTTGTCCCTGCTTTTATCCGACCTCTCTTCTGCGAAGGCAAGGGGCCCTTTCGCTGGGCTGCCCTATCGGGAGATCCTGAGGATGTCTATCGAACGGATGACGCGATTCTAAAGGAATTCCCCGATGACGCTTCCCTGTCGAGGTGGATTCGATTGGCCAGGGAGAAGGTAAAATTTCAAGGGCTTCCAGCCAGGATCTGTTGGCTGGGATACGGTCAGAGGGCGAGGATTGGAAAAGTATTTAACACGATGGTTGCCAAAGGAAAATTGAAAGCACCGATCGTAATCGGAAGGGATCATCTTGACAGTGGTTCGGTCGCTTCTCCGTATCGTGAGACCGAGGGGATGAGGGATGGAAGCGATGCCATTGCGGACTGGCCTATTCTGAACGCCCTTCTCAACGTGGCTGCCGGAGCGACCTGGGTGTCTGTCCATCATGGCGGGGGAGTGGGAATTGGTTACTCCATCCATGCGGGGATGGTGGTTGTCGCGGATGGGACTAAGGATGCGGAGAGAAGACTGCTGAGGGTATTGACGACAGATCCCGGGTCCGGTGTGATGCGCCATGCGGACGCGGGGTATGAAGAAGCGGTTCAGACAGCGAAAGAAAGGGGAATTAAGATTCCCGGGGTGACAATTTATCGACGATCGTTCAACTCCCAAGTTCAATAACCCAGCGCTACAAGCAACAACCGATTTGATACTTCGACGGCACCCATTCCGTCCTTTAAGACGGGGTGAAGCGCCACTCAGGATCAACCCCCGCCTGCCGGCAGGCAGGCTGAGCAGACCCAGGCTTTAACCCAGGGAAAATCAAAGGGTTGATTTCTTCCAGGGTTTGTGATAATAGTCTCAAGTGTTTTGGGGGGTGAGAAGGTTCCCAGACTGATCATTCGAAGGAGGAGGATATGAAGAAGAACTGGATTATAGGGACGATGGTTTTGGTATTTTTGACGGCCGGTTCTGCATTCGGTGCTGAACCGATCAAACTGGGTATGTCTACCTGGCTCGGATACGCGCCCTTATATTTGGCCAAGGAAAAGGGATTTTTTAAGAAACAGGGGGTGGATGTTGAGATTGTCGTGATCGAGAGCCCTGCGGATAGACGGGCCGCTTTTGCTGCGGATAGGATTCAGGGAATGGCGACGACGGTGGACACCCATGTGATGACCGCGGCCGCTGAGAACCCGATTCCGGTAAAACAGGTCTTGGCTCTCGACGATTCTCATGGGGGCGACGGCATGGTGGCCAAAAAGGAGATTCGAACGATCAAAGACTTGAAGGGGAAGACCGTGGCTGCTCAACTCGGTGCAGGGGCAAGCTATTTCTGGCTTAACTATGTGCTGACGCAGAATGGGATGAAGCTTGCTGATCTCAAGGCCATTGATATGAAGGCAGGGGATGCAGGGTCCGCCTTTGTGGCCGGCAAGGTGGATGCCGCTGTGACGTGGGAACCATGGCTCTCCAAGGCCAAGGAGACCCCTTTTGGCCACGTTCTGCTTTCGAGCGATAAGACACCCGGGATTATTGTGGACTCCCTGGCTTTCAAGCCCGACTATTTGGAAAAACGCGCGGCAGATGTGAAAAAAATTGTTGCCGGATGGTATGAAGCGGTTAAGTTTGCTGCCGAAAATCCAAAAGAAGCAGATGGGATCATGGCAAAATTTACGGGTCAGAAGCCTGAGGAATTTACCAAGGAGAAGACAGGGGTTCGGTTCTATGGGGGAAAAGAGAATAAGGATTATTTCGGAACGCCGCAAAAGCCCGGCCTTCTTTACACCGTGACCCAGCGCGCCGCAGATCTCTGGTTCGAATTGAAGTTGATCAAGACCAAACCGAAGGCAGCCGACTTGGTTGACGGGTCTTTCCTTTAACCGATGGATGGGAAAAAAGAAAAGGAATGGCAAGAGGCTCCCCGGGAACTTGAGAATCTCTTGAGCCCAAGGGAGCCCATCCCTAAAGGCCTCTATCTCATTCTTGCTCTGAGTAGCTTTGCCTTCTTCCTCGTCCTATGGACGATCCTCACCTATGGTGGATTGGTCGACCCCCTTTTTCTTCCATCTCCCGGAAGAGTCTTGCAGGCGGGGGTGGATCTCTTCTTGGAATTAGAGTTCACAACCGATATCCTCAACAGCGTGTACCGAGTGATGATGGGGTTCGTCATCGCGGCGCTTGCCGGGGTTCCCGTCGGTTTACTGATGGGAACCTTCAAGGTTGCAGAGGCCTTTACCGAACCTGTGGTGGGCTTCGTACGGTATATGCCTGCTTCTGCCTTCATTCCTTTGTTCATCCTCTGGCTGGGAATCGGCGATATCGAAAAGATTGCCATCATCTTTGTCGGGAGTTTTTTCCAACTTGTCCTGATGGTGGCGGTCGTCGCCAAGAATGTGCATAAAGACCTGTTAGAGACCGCCTATACGTTGGGAGCAAAACGGTTTCAGGTGATCCGAAAGGTTCTCCTCCCGGCAAGCCTCCCGGGAATTGTCGATACCCTGAGGATTATTGTAGGATGGGCGTGGACGTATATCATCGTCGCTGAATTGGTGGCCTCTGCTTCGGGGATCGGCTATATGATCATCAGCTCCCAGAGGATGCTCCGTACCGGAAATATCATCTTCGGAATTCTTACCATCGGAATGCTAGGCCTTCTCACAGATTTTTTCGCCAAATGGCTTTATAATAGGTTATTACCATGGGTGGAATGAGCGAGTGGAAGAAGGGATCAAACTTCATATCCATAACGTTTCCAAGATCTACCGATCGGATGGCCACGACGTGGTGGCGATCGATGCGATCGATCTCAAGATAAGAAACAAAGAGTTTGCCACGATCCTCGGTCCCTCAGGTTGCGGAAAGTCCACCCTCCTTCGCATTGTGGCAGGGCTGATCAAGCCGACTCGAGGAGTGGTCAGGCTGGACGGGAATGTGATCGGCGGACCCGGTCAGGATCGAGGGATGGTCTTTCAGAGCTATACCCTCTTTCCCTGGCTCACCGTGAAACAGAATATTCAGTTCGGACTCGAGATCTCGGGTATGCCGAAAACAAGACAGGAGGAGATCGGTCAAGAGTTCGTCGAAAAGGTTGGCCTGAAAGGGTTTGAGCAGACTTACCCGAAGGGGCTCTCAGGGGGGATGCGGCAGAGAGTTGCCATCGCGAGAGCCCTGGCAAACCATCCTGCCATTTTGCTCCTGGACGAACCCTTCGGGGCTCTCGACGCTCAGACACGGGCGCTCATGCAAGAGCTCCTCACCCAAGTTTGGGAAGACCTTCATCAGACCATCCTTTTTGTTACCCACGATGTGGAAGAGGCCATTTTCCTATCGGATCGGGTCTTCGTCATGACGGCCAGACCGGGGAAAATCAAGACCGAGATGGATATCCCTTTGGAACGGCCCAGAAGTTATGAACTCAAGTCTACGCAGGCCTTCCTTGATCTAAAGAAGCAAGCATTGGCCCTCATCCGGGAAGAAGCGATCAAGGCGACAATGGGGAAAGAATAAATCCGGATCGGACAGACGGAAGGCTTATTCGCAAGCTTTGTTCCAGGGCAGAAGAGAGAGGAGAAGAAGAGTTGAAAATAGAGAATCTTACGCGAAAAGGGATTTTAAAAATTGAATCCTATGTTCCCGGGAAGTCGATCGAGGAGGTTCAAAAAGAGTTCGGGGCAAAAAAATGGGTCAAACTGGCCTCCAACGAAAATCTGCTGGGTCCGTCTCCAAAGGCCATCGCAGCCATTCGGAACGAACTTCCCAATGTCCATCTTTACCCGGAAGGCCCTTGTACGGTTCTGAGAAAGACCCTGGCTGAGAAACTTGCGATTTCAGAAAAAAAGGTCGTTATCTCCAACGGCGCTGACAATCTTATTCTCATGATTGCGAACGCCTTTGTCAATGAAGGAGATGAAGTGATGATGGCCGACCCCACGTTCTCGGTGTATACGAACGTGACCCAGATGATGGGGGGAAAGCCCATCAAGGTGAAGTTGAAAGACTTCACCCATGATCTGGAGTCCATGTTGAAGAGGGTGAGCCGAAAGACAAAATTAGTCTTCATCTGCAACCCGAATAACCCCACGGGTACGATTGTCTCCCAGGAAGCCTTCAACCGATTTCTCTCCAAACTTCCGAAACGTGTCGTCGTTGTCCTGGATGAAGCTTATGGAGACTTTGCTGAAGATGCATTTTATCCGAATGGCCTGGACTATATCAAAGAGAGAAAGCAGATCATTGTTCTCCGGACCTTTTCAAAAGTCTATGGACTGGCAGGGTTAAGGATTGGTTATGCCTTGGGGAGAGAGGATTTAGTGGATTGCCTTTATCAAGTAAGAGACCCTTTTCCTGTCCATCGACTGGCGCAGGTGGCTGCAGTGGCCGCGTTAAACGATGAAGACCATGCCATACGGTCGATTCAATTGGTCTACGAAGGGAAGAGGTATCTTTGTAAGGAACTGGACGGGATGGGACTTTCCTATGTTCCCAGTCAGGCCAACTTCATCTTCATCGATTTTGAAAAAGACTCGGAGAAGGTTTTTCAAGATTTTCTAAAGAAAGGGATTATCATTCGGCCTGGAAAGGTGTGGGGTTATCCCACCTTTGCCAGGGTGACCATTGGAAGGATGGAGGACAACCGCCGATTCATCAGGGCCCTCAAAAAAATTCATAAACGTTAGTTTCGTGATGAACGTTAGGATCGCTTAGGTCCATGGGACCGTTCAATCGTTGGGGCGGTCCTAACGAAAAAATGAACTCAACGAACTTAGCCCAACATGGCTTCGAAAATTTCCGTTGATCTTATCATTAAGAACGCCGGAGAGCTTCTCACCCTTTCTTCTTCCTTCAAAGAAGACTCAGGGTTGGGGATGATTCAAGATGGAGCCGTCGCGATCAAGGAAGGAAGGATCTTCTGGGTTGGAAAAGCAGGAGAGGTTTCTAAAAAGTTCTTCTTGGATCGAGACAGCCGGGAAATCGATGCCGCGGGAAAAGTGGTCATGCCCGGTCTCATCGATGCTCATACCCATCTCATCTTTGCCGGATCAAGAGAGAATGAATTTGAACAAAGAATTCAAGGCCTCTCTTATCAGGAGATCGAAGGCCGAGGAGGGGGGATTCTTTCAACCGTTGAGGCTACCCGGCATTCGTCCTTTGATGAACTTTTTTCCTTAGGCAAGCGAAGATTGGACCGGATGCTCTGCAAAGGGGTGACCACGCTGGAAGCAAAAAGCGGATACGGACTCTCTCTCCGCGATGAGATGAAGATTCTTAAAGTGATGAAAGCCCTCCGGGAGAGCCATCTCATCGATATCGTCCCCACCTTCCTGGGAGCCCATACCTTTCCAAAAGAATTTAGAGAGAATCGGGCGCATTATATGGGCCTTTTGATCGAAGAGATGATTCCTCAGGTGGCGCAGGAAAGGCTCGCAGAGTTTTGCGATGTCTTCTGTGAAGAGAAGGCTTTTACCCTTGAAGAGTCGAAAAAGATTCTCGAGGCCGGGAAGCGATACGGTCTTAAACCCAAAATCCACGCAGACCAGTTGAGTCCCGGGGGCGGCGCAGAACTCGCGGCTGAGGTCAATGCCTGTTCTGCCGATCATTTGGAATACGTGAGCCAGGAAGGGATCAATAAAATGGCTGAGAAGAGGGTGACTGCGGTCTTATTGCCAGGGGCAAGCTTTTTTCTCTCGATGAAGAGGTACCCTCCCGCACGAGAGATGATTGAACGGGGAGTGGCCGTTTCCCTCGCCACGGATCTAAACCCAGGGTCTTCCATGACCGAGTCCCTTCCGATGATGATGACGATGGGTTGTACGATGTTCAAGATGATCCCCAGAGAGGTGATTCAGGCGACGACGATTCATGCGGCGAGATCCATGGGACGGGAGAAAGAGATTGGCAGCCTGGATGCTGGAAAACAAGCCGACCTCCTGGTGCTCGACATCCCGAACTATCGTTATCTCCCGTATCACTTCGGTGTGGACCATGTTGAATACGTCATCAAAAAAGGTGAAATCGCTTATCATCGTTCGTATTTCTTGGGACGAGAAAGATCTTAAGCTCGAAACACGAAATCTCTGCCTTCGCCGAAGCGGCCTCGCGCAAGCAGGCGAAATTCGAAACAAGCTCAAATGTTAAAATCCAAATGACCTAAAACTTAGATTTGAATTTGGGATTTGTTTCGAGCTTTGATATTCGGATTTTGAATTTTGTATCCAGTATCGTGGGTCTGAAGTATTCCTGACGACGGCGCTGCGTATGCGACTTCTTGAATGTGTTCCCAACATCAGCGAGGGAAGGGATCAAGACAAGATTGCCTCGATCGCAGAAGAGGTGAGAAAACACAAGGGGATCAGGCTTCTCGATTACTCTTCCGATAGGGACCATCATAGGAGTGTGTTCACTTTTATTGGTGACCCCGAAGCGATTCAGGAGGCTGCCTTTTCCTTTACCATGAAGGCTCTCGACCTTATTGATATGAGAGAACACAAGGGAGGTCATCCTCGTCTGGGAGCAGTGGATGTCATTCCCTTTGTCCCCATTCAAGGGGTGAAGATGGAAGAGGCTGTTCACATAGCCCATGAATTTGGAAAGGGGTTGGGGAAGAGGGGGATCCCTGTCTTTTTTTATGAAGAAGCAGCGACCCGACCTGAGAGAAAAGACCTCCCTTCCATTCGGAGAGGAGAGTATGAAGGATTGGCGGAAAAGATGAAGGACCCCAAATGGAAGCCGGATGAAGGACCTGAGGATTTCAACCCGAAATCCGGGGCGACGGTCGTGGGGGCTCGGTTTCCTTTAGTTGCCTATAACGTCAATCTAAGGACAAAGGACCTCTCTCTTGCTAAAGAAATTGCCAGGAAAGTCCGGTTCAAAGACGGCGGGTTCCCTCACGTCAGGGCGATGGGAGTGGATCTGAAGGAAAAAGGGATGGTTCAGGTTTCGATGAACCTGACCCATTACCGAGTGACCAATATCCCAACAGTCTATGAATTCATCAAAGAAGAGGCATTGAAAAAAGGGATAGAAATCGACGGTTCAGAAATTGTCGGATTGATTCCTCTGGGTGTTTTGGAAGGGATCGCCCATTATTATTTGAACTGCCAGCCGTTTTCCCTTCGCCAAGTGATTGAGCAACGAATTCTTGAATTTGATTGAGAGGGAAAGGTAATGGAACTCAAACGATTCTTGGAAAAGCTGTCCTCGGATACTCCTACCCCCGGGGGAGGAAGTGCCTCTGCCTTGGCAGGGGCATTATCTGCCTCGCTCGTGGCCATGGTGGCAGGGCTTTCTTCGAAGAAGGATAAAACAAAAAAGAAAGGGATGGAAGGGATAAGAAAGAAAGGATTGTCCATCCAGAAAAGGCTCTTTCAGGCGATTGAGGCGGATTCAAAATCTTTTGATGCCGTCTTAAGAGCCCTCCGCCTTCCCAGAGACTCAGAAGAAGAGCGACTCCGTCGGGTCAAGGAGGTTCAAAGGGCCTATCGGAGAGCCACCTTTACTCCCCAGCTGGTGTGTCAGCAGTCCCTTAAACTCTTGGAATATTCCAAGACTCTTATTTTGACGGGCAACCCGAACGCCGTCAGTGATGCAGCGGTCGCTGCATTTCTTGCTGATGCTGCCTGTGCAGGGGGATTACTCAATATTAAAATTAATCTAGCGGCGGTGACGGAAAAAAGCTTTGCCAGGAAGATGAATAGGTTGATGGGAAACTGTTCAAGAAAGAGAAACCAGCTGACGACGGCAATTCACAAAGGACTGACCGGAGCCGATCGGCTTTAAGGGAATTAGAATCCTCATCCTGATTTTGCAGAGCGGATATTTTAAAATGCGTTAAGGGGTTTTTTATTCGGGGAAGGAAATGTCAACATCTTGTGTTCTTGTAACGGCAGTCCTTGTCCTTATTCTGGGCGTCTCCTCGGTCAGCGGCCAGGAAAACTTACCTCTTCTGATCAAAAAGGTGGAATCCTCGATTGTTGTGGTTGTGACCTATAGCAAGGAGGGGAACATGCTCGGTCAGGGGACCGGTTTTTTTGTCAACCCAGAAGGGGATGTGATCACGAATTCCCATGTCCTGCAGGGGGCGAGCCGCGCTGTCGTTAAAACAACCGACGGGAAGGAACACGCGATTCAAAAGGTTCTGGCGGATGACACGGAAGGCGATTTGGTCCGGGTTTCGGTAGAGATTTCAAAAGAGGCTGCCAGACCTTTACCCGTCAGTGGAGAACTCCCCGAGGTAGGGGAGAGAATCATTATTATAGGGACGCCTCTCGGACTCGACAAGACGGTGTCGGATGGTATTGTCTCTGCGGTCCGGGAGGTACCTGCGTTTGGGAAAATCATTCAGGTGACTGCTCCCATTTCCCCCGGGTCCAGCGGCAGTCCCGTGATCAATATGAAAGGGCAAGTGATCGGGATTGCCACTTTTTTTGTGATGGCGGGCCAAAACATCAACTTTGCCATCCCAGGAGAGAGAATAGCGAAACTGGCCATGGGGCAAGGGGAGACCCTTTCGGAGCGGGATGAAGGGAGGACAAAAGATTGGCTCGCCTCGGCAGAAGGACTTTATGCCACCGGGCTTCATTTCCTGTGGGCAGAGGAGTTTGAAAAGGCTCTTTCCTATTTTGTTGAAACGGTCAGGAGAAACCCGGGCCACGGTGCAGGGTATTTCCAAATCGGATATTGTCTGGCCAAACTTGGACAGTATAAAGAGGCCATTGAGTCTTACAAACAAGCTCTTCGGATCAACCCCAAGGAAGCGGTCGTTCATGGTAATCTGTGCGCTGCCTACGGAAAGATTGGCCGCTATGAGCAAGCGATTGAATCCTGCCAAGAGGCCATCCAGCTCAAACCCGATTTTGCCGAAGCGTATAGTAATTTGGGGTGGTCTTATCAACGGGTGGGACGTTATGAGGAAGCCATCCAGGCGTGTAAACAGGCGATTCGTCTCAAACCTGATTTTTCTCCGGCCCACTATAACCTTGGAAACAGTTACGCTGCTTTGAAAAAATACGAACAAGCGATCGATTCCTACAAAGAAGCGATTCGCATCCAATTCGATTACGCAGAAGCGCATTTGGACTTAGGGGCAGCTTATTTTTACGAAAGCCGACTGGAAGAGGCGGTTGTATCTTATCAGCAGGCTATCCGTTTGAAACCCTCTCTGGCCGAGGCCCATCTTAACCTGGGGATGGCTTATTTGAGGCTTGGGGACAGGGGGTCCGCGATCGAGGAATATAGGATCCTGAAGGATTTGGATAAGGAACTTGCCAATAGACTTTTTAATCTGATTTATGAGTAAGGCCTAAAATTTGACGAGTGCCGGAACTCCGAGGCCAGCCCCCGGCTCTTTCGATGTCCCCGCTAAAAGCACCAGCGGCGATTCCCTGCAACCCTTGCGGGCAGAGGGCAGTGGCCCGCGTGGGTCATACCCAGAAGGCTTTTTGCGGCGGGGGAGGAATTTCCTCCTCCGCCGCAAGCTTACTGGAGGGATTTTGATATCCACAAAGGTATGGGTGTGGAAATCCCTTTACACAGAAGGTTTCTTAACGAAGCGCGCTCGTCGTGCCGAGTCAAGAATATTTATTTCTTTGGGGGAACGATTGCGTCCTTACAAGCCTTGGCGACACGCATTTTCACCACGGTTTTAGCCGGGATATTGATCGGTTCACCCGTGGCCGGGTTTCTTCCGATGCGCGCTTTACGCTTAACAAGGACGAGCTTGCCGATCCCGGGGAGGGTGAATGCTCCAACCTTTTTTGTCTCGGCGATGGCTAACGCTGCCACCTCATCGATGATGGCTGAAGCAGACTTTTTGGAAAGGTCGAACTTCTTCGCAAAAGATGAAACGATCTGGGCCTTCGTAAGCGGTTTCTTGCCTGCCATACTCTTTCCTCCTCTTGGTTAAGTTATTTAAAGTCTAAGTATACAAAAAAGTTTTTAAAAAGCAAGTACAAAATTACTCAGAAAAAATTGGAGCGGGCAACGGGGTTCGAACCCGCGACCCTCGGCTTGGGAAGCCGATGCTCTACCAACTGAGCTATGCCCGCCTTACGACACGTCCAACGATCATTCGTTCATGTTCAAAATAAAAGAAAACGGAG
>Ga0187788_10000486_pt1 | contig 11031 bp, 12 predicted proteins | sample 1015_BV01_MP10_2_FD_133008 | JGI IMG/M metagenome (GOLD analysis project Ga0187788, IMG submission 133008) | Tropical peat soil microbial communities from peatlands in Department of Meta, Colombia - 1015_BV01_MP10_20_MG | ecosystem: Environmental > Terrestrial > Soil > Wetlands > Peat | place...
CTTGTTGAGGATGAGGAGCTTCGGCCGCTTCACCTCGGCGAGCCGGCCAAGGATATCGTCCGTCTCCTCGTCGAGCCCCTTTCGGGCATCGACCAGGACGCCAACCAGATCGGCTTCGTGTGCCCCACTCCAGGCCGTTGTTACCATCGCGCGGTCAAGCCGGCGGCGCGGCGAAAAGATTCCGGGCGTATCGACGAAAATCAATTGCGATTGCCCTTCGACCGCAATGCCGCGGATCAGCGCGCGGGTCGTTTGCACCTTGTGCGAAACGATCGTGACCTTGGAGCCGACCAGCGCGTTGAGCAGCGTTGATTTGCCGGCGTTCGGCGCGCCGATCAACGCGATAAAGCCGCAGCTCGTGCCGTTGCCTTGCAAAGGCGTGTCAGCCATCAAGTTTATCCGCCGCCACGCCGACACGCGTGAGCATGGCGGCAGCAGCGGCCTGTTCGGCGGCGCGCTTCGAACTTCCGAGACCTTCGGCCGGCGGGCGGTCCGGCAGCACAACGGCAACGCGGAATTCCGGATCATGATGCGGACCGGTACGCGCCAGCTCGCGGTAGGCCGGCGTCGGGAGCCCGCGCGCCTGCGCCCATTCCTGCAACATCGTTTTTGGATCGCGCAGCGGCCCAAGCGGCTTGAGCATGCGTTCTTTCCAAAATCGTACAATTAAATCGTCCGCCGCCTGGTAACCACCATCGATGAATACGGCGCCGACGAGTGCCTCGCAAACATCTGCGAGAATAGTCGTGCGCCGCCGCCCACCGGCATGAGACTCCGAATTGCCGAGCTTGAGAGCGGGACCGAGATCCATCGCGCGCGCCACGTCCGCGCAGGTATCCTTGCGCACAAGATCCGCGAGCCTGCGCGATAACTCGCCCTCATTCGCTTTTGGAAATGCCCGATAGAGCATATCGGAGATCACGAGGCCCAAAACGTGATCACCGAGAAACTCAAGGCGCTGATAGCTGGCCGCGCGATTGCCGCCCGACAGCGCCGAAATGTGCGTCAGGGCGCGTTCAAGCAAGTCCTTGTCGGCAAATTTGTAGCCGATCCTGTCTTCGAGCGCCGACCTGTCCTTGGCCTTACGGCTCATTTGACGATCGTAAACAGTCTGTTCCAGCGTACCGACACCGGCCAGCGCCAGAACTGCCAGGCGCGCTCGCCCTCATATACCGAGAAGAAGATGATCTGCGCCTTGCCGACGATATTCTCGAACGGCACCATGCCTACCTGGCTGAAGCGGCTGTCCGTTGAATTGTCACGGTTGTCGCCCATCATGAAATAGTGGTCGGGCGGCACGGTGTAGACCTGCGTATTGTCGGCAAAGCCGTTATCGACCAGATCGAGTGTGTAGAAGCTCACGCCATTCGGGAGCGTATCTTTCCAACGCTTGACGGGCGCGTCGCGCGTGCCTTCCTCGGTTTCGACGAAGTCGTCGGCTCGCTCGTGCTTGACCGGTGTACCATTGATGCTGACGACGCCATCGATCACCTGTATTTTGTCGCCCGGCAGACCAATCACGCGTTTGATGTAATCGGTTGTTGGATCCTTCGGCAGCCGGAACACGACGACGTCGCCGCGTTGCGGCAGCCAGTCAGATGGGATGCGTCCGGAAAAAACCGGCGGCGAGAGCGGCAGCGAGTACTTGCTGTAGCCGTAGCTGTATTTCGAGACGAATAGATAGTCACCGACCAGCAATGTCGCCTTCATCGAGCCGGATGGGATATTAAAGGGCTGAAAAAGAAAGGTGCGGATCACCAGCGCGATAATCAGCGCATGAATGATCACGCGCACTGTTTCGGCGACGCCGCTCTCTTTACGTTTCGTTCCGGATGTCACGCTCATAAGCCTTTCGTCCCGCCATTCGGCATGCGCTCCCCGGCGCCCTTGTAGCGGCTGGCTCCTCGACAAGCAATGAACAACGCTGGAAATGCAACACAAACAATTGGCTGGATTGTGCTTCTCGCGTTCAACGTGAACCTCCACTCGGCGGCGCGGGAACCGCCGAAATAATGACAATCGCCTGCGCAGTCGGACCCTCGTCGGTCAACGAAACATCGATCCGGGCCTCGCAGCCCGGTGGCGTCATTGCCTGTAACCGCAAAAGCGCGCCGCCCGTCAATTTCATCGTTGGGCGTCCACCCGCCACATTGACGACACCCATGTCACGCCAGAAAACGCCCCGCCTTAAGCCCGTGCCGAGTGCCTTCGCGCAGGCCTCCTTCGCGGCAAATCGCTTGGCATAGGTTTCGACGGAATTGGCGCGCCGGTCAGCCTTGGCGCGCTCGGTCGCGGTAAATATGCGGCCGAGAAATCGCTCACCGTGGCGCTCGATCACGTCAGCGATCCGGCGGACGTCGACGATATCCGAGCCGAGCCCGATAATCATGAATGAGACGCTTTCTTGCGGCCACGATCCATTGCTGCGCGCATGAATTTAACGGTCTCCGTGAGCCCCTCGAATACACTTTCGCCGATCAGGAAATGTCCGATATTGAGTTCGACGATCTGTGGAAGCATGGCGATCGTCTCTGCGGTTCCATAGTCGAGTCCGTGACCAGCGTGGACTTCAAGCCCCAAACCTGACGCCAGCACAGCGCCGTCGCGGATCAGCTGCCACTCCGACCTGGCCTCCGCGGCGCGCCCCTCCATCAGCGCATCACACCAGGAACCAGTATGAATTTCGATCACCGGCGTTCCAAGCTCGGCCGCCATCTCGATTTGCGCAGGTGCAGCCCCGATGAACAGCGAAACACGAATGCCAGCGTGCTTGAGCTCATGCACCACTGGCGCGAGCTGCGCTCTTTGCCGGACGACATCGAGCCCACCCTCTGTGGTGCGTTCGGTACGTTTTTCAGGCACCAGGCACACGGCATGCGGCCTGGTCTTGAGCGCGATGCCGACCATTTCTTCGGTCGCCGCCATCTCGAAATTCAATGGCTTGTCGATCTCGGCTTTCAAGCGGGCAATATCATCGTCACGAATATGCCGCCGATCCTCGCGCAAGTGCGCGGTTATGCCATCGCAACCCGCGGCAATTGCAAGCTTGGCAGCTCGAACTGGGTCAGGATGACGCCCGCCACGGGCATTGCGGATGGTGGCCACGTGGTCGACGTTGACGCCAAGTCGGAGACGGCTCATGCGCTAACCGTTCACGCGTTCCGCTTTCGCCACCACCGGCTTCGCCCGCAGCTGCGCGAGGATGGCGGTCAAATGCTTGAGATCATAAACTTCGAGATCAATAGTCACGTCGGTGAAATCGGGCGCGCGCCGCGTCATGCGAATATTGTCGATATTGCCATCGTGCTCGGCAATGACCTGCGCAATTTGCGCAAGGGAGCCGGGCTCGTTCACTGACTGCACCGCTATACGCGCCGGAAAACGGCGCGGCGCCCGCTCCTCTTCATCCCAGCGCACATCCAGCCACCGCTCCGGATTGTCCTCGAATTCGCTCAATGCCGGCGATTGAATGGGGTAGATCGTGATGCCCTCGCCGGGCGAAAGGATGCCAACAATCCGGTCACCCGGTACTGCGCCGCCATTCGGCGCGAAACGAACCGGCAGATCGCCATTGATGCCTCGAATGGGAATGGCTGGCCCCAATTCGTTGTCGGGGACCTTGAATTTGACGGACGTCAGCTTTTTCAGTCCGAACCAGCCGCCGTCCGGCTTTGGATTGGCGGCCATGGCGGCGGCGCGTTCTTCCTTGTAGTCCGGATACATGGCGCGTGCGACGTCGGAGGCTTTGAGTTCGCTGCGCCCGACCGCCGCCATCACGTCTTCGATCGATGCGCGCGCCAGACGCGGCAACGCGCCGGTGAGGTTCTCGTCCGAATAAGCGATCTTTGCGCGCTGGAACAGCCGTTCGACAATCCGGCGGCCGAGCCCGGCATATTGCGTGCGCACGGCAACCCGCGTCGCCCGCCGGATCGCCGCGCGCGCCTTGCCGGTGACAACGATGGATTCCCAGGCCGCCGGCGGCGCCTTTTGCGCTTTCGCGGTCAAGATTTCGACCTCGTCACCGTTCATGAGCTCGGAGGTCAGCGGCGCGATCTGGCCGTTGATCTTGCAGCCTACCGCGGTGTTGCCGACATCGGTATGCACCGCATAGGCAAAATCAATCGGCGTTGCCTTGCGTGGCAGAGCGATCAGCTTTCCTTTCGGCGAAAAGCAGAAGACCTGGTCATGAAACAGCTCGAGCTTGGTATGCTCGAGAAATTCTTCGGGATTTGAACCTTCCGCCAGGAGCTCGATGGTCCGGCGCAGCCAGGCATAGGCCGTCGATTCCCGCGACAGCAGTTCCGTCGGCGATCCTACGTGATCCTTGTAGAGCGCGTGCGCGGCAATGCCGTACTCGGCGATCTCGTGCATTTCCACGGTACGAATTTGCAGTTCGACGCGCTGCTTGCTCGGACCAATCACGGTCGTGTGGATCGAACGGTAGTCGTTACCCTTCGGCGTCGATATGTAATCCTTGAATCGCCCCGGCACCATCGGCCAGGTGCTGTGCACGATACCAAGCGCCTGATAACAATCAGCCAATGTTTTCACGACAACGCGGAATCCAAAGATATCCGAAAGTTGTTCGAAGCCGACCGACTTGCGCTCCATCTTGCGCCAGATCGAGTATGCACGCTTGCGGCGTCCAACCACCCTTGCGTCGATACCGCGATCGGCAAGTTTTTTTGTCAGCTGCTTTTCGATTTCCGAGATCAGCAATTTGCTGCGTTCGGTAAGTGCATTCAGCCGCGCGGTCACCACCCCGTACGCTTCCGGATAAAGTTCGCGGAACGCGAGATCATCCAGCTCCTCGCGCATCTCATGCATGCCCATCCGGCCCGCAAGCGGCGCGTATATCTCAAGGGTTTCTTCGGCTGCGCGCCGGCGCGCTTCGGGCGGCATGTACCCGAGCGTGCGCATGTTATGCAGCCGGTCTGCGAGCTTGATCAAGAGAACGCGTACGTCGTCGGCAATCGCCAGGAGCAGCTTGCGGAGGTTTTCCGCCTGCTTGGCTTCCTTGGTTACCAGGTCGAGCTTTTTCAACTTGGTGAGACCTTCGACCAGCGTGCCAATGTCGCGCCCGAACAGGCTGTCGATCTCCGCCCGCGTCGCCTCCGTGTCCTCGATGGTGTCATGCAACAATGCGGCAGCAATGGTCGCATCGTCGAGCTTGAGGTCGGTCAAGATGGCTGCCACTTCGATCGGGTGGGAAAAATACGGGTCACCGGACGCACGCCGCTGCTCGCCGTGAGCCTTCATGGCGTAGACATAGGCACGATTGAGCAGCGCCTCGTTGGTGTTCGGGTTGTAGCGGCGGACCCGCTCGATCAGGTCGTACTGCCGCATCATCGGCGGCTTGCGCGATTGGGCAGGCTTTTCAACCGCTTGAGTTGCCGGGGCAGCAGCCGGCTGGCGCGGCGCCCGGATCGGGGCCTGCTTTTGCATGCGCGGAAGGTCGGAGCGCGTGCGCGCCATATCTGCTGCCTCGCAGCCTTACCTGATGGAACTACCTCAAGATATCACGTCGTTTCGCCTGAGCTGCAAGGCTTTGGGATACTGGTTGATAAATGGCCGACGGCCCGGCATTTGGGCCGGGCCGTCGGATCGCATTGAATATTTAAGTCGAAATGCCTTATTCCGCGTCCTCTTCGGGGACCTCCTCCGGAGGGGCGAGGCCCTCGAGCCCCTTCAGGAGCTCTTCCTCAGTCATGCGGTCGGCGGTTACCTCGGTGTCATCCGAATCGACACTTGCCCCGGCGCCGGCGCCGATCAATGGCACCTCGGGCTCGGGCTCATCGACCTCGACGTATTTCTGCAGGCTGTGAATAAGGTCTTCCTTGAGGTCGCCGGGCGATACGGTGGTATCGGCGATCTCGCGCAATGCCACGACCGGGTTCTTATCGTTGTCTCTCTCGACGGTGATCTGCGATCCGGATGAAATCATGCGCGCACGATGGCTCGCCAGAAGGACGAGATCGAAGCGATTTTCAACCTTATCAATGCAATCTTCTACGGTGACACGGGCCATTGGCTCGGCACTCCATCTGGTGGAACATATCCTGAATTCGACTGCTAGGTATCCTTTGGTGCATGGAATTTCAAGCATTTTTGTCTTGGTTTAGCCGCAAGCGTCTGTTACTCGACAAATGCGAGCCCGCAGCAAGCCGATGGCACCGGAATTTTATCGGCGCGGCGTGGTTACGCAGGCGGCAGCTCAATTGATCCGAGGTGCCGCGATGCCCTGTTAACCGCTAACGAGCAGCACGCGCGCGCATGTCGCACTGCGCGTATCTGCGATCTGAAGTAACTCGAATCGAATTGTGAGAGAACCGCATGACCGTACCAGGTGAAAAAATTGCATTGTTCATTGATGGAGCCAATCTTTACGCCACCGCCAAATCCCTCGGTTTCGATATCGACTACAAGCGGCTGCTTCGCGAATTCCAATCGCGCGGTTATCTATTGCGCGCGTTTTACTACACGGCCGTGATTGAAGATCAGGAATACTCATCGATCCGTCCCCTCATCGACTGGCTGGACTACAACGGCTATGCCGTCGTGACCAAAGCGACCAAGGAATTTGTCGACCAGACCGGACGCCGCAAAGTCAAAGGCAATATGGACATCGAACTTGCGGTTGACGCGATGGAAATTGCCGGCACCATCGATCATATGGTTCTGTTTTCCGGCGACGGCGACTTCCGCTCGCTGGTGGAAGCCGTGCAGCGCAAGGGTGTGCGTGTCACGGTGATCTCGACCATTTCCACCCAGCCGCCGATGATCGCCGATGAGCTGCGCCGCCAGGCCGACGTGTTCACCGATATCGTCACGCTGCAATCCAAAATCGGTCGCGATCCGGCGGAACGCGCCGCGCGTGATGCGGCACGCGGCCCCCGCGAGGATCACGGTTCGCCGCAACACACGCCCCAGTTCCTGCAAAGACCGCCGACGGCGCCACAACGCGCCGGCGCTCCCGTGGGTGCTGATGACGACGACGAATCTTTCGAATAACAACGCGCTATGAGCGATGTTGACGGCAAGCCGGGACGCGACTGCCCGCGCTGCCCACGGCTGGTTGCATTCCGCAAGAACTGGCGCAGCAAGGAACCAGCCTGGTTCAATGCGCCGGTTCCATCGTTCGGCCCCCCCGGTGCACGCTTGCTGATTGTCGGATTGGCGCCCGGCGTTCAAGGCGCCAATCGAACCGGTCGTCCGTTCACCGGCGACTATGCCGGTGTGCTGCTTTACGAAACCCTCGGCAAGTACGGCTTTGCGCGCGGTGACTATGGCGCACATCGTGACGACGGACTTGAACTGATCGACTGCAGAATCACGAATGCCGTGCGTTGTGTCCCGCCCGAGAACAAGCCCACGCCAGACGAAATAAGAACTTGCCGCGATTTTCTTGCAGTAACAATTGCTGAAATGAAAAAATTGCGTGCTGTCGTTGTGCTCGGCCGCATCGCGCATGACAGCGTTGTAACGGCACTCGGTGCTAAAAAATCAGCGATGCCCTTCACGCATGGCGGCAAGCATGAACTCGACCAGCTGACGTTGTTTTCGAGCTACCATTGCTCGCGTTACAACACCAATACTGGCGTTCTCACGCCTGAAATGTTTCGAAAGGTTTTTGCCGGTGTCAGGAATTATCTGGACAACTGATCGAATCCTACCGCTCGTCCCCGCGACCCAGCCTACGCTCGCTTCGCGAGCTTCGACGGATCCAAGTCCGCCGAAGCGCGGAGCGCGAAGGCGGAAAGCGGCGACCCAGAATCAAAAAAATGGATTCCCGCTTACGCGGGAATGAGCGGCCCGCCTACCTCGACGCCTGAATCCACGCGATGACGTCCGCCGCATTTTTGTCAGGCGGAAATACCGGATAGAACGCCTTGGTGATTTTGCCATCGTCGATCACCAGCGCCATACGCTTGAGCAATGTCATTCCCGCGGTCGTAAATGTCGGCAGCTTGAGTGCCTTGGTCAGCGCCAGCGTTTCGTCCGACAGAATGGGAAACGGCAGATGGAGGCGCGTCGCCGCTTCGCGCTGATAAGCCGTGTCCTGCGTCGAGAGCCCGTAGAGCTGCGCCACCCCCAACCGCGTGAGTTCGCTGAAATGATCCCGGAATGAGCACGACTGCGGCGTGCAACCTCGCGCGCCCGGTATCTGGTCCCAGCCATCCGGTGGATCAATCCCGGGCACGCCCGTGCGTGGATAAATGTAGACGACCGTGCGGCCCTTGAGGGTGGACAGATTGACGGGTGCGCCCGCGGTCGCCGGCAAAGCCAGGTCCGGTACCGCCATGCCGGCCAGGTGGCGCGCGGCGCCATCGTCCTGCGGAACAGGAATTCCGGGCGGCAGGAATTGCGGGTTATGGGTGCCGGGCGCTTCGGTCATTTCCCATCTCCGTAGCTCATAAACTCCATTAACGAGCCGTCCGGGTCGCGGAAATAGACTGATGTCCCCGGCCCCTTGGCGCCGAACCGCTGCATCGGGCCGCGCTCGACAGCAATGCCGTGCGCTTTAAGGTGCGCGATTGCACCGTCGATTGGGCCGATCCACTCAAAACAGAGATCGCTGTTGCCCGGCTGCACCGGCAAACGGGCGACTTCCGCCGGCTTCACCCCCGGGCCGTGGACATTGAGCTGCTTGTCGCCAAACCGGTAGGCCCAGCCCGCAGGCCGCTGCACCAGCTCGGCGCCCATCACCGCGGTGTAGAACTTGTTTGATCGCTCCCAGTCGGACACGTGGATCACGCAATGATCAAGCCGGGTCAGGACTGAAGCACTCATTTTAACGACCTCACTTTTTAGCCGCCTCACGGGCTCGCCGTTCACCTGCAGCCGGTACGGTAGCCAAGTTCGATCTCGTGTCCGTCCACTTTTCCAAGCGATGCGACCGCAAATGAGTGGCTGATGGCGTAGTCACGAATGGAACGATCGACTGCGTCTTCGGCGGCGTCGTGGCTACCGAGAAAGTAGCCCCAGATGACAATATCAGGGTCCCATTTTTTGATGTGCGGGTCGATATCGAATGCCAGGCCTTTTTTCACCAGCAAATCCCCGCGCAGGAAGATCATCAGGAATGGCCCCGCCGCCAGTTCAGGCGGATATTTGATATCATTTTCGAGCAAGAACAGCGGCACTGTTGTGTAGAGCTTGCGCTCACAACGATAGCCGCCTGCGACAACCTGCCGAGCCGCCTTTTGCGTCTTGAGAACTTCCGCAACGACCAGATCGCCGTCGCGACTTATACCGGCACCAATGATCCCGACGACAATGACAGCCTGGAGACAAAGCATCGCGCCGGCAAAAATCTTATAGCGAAACCGTATCTGGTCACCCGATGGGCGCCACGGCGCGGAGAAAAGCAGGAGAAGAAATGCAAGCGGGCCGAAATATTGTCCGAAAAGAATGATGGGCGATATTGCCATGGCGCATGTAGCTGCAAGCAGGAGCAACTGCGCGGATTTCTCGCGCAGTTCGACGCCGCCCTGGCGCCAGGCCGTCCACGTCGCAGCCACGAAAAATCCGATAGGAATTGCCATCAACGCGGCGAAAAGCAGCAACATATCGGCAATGCGCCGCAGACCATCGGCCGCATCAGTCAGCCTGAACGGCATGATCAGCTGGAAAAACTGGATGGTCCAACGCCAGAAGGCCTGGTAGTCGCGCGCGAGGAAAAACAGCACCGGTGCCAGACCGACGATCAATCCGGCGCCGAACACCACAACGACCGCGGGACTGCGCGCCTTCCGTTCATTGATCAGGAAATAGAGAAACAGCGCCGGAAAAATAATGATGAAATAAAGCTTGGCCGAGGTCGCCAACCCGATGAACACGAATGCCGCAAAGCCGCGCCACTTCACCGAGCCCGATGCGCCGACAATGGTAACGGCAGCGGACAGACATAGCAGCGACAGCGCGTAATTTCCGATTTCCCTGCTGTTTGAAATGACAAAATAGTTGGTGAGACAGAGCGAGACATAGAGGACCCAGATTTCAAAGTCCCGCGCCTTTCGCCGGTTGAGCACCGGCACCAAAATGGCCAAAAGCACAAGGCCCATGGAAACGATGCGGGCAAGCAAAAAGACATTCACATCTCCAGTTGTCGCGACCAGCAATGAATTCAGCAGAATCGACAGTGGCGCCTGGGGAAACGGAACATCGGTGTACAGCGCTCCATTTTGGGCCCACACGGCGGGCGCCACCGCATACATGAAATCGTTTTGATTAAGCGCTGCGAGATTGCTCAGCACGAAACCGGCGAGCGAAGCGGCTGCAATCGCCGCATAGGCAACGCCTCGGCCCGGTGAAAGGGCGTCTCTAGAAACCATTGCCGTCATCACGGCGCGGGAGGTGAGAACCGCCGGCCACCAGAATGGCCATGCAATGCGGGCCCATAGCTACCCTTTCAGCCGCATCAACCGGCCGCGTTCGCGCTCCCAGGATCGCTTCTTCAGGGTCTCGCGCTTGTCATGCAGCTTCTTGCCACGCGCGAGTGCGATTTCGATCTTGGCGCGGCCCTTCTCGTTAAAGTAAAGCTTTAACGGTACGATCGTCATGCCTTCCCGCTCTACCGCGCCGGCCAGCCGGTTAATCTCACGTTTTTGCAGCAGCAATTTGCGCGGCCGCTTGGGGAGATGGTTGAAACGGCTTGCCTGGAGATACTCGGGAATATTCGAATTGATGAGCCAGAGCTCGCCGTCGCGCGTATCGGCATAAGACTCAGCAATCGTGGCCTTGCCGGCGCGCAGTGATTTGACCTCGCTGCCCGTGAGCACAATGCCCGCCTCGAACGTATCGCCGATTTCGTAGTTGAAGCGCGCCTTGCGATTGTCGGCGACCACCTTGAAGCGGCGCTCGGGTTTTGCGGCCATGGGTTACAATTGGCGTGCGTTCACCGCGATTTGAGCTGGTCACGGATCTCGGTGAGAAGTTGCTCGGTCTTGGACGGCGGCGCGGGCTTTTCCTCTTCCTTTCGCGAGAGTTTGTTGATCCCACGGATCACGAGGAAGAGGACAAATGCAATGA
>Ga0187788_10000487_pt1 | contig 11026 bp, 6 predicted proteins | sample 1015_BV01_MP10_2_FD_133008 | JGI IMG/M metagenome (GOLD analysis project Ga0187788, IMG submission 133008) | Tropical peat soil microbial communities from peatlands in Department of Meta, Colombia - 1015_BV01_MP10_20_MG | ecosystem: Environmental > Terrestrial > Soil > Wetlands > Peat | place...
CCGATTCGGTGCATTTCACGCGCACCAAGGGCTACATGGCGCCGCTCACTGCCGCCGAACTCGAATTGATGAATCTGACCGGTGATGGCAACGGCTTTGATATGGTGACGATGCCACAAGCCTTACGCGCACGCGTACCGAACGCGAATTTCTTCCAGCAACAAGGCTACGAGCGCAACCCGGTAGCGCGCCGCACCGGTGTGGTGGCCAATCTCATCGCCGATATCGAAAGTAAAATGAGCCACGGTGTGCAGGCACAAGGCGCGCGCGATCTGGCGGCGGCATTTTAGGATCGCTCGGCCGGAAGCGTTGCTACCGCTGGTGTCATGATCGTTAAAGCTTTGGTCAACGCAAGCCCATCGGAGCTCGACAGGAAATCGGAAAATAATCGGCGACCGGAGCTTTTGAAAAAGTTCCATCCACAAAGCAAAAGCGGCGCCGTGGCCGGCGCCGCAATAACTCGCGAAATAAGATGTTACGCCGGTGCGCCGCCAGCGTTGAAGCGCAGCGCTGCGATGCGGTCGATCTCGGTTTGGTCTCGCGCGTTCTCCTCAGCCTTTTCTCGAGCCTGGTCGCGCTCGTCCAACATCTCGACCTTCTTGAGCTCTTCGAAAGCCTCGCCCAGTGCGGCCTTGGCGTCCTCGAGCTGTACGCGCAGCTCGTCGGTCGAATGCTTGAGATTCTCGCGCCGCGAGGCCGCAGCCTTGGCATAAGTCGGATAGGCAAAGTGGGTCGGATCATGGATGCCGGCGCGGTCTTGCTCGACCTTGATCTCGCGCTCGAGCTCTCCCGCAATGCGATCGAACTCAGCGATCATCGCCTCGATCTGAGCGACTTTCCGCCGCTTCTCGTCGACCTGAAACTTCTTAAGACGGATAAGGGTTTCGCGTGACTTCATCGACTAGATACTCCCCGAAGCCCCCGAATACGCGGTCGCCCATGCCCGCCGGGGCCACACGCCCACGTTCTGGGCCTTTCCGGCCGACTGTGCCCCAATAACGTTAGTTTTGTGTTTCTTCGCCCCGTAGAATTCGATCTAAACGTTGGTGGTCCTCCGCCACACTCGGCGAGGCTTTCATCAACCTCTCGTTTCTCCGAAACACGTTTTTCATCCCCACCCAATCGGCAATCGCCATAAACCAGACCTTAGGCTTACCGACCCCGTGTTTGCATTAACTTGGTGTTTACCCGCGTCGTTAATCATTGGGTCATTCGTCCGCGGGACTAAGGCTTGAGAATCGCCCAGCCAGGACAGAAGGGGCGAGTCGCTAGAGTCGATTAGGTCAGACTCTTAAACTAGGGCATTAGACAGGACGTGGCCAAAAAACCACTCTCGAGCAATACCTTACGCCGATTCGGGCTTCTCTGCCTGCGGTACGCTTGCATGGGAGAATCAGGTTTTGTTAACCATAGCTGGGTAGTGTCGAATCGGTTTGTCCCACCGCGTTTTTTCACACTCGCCGCCTATGCGGCGCTGACCTAAAGCCCGGCTGCGGCGAGAAGGGGACTTTAAATGCGCGTTCTACTCATTGAAGACGACAGCGCGACCGCACAATCCATCGAGCTGATGCTCAAATCCGAGAGTTTCAACGTCTATACGACGGACCTCGGTGAAGAGGGTGTCGACCTCGGAAAGCTCTACGACTACGACATCATCCTTCTAGACCTGAACCTGCCCGACATGTCGGGTTTTGAGGTTCTGCGTTCCCTCCGCGTCTCAAAGGTTAAGACGCCAATTTTGATCCTCTCCGGCCTGGCCGGCATCGAGGACAAGGTCAAAGGGCTCGGCTTTGGCGCCGATGACTACATGACCAAGCCGTTCCACAAGGACGAGTTGATCGCCCGCATCCACGCGATTGTTCGCCGCTCCAAGGGTCACGCCCAGTCGGTCATCAACACGGGTGACCTGGTGGTCAATCTCGACACCAAGACGGTGGAAGTCGGCGGCCAGCGCGTGCATCTCACGGGCAAGGAATACCAGATGCTTGAGCTGCTCTCCCTGCGCAAAGGGACGACGCTCACCAAGGAGATGTTCCTCAACCATCTCTATGGCGGCATGGATGAGCCCGAGCTCAAGATCATCGACGTGTTCATCTGCAAACTGCGCAAGAAGCTTGCGAACGCCTCCTCCGGAAAGAATTACATCGAGACGGTTTGGGGCCGCGGATACGTGCTGCGCGAGCCGACCGAGGCGGACGAGCGAATCCCGGCGTAGTGCCAGACTTTCCCCCGCGTTGCGTCTGCGTGACGCGAGCCTTTCGGGCTCTCTCCCATCCAACTTAGCCCCGGCCTCCTCGCCGGGGTTTTTTAGTGAGGATACTGCGGCGGAGAAGATAGATATGGTTTGTTCAGGCAGCGCTCTGGACACGCATATCGATTTCATTTCGAAGCATTGTGAAATCGATCGGCTTGGTGAAAAGCGCCTCGGCGCCACCCTCTAATGCTTTGCGCTTGGTCTCGGCGTCACCATAGGCGGTGATCATGATGACTGGGACGTCTGGTCGAGCCGCCTTGGCCATGGGCAGGAGTTCAAGGCCGGTCATGCCCGGCATATTGATGTCAGACAGGATCAGGATGAGTGAGGCATTTTGCGCATCCCTGATGCACTGCAGTGCATCAGGGGCGGACTGGGCGAACTCCATGGTGAACCGGCCAGCACGGAGGTCGCGCCGAAACTGCTGGCGAAACAGCATTTCCACGTCTGGTTCGTCATCAACCACAAGAATAAGGACGCTCACGCTTGTGCTCATGATTTTGCAAGAGATGCCGCTATGCGGGGAAGAATAATTTTGAATTCCGTAAATTCGCCGGGCTGCGTATCCACCTCTATTGAGCCAGCATGTTGTTTGACGATGATATCGTGACTGATGGAAAGGCCAAGTCCTGTCCCCTCCCCGGCCGGTTTGGTCGTGAAGAAGGGATTGAACATCTTGTCTTTTACCTCGGGTGGAATGCCGGTGCCATTGTCACGAATGCGAATTTCCACACGGTCTCCGAGATTTTTTGTCACAGCCACCAGGGTTGCCTCATGGCCGTCGGCGCCCAGCTGCCCTTTGCGTTTTGTTGCGGCATAGAAACCATTTGAAATCAAATTGAGAAGCACACGCGTAATCTCCTGGGGAAACACATCGACCTCACCGGCGGCCGGATCGAAGGAACGCTCTAGGGTGATGTTGAACCCCTGCTTCTCCGCCCGGGCTCCGTGATAGGCGAGGTTGAGGCTTTCCTCGACGACGGCATTGATATCGACAGGCCGGCGGTCGCCGGAGCCCGCACGCGAATGGAGCAGCATATTCTTGACGATCGAATCGGCGCGTTTGCCGTGCTGAACGATCTTTTCGAGATTGCCTTTCAGCGTATCGGTCAGCTCGTTAATCTCGGTCCGCGCTTTCTTGTCAAACGATAGACTACTCAGAACTTCGCGCAGTTCATCGATCATTTCGGCCGAGATACCCGAGAAATTATTCACGAAATTGAGGGGGTTTTTGATCTCGTGAGCGATTCCGGCAGTGAGTTGACCGAGCGAGGCCAACTTCTCTGTCTGCACGAGGCGATCCTGCGCGGTCCGCAAATCCTCCAGCGAGGCGGCCAGTTCGCGCGTGCGCGACTCTACGCTTTCGAACAGACGGACATTCTCAATCGCAATTGCGGCTTGGTCGGCGAAGGTTGTGACCAGCTCGAATTGCTTTTCGGTGAATGGACGAACGTCCTTGCGCGTCAATGCCAGAACGCCGATTGCGACGCCCTCTCGCAACATCGGAACAGCAAGCACCGTACGGAACTCACCTGTTTTGAGGGCTTCATTGAACGTGTAGTCTGCGTCCGCCCGTACATCGGGAATATGAATGATCTTGCGTTCGACCAGCGCTCTTCCAGAAGCCGAGCCGCGCTCAATTTCGACGGGCACATCTTTCACCATTTCGAAAAATTCGGCCGAAAACCCGTGAGTGGCTGCGCGATAGAACGTCCCACCGACTTGACGCGTGATCGTTCCCTGGTCGGCATCGCACAGCCGAGCAGCCGATTCGACCAGTGTCTGCAACACCGTCTGAAGATCAAACGTCGAGCGGCTGATGACCTTGAGCACGTCGGCAGTTGCGGTCTGCTGCTGGAGAGACTCGGTTAATTCCTCGGTGCGCGCCTGCACCTCCCCAAACAAGCGAGCGTTCTCGATCGCGATCACAGCCTGATCCGCGAAAGTCGTCACAAGCTCTATCTGCTTTTCACTAAACGGGTTCACCTCATCGCGGGTAAGCGCGAAGACACCGATCGTTGTCCCCTCACGCAAAAGCGGCACGCCGAGGTTAGTTCTAAATCCAAAGGCCTTCTGATAACCCGTCGCATCGTATTCTGGATCGGCCAGCACATCCGGAATATGAATCGCCCTGCCCTCCAATGCGACTCTTCCAGTAACGCTGCCTCGGCCCGCCTGTAGGGGGTGTTCGAGTGCGTACTGCTGCGCTTCGGGAGAAAACCCGTAGTTCGCACCAAACCGAAATAGTTCCCCTTCGCGCAGAAAGATGACGCCCCTGTCGGCCGCACAAACTCGGGCAGCCGACTCGGTCAGCGTGTTGAGCACTGTCTGCAAGTCGAAGGTCGAACGACTTATCACTTTGAGCACGTCGGCAGTGGCGGTTTGCTGCTGGAGAGATTCGCGCAGCTCGCTGAGCAGCCGCGTGTTCTCGATGGCAATCACCGCCTGGTCGGCAAAGGTGGTTACTAACTCTATCTGTTTTTCAGAAAATGGATGCGGCAGGTTCTTCGCTACGAAGATCACGCCCACAACATTTCCTTTGCGCAAGAGCGGGGCGCCAAGTGCGGCCCGATAGCCGCCAAGCTTTTGCGCTTCACCATAGGTATATTCCGCGTCCGCGAGGACATCAGGCACATGCACTACCATGCCCTCCGAAGCAGCTCGCCCAACAACGCTGCCCCTATCCTGCGGGACTTTTCGGCCAACAAAAAAGCCTTTGAGTTGCTCGTATTTGTCAGTTGGATGGCCGTAGCTGGCGACCCATTGCAAATAGTCGCCTTCACGCTGGAAAAGCCAGGCCTGGTCGGCGCCACACAGCTGCGTTGCCGATTCGACGAGCGTATCGAGCACTGCTTGCAGATCGAACGTCGATCTGCTGATGACCTTAAGTACCTCCGATGTCGCCGTTTGCTGCTCAAGCGCCTCGGAAAGGTCGCGCGTTCGCCTCTGCACCTCGTCAAACAGCCGGACGTTTTCGATTGCGATCACTGCCTGGTCGGCGAAGGTGGTGACTAACTCGATCTGCTTGTCGGTGTACGGCTTAACAGACGTGCGTAGAAGGCCAATGACACCAAGTGGCTCGCCATCGCGCAGCAGCGGCACCCCGAGCATCGAGCGGTGCTTGCCCGCGCGGGCATATTCATGAGACGTGTATTCGGGATCGGCGAGGCAATCCGGAATGTGCACGGCACGGCGTTCGAGCGCTGTGCGGCCGACGATCGAGCCGCGGTCGACGCTGATCGGATGCTCTGAAAGATACTTGATATATGCCGCCTCGGCATTGTTGGCGCCCGCCAAGTGATATTTGCCGTCCTGCAGCTTAAAGAAGCAGGCATACTCTGACTCGCACAGACGCCCCGCAGTTTCGAGAATGACATCCAGAACAGGCTGAATGTCAGTCGGCGATCTCGAGATGACACGCAGCACGTCGGCGGTGGCGGTCTGCTGCTGAAGTGACTCGCGCAGTTCGTTGAGAAGCCGCGCGTTCTCGATGGCAATCACCGCCTGTGCGGCAAAGTTTGTAACTAGCTCAATCTGTTTGTCAGTGAATGGCCGCACCTCCGTGCGGTAGATAACAATGACACCGACTAGCTCACCTTCCTTGAGCATCGGAACGGCGAGTTCCGTCCGCGCGCCAAATTGGACAATTCCTGGTTTGGTAAAGCCGTTCGGAACATCAATGTATTCTGGCTCCGCAAGGATATCGGCGATATGGGCCGTTTCCTTCGTCCGCAGAACGCGGCCGACGCCCGTTTGCGGACTGGGGCAAATGACAGGGTTACGTTTCCGCTCCTCCGCCAAAGCCGGTGGCACACCGCAAGTTGCGCTGGCGCGAAAGGTGCCATTCTCGTGCAGGAACATGACGCCGTACTTTGCCTGGCAGATCCGTGTTGCGTTCTCCAGCATCGCATCGAAGACGGGCTTCAGCGTGCCAGGGGAGCTGCTGATAACTTGCAGCACCTCCGACGTCGCCGTCTGCTGTTCGAGCGCTTCCTTGGTTTCATTGAAAAGCCGGACGTTTTCGATCGCAATGACCGCCTGATCGGCGAATGTCTTGAGGAGCTGAACTTGGGCATCCGCAAAGAACCCCGCCTGCTTCCGCGCGACAAAAATCGCTCCGACGACCCGCCCATCGCGGATCATTGGCACAGCAAGGCAGCCACGATACCCGCTTACCCGCGCGGCATCCTTGCTCTGGTAAAGTGGATCGCTGAGGACGTCGGGGACATGACAAACGGCACCGGACCTTATCGTACGCGCTGTGACCGTCTCGTCGCTGCGCTGCATCGGATAGACGCTTCGGACCGCCTCTACGCCGTCCTCTGTTATGCCGTTGACCGAAACCAGGCAGATCCGGTCACCATCGACCATAGAGATGACACTGACGTCGGCAGCGCAGAGCTTCTCTGCTCGCTGACCGATTGTCTCGAACACAGGCTTCAGATCGTCGAGCGAACTTGAAATAACCTTGAGCACCTCCGAGGTGGCGGTCTGTTGTTCCAGCGACTCCGAAAGCTCGCGCGTGCGTTGCTGCTCGGCCTCGAACAGCCGTACGTTTTCTATTGCAATCACCGCCTGATCGGCAAAGGTCTCAACCAACTCGATTTGCTTGGGAGTGAACACGCGCACCTGGTTACGCGTCAACATAAGGACACCGGTCGGGATGCCCTCGCGCAACAACGGCACGCCAAGGGCAGTGCGGTAGTGCCCCAGTTTTCTCTGCTGGATCAAAGTGTAATTCGGATCGGCCTGCACGTCGGTGACGTGAACAACTTTACCCTCAAGCACGGTTCGCCCGAGCACCGATCCCCGTGTAAGACCGACCGGATTTTCGCGCATAAATCGTTCGAATTCGGCCGAATACCCGTAACTCGCAATAAAAGGATAGACATCCCCCTTGGGACGATGAATGGCTGCGCTGTCGGCGTCGCACAGTTGAGCGGCCGATTTGACCAGCGTGTCCAGAACAATCTGAAGATCGAAGGTCGAACGACTGATGGCTTTGAGGACATCGGACGTCGCCGTCTGCTGCTGGAGGGATTCACGCAACTCGCTCAGCAGCCGCGTGTTTTCGATGGCAATAACCGCCTGTGCGGCGAAGTTTTTAAGCAGCTCAATTTGCTTATTGGTGAAAGGTCGAACTTCCTGCCGGTAGATTACGATTGCCCCGATCAGTTCCTCATCCTTGAGCATCGGTACAGCGACAACGGTGCGAGCGCCTGCAAGATCAACTGTGCCAATCTGTGACGGGCTACTTCTGGCATATGCTGGCTCCGCCCTGACGTCTGTAATTTGGACTACCTCCTTTGTGCTGGCGAGGCGACCAATGGCGTGGCCCGGGAGTGGATGAATAACAGGCTTGCGACGCAGAAAATTAGCATATTCAGGCGGCGCGCCGCGCATCGCGCCGATGCGGAAAACGTCTCCTTCACGAAGCCACAGATTGCCGAATTTGGCGCCGCAAAGCCGCACTGCGTTCGCCAGCATGGCTTGGAATACCGGCTCTAGCTCACCTGGTGAACTGCTGATGACGTTGAGCACCTCAGCCGTTGCAGCATGCTGCTCCAGCGCCTCGTCAAGCTCGCATCTAAGCTGTTCAATCGTCTTTTTCGGATTGTTTTCGGAGTGGCCTCGCTGACGAGAAGACGACCTCTTAAGCCGACTGGCCGCGGCCGGCCTGCTGCGGCGCGTTGTCATTCTGCTTGTTCCTTTACGCCGTCTCATTGCCGCATGACCCCACCGGAAATGGGTTTATACCCTAGCTCATGTTTGCGGTTTATCAGCGCTGCGGCTTAAGTTGGACGATCTTCCAACCGCGCTTGCCGATCTCAGCGGCGGCCATCGGCGTCACCGTGCCGGTCGTGGCGAGCACCGGGACCGCGCTTGGTTTTGTGCGGTGTATTTCGGTAGTCGCCGCGACGAACGTTCGTTGCTGGATATCCGTCCAGGCGATGTCATCAACCATAAAGGCCGCGACAATATCGCCATTGCGCGCGACGTTGATCGGCTGCCCGCCGAACGTGACGAAAGAAACAATACTGCCCAACTCGGTGCTGCGCGCCGCAAGGATTTGCGCGCGGCGACGATGATAGAACGCTACGTTGCGCGAGCCTGCCCCCGCTACGTGTTCAACAAATGCGGCCGTATTCTGCGCGTTAAGTTGTTTGAGCGCGCGCGTCATGATCAGCAGATCGGCAGGCGTGAAATTTCGGTTTTCGACGAGACGATTTATAGATTCTTCGGGAACACCGAGCGAAGACAGAGTTGCCCGCACCTCGGCAATGAGCTGCGCGGCCGTCTTGCTGCGCAAGGTGTCCCTCGCGCTGCCAACCGTCGCCACCGACGATACAGCGATCCCGACCCCGCCAGGTACAGCAGCCAGCCCTGCCCTGATCGGCAAACCGCCGCTCGCCATGACTCCGGCCATTTCTTTCAGCCGCTGGCGCAGTGGCGGAAAATCGGTGTAAGGATCTACATCCAATTCTACCGCGAGTTCACGTTGCGCGTCGCTCACGCCAAGTAAACTTTCCGCCACGTCGTCCCGGTCCGCGCGACTGTTCGAAAGCCCTGCTCCCACGCGATCGAACATGTTGCCGATACCACTCAGCGAACGTTGGACGGTGTCGGCCGGATTGGTGATGAGGTCGGCCCCGAATTTTATCGGGCCCAACGCTGCGCGCCCGAATGCCTGGCCAAAGCGCTCGGACTGGGACATTTTTTCAATGGCGGCGACAGCATCGAGTTCGTGCAGGCGCAACTTCGCAAACTCAACGCCATCGAACGTAAATTGACCATAGGGCGTATCGACGTCGAAGATGCGCATTACGCCGTCGCTACGCACGATCGGCTTGACTGTGTAGTTGGCGCCGGTCGCCGCCTTGCCTAGATATTTCTCCACAGGCTCAGGCTTTGGCAGCTCGAGCGCGGCGACTGTCGAGGAAAGGGGCATCACGCCCAGCGCCACAGCGAAGAACAGCGGAATAGTAAGTGCCGCTGCGGCCCGAAGCCGGAAAGAATAACGCTTCTGCATGCTCAACCCCCGAGAACGCAACACTACCAGCACCCAAATCCTAGCATTTTTTGACGGGCGAAATGCAACGCGATAACACTTGGTGCAAACGCGCTTTTCGTCGGGCGACCGACAGCGACGATGCCTCCAGCCGCAGCTCGCTCAGCTCTGCGGATAAGCTGGCCCGGCATTTGGCGATCGCTCATCACAAACAGGAATGGCTTTTTGCGCAGCTTTTGCAGCGCGGTTGGCTCATCCTGAAGCTGTTTGACATTGGGTAAAGCCACATTTGCGCGGCTTGCCGTCAACGATGCGTGTCATCGTATTGAGCTCGTCAACAACCAGCACCGGATCGACATAGTCGACCAAGGTAAGGTCTCGTGCCTTCACGCCATGTTCGCACGATTGTGGGCGCAAGCCCCCACGCCCGCCATCGAATGGGCGCGCCAATCGGGCGGCTCTATCTACACGGTTCGTCTGGGTATCAAGCCGCTTTGGCCCGGTTCGCGAGCCGTAAAATGTTTCACGCGTCGAATATCGACTGTAACGTGCTTTAAGCCTTTGCAGCGACAAGGCGAATGACGTTGTCGGCGCCGCGGGCGGGATGCTGCGCTCTGCCGTTGAGCACGTAAAGGCCGCGCTTGTCCGCAAGCGGCTTGAACGCTTCGGTGAGACCGATCACGGTCTCCGCGGCACCAAGCACCAGAAAGCCGTCGCCAGGCATCTGCCGTGCGATACGGTTAAGCAAGGCGATTTTGTTTTCCTGGTCGAAGTAAATCAGCACGTTGCGGCAGAACACCACATCAAAGGTGCCGAGGGCCGAGAAGTCATTGAGCAGATTGAGCGGGCGGAATTGCACCATGCTGCGCAGCTCGGGTGCGAGTTGCCAGTTTTCGCCAACCTGATCAAAGAATTTGACCAGCGTCTGTACCGGCAGCCCGCGCTGCACCTCAAACTGGCTGTAGATGCCGGCCTTGGCTTTTTCCAACACATCGGATGACAGATCAGTAGCGACAATATCGATGCGGTAGGCCGCGATTGCCGAACCCATACTTTTGAGCACCATCGCTAGCGAATATGGCTCCTGTCCGGTGGAGGCTGCGGTGCACCAGATTCGAATGCGCTTCTCACGGGCACGCGCGGCAATCAAACCCGGCATGATGGTGTCGCGGAAGTGATCGAACGGGATCTTGTCACGGAAGAAGAAGGTCTCATTGGTGGTCATTGCCTCGATCACCTGAGTCGCGAGCGGAGTGGGCGTCCGGTTTCTCAATCGCTCGATCAATTCGTCGAGCGTGCTCATGCCGTTGCGGCGCGCTAGGGGCAGGAGCCGGCTTTCAGCGAGGTACTGCTTCTCGATCGCCAGGACCAGCCCGGAGCGATCGCGCAGGAATTTGCGCAAATAGTCGAAGTCCTGCGGGGTCACGGGCGCTCCCCGGTGAACAGGCGCGTGAGCCTGGCGGCCATCTCAGGCAGCGGCATCACTGCAGAGCATAGGCCCGCATTGGTGACCTGCCCTGGCATGCCCCAGACCACACTGGTCGCTTCGTCCTGCGCCAGCACATGGCCGCCGGCCGCAACGATGGACTTGGCACCGGCGAGGCCGTCAGAACCCATGCCCGTAAGCACGAGCGCCAGCGCCTTGTTTCCCCAGACTTCGGCGGCGGAAGAAAACATCGGATCCACGGCCGGCTTGCAGAAATTCACCATCGGACCGTCTTCGATCAAGATCACCGCAGTGCCGTCGCGACGAGTAACTTTCA
>Ga0187788_10000488_pt1 | contig 11024 bp, 12 predicted proteins | sample 1015_BV01_MP10_2_FD_133008 | JGI IMG/M metagenome (GOLD analysis project Ga0187788, IMG submission 133008) | Tropical peat soil microbial communities from peatlands in Department of Meta, Colombia - 1015_BV01_MP10_20_MG | ecosystem: Environmental > Terrestrial > Soil > Wetlands > Peat | place...
GCTCGCGGCGAAGTCGACCTCGCCCAGCGCGCCAGCCTTCACCTTCCCCATCTCACGGACGATGATGTCGGCCAGCTCCCCTCGACGCTCCCGATGCAGCTCGGCCGCCCGGCGGACCATCCCGGCCCGCTCCTCGACCGGGAGCTTCCGCCACGTCTCGAACCCCCCCGCAGCCCTGCCGAGTGTCTGCTCGACTTGGGCATCGGTGAAGCTGTCGTAGCGGGCCACGGTCTCCCCGGTGGCCGGGTTGACAACGCCGTACTCGATCATCATGTCCTCCCTCGCTCGTCGATCATGAGCTCGCCAGCGCGGCGACGATGAACTCGTCGAGTGGACGTGGGTGCGCGCGCCGGAGGAGGCGCGCGAGGTGTGATCCGAAGGAACGTGATGACACACGACGCGCGCAGCGAACCCCCGCCGTCGGCGGACTCAGCCCTCAGTTGATCCTTCGGAGGATCGAGGACTGGCCGCTTCCCGACACGAAGAGATCGCGACTCTTCTCCATGCGCTTCATCGCTCGGTCGTCCCCTTGGAGCTTCTCCATCGCGGCCTGAAGCCCTGCCATCGAGTCGGCCCCGATGACGAACCGAGTTCCCCCGAACGCACCAGAGACCGACAGGACGAACGCTGCCGGCGCCCCGGTCACAGCGGTCACGATCTCGTGCATCTCCGTCCCGAAGGCCATCATGTCTGCGGCCTTGCCGGGGGCGGTGATCGCGCTGATGACGTTCATCACCGGCCTCGGCTCTTGGATCGTCGACACGACGAGTCTGCCGATGTTGTCCTCAGGCGCTCCCTCGAACAGCTCCGCGGCGCGAACGCCGTATTCGGCGGTCGCCGCGTCGCTCGTGATCTGCTCCTGCGACTGGTCGAGCTCACCCATGTTCTCGAAGAGGTAGGTGAACTGCACGACCCCTGCCGGCTGGCCATAGGTGAGCCGGGACACTGCGATGTTCTTTCCGATGAGCTTGCCCACATGGGCGGCAGACTCGAGCGAGAAGTCCAGCGCCTGTGGGAACTTGCTCGGCTTGATGATCCGACGGCGAGTGAAGACGAACGACATGTTTCCTCCTGGCACTCCTCCTGGTCCGGGGGGCATCCCTGGGCGCGGCGATCCTCCTTCTCTTGTGACGAGTGGTCAAGCGCCGTCGTGGGTCTCAGCTACGGCGGGACAGCAGCCAGTCGGTGACCTCGGGCAAGCGGTGCAAGAGGCTGATGTGCCCGTCCTCATCGCTCATGCGGAGCTCGGAGCCAGGAATGGCGTCCGCGAGGCGACTCGCCTCGGCCGGATCGACCCACACGTCCTTGCGGCCGTGCATGATCAGCACCGGGACGGTGATGTCGGTGAGGTCGAAGCCCCAGTCGTGCTCCCTGGCGAACGATTCGTCGAACCAGCCGTCCCCGCCGACCGCGAGCGCATCGCGAGCGTCAGCCGCGAACCACTCCCCGACGGACCCATGCAGCGCAGCAACGTCAGCCGGACAGAGGTCGTCAGAGAGGTAGCACTCGATCATCCTGTCGAGATCGGCGGAGCGCTCGAAGTCTGCAGCGGCGCGCTCGGCAAACTCCGCCCGTGCGGCATCGAGGTCATCCCACCGGGCGTTCGCAGCGTCGCCACTCTCGACGGGAGCGACGCTTTCGACACTCGCGACGGCCCACACCAGCTCCGGCAGCCGTGCGGCACAGGCGAGCGCGAACGGACCGCCGCCGGAGATGCCCCACACCGCGATCCGGTCAAGGTCGAGCGCGTCCGCTATCGCTCGCACATCGTCGCTGCAGTCCGCGACACGGTGACCCGCGAGGCGCGTCGATCCTCCCAACCCCGGACGGTCGTACGACAGGACGCGCGCGCCGCGTTCGAGCGCGTCGTCGAGGTACGGCGGGAACACGATCCGGCCCATCCCGCTGCCGTGGAACGACAGCATCGCCGGACCGGTCGGCTCCCCGAGGTCAGAGACCAGCAGGATGCGGCCGTCACCGGTCTCAACTGCTCGGTCCATCGCGATCACCTCACTCCGCGCCGCGTGGGCTCCCATCCCACTGCACTGCGTACAGGCGCATGGGTTCGGTGAACCCCTCGAGGATGGGCTCGCCGCGGGGCACGTACGTGTAGTCCTTGCCGGCGAGAAGATGCCGAACGCTCTCGGGCACAAGGTTCTCGTTCGCGCCGGCCTCAGCGGTGATGAGCGCCGCGAGGATGACGACGGAACCGAAGAGATCGCCGTCTTCCGAGAACGCGATGCTCGTGCCGCCGGGGGCAGAGCAGTAGCAGACGGTCTTGGCGATGACGCAAGTTACGCGCTCGGGGCCTCAGCGCGCTCGGAGGGAGTCGAACCCCCAACCTTCTGATCCGTAGTCCGCCTCTACTCGTGAGGTCTCGTGAGGTCTCGACGCGTCAGGGCAGGTCACCTAGAACGCGCACCGCTCGTTCGTAAGGTCTGGTGAGGTCCCGTAGGGCGGCGTTCGGTGAAGTTGCGTTGACAAGCGCGTTGACAACTCTGCCGTCACTCCCGGCCGAAGTCGACCTCTTCGCTTACGAGTTGCCGCATCGATCCGGCTCCGCGCCGGGTGCGATCGAGCATGTCGCGCCGACGAGACCCATCTCGGGAAAGGAGTCGAGAAAGGAGATGAGCTCCACTCCGGAATGTGCGTCGACGATGTGCACCACTTCGCCCGCTGTAATGGTGGGTCCCCCCGGCCCGGCCGAGCCGAACTCCGGTTCGATGAGAACCCAGACGAGACGGCCGTCGAGGACCGGAGTCGGAATCGCGCTTGGCCCGAGCGCCGAAGACTCGAAGTCCGTGTACCGGCCCAGCACCATCGCGACAGGACCCGAGGCCGAGAATCGATGTTCGAGGACGTCAGTGCCGCTGAGCGGCGAGGTGTCGTCAGCACGCGGGGGGACGAGCACTGCGCGGTGGTGCGCGAACTGCACGGGGACGCCGCCAAGGTCGCAGCAGATGACCGACATGTCGAACGTGACCGTCCCGCCCTCGGCGCCGAGCGCGACGCCGCGCTGATCGACGAACACGACGAGCGCCGACGCGATCGACCTTGCCGACGCCGGGATGCGGATCGCGCTTCCGGCCCGAACCGCGCCGGAGCGTTCGCCATCATCGGTCGCCGCCCACCACTTCACTTCCTGAGTCCCGGCCGGGAACCTTGGTAGGGCCAGGACCGCGGACACCGGTCCGGCGGCGACAACCGGGCCGCCATAGCCGAACGGTCCTTGTCCGATCTCCGAGAAGGCCCATCCGGAGTCGGTGCGGACTGCGGTCGCGATGACTCCGTCTCTGCCTGCGGAATTCCCGATGCGCAACGTCATCGGTGTCCCGTCGGCGGCGACGCCTTCCTCGACCTGGCTCCAATTCGTTTCGAACTCAGGGTCGCCGCGACACGTGCTTCGGCCAACGACGCACATCTCGACGTTCGCCGAATCGCCCCATCCCAGGAACGCGGAGAGCTCGTGCGCGAGCGCGACGGCGGAGCTCGGCCGGTGCTGGGCGTCCGGCCAGAACGGGGCGCTGTTCCCGAGGCCGATCGGCCCGTCGGGAGGTGTCGGCTCCCCCGTCACGGCGTCCGCGAGGCCGCCTGAGTCGTCGAGGACCGTCGTGGTGGGGAAGGGCGCGTCCGACGGAGTCGGACTCGGGGAAACACGGGTCGCAGGTGGAGTGTCGGCGCGGTCCGAAATCGAGACAGCGACCAAGGCTGCGGTGACCGCGAGCGCGACCACTACTGCAGCCACTGCGAGCAGCGCCACGTGTCGAGGCGTGCGCCGACGCCTTCGGTGGTCGTCGAGGTCGACGAGTGTCGCGGCTGGCAGGCCATCGTGCTCAGCGACGACTCGATCCAACAGATCTGCGGGCAGCGGTTCCACCACGTCGTCGAACGCCTGGCGAATCGTGTCATTCAGCATGATCAGCCTCCGAGATCTGAGACCGAAATGCAGCGCGAGCCCGTGCGAGCAAGGACTCGGTCGCGGAGACGCTCTTCCCGAGCTCAGCTGCAACCTGCGCGACGGGGAGGTCGTCGAGGTGATGCAGCGCGAGCGCGGTGCGTTGCATCACAGGAAGCGATCGCAGCACCGCGACGGCCTCGGCTCGAGTGAGCGCGGACTCGGAGTCGGAGATCTGTGCATCGACGACGCCCTCGTTTCCGGCGAGAGCGAGGTTCCGGGCGTCTCGGGCCTGCCGGCGTGCGTGATCGACGAGGCAGTGGCGAGCAACCGTCATGAGCCAAGGCACGTCGAGCGCTTCCGCCTTGCCCGCTTTGAACTCCCGAGCCGAGCGCAGGAACACCTCCTGCGCGAGATCCTCGGACAGCACCCGGTCTCCTCCGGTTGCACGGATCAGATACCGCCATACGTGCGGAAGCGCCTCCGCGTACCGCCCGCGGTAGTCGATCGACCGGGCTGCCGCAGCCTCCTGGGTCTGCGTGGGTGTCACCCCATCCACGCCTTCCTCAACGACGTGCGCGACGAGTAGCCGTCGCGCTCATCCGATTGTTTCGCACCGCCGCCGGCCAGGAGAGTTGCGTTGACAAGCCCGTTGACATTCTCCCTTGAGTGCTAGTCGGCCAATGCAAGGGAGGCCGGGCTGACCGCGAACGACAAGCCGTGGGACAGGGTTCGTGAGAGTCTTGGTCTGATGTTCGTGGGATGAAGGCGTTCGATGAGCTCGTCGGTGAGGCTGCCGAGGTCTCGGTCGATGGCTGGGATTTCTCGTGGCTCGAGGGACGGGCAACCGAGCAGCGCCCGTCGTGGAGATATCAACATCTACTCGGCGGGCGGCTCTCGACTGCGACTGCCGCGCTCGACATCCAGACCGGCGGCGGTGAGGTCCTCGCTGGAGTGGGAGCGGAGAACTTCCCGCCGACCTTGGTCGCCACGGAAGGATGGCCACCCAACATCGCCAAGGCGACCGCGCTCCTTCACCCGCTCGGCGTCGTGGTCGTCGCTGATCGGGACGAGCCCCCGCTTCCCTTCGCCGACCAGGCCTTCGATCTCGTCACGAGCCGCCACCCGGCCACGGTGCATTGGTCAGAGATCGCGCGCGTGCTCACCCCAAGCGGCACGTACTTCGCGCAGCACGTGGGTGGTGGTGCCAACGTCGAGCTCAGCGAGTACTTCCTCGGGCCACTCGAGAGACACGATCGCCGACACCATGACGTCGAGGCCGCCCAGGCGAAAGCAGCGGGACTCGAGATCGTGCAGTGCCGAAACGAGCGCATCGAGCTGCGGTTCTTCGACGTCGGCGCCGTGGTCTTCTTTCTGCGCAAGGTCGTCTGGACCGTGCCCGACTTCACGGTGGAGCGCCATCGCGCCCGGCTACGCGACCTTCACGAGCAGATCGAGCGCGACGGCGTGTTCCGATCGACGACGTCGCGGACGCTGTTCGACGCCCGCCGCATTGGCTCAGCGCGCTCGGAGGGAGTCGAACCCCCAACCTTCTGATCCGTAGTCAGATGCTCTATCCATTGAGCTACGAGCGCTTGTGGAGCGGACAGTCTACGGGAACGGGCTTTCCTCTACCCCACCGGATGTCCGTACATCTCGCCGAGCGGGTCGCTGATCAGCTCGAGCCGTGCCCCGTCGGGATCACGGAAGTAGAGCGACGAGCCACTGATGTGGTCGTACTTCACGCCGGCCTCGTCGAGCTTTTGCTTCAGCCGCGTCCAGGTGTCGGGTGGGATCGAGATCGCGAGGTGGTGCAGCCCGCCGAGCACCTCCGCGTAGTCACCGAGGTCGAGGCCGGGGAAGTCGAAGAATGCGAGCGAGTTCCCGTGCCCGATGTCGAAGAAGAAGTGCGTGCTGCCCTTGTAGTCGCGGTTCTCGAACAGCTCGGTCAGCGGGAACTCGAGAAGGTCTTGGTAGAAGCGGATCGTCCGCTCGACATCGGAGCTCAGCAAGGCGACGTGGTGCACACCCCGAGCTGTCGACTCGGCACGATCACCTCGGGGCTTCAGGTACATGTCACGAAGCTCGGCTCGCCGAGCCTGCAACCGGTCGAGGTCGAGATCGGTACCCATGCGAACCACCCTAGGCTCGACGGATGGCCATCGAGCTGGTCGTGCACGACGACGCGATCGACCTCACGATCACCGGCACCGACCGCTGGCTGGCGCTCTCGAAGGGCATCCACCTCCCCATGTCGGAGATCACAGGCGCCCGCGTCACGGACGTCGCGTCCCTCAAGGCCGAGCTCGGCTGGCGTGTCGGCGGCGGCTACTGGCCGGGGCGCATGGCGACTGGGCACTTCACGTGGCGTAACCGCAAGGGGTTCCGCCAGCTGTGGGTGGTGTACACCGACAAGGAAGTGCTCGCGATCGACACCACGCGCAAGGACCCCGCGCGCATCGTGATCCAGCACCCCGGACGCCACGACCTCGCGTGGCTGATCGGTGAGCGCGTCCCCCGTCCCGATGTCGACGCGTCCACAGAGATCTACGACCACGAGGACGAGCGCTAAGCGGCCCGGAAGCTCGAGCGATAGGCCTGTGGCGTCGTGCCGGTGATGCGTCGGAAGTGCATGCGCAAGGTGGACGCCGCACCGAACCCGCATCGCTCCGCCACGTGATCGACCGAGAGGTCGCTGGTCTCGAGCATGCGACGCGCCGCGAGCACACGCTGTTGCAGCAGCCACTGCAACGGCGTCGTCCCCGTCGACGCGCGGAACCGCCGCGCGAACGTGCGCGGTGACATGCGCGCCCGCGCTGCGAGCTGATCCACCGTGAGCTCTTCGTCGAGGTGGTGCACTGCCCAGTCGAGGGTCGCGGCGAGATCGTCACAGTCACACGTGGCCACAGGCGCCTCCACGAACTGCGCCTGCCCACCCTCACGATGCGGCGGCACGATCATCCGCCGCGCGAAGACGTTCGCGACCTCGGCGCCGTGGTCTTGGCGCACCATGTAGAGGCACAGATCGATCGCTGCCGCGGTGCCGGCCGACGTGAGCACGTTGCCCTCGTCGATGTAGAGCACTGACGGGTCGACCTCGATCTGCGGATAGCGCCGCTTCAGCTCGTCGGCCCACATCCAGTGGGTGGTCGCGCGCCGACCGTCGAGCAAGCCCGCCGCCGCGAGCACGAACGCGCCGGAGCACAGCGACGCGATGCGCACACCTCTCGCGTGCGCTCGCCGCAACATCTCGCACAGCTCAGGTGAGGTCGGCTGGTTCACGTCCCACGCGGGGATGATGATCGTCTCGGCTTGCTCCGCATCGTCGAGCGAGTAGGGCGGGTCGATCGTGAACAGGTCGCCCTTCGTCGTGTGCGGTCCGCGGTGCAACCCGCACACCATGAACCGATACGTGGGCATGCCCATGTCGGATCGGTCGAGCCCGAAGACCTCGCACGGCACCGCGAGCTCGAACACCGATGCATGGTCGGCGAGGATCACCGCGACCGACCGCGGCCGGTCCCCCGATCTGCTACCTGCCTTCTTGCCTCTGGCCATGGCAGGAATCTAGCGCATATGGGCAGTCCTGCCACTCGTCGGACGTACCCTCAAGGCGCACCATCGCGGCATGGATCACGAGATGCGCCTCGCCCTCATCGATCAGTACTGCAAAGGCCCCGGTGTCGTCACCGCCGCACTGGCCGGCGCGACGGAGGCAGAGCTCGACGCACGACCGTCGCCCAACGAGTGGTCGGCACGTGAGGTCGTGCACCACCTCGCGGACAGCGAGACGACGTCGTACATCCGCCTCCGCAAGCTCCTCGCAGAAGACGACCCCGTCATCTACGGATACGACGAAGCGGAGTTCGCCCGTCGCCTGCACTACGACCGTCCGGTCGCCGCATCGCTCGCCGTGCTGAAGAGCGTACGCGCTGCGACCACCGAGCTGCTGCGCTGCCTCGACGATCACGACTGGACGCGATCGGGCACGCACACCGAGAGCGGCCCATATTCGGTCGAGACATGGCTCGCGATCTACGCAGCGCACGCGCACGAGCACGCGGCGCAAATCAGCCGCGCGCGGTCCTTCGCAGAACCCAAGATCTCTTTGTCAACGCCAGCGTCGGGAGGAGGCAGCCGTGTTCTTCGTCGAATGCGACTCGCATGACGGCGGGTTCGTCCTGCTGAACATCGACCACATCGTCGCGATGCGCAACACGGCACACGGGCTCGAGCTCGACTGGGAGTGCTGGTGCGGCAACCGCGGCACGTGGCATCCCAAGCCGCACGAGCACGCCGCGTAGCACTCCTCGTCGCCGCCGTTCGCTGCGCTTCCGTCGGCTCCTGCTCGCTGACGCTCTACGCGGTCACACCTTGTAGACGTTGAGGTGCTGCTTGCCGAACTTCTTGCAGTCCGGCCACGTCATCCAGAGGTCGAGCGTGTTGCCCTTCACGGCGCCGCCGATGTCGAGCGCAGTGCGATAGCCGACCCCTTCGATCCAGAGGTTCGTGTGCAGCGGGATGACCCTGGGATCGACGGCCACCACGTTCGGACCCGTCGGCTCACCTGAGTACGTCGTACCGACGATCACGTAGCAGACGACCGTGAACTCGCCGAGCGGCTGCGCGCCAGCGGGCTCGCCGTCACCGACGGGTGCCGCCGAGGTGGAGCTCGCCTCGGTCGGCGCAGGTGTGACCGCAGTCGTCTCCGCCTGGGCCGCCGTCGACGTTGTGGTCGCCTCGGTGGTGGTCGGCGCCGTGGATGCCGGCGCGCGCTTCGCGGCGGTGGTCGTCGCGGCCTTGACCGAAGACGACGGGGGTGGCGTGGCCTCCGACGTCGGCACCTCCGACGCCGGCGCAACGGTTGCCGCGAGCTCGACGAGGGTCGAGCTCGGAGCGGGCTCGACCGAGGAGGACGAGGAGGCGGCAGCCGCTTCTTCGATCAAGGGTTGGCTCGCGTTGATCGAGAACACGGCGAGCTGCGGGCCGACGGCAGCGACGTCCTGCACGCCGGACTTGGATCCGCGCGTGCCCTGGAGCGCGAGGGCCGCGACCGTGAGGAGCACCGCGACCGCGAGGATCGGCAGCGGCACGCGCGGCAGCGGCTGGCGCTTCCGGAACACGTTGCGGCTGTGCCGCCAGCGACGCCTCCTGTGGAGGCGCGCGGATCGACGGATCATTGCGTGCTGGATCTCCCTCCCGCCGGGTGGCGCTCCGCGTCGTCGGACGTCCTGTCGTCGTGGGGGAGCTCACGACCGATGTCCGACCACCGCTCCCGGCACGGGACCTATGGTCTGGAAGGAGTGGGTTTAGCCCGCCACCTGCTCGGGCGCAACCGGGCCGTCAGAATTCCGTCAGATCCGGCGGAGAGGGTGGGATTTGAACCCACGGACGGGCTTGCACCCGTCAACGCCTTAGCAGGGCGCCCCATTCGGCCTCTCTGGCACCTCTCCCTGGGGTGGAGGCATCGTACTCGGCTGCCTACGCCGAGCCCGGCGCTACAAGCCCGGACTCGTACGCGGCGACGACGAGCTGCGCGCGGTCGCGTGCATCGAGCTTCATGAGCAGCCGGCTCACGTGCGTCTTCGCTGTCGCGACCCCGACGATGAGCTCGTTCGCTATCTCGGCGTTCGACCGGCCCCGGGCGACCAGGGTGAGCACCTCGCGCTCACGGTCGGTCAACGAGCTCAAGTCGACGTTCGCGCCTGTTCGAGGCTCGGGACGGTGCGCGAACTCCTCGATCAGGCGACGGGTGACGCTCGGCGCCAGCAGCGCCTCACCGGCCGCGACCAACCGCACGCCGTCGAGCAGCTGCGCCGGCGGGGTGTCCTTCAGGAGGAACCCGCTCGCGCCTGCGCGCAACCCCTCGTACACGTACTCGTCCAGGTCGAAGGTCGTGAGGATCAGGACGCGGGTCGGCACGCCCGCCGCGGTGATGCGGCGGGTGGCCTCGATGCCGTCGAAGACCGGCATCCGCACGTCCATGAGCACGACGTCAGGTCGCGTGCGCAGCGTGACCTGCACCGCCTCATCACCGTCGGCGGCCTCCCCCACCACCTCGAGGTCGCTCTCCGAGTCGACGAGCACCTTGAAGCCCGCTCGCACGAGGGCCTGGTCGTCCGCCACCACGACCCGAAGCGTCATGAGTCCACCGGGATCGCGACCGGTTGCTCTTCGAATGGGAAGTAGGCCGCGACCCGAAAGCCACCACCCGGCCGTGGGCCTGTCTCGAGCCGGCCACCGAACAAGGCGACGCGCTCCTGCATCCCAGCCAGCCCGGCCCCTGTGCCGTCGGTCGAGGGTTCGGCGGCGACGCCGCGACCATTGTCGACTACCTCCACCCAAGCAAGGCCCGGCGTGTTCCCGACGGTGACCACGGCCGACGCCTTGCCTGCGTGCTTCACCACGTTCGTCAGCGCCTCCTGGACGATGCGGTAGGCGTTGAGCCGAACGCTGGCTGGGATCGGCGTGCTCCGGTCACCTTCGTACCGAACAGTCACCGGCACGCCGGCGGCTCCGACCTTTGCGATGAGGGCATCGACATCCGCGCTCTTCGGGCCGGCGGTGAGCAGGCCGCGGACATCCCCCTCCTCACGGAGCACGCCGAGCATCCGCCGCATCTCCTGCAAGGCCTCACGGCTCGTTGCCTCGATCGCGGCGAGCGACTTCCGCGCCTCGTCGGGGTTCGTGTCGATCACGTGCGCGCCGACGCCCGCCTGCACCGCGATCACGCTCATCGCGTGTGCCACGACGTCGTGCAGCTCCTGCGCGATGCGGCGCCGCTCGTCGACGACGGCCTGTTGCGCCTTGCGCTCGCGGTCCGCTTCGAGCAGGGCCGCCTTCTCCTCCAAGCTCGCGAGGTACTTCCGTCGGGTCGCCATGCTCTCGCCGAACATCCACGCCGCGGTGAAGATCGCGGTGTTGAGCAGCGCCTGCCCGGAGTCGAACTCGGGCGTGCCGACGAGCCAGATGACGAGGATGATCCCGAGCACACACGCGATCCCGAGCAGCGACTGCAACCGCTTGCCATAGGCACCGACCGCGTAGATCGACAGCAGCAACGCGACCGACGCTCCCGCGACGTCGTAGTCGAGGCAGGTGAAGATCGCGACGGGTGTCGCCGCGAGCA
>Ga0187788_10000489_pt1 | contig 10971 bp, 9 predicted proteins | sample 1015_BV01_MP10_2_FD_133008 | JGI IMG/M metagenome (GOLD analysis project Ga0187788, IMG submission 133008) | Tropical peat soil microbial communities from peatlands in Department of Meta, Colombia - 1015_BV01_MP10_20_MG | ecosystem: Environmental > Terrestrial > Soil > Wetlands > Peat | place...
CGGTGGCGTTGATCTGCGCACCGGCATCGTGATCAATTTCGGTCTCGCTCCGCCGCTGCCCCCGATGGCGGCCAGCTGTAGCGCCGCCCAGCCGTCTGAAGTCATGGCCGGCGAGCCAGTCTCGGTTTCTGCCACCGTGGCCAACATTCCACCCAAGCACACCGTGAACTATAGCTGGACCTCCACCGGTGGCAAGGTCACGCCTAACGGCAACGCCGCCAGCGTTGACACCACCGGCCTGGGGCCTGGGAACTACACTGTGACCGCAACCGCGACCGATCCCAAGCCGCGCAAGAACCAGGGTCCGGTCAGTTGCACCGCGACCTTCACGGTGAAGGAGCCCCCGAAGAATCCGCCAGTGCTGACCTGCAGCGCTAATCCGTCAACCGTGCGCGCTGGCGAACCCTCCACCATCACCGTTCAGGGCACCAGCCCCGATAAGGTTCGCATTACCAACCTCTCGTGGCAGAGCTCTGGCGGTCGAAGCACCGGCCAAGGCAACATCCAAGCCGGAGCCAACGTGGGTGAATTCACTGCAACCGGTACTCTGGATACCGCCGGAGCTCCGGCTGGACCGATCACAGTGACGGCCACCGCCACTGACGAGCGCGGCCTGACGGGAAGCTGCACCGCGACGGTCAACGTCGAAGTGCCGCCGCCGCCTCCGCAAGCCAGCAAGCTGAGCGAGTGCCAGTTCCCGAATAAGGTGAAGCCGTGGCGCGTGGACAACACCTGCAAGGCTATCCTTGACGATGTTGCCCTGCGTATGCAGCGCGAACCGGATTCCAAGCTGGTGATCGTGGGCCAGGCGGATCCGGATGAGAAGGAAGCCACGCGCCTGGCAGCCGAGCGCGCGATCAACTCCAAGTCGTACCTGTCTGGCGGCGAAGCCAAGCAGGCCATCGACCCGAGCCGCATCGAAGTGCGCACCGGTACCGGCGGCGGACGCCGTGCCGAGTACTACATCGTGCCGGCGGGTGCCACCTTCAGTGAAGCTGGGACTACGGTGGTGAACGAGAGCAGTGTTAACGTTCGCACCGATAAGCACCCGGCTCCCAAGAAGAAGGCGGCTCCGAAAACTACACCGCAGGGCTAGGCCTTTGAGCTAACCCTTTGATTACCTTGTCTCAGGCCGATCGGTCATGACCGATCGGCCTTTTGTTATCTTAGCCAGGTAGGAGAGAATCCCCGCCAGGGTCCCGGGCTTCCGCGGGGATTGGCAATCCATTCCCTATGACCATCACGCGGTGTCAGGAATCCACGACTGGGCGTATCCTCATCACACGGGAAACGCGCGTCGACTAATCGGGGAGAGGGGATAGACAGCGTGATCAGGGTAAGTACCTTAGGATTTTTGAAACGCTTCCTGGTGGTGATTTGCTGGCTCTTGCTGGCGCAAGCCGCGCTGGCCGGACAGTGGTCGGTTTTGGGTCCCGATGGGGGCAATGCGCGCAGCCTTACCTACGATCCTAAGAATCCGGATCGCATCTTTCTGGGCACCAGCGCGGGCGAATTGTTCGTTTCCAACGATGCGGGCGCAACTTGGTCTTTCTTCACCCACCTGGGCGCAGGTTTCAGCTACGTTCTCGATAACGTGGTCTTCGATCCCACCGACAGCAACATCATCTACGTCGCTGCCTGGAGCGCGGACGATGGCGGTGGCGACCTCTTCCGTACGCACGATGGCGGCAAGACCTGGGAAGTGCTTCCCGGCGCACACGGCAAGTCGATTCGTGCCATGGCGGTGGCAGCCTCCAATCCCAGCGTGATCGTCTTCGGAGCCCTGGACGGAGTCTTTCGCAGCGATGACGCCGGCAACAGCTTTCGCCAGATCTCGCCCGTCAACCACAACGAGTTGAAGAATTTCGAATCCATCGCCGTCGATCCCCGCAATCCGGATGTCGTTTATGCCGGCACCTGGCACCTTCCCTGGAAGACGGAGGATGGCGGGCGTAACTGGAAGCAGATCAAGCAGGGCGTGATCGACGATTCCGACGTCTTCTCGATCATCATCGACAACAAGAATCCTTCCGTGGTTTATGCCAGCGCCTGCTCGGGCATCTACCGCAGCGAGAATGCTGGCACCCTGTTCCACAAGATTCAGGGTATTCCCTTCTCGGCGCGGCGCACGCGCGTGTTGCAGCAGGACCCCAGCAATGAGCCTGTGGTCTATGCCGGCACCACTGAAGGCGTCTGGCGCACGCTCGATTCCGGCAAGACCTGGAAGCAGATCAGCAGCCCCAGCGTCGTAGTCAACGACATCATGGTGGACCCGCGCAATCCGTCTCGGGTGCTTCTCGCGACCGATCGCACCGGCGTCCTCATCAGCAGCGACAACGGCGTCTCCTTCCATCCGTTCAATCACGGCTTCGTTTACCGCAAGGTGACGGCGGTGGTGGTTGATCGCGCCAATCCGTCGAACATCTATGTCTCGGTGGTCAACGATCAGGACAGCGGCGGCGTCTTCATGTCGCAGGATCGCGGCCAGACCTGGCAGCAGATCAGCGCCGGGCTTGGCGGTCGTGACGTGTTTACGCTAAACCAGACTGAGAGCGGAGCCTTGGTCGCAGGCACCAATAAGGGCGTCTTCTTGCGCGATGCCAAAGACGCCACCTGGAAGCCGATCAACACGCTGCTGACCGAGAAGGTCACCACGGTCACCAGCCGCGTTCCCAACAGCAAGTCGAAGTTTAAGAATACTTCCGCTACTACCCAGACCAAACGGGAAGTGATCAAGAGCGAGATCAACGGCCGCGTGTCTCAGGTGAAGATGGTTTCCGACACCTGGTACGCTGCCACCGCACACGGCGTGCTGCATTCGAAAGATCAGGGCAAAACCTGGATGGGTGGCCCCGTGCTGGGCAACGTCAGCTTCACTTCTCTTGACGCGCTGGACCACATCGTGATTGCGAGCAATCTCTCCAAGCTGGTGCTGTCGAAGGATGGCGGAGATTCCTGGGCCAGCGTGCAACCGCCTCCTTACGTGAATGCCGTGTTTAGCGTGGCGCTGGATCCGGCGGGTGCCATCTGGATCACGACTCGCATGGGCGCATTCCGCAGTCGGAACGAAGGTGCGACCTGGGATCACGTGATGGCCGGCAGCCCGGTCACCAACCTGGCGTTTGTCACCTATGACGCCGAAGGCAAGAAACTGGTGGGCCTGAACGAAGCCCGCAACCAGATCTTCACCAGCCGTGACGGCGGCGAAACCTGGAAGCCCTCGCAAGCCTCGCGTTGGACGTTGCGTAACCTGGTGATCGCGCGCGGTCGCCTGTTTGCGGCTACCGATTTCAGCGGCCTGGTCAGCGCCGACGAAGAGGATTCCTCGCCCGACGGCATGAAGGCTGCCGGCGGCGGTGCCTCTCAGCGGTAATCTCTTACATGTCCTCAGCGGCCCGGTACCGTGGCTACGAAAAAAATTCACGGTTCCGGGCCGTACTCTTTCCGTAACCTATTGACTATAAATAGCTTGCTTTGGAATCCGGCTTGCCTAATGTAATGGGGTTACAGCCACGGGGAGGTTTCATGAGGCTGAAGTTAACACCTACAGCGTTACTGGTAGCGGTGCTCACCTTGGCCATCAGCGGGTGTAGCGGCGCTCCCAACAACAATGCGGGCGATCAGAATCACCTGGTGACGGCAGATGCCAATGGCAACCAGAATGTGCCTTTCGGTGACGGCTCTGACAAGCCGAAAAAGGGCTTCCTGTCGTTTGCTGAACCAGAGAGCATTACCATTCCCGCGGGCACCGCAATCACGGTGCGACTGCAGAATTCCGTTTCCAGCGCCAGCGCGCAACCCGGCGAGAGCTTCGACGCCGTGCTCGATCAGCCGCTGGTGATTGATGGCAAGACCCTGGCCGCCAAAGGTGCAGAAGCGAAGGGGCGTGTGGTCGATGCCAAGTCATCGGGCCGCCTTCATGCCTCCGGCTACCTGCGTCTTACCCTCGCTTCGCTGCAGTTGAACGGCAAAATGGTTGCGGTGCAGAGCTCCAGCGTCTTTGCCAAGGGAGCCAACCACAATAAACGCAATCTGGCCCTGATCGGCGGCGGCACCGGTGCGGGCGCGTTGATTGGCGGCCTGGCTGGCGGCGGAAAGGGAGCCTTGATCGGCGCCGCTGCAGGCGCAGGCGCAGGCACCGCCGGCGCTTATGCAACCGGCAAGAAAGATGTGGGTTTCAGCGCGGAGCAGCGCGTGACCTTCCGCCTGACGCAGCCGCTGACAGCGCAGCCGCTGAGCAACAAGAGCTAGAGGCGCTATCGACCGGCTGGTTGTGTCGAGAAGGGCCGCCCGTTGGGGCGGCTCTTTTCACCACAGTGCTGGCGAAGGCGTCAACCGGCCTGAGAATCATCCACGCGCCTTGAGTGTCAGCAGAGTGATCTCCGGCTCCACTCCCAGCCGCGCCGGCACTCCGATCGTGCCCAGTCCGCGATTCACGTATAGGAACGACCGCGATGCGCCTCTCCTCAGCGGCAAGGAATACAGGCCGGCAATGAAGCTGGTGATGAAGCGGGCCGGATTCCAGCGGTGGTCCACAATCTCCACCTGCACTTGGCCACCGTGGGTGTGTCCTGCCAGGCTCAACTCGATTCCCAGCTCGGCGGCGCGAGGAAAGCTGTTGGGATTGTGCGAGAGCAACAGATTAGGTACATCGGGCCGCACCAGACTTTCCATTCCGCTCAGCATCGGCCTGCGCTCGCTGCTGCGAAAGCGCTCCCGCTGGTAATCGACTCCGATGAGGTTGATCTCTTGTCCGTTCCAGCGCAGCGGAGCGCTCTCCTGCCGCAACAGGCGCATCCCGTATCTGCGGAAGAGCTGTTGCGCGGCGTCTTCGGCGTCGGCGTAGATCTCGTGATTGCCGTTGCAGCCCCAGGTGCCAAGAGGAGTTTGCAGCCGGCCCAACTCGGCGATACAGGCTTCCAGTGGATCGCTGGCGTCGGTGAGAAAATCGCCGGTGACAAACGCCACATGCGCCCCCAACTCGTTCGCCATCTCCACCGCCCGGCGAACTTCCTCAGGCGGCATGAAGGGGCCGATGTGGATGTCGCTGAGCTGGGCAATGCGAAAGCCGTCCAGCGCCTGCGGTAGCTTCGCCAGCGGAACTTCTACCCGATGCACCGTGAACTGCAGCCGCTCCCGGGCAAAACCGTAGAGCGCGGCTGCCAGCGGAACCGCCCCCGCCACCCGGGCGGCATAGCGGAAGAAGTCGCGACGTCCCAGGTCCACCCCCGGATCATCCGGCTTGTTGACCACTGAAGCTCTCACCCGCCGGAACACTCCAACCAGCCTGTTCGATGTCCACTCCGCTGCGTGCACAAGCTTTACGAGGAGGAAGGCAAAGACCGATGGGAGCAACCACAGTTGCGCCAGTGTCACGATCCAGCGGATGGGGCCCGACCTGGGAAGCAGATGAAAGAACAACCGGTCTGCCACCACGATTATCAGCCAAACCAGCGCCGCCGCCACTAGCCCGCGCAGGAAGAGCCGCCATCGCAGAGACCGCATCCTCCCAAGCGAGCTCCAGGCGGCGCGAAACCAGAAACGCTGCGCCACAAGGAGCAGCCCTAACACCGAAACCAAAAATACAACCTGGATGATCCCCACCTTTGGTCCCAATCAGACTCCTTTCAATTCACCCCACAACCCCGAGTCCACCCCGCCCAGGAAGACGTTGTGGCGCGGCGCTGCTTAACGCCTCAGGGCAGCCCAGGCTGCGAATTTCCGGCCATAACCGTCCGACCGGAGCGCGCACTCATTGGATGCATCGCGCCGGGCGATCCGACCATCCGCAAATCCCGCCCTCCCACCTCCCCGGCCGGTCACAAATCCGCGGGTCACAGATCACAAAAGGGCGTGCGTTTCGTCGCCGACGGGCATCGCCCCATTTTGGGATAGTTTGTCCGAGAATGGGAAGGTGTTGCCATGGCAAGCGTGCCAATCCGGGGCCCCATGAAGAAGTTCGGGCCCTCCAGGGTCGGTACCGAATCGGGCCGGACCCACGATTCCGCCGAGATCTACGGTCGCGAGTTGCTCCCCTCTGCCATGGACGCCTCACCCCACGCCATGATGCTGGAGGTCGATGGCCGCGTGGTCTATGCCAATTGCCGCTACGCGTACTTGGCGGGCTACCCGGACGCACGCAGCCTGATTGGGCTGCCGGTGGAAGCCGTGATGCTGGATTCCTCCTGTGGCTGCCTGCAGCAGGGGCGCTCCGAGCACGGCGCGACCGAGGCTGCGCTTGCTTCGGAGGCGAGTGCCACTGCAGGGCTCAGCATTGAGTCCACGCGCACTGAAGTCGCATTGGGCGACCGGGTACTCGTCATTCACGTGCTGCGCGACGTCAGCAGTCAGCGCCGGCTGGAGGAGCAACTCCAAGAGTCGCAGAAGAAAGAGGCCTTGGGGCTGGTAGTCAGCGGGGTCGCCCACGACTTCAACAACATTCTCACTGCCATTACCCTGCACGCGGACTTGCTCCTGGCACAAATTCCCGCGGGGACCTGGGAGCGCAGGCAGGCAGAATCCATTCGTTCGGCGGCAGAAAAGGGAACCATCCTGGGAAAGCAGCTTCTCGATTTCATACGCCGCAAGCCCGCACAGGCCGAAGCCGTGTCCGTGAACCAGGCTCTGGCTGAGATGCGCGTAATGCTGCAGCGCCTGATCGGCGAGCACGTCGACCTGGTGTCTGACGTGCGCGCTCAACGCTCCCAGGTTTGGATCAACCCCGGCCAGTTGCAACAGGTTGTGCTTAACCTCATGTTGAATGCCCGCGATGCCATGCCCGGAGGCGGCCGCATCGAGCTCGAGACCTGTGAAGTACTTCTCGACGCCGAGGCGGTTCGCTCGCTCACTGGGCTCGCAACAGGCCCGTATCTGAGGTTAACCGTCAGCGACAACGGCGTGGGCATGGATGCACAGACTCAAACCAGGGTGTTTGAGCCATTCTTCGCCACCAAGGAAAATGGCGCGGGCACAGGGCTTGGCTTGTACACGGTGCGGACGATCGTCCGGAAAAGCGGGGGCGCGGTCCGCCTAAAGAGCGAACCCGGGCAGGACACGACCGTAGAGATTTTTCTGCCCCTGTTTGCCGGGGCCGCTGAGGAGTGTTTGCAGAAATAAGGGCTGAACCAAATGGCAGGGCAGTTCGGGTCTCACAATGCGGGAGGGGGAGAAGCACCTGACCGCACCATGTATCGGATGCCTGGCGGCTGCAGGCGCTGTCTCTGGCGGACCTTTGGCCGCGGCAGTGATCAGGGAGGAATCTTATGAACGCTCTATTGAATCCGCCGACCCGGGAGATTCCCGGAGCCCACCTACTCAACGTTCTCATCATCGATGACGAGCGCTCGGTCCGCGACGGCTGCCGGGAAGCCTGCCGCCTCACTGGCTTTAATACCTTTACCGCCGAGTCTGCGGATCAGGCCTACAAGGTCCTGGATTCCGAAAGCATCGATGTCATCCTGCTCGACCTCAAGCTGCCCGGGGCCAGCGGGCTGGAAGTGCTGCGGGAGATTCGCAGCCGGCGTCCGGAGGCCGCGGTCATCATCATTACCGGCTACGCCACAGTACAGTCCGCAGTTCAGGCCATGAAAATGGGCTCATTCGACTACATCACCAAGCCCTTCAACTTCGAGGAATTGCGCACCATGTTGCAGCGGGCGGTCGAAGAGTTGAAGATGACCGCCGAGAAACGGGCGTTGCGCGACAGCCTTCGCTCCAAGCAAGGCTTTGGTTCCCTGGTGGGAAAATCGCTGGAAATGGAGCGCACTTACCGCATCATCGCCAAGGCGGCGCAAACCGTGCATCCCGTGCTGATCATCGGGGAAAGCGGCACCGGGAAGGAACTGGTTGCCCGCTCCATCCATTTCAGCGGCCCGCATCATGACCAGCCCTTCATCCCCGTGGACTGCGGCTCGCTGGTGCCCACGCTGATCGAAAGCGAGCTGTTCGGTTATGTGCGTGGCGCGTTCACCGGGGCGGTGCGCTCCAAGGACGGCCTGCTCACCATCGCCAACGGGGGAACTGTTTTCCTCGATGAGATCGGCGAAATGCCCGTGGACCTGCAGGCAAAGCTGCTGCGCGCCATTCAGGAGAAGGAAATCCGTCCGGTGGGCAGCACCAAACGCATTCCCATCGATGTGCGCATCCTGGCCGCCACCAATCGCGACCTGGAGACGGCGGTGGCCGAGGGTGGCTTCCGCCGCGATTTGTATTTCCGCCTCAACGTGCTCACCATCCGCATCCCCCCGCTGCGGCAACGCAAGCAGGATATCCCCCTGCTGGTCGAGCACTTCATGGATCGCCTGGCGCGTTCCACCGGGACCAAGCGCACCCTGAGCGAGGAGGCCCTGCAGGCCTTCCTGAATTACGACTGGCCGGGGAACGTGCGTGAACTGGAGAACTCAATCGAACGGGCCTGGGCGATCAGCTCCGGGGCCACCTTGCACTTGACCGATCTCCCGACGTTTATTCAGGATGCGCAGGCACACGCCGTCGCCCAGCCCACCACTGGACCGAAAATCGTGCCACTCGCCGACATGGAGAGGCAGGCGATTCTGGCTGCCATCGAGCAGTTAAATGGCGACAAGCTGCTGGCGGCCAAGATGCTGGGCATCGGGAAGACAACGCTTTACCGCAAGCTGAAGGAATATTCCCAAATCTGAAGCCGGAGGAGGCCGGTTTCCCGAAGCGATGATGAAGTTCACGGATACGGTTCTGTAAGTTGCTCATATTCATGCCCTGCAGGCAGGCGAACAAATGGCGAATCGCATGCATTACTGCAGGGCATGATTCTATTCCTATCGTCTTTCTCACGTGGTCATGACTGCGCTGCCGCGCTGGAAGCGGCGACGCGAGAAAAAAACCTGCTTGAGACCTCACTGCGGGCAGCGATTGCCGTCCTGCGCCAGCAGGAGTGCACCGCCGTGGTCATTGATGAGTCCTTGGTCGAGGCCCAGTCAGGCTCGTCGGACTTGCTTCTGGAAAATCTGGATGCGGCCATCCCCGTGTTCGTCAACCTCGCCATCCGCGGACTCCCCCGCGTGGTTGAAGAGGTTCGTGCGGCCCTGCAGCGACGTAAGCGGGAGCACGAGGCGGCGCGAAGACGGGCTGAACTGGAGTTGCACAGCGAGTTGGGCAGCGACCTGACCGGACTCTTGCTGGCCGCGCAGGTGGCCCTCAAGAGCGGAGGCCTCTCAACCGAGGCGCACCAGCGCTTAAACACGGTTTACGAAATGGCGGAACGGCTGAAGGGAAGGCTCGTGTCACGAAACTGACCGGTTCGGAAACCTGAATCCTCAAGCGGTGAGCCTCATCCATGAACTACGGTGATTAGTCCGGAGGTGCGGCGTGCCCTTGGTGCGGGTCTCTCTCTTGCGGGGAACATCAAAGGAATTTCGCACGGCCATCAGCGATGGCGTCCATCGCGCCATGGTCGAGACCATCAACGTTCCCGCTCTCGATCGCTTCCAGGTGATCACCGAGCACGACAAGGGAGATCTGGTCTACGACTCCAGCTACCTCGACATCGCGCGCTCCGATGGCGTGGTCTTTATACAGATCACTATGAACTCCGGGCGGACGCTGGAGCAGAAGCGCGCACTCTATCACCGAATCGCGGAGCTGCTGGCGCAAAATCCAGGGATTCGAAACGAAGATGTTCTGGTGAGCCTGGTGGAGGTCCCGAGGGAAAACTGGTCATTCGGCAACGGCCAGGCGCAGTATGCAGAGTGAACGGCGGGTGCCCATTCTTTTGCGTGAGCCACAGACGAGAAGCAAAGCTCCTCTGTGTTCGCCGCCATTTGTCCCCACCCTGCCCGCTGTGGGATGATCAACACCCAAGGAGGCAGGACAATCCATGGCTGAGGTCAAGATCACCGCGAGAAGAAATGGGCCCTACCGCGTTGAAGCCCCGGTGGGTGCAGTCGAACTGGTGGACGCTGACGGCAATCTGTACGACCTCAGCACGAAATTAAAAGAAGGCAAGCTGGCATTCTCGCTGTGCCGCTGTGGGGGATCGATTACCAAACCCTTCTGTGACGGCACCCATTCCAAGATCGGCTTTGAAGGTGCGGAGGCAGCCGTGAAGTTGGCGGACATTCAACCGGGGAGCGTAGCGCCCAAGCCGTAGCTCCCAGTCCTGGCTGACGGCTATTTGCCAATGGCCAACTGTTCCTTCAGTTGAAACCCGCTGATCCGCTTCTCCATCATCTGTGCCGCCAGGTCCAGGATGCGGCGGGCAGCCTCTTGCGGACCGACGCCTCGGGCATGAATGTTAGAGATGAGGTTCCGCTGTGCATCTGTATGTCCTTGATTAGGCCGATACGCCAGATATGCCGACAGGCTCTCGGCCGTGGCCAGCCCCGGACGCTCGCCGATCAAGAGCACCGCTACCTCGGGTGAAAGCAGCTCTCCGACATCGTTCAAAATGCCCACTCGGCAATGCCGGACCACAAACGTCTGTCCGACAGCCAATCCGCGTTCGCGAGCACCTTCCTGCAGGCGTGGCAACAGCGCCGGCACCTGCGCGGAGACGGCCGTGACGGAAAGTCCATCGCCGATCACGATCTGCAGTTGATTTCCCGCCGGGCAGCGATTGAGCAGGATCGCACGCCCTGAATGGCTGAGGGTCCGACCCATGTCCGGTCTCAGCAGATACTCCTGCTTCGAGGCTGCCTGAGTCGAGACTTCAAACAAGCTCCACTCGTCGACCAAAGTCTTTCCCAGATCCCGCTCAAGGTTCAACTCTGCGCCGACCGCGTCGCGGGCGCATGCGTGCGCTTCTCGCAACTCCATCTGTGTGGCAGTGCGGTAGGCAGCGCCAGCCCGGCCCGAGAAAATCCGGGCAGGGGTGCGGGCCCGAATTCGCTGTACAACTTCCGGCCAGAACTCATTCCAGCCACGCGCCAACTGGCCCGCATCTGGCTCTGGCTTCTTGGCCATTCAGAAAATCTTCTCCAGCGAAGATTCCAGGCC
>Ga0187788_10000490_pt1 | contig 10965 bp, 11 predicted proteins | sample 1015_BV01_MP10_2_FD_133008 | JGI IMG/M metagenome (GOLD analysis project Ga0187788, IMG submission 133008) | Tropical peat soil microbial communities from peatlands in Department of Meta, Colombia - 1015_BV01_MP10_20_MG | ecosystem: Environmental > Terrestrial > Soil > Wetlands > Peat | place...
CACGCCCATCGCGGTGATCACCACGAACAGCGGGATCGAGGCGGCACCCAGGCCCTGCACGGCGAACGGGGCGATGCCGGTGACGAGGATGGTCCCCGCCAGGCCGATCACGAAGGCGCCCCACCAGTTGGTCTCGCGCTGCAGGGTCGGGTGGGACGCGCTGGTGTCCGCCATGCTGACCTCCCGCGGTGCGGTGCGACGCTGTCGGCAGTATGGGCCCCTCGGATACCGGGCGGAAGGCGTCAGGGATCAATCGCAGGAAACTTCGTCCATCGGTAGGAGACGGGCCGCAACCGCTCAGTTACCCGATCTCACCCTTCGTGGCCGGGGTGAACGATCAGAACGTCGCGGTGAGAGTGCCGGGCGACGGCGGAGCTCACGCTCTGCCCGAACATCCGGGCCAGCAGCGAGGGCTCACGGGTACCCACCACGATCAGGTCGACGTCCTGCTCCTCGGCGAGGGCGACGATCGTGTCGACCGGATCGCCCGCGGCGGGGACGTACTCGATGACGACCGCCGGCTGACCCTCGCTCTCCGCCGCGACGATCGACTTCGCGACGTCGAGCTGGCGCTCGTGCTCGGCCTCGTCGGAGGTGGGATCGATCGGACCGACGCCGCGGCCCGTGCCGACCATCAGGGGGGCGACGCTGGCCACCACGAGGTGGGCGCCGAAGGCACGCGCGAACTCCAGCGACCGGCGCAGCGCCCGGCGCGAGGACTCGGTGTCGTCGTAACCGACGAGGATCTTCTGCATGGCCCGAAGGTAGGGCCCACCAGGCCCCTCCCGCCAGAGCCCTTCGCGATCACCGCCCGGACGGCGACGGCGGCGACCGCGATGATGGGGCGATGGACTCCACCGCCGCGCGGGCCTGGGCCGCCGACCTGACCGCCTGGGGCATCCCCGACGAGATCCTCGCCGCGGCCCCGCAGTCGCCCTGGATCCACCCGATCGAGCTGTTCCGCGCCGAGGCGGCGGAGATCCCCGACTCGCCGTCGCACCGGCTGGCCCGCGAGGCCGTGCCGGACGGCGGATGCGTGCTGGACGTGGGGTGCGGCGGCGGGCGGGCCGCGTTCGCGGTCTCGCCGCCGGCGGCGAGCGTTGTCGGCGTCGACCACCAGGCCGAGATGCTGAAGTCCTTCGCCGAGGCGGCCGCCGCCCGCGGCCTGCAGCACACCGAGGTGCTCGGCACCTGGCCGGAGGTGGCCGCGAGCACGCCGGACGGCGACATCGCGGTCTGCCACCACGTCGCCTACAACGTCGCCGACCTGGCCGGCTTCGCCCTGGCGCTGGACGCGCACGCGCGCCGCCGGGTGGTGCTGGAGCTCACCGCCCGGCACCCGCTGGCCCGGCTGGCTCCGTTGTGGCGCAGGTTCTGGGGGCTGGAGCGGCCGGACGGCCCGACCGCGCAGCAGGCGGTCGACGTCCTGCGTGAGGCCGGCCTGCCGGTGCGCGAGCAGGCCTGGGACTCACCGGAGGACCGGGAGGCGGCGCTGCCGTTCGACGCCCGCGTGCGGTTCACCCGGATCCGGCTGTGCCTGCCGCCGGAGCGGGACCCGGAGATCGCGCGTGCCCTGCGCGAGGCCGGCCCGCAGGCGCCCCGACGGCTGGTCGCGCTGTGGTGGGACACCGGCAGGTCGGGCGATCAACGCGCCGGGTGAGCGGGGGCGGCGCGCCGGGCTTCAGGAGCCGGGCTCCACCACGACCTTGACCGCTCCCGCGGCGCGATCGCGGAGGACCTCGAAGGCGTCCTCGACCCGCTCCAGCGGGAACCGGTGGGTGATCAGCTCCATCGGCGGGAACAGGCCGGCGGCGTGGAGCGAGACCACCCATCGCCAGGCCGCGCGGCTGGACGCGAACACGCCCTGCACGCGCAGCTGGCCGAGACAGATCACGTCGGGATCGATGGCGGGAACGCCTGCACCGGAGATGCCGAGCGTGACCACGGTGCCGCCGCGGCGGGCCAGGCGCAGCGCCGTGGCCGCGCCGTCCCCGGAGTTGGTCGCCTCGAGCACCAGGTCGAACCGTCCCGCCGACGCCGATCCGCCGGCCAGACCCGGGTCCGAGCGGTGCACGACCTCGGTCGCGCCCAGCCGGCCGCCGAGCGCGCTGCGGGCCTCCCGGGAGCCGACCAGGAGCAACTCCCCCGGGCTGGACAACCGCAGCAGCGACACCGCGAGCAGGCCGATCGGCCCGTCACCGACCACCGCGACCCGGCTGCCGGCGGCGGGCCGGCCCACCTCGAGCACCCCGGTCGCCACGCAGGCCGCCGGTTCGATCAGGGCGGCGGCGGCGGTCAGCGGGCGATCCGCCGGCAGCGGGTGCAGCAGCACGGCCGGCACCACCAGTTCCGCCGCGAGCGCGCCGGGATGGGTGAACCCGGTCTCCGCGTACGGCCCCGTGCACAGGTTGTTGCGTCCCTCCGCGCAGCGGGCGCACACCCCGCAGGCCCGCACCCCCTCGGCGACCACCGGCGTCCCGCACTCGACCCCGGTCACCCCGGCACCCAGCGCCACCACGTGACCGGCCCACTCGTGCCCGGGGATCACCGGGTAGCGGACGTAGGCACTCGGCCGGCGCCCGTCGCGCACCTCCAGATCGGAGCCGCAGAGCCCCACCGCGGCGGGCCTGACCAGCACCTCGCCGGGGCCCGGGTGCGGCGGCGGCACCTCGACCAGCCGGTGCACGCCGGGAGCCTCGACCAGGTAGGCACGCATCGCGGCCGCGGTGGGCTCAGCCGGCGTACCGGTCGGCGGCACGACCGACCACGCCGGCCTGCTCGGTGGCGTAGGTGAGGCCCGCGGCGGTGTCGTCGACCGGCCGGCCCACCCGCGCCGTGGTGACGACGAGCGTGCCCAGCCCCGGGCCGGCGAACGCGCACGAGGTCACCCGCGGCGTGGGGAGGCTCAGCACCCGGTCCAACCGGCCCGTCGGGTCGAAGCGATGGACGGCGGACCCCTCCCAGAGCGCCACCCAGACACCGCCCTCGGCGTCCACGCACAGCCCGTCCGGGAACCCGGCCTCGATCGTCGCGAAGGGCCGCCACGCGCCCAGCTCCCCGCTGACCAGGTCGTAGTCGCAGGCGACCACCTGACGGGTCGGGGAGTCGACGTAGTACATGGTCCCGCCGTCGGGTGACCAGCCCAGCCCGTTGCTGACGGTCACGCCGCCGAGCACCCGCCGCGGCCGGGCCGCGCCCGGATCGAGCCGGTACAGCGCGCCGGCGCCCGGGGTCTCCTGGTAGGCCATCGTGCCCAGCCACAGCCGCCCGGCGGGGTCCGCCTTGGCGTCGTTGGACCGGATGCCGCTGCCCGCCGGTGCCGCGCCCGCCTGCTCGTCCGCCTCCCGGTAGCCACCCAGCGGCTGCAGCGACCAGTCCGGCCCGGCGAGGACGGGACCCCTCGGCAGGCAGAGCACCAGCCCTCCACCGGCCCGGGGGACGGCGGCACCGACGTGCCCGGGGACCCCGTGCTCGCCCTGCCTGCCGTCCAGGTGCCGCCACAGCACCCGGCTGCCGAGGATGTCGACCCACACCGTGCGCTGCCCCAGGTCGTCGTAGTGGGGCCCCTCACCGAGCTCGCACACCCGCTCGTCGAACACCTCGAGCCCGGGGACCTGGCGCATTCAGGCCGGTCCTGCGGCGCTGCGCCGGGCCGCCCGGCCGGCCCGGTACTCCGCGACGACCAGCTCGGTGAGCTCCTGCACCGAGGTCTCGGACACGTGCTCGTCGTCGGTGATCTCGCCGTGCTGCAGCACGTTCACCCGGTCGCACACCTCCAGGACCTGAGCCTAGTCGTGCGCAAATGATGATCACCGACACGCGCCCCGCGCTCCGGATGTCGTGGATCGGATCGAGGATCAGCTGCCGGCAGGCGGGTCAGTCGGCCCAGGGGTCGAGGCCGTGCTCGGGAAAGACGGCACGCCGGGTGGCCATCACCGCCCGGTCGACCGGATCCTGCGGGTCGTGACCGGTGGCCCAGGAGCGGTACTCCCCGGAGCGGCCGTCGGTCATGTGGACCGGGGCCGGCCGGCCCGTCCGGCCCCGCACGTACTCCCGCCACGACGCCGGCAGCTCGGCGGCCGGGTCGACCGGGGCGTGCACGCTGATCCCGACCAGGTGCGCCCAGGCCCGCGGCACGACCTGCACCACCTCGTAGCCCCCGCCGCCGGTGGCCACCCAGCGGCCCTCGCACAGCTCGTGCGAGAGGTCGTGGATCGCCTGGTACGACGCGCGCTGCCCGTCCACGGACAGCGCCATGTGGGCCAGCGGGTCCAGCGCGTGCGAGTCGCAGCCGTGCTGGCTGACCAGGATCTGCGGGCGGAAGGCGCGCAGCAGCGGCGGGACGACGGCGTGGAAGGCACGCAGCCATCCGGGGTCCCCGGTGCCCGGCGGGAAGGCCACGTTGACGGCCATGCCCGCCGCGTCGGGACCCCCGACGTCCTGCGGGAAGCCGGTCCCCGGGAACAGCACCCGGCCGGTCTCGTGCAGGGAGATGGTCAGCACCCGGTCGTCGTTCCAGAAGATCCGTTCGACCCCGTCGCCGTGATGGACGTCGACGTCGACGTAGGCGACCCGCGCCGCACCGGCGTCCAGCAGGGCCCTGATCCCGATCGCGACGTCGTTGTAGACGCAGAACCCGCTCGCGTTCGCCGGCATCGCGTGGTGCAGGCCGCCGGTGTAGTTCACCCCGTGCTCGGCCTCGCGGTTCCACACCGCGAGCGCGACCTCCCGCGTGCCGGCCGCGACCCGGGCGCTGGCCTCGTGCATGCCGGGGAAGACCGGGACGTCGTCCGTGCCGAGGCCCCACCCGGGCGGCGGGTGGTGGCCGGGCACCGAGGCGGCGTGCACCGCCCGGAGGTAACCGGGGGTGTGCACGCCGGCGAGCACCTCGTCCGGGGCCGGTTCGGCGCCGACCACCCGGACGCCGGCGTGATCCAGCAGGCCGAACTCGCGGCACAGCACGGTGGTCAGCTCCAGCCGCACCGGGGCCAGCGGATGGGTCGGGCCGAAGTCGTAGTGGGTGAAGACCTCGTCCCAGATCAGCCGCACACTCTCCACGGAACGACCTCCATCGCTGCCCGGTCACCCACGCTACCCGGCCTTTCGCGCACCACCGCCCTGCGCGACGGCGCGACGAGGGCGAGATGGGCCGGCCGGCGGCCAGCCACCCGGTCCCGGCGACCTCCCGCATGCCAGAGTGGATCCGGCCACCGGGACGAAGCGGTCCGCTGCCCACGTCCGGCGTGCCCGGCGGGAGGAGAGTGCGTGATGAAGGATGGAAGGAACCAGGAGGTGCGCGCCGTCCTGATCTGCGGTCTGGGACGGTTCGGCTCCGCGACCGCCGAGGCGCTGACCCGGCTGGGGCACGACGTGCTGGCCATCGACCGCGACCCGAAGATCGTCCAGGATCGGGCCGGGCGGCTGGCCCGGGTGGTCGAGGCGGACACCACCAACGAGGAGGTGCTGCAGGAACTGGGCTGCCAGGAGTTCGGGCTGGCGGTGGTCGGGATCGGGACGTCGATCGAGTCCAGCGTGCTCACCTGCGCCAACCTGGTGGACCTCACCCTGCCCAAGATCTGGGCCAAGGCGATCAGCCCGGCCCACGGCCGGATCCTCGAGCGGATCGGGGTGCACCGGGTGATCTACCCCGAGGCGGACGCCGGCCGGCGGGTCGCGCACCTGGCCACGGGCAAGCTGATGGACTTCATCGAGTTCGACGACGGCTTCGCCATCGTCAAGATGCGCCCGCCGATGGAGACGCAGGGCTTCACGCTCGCCGAGTCGAACGTGCGGCAGAAGTACGGCGTCACCGTGGTGGGGGTCAAGTCGCCGGGTGAGGACTTCACCTACGCCGTCCCGGAGACCCGGGTCAGCAGCCACGACGTCCTCATCGTCAGCGGGCACACCAAGCTGATCGAGCGCTTCGCCGCCCGGCCGTGAGCGGGCCCCCGCCGCCGGCCGGGGGCCGGGAGGGTGGAGACGGCGGCGCGGCACGAGGGATCGTCCGCTCGGTCCGGCGCCGCTGGCGCACCCTCGGCCTGGCCCGCAACCCGGGACCGGTGCTGGGCTGGTTCGTGATCGCCGCGATCGCCGGGACGGTGCTGCTGATGCTGCCGGTGGCCACGGCGTCCGGTCGCGGCGCGGGCTTCTCCACGGCCCTGTTCACCTCGATCGCGGCGGTGTGCGTCACCGGCCTGCACGTCGTCGACCCCGGCACGTACTGGAGCGGCGGCGGGCAGGTGGTGATCCTCGTCCTGATGCAGTTCGGCGGGGTCGGGGTGATGTGGTTCGCCTCCCTGATCGGGCTGCTGGTCGCCGACCGCCTGGGGCTGCGCAGCCGGATGCTGGCGCCGGCGCCGGGCGGGCGGAGCGAGACCGGCCTGAGCGGGGTGGACCCGGCGACGTCCCGGCGCCTGCTGTTCGGCGTGCTGCGGATCAGCCTGATCGTGGAGGCCCTGGTCTGGGTGGCGCTGTGGCTGCGGCTGGAGTTCGGCTACCACGAAGGCCCGCTGCGGTCCTGCTACCTGGGGCTGTTCCACGCCGTCTCGGCCTACACCAACACCGGTCTCGCGCTGTGGCCGGACAGCCTGCAGCGCTTCGCCGGCGACGCCTGGATCCTGGTGCCGGTGCTCGCCGCGATCGTGCTCGGCGGCATCGGCTATCCGGTGTGGCACGAGGTGCTGCGGGCGCGGCGCTGGCGCTCGTGGTCGGTGCACGCCAGGCTGACGTTGATCACCACCGCGGCGCTGCTCGTGGTGGGGCCGATCGCGGTGTTCCTCACCGAGCGGCACACCACGCTGGCCGGGCTCGGCGGCCCCGATCAGGCGCTGTCCGCGATGTTCAGCGGGATCGCGCCCCGGACGTCGGGCTTCGCCACGATCGACTACGCCCACGCCGACCCGGGCACCCTGCTGATCACCGCGGGGCTGATGTTCATCGGGGCGGGCAGCGCCAGCGCCGCGGGCGGGATCAAGGTCACCACGCTCGCCGTGCTCAGCCTCGCCGTCACCGCCGAGCTGCGCGGGCGCCGTGACGTCGAGGCGTTCGGGCGCCGGATCGCCGGCACCACCGTGCGCCAGGCACTGACCGTGGTGATGCTCGCCCTGGCGTTGATCGCCGGCGCCACGCTGGCGCTGCTCGAGCTGTCCCCGCTGGACGTCGGCGACGCGCTGGTCGAGACCGTCTCGGCGTTCTCCACCGCCGGCCTGACCACCGGGCGCACCGCGGACATCCCGGCCCTGGGCCGCGACCTGCTCCTGCTGCTGATGGTGCTCGGCCGGTTCGGGACGATCGTGCTCGCCTCCGGGCTGGCGGTGCGGGAGCGCCGGCGGCTGGTCCGCTACCCGCAGGCGCGCCCGATCGTGGGCTGAGGGCGGCCCGGCTCCGACCCGTCAACCGCACCGTAAGGCCGCGGTCAGGTGGCACCGTCGGACCGGCATGGTCAGCCGCGCTCCGGCAACCTGGGTCCGCTGCGCAGCAGCGGCTCCAGCAGCTCGCCGTCCCGCTGCAGCCGGGCCAGCACCTGCTCGAACCCGAGCTGACTCAGCCGGGACCCGCCGCCGTCCACCTCGTCCCACCGGCGCGGCGCGGCCACCCAGGGCATCTCCCGCCCGCGCAGCGAGTACGGCGCGATCGTCGTCTTCGCCGCGTTGTTCTGGCTCCAGTCCAGCAGCACCTTGCCCGGGCGCAGGCTCTTGGTCATCCGGGAGACCACCAGGCGGGGCATCGCGCGCTCGAGCTCCTCGGCCAGCACGCGCGCGTACTCGCGCGCCGCGTCGGCGTCCTGCCGACCGGAGATCGCGGCGTACAGCTGCATGCCCTTGCTGCCGCTGGTCACCGGCAGCGCCTGCAGCCCGTCGTCGGCCAGCCGGGCGCGCACGGCGCACGCCACCTCGGCGCACTCGGCCAGCCCGGCGGGCGGCCCGGGATCGAGGTCGATCACCAGCCGGTTCGGGCCGTGGACGCCGCCCCGCGGGCCGACCGTCCACTGCGGGACATGCAGCTCCAGGGCCGCCAGGTTCGCCGTCCAGACCAGGGTGGGCAGGTCGTCGGCGATCGGGTAGTCGATCGTCTCGCGGTCCGCTCCGCTGCCCGGCACCGGCAGGCGCACCCGGCGCACCCAGGACGGCGTCCCCTGGGGCAGGTTCTTCTCCACGAACATCGGTCCCTGGACGCCGTCCGGCCAGCGCATCCGGGTCAGCGGGCGGTCGCGCAGGTGGGGCAGCATCGCCCCGGCCACCGCGGCGACGTAGTGCAGCACCTCGCCCTTGGTGGTGCCGGTGGCCGGGTAGAGCACCTTGTCGAGGTTGCGCAGCACCAGCCGCCGGCCCTCGACCTCGACCACCTGCTCCTCGCCTGCCACGTCCGCAGCCTGTCCCACCGAGCCCGGCCGCGCCAGCGAACCGGCACCGGTCTGTCCAGCGCGGGCCGGGGGCCGGCCGGGCCGGGCCGGCCACGATCGGGGACCGTGCGACCTGACTGTGCGGCGTCGTGCGCATCCCTGATGCGCACGGTGTAACACCGTGCTCTTCCTATGCGCACGGTGTAACACCGTGCGCATAGGAAGAGCGCCGGGTCAGGAGGGCGGGTCAGGAGTAGCGGGCGGTGGACGGCTCGAGGTCGGCCCGGACCCCGCCGAACACCGGCGCGCGCAGCCGCCCGCCCTCGGTGCGGCCCACGTGCCGGACCTCGATCACGACCCTCGGCTCGACCCAGGTGGCGCCGTCCGCGTCCTCCCGGGGGAGCGGGTCGGCGAACGGCGGGGTGTCCCGGCGCAGCGGGGACAGCGAGCGGCGCAACTCGGCCTCGACCGCGCCGCTCAGGCCGCTGCCCACCCGCCCGACGAAGCCCAGCCGGCCGGTCTCGCCCCAGACCCCCAGCAGCAGCGCGCCGATCCGCTCCCGGCTGCCGGACTCCGGCCGCCATCCGCCGACCACGCACGGCTGGGTGTGCTGGTGCGCCAGCTTGACCCAGTCGTGGCTGCGCACCCCGGGCTGGTAGCGGGCGGCGCGGCGCTTGGCCATCACGCCTTCCAGGCCCTGCTCCCGGGTGGCCCGCAGCAGCGCGTCGCGGTCGTCGTAGACCGGTGACAGCTGCCACGCCGTCCCGGAGGGGGCCAGCCGCTCCAGGGCCTCCCGCCGCTGCTGCCAGGGGCGGGCGGTGAGGTCGACGCCGTACAGCCGCAGCACGTCGAAGGCGATCAGCGTGGCCGGGCAGGCGCGGGCCAGCGCCTCGGCCCGGCGGGCGTCGCGGACGTTCATCCGCTCCCCGAGCGCCGCGAACGACGGCTTGCCGCCGACCAGAACGATCACTTCGCCGTCCAGCAGGACGTCGGGGTGGGCGGCGGCCAGGCCGCTCAGCTCCGGGAAGGCCACGGTGACGTCGCGGCCGGTCCGGCTCCACAGCCGCAGCCGGCCCTCGTGCACGTCGGCCAGCACGCGCATCCCGTCCCACTTGACCTCGTACGCCCACACGTGTCCGTCGCCCGGCAGGCCCAACTCGGGGTCGGCTGGGGTGGCGAGCATGGGCCGCATGGCGTCATGCTGCCTGGGACGGCATCTCGACGCGAGACCGGCTGGAGACCTTCATCCGCGGCCGGACCAGGGCCCGTGCGGCCCCTCGCCGCGGGGTGACCCCGGCGACTCTTCCCCGACACCGCCGGGGGTGAAGGGAGCAGGAATGCGAGCCATCTGGAAGGGCGCGGTCTCGTTCGGCCTGGTCAACGTGCCGGTGCGGCTGTACTCCGCGACCCAGGAACACGACATCAGGTTCCACCAGGTGCACCGCGAGGACGGCGGCCGGATCCGGATGCAGCGGATCTGCTCGGTGGACGGGCAACCGGTCAGCTACGACCAGCTGGCCAAGGGGTACGAGGCACCCGACGGGCGCCTGGTGGTGCTGACCGAGGAGGACTTCGAGGCGCTGCCGCTGCCCACCAGCCGCGAGATCGACGTGGTGGAGTTCGTGCCGAGCGACCAGGTCGACCCGATCCTGTTCAACCGCTCGTACTACCTCGAACCGGATGCCCGGGCGGTCAAGCCGTACGCGCTGCTGCGCGAGGCGCTGCTGGCCACCGACCGGATGGCGGTGGTGAAGGTGGCGCTGCGGCAGCGGGAGACGATGGCGGTGCTGCGGGTGCGCGGCGACGTGATCCTGCTGCAGACGCTGCTCTGGCCGGACGAGGTGCGCGGCCCGGACTTCGACGTCCTGCAGAACGACGTCGAACTGCGCCCGCAGGAGTTGCAGATGGCGGCCTCGCTGGTGGAGTCCCTGGCCGCCGACTTCCACCCCGACGACTTCGACGACGAGTACGCCCGGGCGCTGGCCGACGTGGTGGAGGCCAAGCTGGTCGGTGCCGGGCCCGCACCCGCCGCCGTCGCCGAGCCGGGCACCGAGGAGGTCGTCGACCTGCTCACCGCGCTGCAGCGCAGCGTGGAGCGCGCCCGGGCCTCCCGCGAGGAAGGCGGAGAGGGCGACGGGGCGAAGAAGGCTGCCGGCACGGCGGCCACCACGACCCGCAAGGCGGCAACGGCGACCAAGACCCCGGCGAAGAAGGCGGCGAAGGCCCCCGCGAAGAAGGCCGCCGCGAAGTCGGCGGCGCCGGCGAAGGCTCCGGCGAAGAAGGTCGCCGCGAAGAAGACGACCACGAGGAAGGCTCCTCCGCGCAAGTCCGCCTGACCTCACCGGGCCGACCCGGAGAAGCGTGGACGCTCGCGCGCGTCGGACAGCGCCGCGAGCACGCGCCGGCTCAGCGCGTGCAACGAGTCGCGCCCCAGCACGTCCGCGGTCGACCACCGCACCACCTCGGCACCGCTGTCCCTGAGACGCCGCTCCCGGCGGCGCTCGGCGTCCAGGACCGAGAAGACGTTTCCCGCGTTGGCTCCCCCGCGTTCGGCTGCCGCCAGCGCGTACTTCGAGCGGCCGTCCGCTTCGCCGGCCACGCCTTCTGGCCACCAGACGTCGACC
>Ga0187788_10000491_pt1 | contig 10950 bp, 10 predicted proteins | sample 1015_BV01_MP10_2_FD_133008 | JGI IMG/M metagenome (GOLD analysis project Ga0187788, IMG submission 133008) | Tropical peat soil microbial communities from peatlands in Department of Meta, Colombia - 1015_BV01_MP10_20_MG | ecosystem: Environmental > Terrestrial > Soil > Wetlands > Peat | place...
CCAGGTCGACATCGTCAAGAGTCCAACTGGTGCTCATCCCGCGCGGCTTGACTTGTAGCGCGGCTCGTCGAGGTGAGCCTCGCCCTTCTGATCGTGCGGCTTAGGCTCGTGGGTGAGCGGCAGGAGCACTTTGACGCGCGTGCCTTTCCCCGGGACCGAGGAAAGATCGACGCTGCCCCCGTGCAACTCGGCGAGACTCTTGACCATGGACAATCCAAGCCCGGTGCCGCGATGGCGCGAGCCGTGTGGGCGGCTCTCGAAGCGTTCGAACACGGCCTTCTGATACTCCTCGGGGATACCGATCCCCTGATCCTCCACCGTGAAGGCGACCATTGAATTCTCACGGCGGCAGTTGAGTGCGATCTTGCCGCTCGAGGGCGAGAAGCCGATCGCATTGGAGAGCAGATTATAGAGGATCTGCGTCACCCGGGCGCCGTCGGCGACGAACTGGTCGATGCCCGGCTCGATCGAGACGTCGAGCGTCATGTCGTTCTGTTTGAGCCGCTCGCGCACGCCGTTGGCGGCCGCATCGATCACCTCGCGCACGCTGACCGGCGAGAGGTTGAGCTCAAGCGTGCCTGCATCGATGGTGGTGAGATCGAGAATATCGTCGATGATGGCTCTGAGCGTGATCCCCGAGGCCAGAATATCGTTCACATATTCGCGCTGCTTGTCGGCGAGAGGCCCGAAGGCGGGGCTTGCCAGAAGCTGGGCAAAGCCGAGGATCGAGTTGAGCGGTGTGCGCAGCTCATAGGAGACATGGGAAATGAAGGTCGACTTCAGACGGTCGGCTTCCTCCAGCGCCTCGTTCCGCTCGATCAGCGCCCGCTCCATGCGCTTTGCGTCCGACACGTCGTTGTAGGTGAGGAGAGTGCCGCCGTCGGGCAGCGGCAGCGCGGCGCAGGCGAGCACGCGACCGTCAGGGCGGTCGATCTGGCTCTCATAGGGACGCCGCTCGGAGACGATCGCCGTGACCGCCGCCTTGGTCCGCTCCCATTCTTCGGGCGCGTCGTAAAGCGCGCGGCATGCCTCGATGATCTCCTCGATATGCGGCTGGGCATCGAGCCGCCGCGGGTTCAACTGCCATAGCGCGGCGAAGGCCTGGTTGTAGAGCCTGAGGCGCCCGTTCGGGTCGAACACGGCGACGCCTTCGCGCAGCGTGTCGAGCGTCTCCCCTTGCACCTGGATCAGCGCGTTGTAGCGGCTCTCTAGCGCGATCCGCTCGGTGACGTTCTCGTAGAGATAAGTCACCCCTCCGGCGCCCTCGCTGTCGGCGATCACGTGCAAGGTGCGGCCATCGGGAAGGTGCCACAAATCCTCGACCTGGGCGTTTGAGCCGTAGGAGGACAGCCATGTTTTCTTCCAGTCACGATAGTCGGCTTTTTCGGGTAGCCGCCGCCCCTGGCGCAGGCGGTCGAGGATTTCGCCGTCGCGCGGATGGTTGGAGAGCCATTCCGTGTCGAGCTGCCACAGCTCGACATAGGCCTGATTAAAATGGGTGAGCCTCTGGTTCTGGTCGAACACGGCGAAGGCGGTGGCAAGCCGGTCGAAGCTCCTGAAGCGCGCCTCGACGCTCGGCAGCGGTTCCGGCTGGGCGCGTTCGCGCATGCTTGCCTGTGCGTCGAGAAGCGCACGTAACGAGGCGACCTGGTCCTCGAGCTGCCGGTGTTTGGCGGCAAGCTCGGCAAGCTCGAGCCTCCGCCCGAACAGGTCGCGCACCTTGAGCACGATAGTGTGCCCGGCGACGCGGCCATCGGCCTCGACAAACCGGTCGCGCAAGGTCGACAGCATGAGGTTGAAGGCTTCGCCCTTGTCGACGAGCGTCCGCAGCGCGAGATCGAGCGCCGAGGCGGAAGGCGCGTCGAGCCAGCCCTCGAAATCGAGCAGCGCATCCGCCTCGCGCGGCACGCCGAGGCCGACGGCGAGGTTCGCGACCAGAAGCTCCGGCTCGCCGCTCTCGCCGACGATGAGGAGCGCCTGCGGCTCGGCGGCGAGGATGGTCTCGAGCGTGCTCTCGCTCAAGCGATAGCGATCAGCTTCCGCCGCCGCTGCCGCTCTTGCGGCCCGGGCGCGCTCCGTGGCGCGCAAGCACGCGATCGCCGTACCGACGGCAAACGCAATGATGCCGAGATTGATGCCGAGGGTGAGGAGCGTGCGCGCGTCGAAGGCAGCCTCATTGGTGGCGGCAAACGCGCTGGTGACGGGGAGCAGAAACGGGGCGATCGAAACGGAGACGCGCAACAGCACCTTTGGCCACCTCGATGAAGGTGCCGCCTTGCCCCCGCTTGTTCGCATGGTCGTGTTGTGCTCCACGCCGCCGTCCATGGCCTCGCCTCGCGCCGCAAACGCTGCCACAGACTAAAACGCGGGGCTCCCTCTGCCCCACGCGAACCTCAAGGCGAATCAGGGGTAGATTAGCTGCATCGCGGGACGTTGCCCACTGGGCTGCGCGCTTTGGTTAATCGCACCCCCGGGGCCTCATCCTTCGAGACGGGTCTTCGGCCCTCCCCAGGATGAGGAGGCGCCCCTCATGGTGAGGAGCCCGCGAAGCGAGCGTCTCGAACCATGAGGCCCGCAAGCGTCAGTAGCGGTAGGCTTCGGGCTTGTAGGGGCCTTCGACCGGCACGCCGATATAGTCGGCCTGCTCCGAGCTGAGCTTGGTCAGCTTGGCCCCGACTTTGGCGAGATGCAGCCGCGCCACCTTCTCGTCGAGCTGCTTCGGTAGGGTGTAGACCTTCTTCTCGTATTTGCCGGGATGGGTCCACAGCTCGATCTGCGCCAGCGTCTGGTTGGTGAACGACGACGACATCACGAACGAAGGATGGCCCATGGCGTTGCCGAGGTTCACCAGGCGGCCCTCCGACAGCAGGATGATGCGCTTGCCGTCGGCGAACTCGACTTCGTCGACCTGCGGCTTGACGTTGTCCCATTTGAAATTGCGCAGGCCCGCGACCTGAATCTCGGAGTCGAAATGCCCGATATTGCAGACGATGGCGCGGTCCTTCATCGCCCTCATATGGTCGAGCGTGATGACGTCCTTGTTGCCGGTGGCGGTGACGAAGATATCGGCGCGGGGGGCCGCGTCGTCCATGGTGGTGACCTCGTAGCCCTCCATCGACGCCTGCAGCGCGCAGATCGGATCGATTTCGGCGACCAGCACGCGGCAGCCGGCATTGCGCAATGAGGCGGCCGAACCCTTGCCCACGTCGCCGAAGCCCGCGACCATCGCCACTTTGCCTGCCATCATCACGTCGGTGCCGCGGCGGATGCCGTCGACCAGGCTCTCGCGGCAGCCATAGAGATTATCGAATTTCGACTTGGTAACGCTGTCGTTCACATTGATGGCGGGGAACAGCAGCGTGCCCTTCTTCTGCATCTCATAGAGGCGATGCACGCCGGTCGTGGTCTCCTCGGTGACGCCGCGAAGATTGGCGGCGACCTTCGAGAACCAGCCGGGCTCGCGCTTGAGCCGCTCCTTGATCGAGGCGAACAGCACCTCCTCCTCATCGTTGCTGGCCTTGTCTAGGAAGGCGGTATCGCCCTTCTCGGCGCGCACGCCGAGATGGATGAGCAAGGTGGCATCGCCGCCGTCGTCGAGAATCATGTTGGGCGTCCCGCCATCGGACCACTCGAAAATGCGGTTGGTGTAATCCCAATATTCCTCGAGGCTCTCGCCTTTGAAGGCGAAGACGGGGACGCCCGTGGCGGCGATCGCCGCGGCGGCGTGGTCTTGCGTCGAATAGATGTTGCACGAGGCCCAGCGGATGTCGGCTCCGAGCGCCTTCAACGTCTCGATCAGCACCGCGGTCTGGATCGTCATATGCAAGGAGCCGGCGATGCGCGCGCCTTTGAGCGGCTGCTTGGCGGCATATTCCTCGCGCACTGCCATCAGGCCTGGCATCTCGGTCTCGGCGATGTCGATCTCCTTCCTGCCCCAGGAGGCCAAGCCGATGTCTTTGACGTGATAGGTCATGCCGCATCCACTCCGAGCTGACTGATAAAGATATAAAGAAGTCCTTATATCATGGCTGCCAGTGGCGGAGTCAAGCCCTCTTCCCGCCCATTTTGGCCGCTTAGTCCGGCTCCGGGAATAAACGTAAGCCTCCGCGAGTCTTGGGTGCAGCCACCCACATGCGCAAGTTTCCAAGTTGCGGGTAGACTGGCGAGAGAGCGAATTCGACCGGCTTGAATGTGGACCACCCGACCGATCAGACGCGCTTTGCGGAAGTTTTCCTGCCGCACCTCGTCGATGCCTATAGGCTCGCGCGGTGGCTTGCCGGGAGCGGTGCGGATGCCGAGGACATCGTGCAGGAGGCTTCGTTGCGGGCCTTCAAGTCCATTCGCTCCTTCGCCGGCGGCAACGCGCGTTCATGGGTCCTCACCATCGTGCGCAACACGAGCTATACGTGGCTCGCCAAGAACCGTCCGCGGGCCGTGGTGCTGACCGAGGACCTCGATCAGCCCACGCGCGAGCGGGTAGACCTGCCGGCGGCGGACGAGGAGGCTCCCACGCCAGAGGCGGCCCTGATCGCCAAGATGGAGGCGGAGGAGGTGAGGAGAGCGGTCGCCTCGTTGCCGCCGCCCTTTCGCGAGGTTCTCGTGCTGCGAGAGATCCATGACCTCGACTACCGCACCATCGCCGAGATCATTCAGGCGCCGATTGGCACGGTGATGTCGCGTCTCGCCCGGGCGCGCAAGCTCGCTCTCAACGCCTTCCAGGGGAGCGCGTCATGAGCCTCTCAGAGCAGGACGAGCTTATCCTCAATGCCTATCTCGACGGCGAGCTCGGCCCGATCGATGCGGTGAGTTTCGAGCAGCGCCTTGCCGCCGACCCTGTCTTGGCCAACGAGGTGGAAGCGCGCCGCGCGCTGCGCGCGAGCCTTCGCGCCGGGCTTGCCGACGACGTGCCGTCAGCCGGGTTTGAACGCCGCATCATGACGCGACCGGCTATGCCCAGGGAAGTCAGGACGCGATCCTGGCACTCTCTCGCGGCCTCCCTCGCGATCGGCGCGCTCCTCGGCGGAGCGGTGACCTTCGGCGTCCTGAACGAGCAAGGCCGAGGCGATGTCGCCGGCGAGGTCGTGTCGGCCCATGTCAGGGCCTTGATGGCGCCGCAGCCGACCGACGTGCAGTCCTCGGACCGCCACACAGTCAAGCCGTGGTTTGCCGGCAAGCTCGCCTTCGCGCCGAAGGTCGTGGACCTCTCGTCGCAGGGTTTCCAGTTGGTGGGAGCAAGGATCGACGTGATCGGGCTCGAGCCGGCCGCCTCGCTCGTCTACAGCAACGGCAAGCACCTTATCAGCGTGATGGAGATGCCGAACGGCGGCACTCCCGCCGCGCCGCTCGAGACGCATTTCGAACGCGGCTATCTCGCTCTCACCTGGAGCGAGGGCGCCGTCACTTATTGGGCGGTGTCGGACATGGCGGCAGGGGAGCTCAGGACCTTCGTCAGCCTGTTCCAGGCGGGCGCTGAGATCTGACCGAGCCCTTTTTGCTGCCCGAAACCTCTGGGAAGTTCAATCTTCGGCTTGTTTCCAGCATCGCCTTGAGTCTAGTCAAAGACAAGACTTGGCCTGAGGTGCAGGAGGGGAGCCATGCTCAATCCGGATCGCAACGGCGTGCCGCGCGAGGTCTATGTCTGGGACCCGTTCGTGCGGCTGTTCCACTGGACCTTGGTCATCGCCTTTACCATTGCTTATCTCTTGACCGATGAGGAAGTGCTCAAAATCCATGTCTGGTCCGGCTATGTCGTGGGCGCCCTGGTCGTGGCGCGGGTAATCTGGGGCTTCGTCGGGCCCGAGCATGCGCGCTTCACGGATTTCGTCTATGCGCCGGGCGCGTCGCTGCGCTATGTGCGCGACCTCATTCTGTTCAAAGCCGAGCGCCATCTCGGCCATAGCCCGGGCGGGGGCGCCATGGTGGTGACGCTGCTCGTCTTCCTCGCCGCCACCGTGATCACCGGGCTGGTGGTCTATGGGGGAGATCAGCAGGCCGGACCGCTCGCCGGGATGTTCACCAAGGAGTTCGGCGAGTCCTTCGAGGGGGTGCACGAGCTTATCGCCAACATCACGCTCGCGCTCGTCCTTGCGCATATTTCCGCGGTGATCCTCGCGAGCTTCGTGTTCCGAGAGAACCTCCCGCGCGCCATGTTCACGGGCTACAAGCGCCCGCTCTAATCAGCCGTTGCCGCTAGCGCAGGAAGATCTGCATGGTCTCGAAGTCGAAGGTCACGGCAAACGGCTTGAAGAAATCGTGGCCGACCATGCCGGCGAGGTTGAAACCGAAACTATTTTCCCACGGGAACGGCCCATCGTAGAGACCCGGCACGTTGTCTTCCCGCATGTCTCCGAAGTAGAGCTGGCTCACCGTGTAGGGCACGATTTTCAGCTTTCCGCCCGCGCCTTGTCCCTCGTAAGCCTTATCTTGTTCGAGCTTGATGCCGGCTTGCTTGATAACCGACTCGGCGAGCTTCACGCCGGCGCCGGCGAGCCCGGTGTCGACGAACAGGAGCGCCGGCGGCGTGGTCTCGACGCGACCCCAGCCCACCATGAAGTGGTCGCTCGCAATCCAAAACGGCACCGCAACATTGTCGGCCGACGGCTCTGCCGCAAACTCTTCGCGGCTTTGTGCGGTCTTGCGGCGGAGGACGAGCTCGCCGTTCGGGTAATCGAGGGTGGCGAGGAAATGATAGAACAGAGTGGTGCCGATGACGCCGTCGATGCGCTTTACGCCGAGTCCCGTCGAGAGTTGGCGAAAGGGCAGCGTCATGATGGGCACGTTGTTGATGGTCCAGTCGCCGACGGTGAGGGATTCGATCCGCGATTGCCCGACCTTGGCCTGCTCGCCGCCGGAAAACGTGCCTTGCACCTCGCCGAAGTTCGGCAGCCCGAGCTCCTTCGCGAAATCCGAGTCGAGCCCGACCTCGGAACCCCCCGTATCGATGAAGAAGGTGACCTCCTCGCCGCCGTTCACCCGCACGCTGACAACGGGGAGCGGGCCGGTGTTCACGAATTTCAGACGCGTGACTTGCCCCTCGCCGTGCAACTCATAAGGTGTCTGGCCCTTGAAGCTCTCCATCTTGGCGACGTTCAAGGTCGGATATTGCTCGATGACCAGCTTGTTGGTGGCGGCATCGACGCCGTCGAGGGAAGCTGCCGCCTGTTGGAAGTCGTCGCGGCGATAAAAGGCTTCGGCCAGCATGACCCTGGCGTCGGCATCGTCAGAGTGCAGGGCGATGGCCTTTTCCAGCCATCCTTGCGCGTCGTCGAGCCGGTTGGAAAGGAGCGCGATGCGGCCCAATTGCATGATGGCCGCGTAGTCCTTGGGGTCCCGAGCGGCAATTTGCGTGTAGATCTTGCCGGCTTCGGCGAACTTCCCGCCTTGGAAAAGCACATTGGCGGAGTCGATCGCCGAAGACGCCGGCTCGCCCATCGCGACATTCGCCGCACCAACAGGCGCGGCGATCAGAGCAAGTATGATGCAGATGCCGGCATATCTCACTTCATGTCTCCGCGATTTGCAGGATTGGGATGGCGGCCGCTTCAATCCTCTTCGCCGAAGCCTGACTCGACGAGGGCGATCAGAGCTTCGAGCGCTTGGGTGGCTTCGACGCCTTCCGTCTCGATGAGGATGGTATGGCCCTGGCCTGCCGCGAGCATCATCAGCCCCATGATCGAGGTGCCGCCGACGGTGTGACCTTCGCGCGTCACGCGGACATCGGCGGTGTAGCGGGACGCGCAGCGGACGAACTGCGCCGAAGCACGCGCGTGCAGACCTTTCTTGTTAGGAATCACCACCTCGGCGAAATAGAGGCCCTCGCGCGGCTCGCCCTCTTTGTCGCGCGGTCTGCCCACGCTAGTTTGCCGCGAGGATTTGGCTGGCGACGCTGATATATTTGCGTCCGGCTTCCTGTGCTTGCGTGATCGCCTCATCGAGCCCGCATTCGCCGCGCACGCTCGCGAGTTTTACCAGCATCGGCAGATTGACGCCGGCAATTACCTCGACATTGTCGTGGTCCATGGCCGAGATGGCGAGGTTCGACGGCGTGCCGCCGAACATATCGGTAAGCACGACCACCCCTCCGCCGCTATCGACGCGCTGGAGGGCGGTCAGCATGTCGCTCCGCCTCTCGTCGAGATCATCGTCGGGACCGATCGAAATCGTCTCGATCTGCTCTTGCGGTCCGACCACGTGCTCGAGCGCCGCGCGGAACTCGTGCGCGAGCTTGCCATGTGTGACGATGACGACGCCGATCATGTGAGTCCTTGAGTAGCCGCCCCCCGGCGAAAGGTCGCTATCTTTGTCATGAGAGGGGGTGAGCGCAAGTGCGTTCGTGTAACGTTAATTGGGAAGATCGCGCGTTGCCCACAAGAGCGCCATTTTCAACTTCAAGGGAGCCGACGCCTCGAACGGGTCGAGCTTGAGCACCCTAACGGGCACCCCCGCGATCACGGTCCGTTCCGCCGGCTCTGGCGGCATGCGAGGAACCTCTTTGGTCGCGACCAGATCGCAAACGAGCGCGAGTCGCGCCTCGGCAAGGGCAGGGACCTCGATGATCCCAAGCCCTCTGACCTCGATCTTTCCGGCGATCGTCGGAGGCGCGGAGGCCACGAGTTCGCCGCTTCCGTTTGACCCAACGAAGACCTGATCGTCGGCGACGAGGAGCGCTTTCTCTCCGTCTTCGCTGGAGAGTGCCAGGAACCTCAAGGCAAGATCCGACTTCCCCGCTCCCGACGGCCCGCGCAAAAGGGCCGCGCGTTTGCCTAGCGCGACACATGTGCCATGCACGAGCTCGCGTGTCCCCGCCACGGGTTACGCAGCCGGCAGGCGGATCACGAAGCGCGCGCCGCCGCTGTTCTTGTCTCCGGCATCGCCCTTGCCGCGCCCAAGCCCGGCCGGCGGCCGGTTCTCGGCCCACAGCCGTCCGCCATGCGCGACCACGATCTGCCGCGAGATGTTGAGCCCGAGCCCCGAGTTCTGACCGAAATTCTCTTGCGGCCGGTCGGTGTAGAAGCGCTCGAAGATGCGCTCGAGATTTTCCTCGGGGATGCCGGGGCCCTCGTCCTCGACCGCGATCTGAATTTCGGTTCCGATTCTTCGCGTGACCACGGCGATGCGTCCGCCAGGGGGTGAGAACGAGATCGCGTTCTCGAGCAGGTTGACGATGACCTGGCTCAAGCGGCTGTCATGGCCGGTGACGCGGTAGGGGTGCGCTCCCGGAGCATAAGCGATGTCGAACACCACCTCGGGCGTGTCGTCGCGATGGATGTCGTTGAACAGCGACACGGTGGTGCGCAACAGCTCGGCAGCGTCGACCGGCCGCGCGTCCTCGCGCGCGAGCTCGGCATCGAGGCGGGACGCGTCGGAGATGTCGCTGATCAGCCGGTCGAGCCGCCTCACGTCGTGCTGGATGATCTCCATCAACCGCTCTTTGGACTCATCGGTCTTGGCGAGGGGCAAAGTCTCGGTCGCGCTGCGCAACGAGGTGAGCGGGTTCTTGAGCTCATGCGCCACGTCGGCGGCGAAGCTCTCAATTGCGTCGATCCGTTTGTACAGCGCCGTGGTCATGTCACGCAGCGCGCCGGAAAGGTGGCCAATCTCGTCGGAGCGGTCGGTGAAGTCGGGGATCTCGGCGCGCGCCTTGACGCTATGGCGCACGCTCTCCGCCGCTGCCGAGAGTCGCTGTACCGGACCGGCGATGGTGTTGGCGAGGATCACCGACAGCACGATGGTCACGGCGGCGGCGAACAGCGACACCCGCACGATGCCCCAGCGCTCGGCGGCGACGATATTGTCGATGTCGCCGCCGCGCGTCGACAGCAACAGCACGCCGAGCACCGCGCGCATTCTTTGGATCGGCACGGCGACGCTGACAACGAGCTCGCCCTTGTCGTTGACGCGGACGATCGGTACCGAGGTTCCGGTCAGCGCGGTCGCGACCTCGGGATAAGCCTTGCCGTTGGCGCCGCCGATCTCGGTATAGAGGGGCAGGTCGTATTGGTTGAGCCGGGTCTTCACCGCTTGCCAGAACGAGGTGAGCGCCTCGGACTTCTCGGTGTTCGGCGGCGGCAAGTCGTAACGCAAGACCTCGCCGCGCGAGTAGAACGTGTCCGAATCGAGGATCAGCGCGCCGTCGCGATTATAGATGCGAGCGCGGCTTCCGGTGGGTTTGACCAGAGGTCTGAGGATCGGCGCTGCGCGCTCGGGGTCGATGGTGAATTCGAGCGAGTTGCTCAGCGCATCGTCGTCATCAGCCTGGCCCTGCTCGGTCTCGAGCAGCTTCTCGGGGTCGAGTTGCACCTCGTTGGTGTCGACGCCGGCCGAGGCCGCGATGGCGCGGGCGATGATCTCCCCTTGCGTGAGGAGGCTTTGCACCTTGGCGTCGATCAGCCCGGCGCGGAACTGATTGAGGTAAAGAATACCGGAGACGAGGATGGCAAGTCCGATCAGGTTGAGCACGACAATGCGCCGCGTCAGGCTGGAGAAGCCGTGCCTGAAGGGCAGGTGCGCGGCGAGCCAACGATAGCCGCGATAACTGCGCGCTCGCGTAACCCGCACGGCGCGGCGAAACCGCTCCCTGATCGTGGCGGCGTCAGGCCGCTGCCAGGACCTGTCCGCCTCTGCGGTCATTTGGCCAGCCCGTCACTCTTTGAACCGATAGCCGACGCCATAGAGCGTCTCGATCACGTCAAAGCTCGTATCGACCGCCTTGAACTTCTTGCGCAAACGCTTGATGTGGCTGTCGATGGTGCGGTCGTCGACATAGACCTGATCATCATAGGCTGCATCCATCAGCGCGTCGCGGCTTTTCACCACGCCCGGCCGCGAGGCCAGCGCCTGAAGGATAAGGAACTCTGTGACCGTCAAGGTCACCGGGCGGTTGTCCCACACGCAAGTATGCCGCTCGGGATCCATCTTGAGCTTGCCGCGCTCGAGCACCTTCGACTTGTC
>Ga0187788_10000492_pt1 | contig 10944 bp, 6 predicted proteins | sample 1015_BV01_MP10_2_FD_133008 | JGI IMG/M metagenome (GOLD analysis project Ga0187788, IMG submission 133008) | Tropical peat soil microbial communities from peatlands in Department of Meta, Colombia - 1015_BV01_MP10_20_MG | ecosystem: Environmental > Terrestrial > Soil > Wetlands > Peat | place...
CCGAGTCTTTCCCCAGGTAATCCGCAATGTGAAGGTGCGCGAAAAAAAGCCACTGGAGCAGCTTTCCGAGGTAAGCCGCCTGATCCGGCAGGCGGAATCGGAACTCGACGGCAACGGGAGAGTAGTGGTTCGCTACTCCGGCACCGAAGCCTTGGCGCGTGTGATGGTGGAAGCCGAATCCGAGGAGAAGATGAAGCGGCTCACCGAGGCGATCGCGGGGGCGATTCAGAAAGCGATCGGTGTGTGAAAGGACCGCGGCTGGGCCCGCGCCAGCCAACGGGGCGGGCTACTCGAGGTCCCGCCAGTTCGGCCCCACTCCCATTTCCACCAGCAACGGCACTCGCAGGGGATGCACATCTTCCATCTTCTCGCGCACCAGCCTGCCCATGGTCTCCACTTCCTCCTGCGGCACTTCGAAGACCAGCTCATCGTGGACCTGCAGGGTCATGCGCGATTTCAGCTTCCGTTCCCGCAACTCGGCGTCGATCTGGATCATCGCCAGCTTGATGAGGTCGGCGGCTGTGCCTTGCAGCGGCGTGTTCACCGCGGTGCGCTCGGCAAAACCACGCTGGTTGGCGTTCTTGCTGTTGATGTCGGGAATGGGACGAATGCGACCAAACAGCGTGCGAACCCTCTGTTCGCGGCGCGCTTCGTCGAGCGTGCGATCGATGAACGCCCTCACCCCGCGATACTTCTCGAAATAGGCATCGATGAATTGCCTGGCTTCCTTAGGTTCGATTCCAAGCTGCTGGGAGAGGCCGAAGGCTGACAGTCCGTACACGATGCCAAAATTCACCACCTTGGCGCGCCGGCGGTGCTCGGCGGTCACCATCAGCGGAGGGACGCCGAACACCTGCGCTGCGGTGAGCGTGTGAATGTCGTCGCCGCGGCGGAAGGCGTCCACCAGCAATTTGTCTTCCGAAAAGTGAGCCAGCAGCCGAAGCTCGATCTGCGAGTAGTCCGCCGACATCAGTAGATGTCCGGGCTCGGCGATGAATGCGGCGCGAATCTGGCGGCCCAGCTCGGTGCGAATGGGAATGTTCTGCAGGTTGGGATTCCTGGAGGACAGCCGGCCGGTTGCAGTATTGGTTTGGTCGAAGGTCGTGTGCAGGCGCTGGGTAGCGCGGTTCAGCAGCGCCGGCAACGCATCGACGTACGTGGACTTCAACTTGGATAGCTGGCGATATTCCAGAACCAGCTTGGGGACCTCATGTTGCAGCGCCAGCGCCTCCAACACGTCCACCGCGGTGGAGATCGTCTTGCCCTTGCCGTACTTCACCGGTTTGGGCAAGCCGAGTTGATTGAACAGCACCTCCCCGAGCTTCTTGGGGGAGTTGATGTTGAACTCCATGCCTGCCGCATCGTAAACGCGGCTGGCGACGGCTCCAACTTCGCGCTCCAGGCGCTTGGACATCTCCGCCAGCACCCGGCAATCGATCTTGACGCCCGCCGATTCCATCGCCGCCAGTACTGGAAGTAGAGGAAGATCGATATCCCGGTAAACACTGGTGAGCCCGACCTCTTCCACCTCCTTGCGCAAGGAATCCGCCAGGCGGCAAGTCACGTCCGCGGCTTCGGCCAGCGATCCGGAGAGATTGACCTTGAAGCGGCGCAGCGCAACTTCCGGCAGACGATGGCTGGAGTAGGTGGGATCGAGGAGGTAGGAGTACAGCATCGACTCGTCGCGCACGCCGGCCAGAGGAATCCCGCGCTGCTCCAAAGCCCGCATGGCGCTCTTGTAATCATGCACGGCCTTTGGGATGTTGGCATCGGCAAGAACCTGCTTGAGCTGGGGAGCAGTCAAACTGTCGTCCAGGCTGACGATCAATGCTCTACCGGGCACAGGAGAGATAGCGATGCTCTGAATCATCGGCGCAGCTGCAGTCGGAGCGGCAAGCAGCAGGGACGCCTGATCATCGTCGGCGTAATTCGCCTCCTCCTCCGAGCCCGCGGACTCTGCTTCGCTCGCGGTGAAGTCGAGTGCTAAGGCCAGCGCGGAGCCTTTGGGCAGCGCCAGCAAGGCGTCGTCAATATCCTGGGGCGATTTGGCATCACGGTAATCCGTCTGGCTCAAGTCAACGCCCAAAACCAGGTCTTTCAGCAAACTGGTGAACTCCAGCTCGGTGAATAGTGCCCTCAGTTCCTCCAGGTTGGGGTCGGCTGAGTGCATGGGCTCAAGATCGAGGCTGATGGGCGCGTTGCTGTCGATGGTGACCAGCTTCTTGCTCCAGAGAATGTTGTCCCGGTTCTCCAGCAACGACTCGCGATAGGTTTTGCGCTCCACCTCGGCAGCACGATCCAGGGCGGCTTCCACGGTTCCGAAGCGCTGGATGAGTTCCACCGATCCCTTGTCGCCGATTCCGGGCGCGCCGGGAATGTTGTCGATGGAATCGCCTCGCAAGGCCATCACGTCCACAACGCGATCCGGCGGGACGCCCAGAATTTCTTCCACCTTGGCGCGGTCGGCGATGAGGTTGTCCTTAGGTGGGTTCAGGACCGAAACCTTGTCGTTAACCAGCTGCAGCATGTCCTTGTCGCTGGAAACGACGTAAACGGGGTGGGAACGCTGGGCTGCCTGGGCTGCCAGAGTGCCGATGACGTCATCGGCCTCGAAGCCAGCCACCTCGAGAATGGGGATGCGGTATGCCTCAAGCGCACGGCGGATGTAGGGAATCTGCTGCGCCAGATCGGCGGGCATCGCCTTGCGGTTTGCCTTGTAGCCCTTGTATTCGATTTCCTGGAAGGTCTGCGTTTTCAGGTCGAATTTCCTGACCGAAGTGACGGCGGCGGCCTGCGCGTCGCGAAACGTAGGTCCGGGTGGATCGAAGACGGCGGCTAAATACTCGGGGTGGAAGTCTTCGCGCAGCTTGCGCAGCATGTTGATGAAGACGTAGCTGGCGCTGGTGGGAATGCCCGTCTTGGTCGACATCCCCCGCGCCCGCACCATCGCGTGATAGGCGCGAAAGATGAAGGAAAAGGCGTCGATGAGAAACACACGCCCCTTGGCTGGAGCGGCGAGGGCGGGAGCTGCGGATTCGCCAGGCTTCTCCTCCCCGGCAGGGGCGCCAACGATGGACTTCACAGACGCGGATGCTGCGGATTTTCTCTTCGGAGGCAACTATTAAGTTTAGCAGGCTAACGGGTGTGAGGATTTGGCGGTCGCGAAGGGTGTCAGAGTCAGGAACCACACAAACCAGGAATTCTGGTTCTACTTGCGCAACGCCGACCTCGTCGCCCTGCGCTTCAGAAACAGCTCGATCACTCCATAGACCACTACGCAGACCCAGAAATCGATGACCAGGCCCAGGTCGATGCGGGGAACACCCAAGGACACTCCATGTCGGGCGGCAGGAGGAAGCACGGGCATGAGGATGAGAAAGTAGATGGCATTCCCGATCAGCACTGCTGCCAGCGACTTGTAGAAGTTACGGAATACCATCTATTTCCTTTGACACCGTAGCCGTCTCTCCGGCTGCAGGGAATGTTCAAAAACTGAATTCACGATTCCCGCTTCCGAACGCCTGCCCGGCGCCTGAGCCGCGCGTATCGACCGCCGATCCTGCTAACATCGCAGTCGATGCTGGAGTTAGACAGCCAGGTCCAATACGTCAAAGGGGTTGGCCCGGCGCGCGCCGAAGCGCTTGCCGCCAAGGGTATCACCAGCGTTGAAGATCTGCTGTGCTACATGCCGTTTCGCTACGAGGACCGCTCCAACCCGCGCCGGATTGCCGATCTCCGCCCAGGTGAGATGGCAACGCTGATTGCGGAGGTGCGGAATTCGGCGCTGTTTCGCACCCGGCGCATGCCCATCTTTGAGATGACGGTGGGCGAGTTGGGAGATCGTCGACCACCGGAATTCGGCAAGTCGCCGCCCGCGACCATCAAGTGCCTGTGGTTCAACGCAACCTATCTCAAGGACAGGTTCAAGCCTGGCCAGGTGTTGGCGCTCTACGGCAAAGTGGAGCAAGACAAGCGGCGTCCGGACCGCTTGCAATTGATGCAGCCGCAGGTGGAGGTGCTGAGCGAGGGGGAGGAAGGAGAGGAAGCGCTGGCGCAGTCGCTCGAGATCGGCCGCATCGTGCCCATCTACGAAGGCATGGGCAAGGGAATGCTGACCTCGCGCGGTCTGCGGCGGGTCATTCGCACCGCGTTGGAAAGCGTGAATCCTGCGATCGCGGAGACGATTCCGGAGGCGGTCCGCAAGCGCCTGGGCCTGATTCCACGGAGCCAGGCATTCTGGCGCGTCCATTGGCCGGAGCCGGACGAGCCTCTGAGCAATCTCCAGGCCTGCAGAAGCGCGGCCCATATTCGCCTGATCTTCGAGGAGCTGTTTTTTCTGCAACTGGGGCTGGAGTTGAAGCGTCGCAGCCTGCGGGAAAGACCCGGGATCTCGTTCCGGCTCGACGATCCGGTGCGTGAGGCGCTGAAGCGCATTTTGCCGTTCAAGCCCACTGCGGCGCAAAAGAAGGTGCTGGGAGAGATTGCCGCCGACATGCGCCAGCCGGTTCCGATGCGGCGGCTGCTGCAGGGCGATGTGGGATCGGGTAAGACCATCGTGGCTTTCCAGGCAGCAATTATCGCCATCGAAAACGGCTACCAGGTCGCGCTCATGGCGCCCACCGAGATCCTCGCGGCGCAACACTACCTTTCCGCCCGCAGCATCCTGGAGAAGGCCGGCTACAGAATTGTCCTGCTTACCGGATCGCTCGAGTCGGATCGCAAGCGTGACACCCGGCGACACATCTCGCGCGGCGATGCCCAGTTGGTGATCGGAACTCATGCGCTGATCGAGGAAAAGGTGGAATTCGCACGCCTGGGCTTGATCATCGTCGACGAACAGCATCGCTTCGGAGTTATGCAGCGGCTGCGGCTGATGAAGAAGAGCAAAGACAACACCGAGATGCCGGAACCCGACGTCCTGGTTATGACGGCGACGCCGATTCCGCGAACCCTGGCCCTGACCCTCTACGGTGAGCTCGACGTAAGCATCATCGACGAGCTGCCGCCCGGCCGCACTCCCGTGATTACGCGACGGGTGGAGGACACCCGTTCCGACGCGGTGTTCGACTTTGTCCGCAAGCAGGTCACCGCCGGTCACCAGGCCTACGTCGTCTATCCGGTGATCGAGGAAGGGGCGATGGAAGGAGAGCTGAAAGCGGCGATTCAGATGTATGACGAGCTGCGCACGCGCGTCCTTCCCCAGCTGCGCATTGGGTTATTGCACGGGCGCATGGAGGCCGACGATAAGGATGCGGTGATGCGGCGTTTTCAGCGGCGCGAACTTGACATCCTGGTGTCCACCACCGTGATCGAAGTGGGAGTGGATGTGCCGAATGCGACGGTGATGGTAGTGGAGCACGCCGAGCGCTTCGGGCTGTCCCAGCTGCACCAACTGCGGGGCCGCATTGGACGCGGGGCTGCCAGGTCCTACTGCATTCTGATGACCGGCCAGAAGATCTCCGAGGAGGGTGAGCAGCGGCTGGCGACGATGGTGCGCACTCAGGATGGCTTCGAGATCGCCGAGATGGATCTGCAACTGCGGGGGCCGGGCGAATTCTTCGGAACCAGGCAGTCGGGGACGCCGGGCTTTCGCGTGGCCAGCCTGCTGCGCGACCGCGAGTTGATGGAAGCTGCCAGGCGGGAAGCGGCGCTGGTGCTCGAGGGCGGCGAGCAAGTCCCGCAAACCGAGGTGAGCCGCGCGCTGGTTCACCTGCGCGCAAGCTGGCAAAGACGCTATGGCCTGGTCGAAGTGGGATGAGTCAGTCCAACTCGCGGCAGGCAGACACAATCTCGCGCCTTCGCGGCTTGTCGTCCGCTATTTCTTTGGCCGCGATTCCGGCGGCACCAAGCCCGCAACCCGGTAGTACACCACGAGCTGGCCATAGTGCTCGCCTGAGTGCTCGATCAACCCATAAGCCAGATCGGAAAGGTGAAGCGTCAGCTTCGATTCCGGGTCGACTGCCGTGCCTGCCATCCCAGCGTCGCCCTTGGCTTGGATTACCGCAGCGCCGTCGGCAAAGGACTTCTTCAGGTAAGCCACCACTGCTGCCTTGGTGGGATAGTGTGGGCGGCTTTCATCGTCCACCGGCTTCTCCCCCTTGGCCACCTGGGTGAACAGATCATTCGATCCCGCCACGTGCAACAACTGCTCGGCAAAACTCCGCTGTGCGGGCACTGGCTTGAAGTCGTACTTGGTCTCGGGAAAGTCCTCAGCCATAGCAATCAGCTTGCGCCCAATGTCGTTCCAGGATGCCAACACGGCCTGGGAAGGACTAAGCGCCTTCCCGGTCGCAGGACCTTGGGCAACTGCCGGCAGAGCCAGCGTTCCCGCGATGATCGTAGCTGCCATTGCTAGAGACGCCTTGCCCATACATTCCTCCCCTGGAAGGGTCGAGATTTGCGAAGTCACTTTTAGACGAGCCGGGGAGCATGGGGTAAGCAGAATCTTGCGGCCAGCGCTAAAATAGGGCTTCGATCACTCTACGACGGAACCGCGCGATATGTGCAGCAACTTTGGTTTCAATCATCATCCGGGAAGGGCGCCAGCGGCGCTGGAGTCGCGCTGGTACTCCTTTTTCATGCGGCTGGTTGCGCGCTTACGAGCGATGTTTCAGAACGACACCAGGAACAGCCCCGCGCTGTCGTCCCAGAAGCGAGAGCGGTAAGGAGTTCTGCAGGCCCCTCTTCCCTCAGCGGAATCCTAGTGAGTCTCGCCGTCTCCCGGGTGGAAGTCGGGAGTGTCCAGTTGCTGCGCCAGCGATTTCGGCGGCAGCACCGGGGGCTCGGGAAACTGCTCCTGATCTCTTCCTCTCAGCGCGATCTTCATAAATTCCATCCAGATCGGAAGGGCCGCCAGCGCTCCTGTTTCCCGGTTGCCCAGCGACTTCTTCTCGTCAAAACCAACCCAGACCCCACAGGTAATCGAAGGCGAAAAACCGATAAACCAGGCATCGGTGAAGTCGTTGGTGGTTCCGGTCTTGCCGGCCAGGGGATGGTTCAGCTTGCTGGCGGAGTAGGCGGTGCCGTGCAGGACCACTTCCCGTAACATGCCCGTCAGGATGCGCGCCGTGCGCGAACTCACCACATCGTGCACCTCGGGGTAACCTTCCTCCAGCGTGCGGCCGCTGTAATCCTCCACCTTGCGAATGTATCGCGGGACGACACGAACGCCGTCTCCGGGAAAGGTGGTGAAGGCGCTGGTCTGTTCCATCAGGGTGAGATCCGCCGAACCTAAGGCGACCGGAAGGTAGGGTGGGATGGGAGAGGTGATGCCGAACTTGTGCGCGTACTCGATCACCGTCTTGATGCCGACACGGTCGGCCACCTTCAGAGCAGGGATGTTTCGTGACTGCGCCAGAGCCCGCCGCAGAGTGATGGCGCCTTCGAACTTGCCGTCGTAGTTGTGAGGTATGTAGGGGCCGGAAGCGGTCTCAAAGGTTACCGGCGCATCCACGACAACGTCGTCGGGAGTCATACCGACCTCGTCGATGGCGGCGGTGTAGACGTACGGCTTGAAGGAAGAGCCCACCTGGCGCTGCGCTTGCGTTGCGCGATTGAACTTGGAAAGATCGAAGTCGCGCCCGCCGACCATCGCTTTTACGTCGCCGGTGGCGTTATCGATCGCCAGCAGGGCGCCCTGAGCTCCCGAATCCTGCTCCAGCGTAACCTGCGCGCTGCTATCGGGCGAGATCGAGGACACCTTGACGTACACCACGTCACCCTTGGCCAGGATCTCGTCCACCCGCTTGTGTCCCGTCCAAGCGATCCCGGGGGGAGCGATCTCGCTGCTGTACTTGCCGAATTTCAGGTTCGCCAGGGCAGGCGAGACGTAGTTGACCAGCGCGTGCACGTAAGATCCCGCCTGGATGGGCTTGCCCCAATCGGGATGGTCGAACTTGTCCAGTTCCATGCCTTCGGCGATCGCATTCTCCAGCTTTCCCTTCCAGCCATGGCGGCGCTCATAAGCGGCCACGCCATCAAGCACTGCCTGGTTGGCGGCGGCTTGCAGTTCGGAGTTCAGCGAGGTGTAGACGCGCAGGCCACCCTGATGGACCTCGTCGCTGCCGTATTTCTTCTCCAGGTAGCGGCGAATCTCTTCCACGAAATAAGGGGCAAGAAAGTTCGGGTCCGCCTGCAGATGAAGCCGCAGCGGAGAGTTCTTTGCCCGCGCCGCCTCCGACGCGGTGATCTTGCCATCCTCCAGCATGGAGTTGATCACCAGGTTGCGACGGCGGAGGGTGCGGTCCGGATTGTTGATTGGCGAATACGCGTTCGGCGCCTTGGGCAAGCCGGCGAGCAGCGCGGCTTCGTCCAGCGTGAGATCGCGCGCTCGCTTGCTGAAGTAATACTGCGCTCCCGCCTCGAATCCGTACACCCCGTGGCCCAGGAAGATCTGGTTGGCGTAAAGCGTGAAGATCTGGGGTTTGGTGAAACGACGCTCGATCTGAATCGAGAGCAGGATCTCCTGCACCTTACGGTTGAAGGTGCGCTCGGGGGAGAGGAACAGGTTACGCGCAAGCTGCATGGTCAGCGTGGAAGCTCCCTGCGCGCGAGTGCCCGAGGTCATATCGCGGTAAGCGGCGCCGATGCCCCGCCAGAGATTGATGCCCCAATGCTTCTCAAAGTCCTTGTCTTCAATCGAGATGATGGCCTCGCGCAGGACCTTGGGAAAATCGTCGTAAGAAGCCACGACGCGGCGTTGCAGGGCGAACGAGCCGATCACCCGGCCTTGATCGTCGTAGAGCTCTGTGACGGAGCTGGGCCGGTAGTGCTCCAGTTCGCCAATCTCGGGAAGGTCGGTGGTGTAGACCAGCAGGAGTCCGCCCAAAGCTCCCACCATGGCAGAGGCCAGCACCAGCAAGCCGAAGACCACCCACCGCACGAGACGCTTGCGCCCGGGCTGATGAGCCTCCAGCTCTTCCACGGGAGTCCTGGTCGCCATACTCACTCGCCAGCGCTCAGAATAGCACGCTCATGGGAGCCCGCCCGATCTGCGCACGAGAGTATCGATAAGGAAAATGGCGGGCGCAAGCGGCCCGCCATACTTTTCAATCTTCAGATCCGTGACTGCGCTAGCTCTTGTTGGCGCGCTTGCTGAGCACCTCGATCGCGCGTTTGAGCTGGTCGTCATTCTGCTGTGTGCGCGGCTTCTTTTCTGGTTCGGAAGGATTGTTCTCATCCTCATCGGGAAGGATGAAGTCGTCGCTGTTGTCCGCCACCAGCACGCTGGGGGTGACCGCCGTATCCTGAATGGCCTTGCCGTTGGGGCTGTAATACTTGGCCACGGTGAGAATGAGGGCCGAGCCATCGGGAATGTCGATCACCTTCTGGATGGAGCCGGCTCCGAATGTCTTGTCGCCGACGACGTCGGCGCGAGCATTCTCCAGCAGCGCAGCCGCCACGATCTCAGCCGCTCCCGCGGTGCCGCGGTTCACCAGCACGACCACCGGCAGCGTGGTGATGGCCTTCTGCGGATCGGCGTTGAATGTCTCGCGCGGATACTTCTGTCCCTGCAGGTAGGCGATGGTGCCGTGATTCAGAAACAGATTGGCGACGGCGATGCCTTCATTTTCATCACCTTCAGCGCAATTGCGGAGGTCGAGCACCAGCTTGTGCGCGCCGTGATCCTGCAGATCTTTGATTTTCGCGGCCAGTTCCTGGGCCTTCCCCTTGGTCAGCGCATCGACCTTCAGATAGCCGACTCCGTCCTCCATCGTCTTGTCGGACACCGGGGGGAATTTGGCCACATCACGAATGATGGTGAGCCGCAAGGGCTCGGCGCGGCGGGCCCGCACGATGGAAAGGTTGACGTTGGAACCCTGGGGCCCGGAGAGCATGGTCAGCACCTCAGCCAGCGACAGGTCGCGCGTGCTCTTTCCCTCGATCGACTCGATGATGTCGCCAGCGTCGACGCCGACCTTGTCGGCAGGTCCGCCAGGAATCACGGAAACCACCGCCGCGTAGCCGAAGCGCTTGGAAACCGTGGCGCCAATCCCGCCGCGGCCCTCGCTCTTGTGATTCTTGTACTCTTTGTACTCTGCGGGAGTCAGGTAGCTGGAATTGGCGTCCAGCGATTCCAGCAATCCGTGCAGCGCTCCGTCGGTCACCTGCGGGATGTTCGGTTCCTCCACGTACTCCGTGCGCACGCGGGAAAGAACTTCGCTATAGACGCCCAACTGGCGGTACGCACCGTCGTTGGAGGCAGCCCGCACCCGCAGGCCGCCGGTAACCGTAAACAGCACCAATGCCAGGGAAAAGGTAAGGAAGCACGCTTTCAGTTTCTTGGACATGAACACCTTTTGTGAGGAAACGAATCCCCCGCCGCTTCATCCTTATTATAGACCTGCGCTGGAAGCCCCCCGGACCGTTCGTTCCCCGCAAAACCCTTTGGGGCACACTTTTGTGCCAGCACCTTGGTTGGATGTGGTAACACCCTGTTTGGACGCCAAGTGCCGGCAAATGTTTTGCAAAAAATGCACCGTTTGACACTTTTTCGGGACGACTCATAGAATCGAATGGAGCGGGCGATGGTGTGCCCGGCTTCGGCGCAATCCTTCCGGCTTCTCGTCAAGGATTCCTTTCAGTCTGGCGGTGTAGCTCAGGTGGCTAGAGCGAGGGTCTCATAATCCCTAGGTCGTTGGTTCGAGTCCAACCGCCGCCACCAGATTCCGTTGCAATTCGGTGCTTGCTGAACTCGCTCAGCAGCGATGAGGAGTTCGATAGGGCTGCTGCCCATCCGCTGCAGTCCGCAAACAAAGCATAGCCTTGACAAAGTGTCAAATTAGATATATTCTAAATACTGATGGCCGCAGCGATTAAACGGTCCTTGGAGGGCAGCGGGTTGCGGTGCACTCCGCAGCGCCATGCTGTGATGGCGTTCTTGATGGAATGCAACCGGCATCCCACGGCAGCGGAAATTTTCGAAGCCGTGAATCGCGTGGATCC
>Ga0187788_10000493_pt1 | contig 10931 bp, 8 predicted proteins | sample 1015_BV01_MP10_2_FD_133008 | JGI IMG/M metagenome (GOLD analysis project Ga0187788, IMG submission 133008) | Tropical peat soil microbial communities from peatlands in Department of Meta, Colombia - 1015_BV01_MP10_20_MG | ecosystem: Environmental > Terrestrial > Soil > Wetlands > Peat | place...
GTCGCCGCCGGCGCCGCGCAGTTCTGGCTGATCGACGCGCAGGAGGTGACCAGCGCCTTCACCTACGGCTCCGGCTACGCGGGGTCCTTCTCCGCGGCGGTGCTGCCGTTGCCGGTGCGGGTGCTGTTCACCTTCGTCATCCCGGCCACGTTCACCGCCTACCTGCCGACGATCGCGCTGCTCGGACTGCCCGGACCGGTCCCCCTGCCGGCCTGGCTGGGCTGGTGCGCTCCCGTGGCGGCGGTGCTGATCTGGGCGGCGGCACTGCTCGGATGGCGTGCCGGCCTGCGCCGCTACACCGGAGCGGGGGGATGAGCATGGACACGGTCGCCGCCGAGGGCCTGAGCCGGGACTTCGTGGTCCGGCACCGAGCGGGACGGGTGCGAAGGGTCAGGCACGTCGCGCGCGCCGTCGATGCCCTGACCTTCCGCATCGCGCCGGGCGAGTCGGTGGGCTACATCGGTGCCAACGGTGCCGGGAAATCCACGACGATCAAGATGCTGACCGGCATCCTCGCGCCGAGCAGCGGCAGCGTGCTCACCCTGGGCTTGGTGCCGTTGCGGCAGCGCCGCGACCTGGCCCGCCGGATCGGCGTGGTGTTCGGCCAGCGCTCGCAGCTGTGGTGGGACCTGCCGCTGGCGGAGTCGTTCCGGATCCTGTCGGTGATCCACCGGCTGGCGCCGCCGGCGGCGGCGCAGCGGGTGGCCGAGCTGGTCGAGCGGCTGGAGCTGGGCTCCTTCCTTGCCACCCCGGTCCGGCAGCTGTCGCTCGGGCAGCGGATGCGCGGCGAGGTCGCCGCCGCGCTGATCCACCGGCCGGCCCTCCTCGTGCTCGACGAACCCACCGTGGGCCTGGACGTGCTGAGCAAGGAGCGGTTGCGGCTGTTCCTCCGCGAGGAGATGGCGCAGCACGGCCGCACCCTGCTGCTCACCACCCACGACGTGGACGACGTCCAGCGGCTGTGCGAGCGGATCCTGGTGATCGACCACGGCCGGCTGGCCTACGACGGCACCCTGCCGGGCCTGGTGGACCGGGTCGGCGCCCAGCGGGTGCTGGTCGTGGACCTGGCCGGACCGGCCGACGCGCTGCACGGCATCCCCGGGACGACGCTGATCGACGCGGACCCGGCGGGGATGCGCCAGCGCCTGGCCCTGCACCCGGAGCAGACCAGCGCCGCCGCGGTGCTCGCGGCCATCTCGGCCCGGGCGACCGTGCGCGACCTGGCGATCGAGGAACCCGATATCGAGGACGTCGTCCGCCGCCTCTACGCCGCCTCCCGCCGGCGGTGAGATCAGGGCTGGAGCAGCAGCTTCCCAGTGGTCCGCCGGGCCTGCAGGTCCTCGTGCGCGCGGGCGGCCTGCGCCAGCGGGTAGGTGCCGCCGATCCGCACCGACAGGCTGCCGTCGGCCACCCAGCCGAACACGTCCCCCGCCCGGCGCTGCAGCTCGGCCGGGGTGGCGATGTAGTGGCCCAGCGTTGGCCGGGTCAGGAACGTCGAGCCGGACTCCTGCAGCCGGTTGATGTCGAACGGATCCGGCCGGCCGCTGGCGTAGCCGAAGAGCACGAGCATCCCGCGCAGCGCCAGGCTCGCCAGGCTGCCGTCGAACGTCGTCCGGCCCACGCCGTCGTACACCACGCGCACGCCGCGGCCGCCGGTCAGCTCGCGCACCCGGGCCGGGAAGTCCTCCTGGTCGTAGCGGATCACCTCCGCCGCCCCCGCCTGGCGGGCGAGCGCCGCCTTCTCCTGCGTGGACGCCGTGGCCAGGACCCGGCCACCGCGGCGGGTGACGATCTGGGTGAGCAGCAGGCCGACCCCGCCCGCGGCGGCATGGATCAGGACGTCGTCCCCCTCGGCCACCGGACAGGTGGAGGTGGCCAGGTAGTGCGCGGTCAGGCCCTGCAGCGGGACGGCGGCCGCGGTCAGGTCGTCCACACCGTCCGGCACGCGCAGCGCGCGCTCCGCCGGCACGATCACCTTCTCCGCGTAGCTGCCCTGCGCCTGCGCCCAGGCCACGCGGTCGCCGGGGGCGAACCCCGAGACGCCGTCGCCCACCGTGGCGATCCGGCCGGCACCCTCCAGGCCGAGCGTCAGCGGCAGCGGCAGCGGGTAGGCACCCTCGCGGTGGTAGGTGTCGATGAAGTTGACCCCCGCGCCGGCGACGTCCACCAGCAGCTGTCCCGGACCGGGCACCGGGTCCGGGAGATCGCTCAGCCGCATCGTCTCCGGACCGCCGGTGCGCTCGATGACGATCGCCTTCATCCCGCCTCCTCGCGCGAGTGCCGATCCGCGATGAGAAGCTACTGCCAGATCCTTATGATCGCGTGCTGACCGGCGTCACGGCCCGGTCGCGGCACCCGTCCCACCGGCCACCCGACGTTCGGGATCAAACGTAACCAATGAAGGAGAACCCATGTCGGACCCGAACGGCACATGGAAGGTCGTCATGCAGACTCCGCTGGGCGCCCAGCAGATGACCGTGCACCTGCACACCGACGGCAGTTCGCTGTCCGGCCGGGCCGAGACCCCCTTCGGCCCGCAGGAGTTCACCGACGGCACGGTCGACGGCGACACGCTGGCATGGACCGTGCAGGCCTCGGCCCCGGTGCCGATGACGATCGAGTTCCACGCCACGGTGGACGGCGACACCATCTCCGGTTCGGCGAACCTCGGCGCGTTCGGGGCCGCCGGCTTCAGCGGCACCCGGGCCTGAGCCGCGCGCTCACAGCTGGCGGAGCATCCTCGCGTTCCCCAGGGTGTTCGGCTTGACCCGGGCCAGATCCAGGAACTCCGCCACGCCCTCGTCGGCCGAGTGCAGCAGTTCGGCGTACACCTCCTGGTTGACCGGCGTCCCCTCGATCAGCAGGAACCCGTGTCGCCGGAAGAAGTCCACCTCGAACGTCAGGCAGAACACCCGGCTGACCCCGACGTCGTCGGCCTGCCGCAGCAGCGCCTCGAGCAGCAGGTGGCCGACACCGCGCCGGCGCCACGCGGGGTCCACCGCCAGCGTGCGCACCTCGGCGAGGTCCTCCCAGAGCACGTGCAGGGCGCCGCACCCCACCAGCTGATCATCGACGACGGCGACCTGGAACTCCTGGACGTCCTCGTAGTAGGTCACCGTCTCCTTGCCGAGCAGGATCCGCTCCTGGGCGTAGCCGGCGACCAGGCGCGCGACCGCCCGCACGTCGGTGGTCCTGGCCGGCCGGACCCGGGCCCCGCCGGGGGTCTGGCGGGGCGGTGCGGCGGGTGAGGTCTCGGTGTCCATCCGGCGAATCCTGCCATGCGGCCCGGCGGCGCCCGGCGATCACCCCACGGCGTCGCGGCGTCACGGGCGTGTCGCGCGGGCCCGGGCCTCCAGGTCGCAGGCCCGGCCGTCCAGGTAGGCGGCCTCGGCGGGGTTGCCGGTGGCCGCGCCGGCGGCCCGGTAGGCCCGCACGGCCTCCTCGTCGCGGCCCAGCCGCTCCAGCAGGTGGCCGCGGACGGCGTCCAGCCGGTGGTTGCCGGTCAGGTCCCCGGACGCCGCGAGCTCCTCGACCAGCGCCAGGCCGTTCCCGGGGCCGTCGGCCATCGCCACCGCGACCGCCAGGTTGAGCCGGACCATCGGGCCGGGGGCGACGTCCTCGAGCAGCCGGTACAGCGCCACGATCTGCGGCCAGTCGGTCGCCTCGGCGGTGGCGGCCTCGGCATGCAGCGCTGCGATCGCGGCCTGCAGCTGGTACGGCCCGAGCGGGCCGGAGCCCAGCACGTGTTCCACCAGCCGGATCCCCTCCCGGATCCGTCCCGTGTCCCACAGCGAGCGGTCCTGCCGCTCCAGCGGGACCAGCGCTCCGGTGGCGTCGGTACGCGCCGCCAGCCGCGATCCGTGCAGCAGGACCAGCCCGAGCAGGCCGCCCGCCTCGGCGTCGGCCGGGACCAGCCGGCGGACCAGGCGGGCCAGCCGCTCGGCCTCCGCACACAGCTCCGGCCGGACCGGCCGGCCGTCACCGCTGCTCGCGTACCCCTCGTTGAACACCAGGTACACCACCTGCAGCACGGTGCCGACCCGTTCCCGCAGCTCCTCGCCCTCGGGCACCCGGAACGGGATCCGGGTGGCGGCGATCTTGCGCTTGGCCCGGACCAGCCGCTGCGCGATCGTCGGCTCCGGGACCAGGTACGCGCGGGCGATCTCGCCGGTGGTCAGGCCGGCGACCGAGCGCAGGGTCAGGGCCACCTGGGCGTCCGGGGGCAGCGCGGGGTGGCAGCACATCAGCAGCAGGGGAAGGACGTCGTCCCCGAGCGGCGAGGTGCTCTCCGGGTCCGCCGGCTCCGCCACCGCCGCCACGTCCGCGACGTCCGGGGTCGCCGGCTCGGGGTCCCCCGGCAGCAGCCCCGCGGCTCGCCGCTCCAGCCGCGGCCGCCGCACCTCCCGGCGCAGGGTGTCCAGGGCCCGGTTCCGGGCCACGGTGAGCAGCCAGCCGCCCGGGGAATCGGGCATCCCGTCCTGCGGCCAGCGCTGCCAGGCGGTGGCCGCCGCCTCCTGCAGCGAGTCCTCGGCGAGGTCGAGGTCGCCGAACCGGCGCACCAGCGCACCGAGGACGGCGCCGGTGTGCTCGCGCAGCACCTCACCGAACGCCTCGGGCGTCAGCCGCTCCTGCCCGGCCATGATCGGTCCCGGCCCGGGGACCCCGACCGCCCCTGACCCGCCCGCTCAGCCCGGCATCTCGAAGTCCGCCACCGGGCGCACCTCGATCGAGCCGTTGACCGCGTCCGGGATCTGCGCCGCCAGCTCCAGGGCCCGGTCCAGGGTGGGGACGTCGACGATGTAGTAGCCCACGAGCACCTCCTTGGACTCCGCGAACGGGCCGTCGGTGGTGGTACGCCTGCCCCCGCGGACCCGCACGGTGGTCGCCGTCTCGGCACCCTGCAGCGGGTCGCCGGACACGAACTCGCCGGAGGACTGGATCGCCTCGCTGAAGGCGAAGTAGTCCTTGAACAGCTGCTGCTGGGCCGCCTCCGACAGCTCCGCGTAGGCGGCCGGGTTGACGGCGATCAGGAGCATGTAGCGCATGGATGCCTCCGTTGTGGACGCGGGGACGCCTGGTGCGACCCCCGGGTAGGACGGCCTGCCCGTCCCTCATCCTGCCGACGAACGGGACGGCGGGGAATCGACACGGCACGACGGCCGGCACGAGACCTCGGCCGCCGGCGCCCCGAGGTTTGCTCGCTGAGCGCCGCATTGCTCGCTCAAACCCGGAACCGAGGCGTGTCTTAGGGCCTCAGGACAGCTTCCAGCGAGCAAAGCGGCAACCAGTGAGCAAGCGGGGCCCGGTGACACGGCGGCGCCCGGCGGGGCCCGGTGACACGGCGGCGCCCGGCGGGGCCCGGTGACACGGCGGCGCCCGGCGGGTGGTGACACGGCGGCGCCCGGCGGGTGACCCGCCGGGCGCCGTCCACGTGGCCATGGTAGCTCCGGTTACGCCGTCTCCTCCCCGGCGCCGGCGGTCTCCACCGGCGGGATCGCGGCCACCTCGACCAGCGACGACTTCGAGGCACCGGTGAAGGTGAACACCGGCTCCGGCCCCGAGGTGTCGACGTCGACCAGCACGATCTGGCCCGGCTTGAGCTCGCCGTAGAGGATCTTCTCGGAGAGCTGGTCCTCGATGTCGCGCTGGATCGTGCGCCGCAGCGGCCGGGCACCGAGCACCGGGTCGTACCCCTTGCCCGCCAGCTGGACCTTGGCGGCCGGGGTGAGCTCGATGCCCATGTCCTTGTCCTTCATCCGCTCGTCGACCTTGGCGATCATGAGGTCGACGATCTGGACGATCTCGTCCTGGGACAGCTGCGGGAAAACGATGGTGTCGTCGACCCGGTTGAGGAACTCCGGCCGGAAGTGCTGCTTCAGCTCGTCGATCACCTTGTTCTTCATCCGCTCGTACCCGGACTTGGTGTCGTTGCCCGCCTGGAAGCCCATCGAGACGCCCTTGGCGATGTCCCGGGTGCCGAGGTTGGTGGTCATGATGATCACGGTGTTCTTGAAGTCCACCGAGCGGCCCTGGCTGTCGGTCAGCCGGCCGTCCTCCAGGATCTGCAGGAGGGAGTTGAAGATGTCCGGGTGGGCCTTCTCCACCTCGTCGAACAGCACGACGGAGAACGGCTTGCGGCGCACCTTCTCGGTCAGCTGGCCGCCCTCCTCGTAGCCGACGTATCCGGGCGGGGAGCCGAACAGCCGCGAGACGGTGTGCTTCTCGGAGTACTCGCTCATGTCCAGCTGGATCAGCGAGTCCTCGTCACCGAACAGGAACTCCGCCAGCGCCTTGGCCAGCTCGGTCTTGCCCACGCCGGTGGGGCCGGCGAAGATGAACGACCCGCCGGGGCGCTTGGGGTCCTTCAGGCCGGCGCGGGTGCGCCGGATCGCCTGGGACAGCGCCTTGATCGCGTCGTTCTGACCGATGATCCGCTTGTGCAGCTCGTCCTCCATCCGCAGCAGGCGGGAGGACTCCTCCTCGGTGAGCTTGAACACCGGGATGCCGGTCGCCGTGGCGAGCACCTCGGCGATCAGCTCCTCGTCGACCTCGGCGACCACGTCCATGTCGCCGGCCTTCCACTGCTTCTCCCGCTCCGACTTGGCGGCGAGCAGCTTCTTCTCGGTGTCGCGCAGCGAGGCGGCCTTCTCGAAGTCCTGCGCGTCGATCGCGGACTCCTTCTCGCGCCGGGTCTGCGCGATCTTCTCGTCGAACTCGCGCAGGTCCGGCGGCGCGGTCATCCGGCGGATCCGCAGCCGGGCCCCGGCCTCGTCGATCAGGTCGATCGCCTTGTCCGGCAGGAACCGGTCGTTGACGTACCGGTCGGCCAGGGTCGCGGCCGCGACCAGCGCGCCGTCCGTGATCGACACGCGGTGGTGCGCCTCGTACCGGTCGCGCAGCCCCTTGAGGATCTCGATTGCGTGCGACAGCGTGGGCTCGGCCACCTGGATCGGCTGGAACCGGCGCTCCAGCGCCGGGTCCTTCTCCACGTGCTTGCGGTACTCGTCCAGGGTCGTCGCGCCGATCGTCTGCAGCTCGCCGCGGGCCAGCATCGGCTTCAGGATGCTCGCCGCGTCGATCGCGCCCTCAGCCGCGCCCGCACCCACCAGGGTGTGGATCTCGTCGATGAACAGGATGATGTCGCCGCGGGTGCGGATCTCCTTGAGGACCTTCTTCAGCCGCTCCTCGAAGTCGCCGCGGTAGCGGGACCCGGCGACCAGCGCGCCGAGGTCCAGGGTGTACAGCTGCTTGTCCTTCAGCGTCTCCGGGACCTCGCCCTTGATGATCCCCTGGGCCAGGCCCTCCACCACGGCGGTCTTGCCGACGCCGGGCTCACCGATAAGCACCGGGTTGTTCTTGGTCCTGCGGGACAGGACCTGCATCACCCGCTCGATCTCCTTCTCCCGGCCGATCACCGGGTCGAGCTTGCCCTCCCGTGCGGCCTGGGTGAGGTTGCGCCCGAACTGGTCGAGGACCAGCGACCCGGACGGCGTGCCCTCCTGCGGCCCGCCGGCGGTCTGCGGCTCCTTGCCCTGGTAGCCGGACAGCAGCTGGATCACCTGCTGCCGGACCCGGTTGAGGTCGGCGCCGAGCTTGACCAGGACCTGGGCGGCGACGCCCTCGCCCTCGCGGATCAGCCCCAGCAGGATGTGCTCGGTGCCGATGTAGTTGTGCCCCAGCTGCAGCGCCTCGCGCAGCGACAGCTCCAGCACCTTCTTGGCCCGAGGCGTGAACGGGATGTGCCCGGACGGGGCGTTCTGGCCCTGCCCGATGATCTCCTGGACCTGCTCGCGGACGGCGTCGAGGGAGATGCCCAGGGACTCCAGGGCCTTCGCGGCCACACCCTCACCCTCGTGGATCAGCCCCAGGAGGATGTGCTCGGTCCCGATGTAGTTGTGGTTGAGCATCCGGGCCTCTTCCTGGGCCAGGACGACCACACGGCGGGCTCGGTCTGTGAACCTCTCGAACATCGTCGCTCCTCCTGCAGTCAGGTGAGGGCGGGTGTCCCAAGCCGACTGCTTCGATGTTATCGCCGGTTACGGACCGAAACACCCCACTACCAGAGAGTGAGACCCAGCCGACACCGACGCATCGGCCAACGGGAGCATGTCCTTTCGTGTTCCACCGGCGCAGCCCTTGCCGCGGGTGTTCGCTTCTGGCAGAAGCCTCGGTGAGGATCGGCGCGAATCCCCGGAGAACGCCACCTGTGCACTGGTGCCCGGTTCTCCGAGTGCGCCCCACCGCACCACCTCAATGATGAGGCCGAGAACCCCGTTGGGACAGACCGCCTGGCGCCCTGGCCGGTACCGGGTGGGTCACGCCCGTGGACCGGGCAGGTAACGCCCGTGGACCGGTCCGCTCGGGGTGGAGCGCGCCGGAGGGCGGGGACGGCGGCGCGCCGCCCCGGGGTCGACCGGACGGCACCCGCGCCGGGCGGCGTGGGGCAGGAGACGGGAGCCGGGCGGCGGCACCTCGCCGGGGCGGATCGAGTGACCCCGGCGAGGTGGTCTCGCCGCCGCCGCAGGCGGAATCGCGGACGCGCCGGGCAGGTGATCGTTGTGCGGCAGGCCGAACCGGCGCGCTGGGTGCCAGCAGGCTGATCCAGAGCACCCGCCGGGGCAACGGCAGCGTTCCGACGAGTGGAATCCGGGCAGGCAGCAGCCCCGATTCCGATCAGTGGAATGTGCGCCTTGTGCCGGGCGTGCTCGGCCAAGGACCCTGCGCCTTGGGGATGACCCAACCCACCTGACGTACCTGCCGGTCTGGCGACCGGCGTCCCCGGAGACCGCACGCGGCCACACCCGTCCTCGGACCGGCCACGCAGTCCGCCGGTGCCGAGGAGGCGCGATGACCCCGCTGGACGCCCTGCTGGAGATCCTCCGCAGCGAGGGCGTCGACCGCGTCTTCGGCAACCCCGGTACGACCGAGCTGCCGTTCCTCGACGCGCTGGTCGACGCCCCGGACCTGAGCTATGTGCTCGCCCTACAGGAGGCCTCCGCGGTGGCGATGGCGGACGGGTACGCCCGGGCCACCCGGCGGCCCTCGCTGGTCAGCCTGCACGTCGCGGCCGGGGTGGCGAACGGCCTGATCGGGATGCTCAACGCCCGCCGCTCCCGCACCCCGATGGTGGTGCTCGCCGGGCAGCAGGACACCCGGCACCTGATCCAGGACCCGATGCTCTCCGGCGACCTGGTGGGACTGGCCCGTGCGGCGGTGAAGTCGGCGGTCGAGGTGTCACACGCCCGCGACCTGCCGATCCTGCTGCGCCGGGCGTTCGCGGAGTCGCTGCGGCCGCCGGCCGGCCCGGTCTTCCTCTCGGTGCCGATCGACCTGCTGGAGGAGCAGACCCAGGTCGAGGTGCCGGCCCGCTCGAGCGTGTTCGCCGCCGCGGCCTCCAGCGGGATCAGGCAGGCGGCCACTGTGCTCGCCGGGGCGACGTCCCCGGTGATCGTGGCCGGCGACGGGGTCGGCCGGGAGGGCGCGCTGGACGCCCTGGTCAGCCTCGCCGAGCAGCTCGGCGCCGTGGTCTACCACCAGCCGATGAACGACGGGGTGAACTTCCCGGGCACCCACCCCCTGTACGTCGAGATGCTGCAGCCGCGCAGCGCCGCGATCCGGGAACGCCTGACCGGCCACGACATGGTGGTCGTGGTCGGCTGCCACGCGTTCATGGCGCACCACTACACCCCGGGGTCGGCCCTGCCGGACGGCGTCACCGTGGTGCAGATCGACTCGGACCCGGCCGAGATCGGGCGGAACTTCCCGGTCGCCGTCGGCCTGGTCGGAGCCCTGCCGCCGACGCTGAAGGCGCTGTCGGCGGCCCTGTCCAGGCGGGTGCCGGGGGCGGCGGAGCGGGTCGAGCTCGCCCGGGACGCCGCCCGCGGCCGCCGGGCCCGGATCGAGCGCGAGGTGAGTTCCCGTTCCGGCGTCGTGCCCTTGGACCCGCTGGCCACCGCCTACGCGGTGGCCACCTCGCTGCCCGCCGACGCCGTGGTCGTCGAGGAGGCGATCACGATGGGCCTGCACCTGCGCAGCGTGCTGCGCCAGGAGCTGCCCGGCTCCTACGTGCACACCGTCGGCGGCGGACTCGGCTGGGGGATCGGCGCGGCGATCGGGACCCGGCTGGGCCGGCCGCAGCGTCCGGTGGTGGCCGTGCTCGGCGACGGCAGCGCGATGTTCGGCATCCAGGGGCTGTGGAGCGCCGCCCGCTACGGGGTCCCGGTGACGTTCGTGGTGATGAACAACGGGGAGTACCGGATCCTGAAGGAGACGCTCGACCACGACGGCAGCCGGTCCACCGCCCGCGGCCGGTATGTCGGGATGGACCTGACCCCGCCCGCCCTGGACTGGCTGGCGGCGGGGCAGCTGTTCGGCGTCCCGGCCCGCCGGGTGGCCTCCACCCAGGAGCTGGGCGACCTGGTCTCCGGGGCGGCCGGTCTCGACGGGCCGCTGCTGGTCGACGTCCCGGTGGCGGCCCACCGGGACTCCGCGCGCGTGGCGGACACCGTCACGGCCGGGCAACACATGGCCCAGAGGGATTGAACCGGAGCCAGCGGCGCTAGACCATCGTCGGGTGGCGGACCACGCGGCAGATGCTGACGACGCTCCGGCACCCAAGGCGGCTGCCGGCACCTGGCCGGTCACGCCGCCGAAATCCGTGCTGGCGCGGGGTCTGAGCCTTCTCGACGCCTTCGGGCCGGACGACGAGCAGCTCAGCCTGGCGGAGCTGGCGCGGCGGGCCGGGCTGCCGAAACCCACCGCCTACCGGCTGGCCAAGGAGCTGGTGGAGTGGGGCGGGCTGGAACGGACCACCCGGGGCTACCGGCTGGGCCTGTCGCTGTTCGAGCTCGGGCAGCGGGTGCCCCGCCGCCGGGAGCTCCGGGAGGCGGCGCTGCCGTACATGGAGGACCTCTACGAGGCCACCCACGAGA
>Ga0187788_10000494_pt1 | contig 10929 bp, 8 predicted proteins | sample 1015_BV01_MP10_2_FD_133008 | JGI IMG/M metagenome (GOLD analysis project Ga0187788, IMG submission 133008) | Tropical peat soil microbial communities from peatlands in Department of Meta, Colombia - 1015_BV01_MP10_20_MG | ecosystem: Environmental > Terrestrial > Soil > Wetlands > Peat | place...
AGCTCCATCCTTCGGGTATGGCGCAATGCCGGCTTGTACACGCTTGCAAACGGGTTGCAACGCGGCTCGACAGTACTCATTATGCCGCTGCTGCTGTCTCGTCTGTCGGTGGCAGACTATGGACGTTACGGCTTACTTCTTTCGATATACGCTTTGTTGCCTAACTTCCTCGGCTTAGCTCTAAATGGGGCAATCAGTCGTTTCTATTTCGATTCGAAGGACGAGGTCGAGCGACGCAGGATAATCGGTGCGCTGCTCACGTTCGATGCTGTTTTCATCGTCTTCGCCACACTCGTCCTCGACAGATTTCTGGGTAGATTCGTGCTGTCCATGGACAGCCTGCCCTATCGCCCTTACCTGCAAATTACGTTATGGGCGTCGGCCGCTGTAGCTATTAATGAAGCCGTACTGGCTTTCTGGCGTGCAGCCGAGCTACCGATTTGGGTGGGCGCAGCCCAACTGATCACTTTTGGCAGTTCTATAGGATCTATCTCATATTTCATGCTGGTGAAGCAGCTCGGGCTGACAAGTGTCCCCTTAGGACTTTTAATAGGACAGGGATCCGTGGGTCTGGTGATTCTTACAATTGCCATAAGGCAAACGGAACCCAACTGGAATGCTGGGTTGTACCTGAACGCACTCAAGTACAGTCTGCCTCTACTCCCACACCTGAGCATTGCCTGGGTGTTGCGAGCTTCTGATCGTTGGATCGTTGAGCATTTCTGCGGCAGCGAGAGGCTGGGGGTTTATTTTTTTAGCTACCAGATTGCCAGCGTTCTATCGCTGGTGATGTATTCAGCTAACGACGCGATCGTTCCGAGGTTCTTGAGCGCTTACCGTGACCAAGGACGTCCAGGGGCTCAGCGATACCATTCGAGGATTTTTCCTTTGTATTTGTGGACTGGAACTGTTCTCGCCGTGGCCATCATTACGCTTTCGCCCGCGCTGGTTGCTGTTCTTCCCCGTGGGCGCGTCCTTCAAGACCCTCTCCTGGCTGCCATTTTGACCGGGGCCATGCTTCTGTCTGCTGTCTACATTCCCTTTGCAAACGGGCTGTTTGCTCTCAAATCGACCCTGAAACTTACGCTGATGACGGTTGGCTGCGGAGTGCTGGAGATTGGCTTGAATCTCTCTCTGGTACCAAGACTCGGCATCCACGGCGCTGCCCTCTCGATGCTATTGGCTTATGCCTGCTTGCTGGTCCTTGTACATGCGATCGCCGTTCGTCGGCTAGGGCTGGCAGCTCACTGGGGCCACTTGTGGGGTGCTGTCGCGGTCCTGGCCGTCGTCAGCCTTATTGCCTGCCGGTGACTAACGGGAAACAAGTTGAGTTGCTGATTGCTCGGACTGAGGAGGAGGTTCGCAGAAATCCACTTCGGGACGACGCCAGACTACTTTGGTTATCCGCCGAACCTGTTCCTACCTCCCTGCGGCATGCTGTCCCCGAATGCGTCGGAAATGATCCGACTGCGACCGACACCTGGCGGTGGCTAAAGGTATGGGCCGGCGAAGCAGGTGAGAAGGGTAGTATCAAGGAGATTCTGGAGTATAAGGGTACCTCGCTTTGGTGGCTCTCCGACCACTGGATGTATTGTGGGAATTCTCTCCCCAACCTGTTGGAAATCACTAGGTTCGCGCATCGGCTGCATCAAGCGTTGGCGGTTTGGCCAAACCTCAAGATTGTCCTGTTGACAGGTTCTTCGACTGACGACTCTATTGCTCGATGCTTCGCAAATCACCTTAATCTTCCATATGAATGGAAGCGGCCTCTATGGGAGCGAGGTATTCAGCGGCATAGGGAGAGGGTGCGGGTCCGCAACACGTTCGCTTTACGGCTGGCGAAATTGTTCGTTCGAGCTGGTTTTGCCCACGTGTTTCGCGATAGGCGCCATGCAACGGAGCCCCTAGACTTGGTTATCAATACCAGCTCCAGCTCCTTTGAAGTCCACTCGGGGATTGACCGCATCATTCAGGCGCTTCTTTGCCGAGTTCGCGAACGCAGACTAAAAGTCGGTGTTCTCCATATGGATTTTACGCGCTCAGTTGGGTGGAATACGGTTCTGGCTCTCCCGACTGACTTTGTGATTTGGGAGTCTTTTCTTGACTGGTCTATGCTCAAAGCGGCACATCGAACGTCTAGCGTGGTGAGAGCAAACAAACCCAGAAAGCTGCCGGGGGAGATCAGCGGAATTCCAGTCACGCAGATCCTCAGAGATCGGATCGACAGCCTGCTGAGTTATCGCGTCTTTGATGCAGTGATCGCCTTTGAACTTGCACATAGGGCACTGGAAGTTCTTAGGCCTAAGTGCGTGTACGTTGTCGATGAGTATGACATGTGGGGTAGGGCGTTGGTGACGACTGCAAAGAGAATGGGGATCCGGACGATTGCTATTCAGCATGGAGCGATTGATGCTAACCACGAAGGCTATTTCCATTTGCCCACCGAGATCTCGGCTGATGGACGTGACACTTTTCCACACTGTCCTCTCGCTGACATAACAGCCGTGTACGGTGAGCGATGGAAGCGTATTCTGTTGGAACATGGCCACTACCCGGTTGGATCTGTGGAGGTCACAGGATCGTTACCCCTGGAGTTTGCGCTACAAAACCTACCCTCTCGGGAACTGGCTCGACGTACACTTGGTCTGGCAGCGTCTGATTTTGTTGTGGCATATTTCGGAACGCCGGAAAATATCCATCCAGCTGATCGGAGTCACTTGGATGCAGTCCTCTGGGTCTGTGGCTGTTTGCACTTGAAACTGGTTCTTAAGCCGCATCCCATCGATCAGCGTGGCTACACCAGGTACTCAAAGGCCGTGCGCCGAGCAAATGTTGATGCCGTAGTGGTCGACGAAGGCAATCCGTGGGCGATTCTAGCCGCTTCAGATGTGGTCGTTAGTCACAACTCCACCGTTGCGTTGGATGCGCTTGCACTCGGTCGGCCTCACATAAACCTCAATCTGTCGGGTGATCCAGACATATATCCTTACGTAGCGGACCGGCTGTCTATGGGAGCTTACTCTCGCCAGGAATTTCTTGAGACAGTACTCGCGCTCCGTGCCCCAGAAGCAGCAGAAACAATAGGAAGGGCCTTATTTGGGAGAAGAGAGGAGATTTTCTCAACGATAGAACGTCCCTCGGAGGCCCTGCTGCGATTGGGCGGATTGGGTGCTGAATGAAGGAACCGGACAAGTTGTTCGGTCGGGCCCGAGCGGTCAGCGACAAGATATCGCGATTTGCCGTCGCTGGACTTGGAGCGTCGTTGTCTGTCCCTATAACGATCGAATATCGGTACGGCGAGGGCGTCCTATACTACGAATTTGCCATCGCGACTCTGATCTCAAGTCTAATAGCTTTGACGTATCTTTTTGCGGGTCGGATCACCATGGAGAGACCGACTGGCAAACTAGTTACTTTGATTCGAGCGTTTGTTGTCATCGGTGGAGTATCGGTTGTGATAGGGCTCTTCCGATATCGCAACCTGGGAGGTGTATTCTCATTCGCTTATCAGTTGTTGGTATTTGGCTTGATCTTTATAGGCCTCATGTTGTTGAAAGATGAATCGAGAGTCGTCCTGTTCTTCCGGTCAGTACTCGTTTCCAGCGCTGTATTTGCCCTCGGACTGCTGATGTACATTCATCACCTCGTAGGTGTTGACAGTCTTACCTCTTTTCAGGGTATTTGGACCTTACACAATGACATGACCATCCGTTCGATGTGGTTTGGCTGGCCGAACGCTTACGGATGTTTTCTTGCAATCGTGCTTTCCTTCGGTTTCGCCTTGCAATCATTGTCCAAGGGCAAAGCCTGGCTTTGTTATCTGCTGTTTACCCTCATAGTCGGAATAGCGCTCTTGGTGACCTTCTCCCGATCCGGCTATTTTCTTGCTGTTGTCTCCTTACTGGTTCTATTCTTCAGTAAGAAGGGCCTGTGGAAAAGAATCTTTGCAGGAGTGCTGCTGACCGCAGTAGGGTTGACATTAGCGCTGGCACTGCCGGCGGTAACCGAATATCTCTCCTATTCGGACACCGGTGAAACTCGAGTATTGCTGACTAGCATATTGCTACAGAGACTCGATGTCCCCGCTCTCACCATAGGGACAGGTTATCAGACCTTGCCGACAGTAATAGCCGGCCAAACGAAAGACATCTCGGTGGGAGGCTACTTGTTGGAAGAGCTTTCAACGCACGACGAATACATGACCGTTCTGATCAAGACAGGAGCACTCGGGCTGCTGGTGTTTATCGCAATCCTGATACAAAACTGGCTGACGAGCAATCGAATCGCAAGACGGAGCAAATATCCCGTTTTACGTACAGCTTTTCTTCATTGGCATTGCGCGCTTGTGGGGCTGTATGGAGCGCTGCTCGCTGGAGAATACCTGCGGTACTGGCCCATCACCGTGGTCTTCTGGATGATGGCCGGAGGTGCATTGAATAGCTCTTTTCAACAGAACCATGGGATAGGCGACAGTCGCATCCCGCCGGCACACATAACAAATACGTGAATCGTTTTAACCGCTCAGAGTAGCTGCACGAAGGAGCCCTGATGGGCAATGGTACTTCCCACATAAGGATCGGCTCGCGACAAATCGGCTCTGGCGCTCCCGTATTGATCATTGCTGAAGCCGGCGTTAACCACAACGGAGACATCGAATTGGCCGAAGAGATGGTCAGGGTGGCGGTGGAATGTGGTGCAGATGCCGTCAAGTTTCAGTCGTTTCTCGCAGAGCGCGTTGCCAGTTCCAGCGCGGCCAAGGCTGATTATCAGAGGATGGCTGGTAGACCGGACGAATCCCAGATTGCAATGCTGCGGCCGTTACAATTGTCGGTTGGAGACCATGAACGACTGCAAAGGCAGTGCACGGAAGCGGGTCTGCTGTTTCTGTCTACACCGTTCGACGACATCAGTGCAGATTTGCTCGACGATCTTGACGTCGCAGCATTCAAAATTGCCTCTGGAGAAGTGACAAATATTCCCTTTCTGCAAAATTTAGCGCGGCGAGGACGACCTCTCATCCTGTCCACCGGTATGTCGACATTAGAAGAAGTGGGAGAAGCCATTGAAACTGTAAAGAACGCCGGAGCCAAGGAGATTGCTCTTCTACACTGTCTGTCGGCATATCCGGCGGAGCCTGGCGAGGTTAACCTGCGCTGCATTCAGACCATGGCGCGGGCGTATAAACTGCCGGTGGGCTTCTCGGATCACACGAAGGGGGTCGAAATCGCCATTGCTGCAGTCGCAGTTGGGGCGTGTATCATTGAAAAACACTTCACACTTGATCGAGATCTGCCGGGTCCAGATCAACGAACTTCACTGCTCCCATGCGAATTAAAGGCCATGGTGCAGGGCATTCGGAACGTTGAAAAGGCGCTTGGATCTGGCATCAAACAACCGACAGAATCGGAGCTTCCAAATCGTATTTCCGTCCGACGCAGCATAGCCGCGACGCGAGATATGCCGGCATCAACCGTGCTGTCGTCGGACTCGCTTTGTACTCTCCGGCCTGCTACTGGCATACCTCCCGGGCAATTGAGCGCGGTGGTGGGGCGTCGTTTGCGGCGGGATGTGAGTGCGGGCACCGTCCTCAACTGGAGTGATCTGGTGTGAGGAATATTGGAGTGGTCACAACTTCGCGTTCGGACTACGGGATATGTGCTCCCATACTAAGACGCCTCCAAGCGGCTGAAGATGTCAAGCTGATGCTATTTGTCGCTGGAATGCACCTATCCCCTGAGTATGGCCAAACGGTAAGGCTAATTGAAGAAGATGGGTTTGAAATAACGGATCGAATTGAGCTGCTAATCAGCGGTGATTCTCCGACAGCTGCTGCAAAATCTGTTGGGCTTGGAACCATCGGTTTTGCGCAGACATTCTCCCGCATCAAGCCTGATGTTTTGGTTGTCGTTGGTGATCGCTTCGAATTGTTATCCGTCGTGATAGCCGCTCTTCCCTACAAGATCCCTCTTGCTCACCTTCATGGCGGGGAAGCTTCCGAAGGCGCGTTTGACGATTCAATCCGACACGCGATCACGAAAATGAGTCATCTTCATTTTGTCTCCAACGATCAGGCTGCGCAAAGGGTGCGTCAGATGGGAGAGGATCCCAGCAAAGTGTATGTAACTGGAGCCCCGGGAATCGACAATCTAAACGATATTCCCATGCTGAATGCGGAGCAGATTAGGGATCAACTTGGCCTCGACCTACAACTTCCATTTTTGCTCGTTTGCTATCACCCCGTCACGCTTTACGGTGAAGATACAAAGTCGCAGCTGCTGGAATTATGTGCCGCTCTTCGCGAGTTCGATTTGGATATGGTAATTACCTATCCCAATGCGGACCCGCAGAACCGAGCCATCATAGAATTATTACAGAGCTTTACGAGGGAGCGTTCCAATAGTTGGCTGATCGAGAACCTCGGAACGCAAGTTTATTTCAGCTTGATGAGACTGGCTTCTGCTATGGTAGGGAATTCCTCCAGTGGCTTGATTGAGGCACCTTCATTTCGACTACCGGTGGTGAATATCGGAGAACGTCAACGCGGTCGCTTGCGAGCGGCAAACGTGATTGATGTCTCATGCCGCCAGACCGAGATCGCAACAGCCCTACAGCGCGCCATCTCAGAAAGTTTTCGGGAAGGTCTGCGCGACCTTCAGAATCCATACGGAGACGGGAAGGCATCTCAGAGAATTGTGCATGTTCTGCGGACTGTGGATTTAGGTAGCCAGTTGGTTGTGAAGCGTTTTCACATGCTTGAACCCTCGCTGACTGTTGGGCAGTGACGAGATGCAAATGAAGCAGAGGGCTGCGTGATACGGTTAGCTGGCCTTGGTGCCGGTGGACACGCTAGGGTGGTGATCGATGCCCTGCAATTGCTGGGAGGATACCAAATCCAATTGCTTGACCAGAATCCCTCGACGTGGGGAGAGACCGTGCTAGGCGCGCCTGTTCTCGGTGGGGATTCTCTGTTGCCTGAGCTCTTTTCCGATGGGATTCGAGCTGGCTTTGTGGGCGTCGGTGGCGTGCGGAACAATGCTCCCAGGAGACGGCTGTTCGAGATGCTCAGGGATCACGGCTTTGACGTGATTAGAATTACTCATCCCCAGGCATGTGTAGCGAGGGCAGTCGAGATCGGTTGCGGAACGGTGATTATGGCAGGGGCGATTGTGAACGTCTCGGTGCACATCGGGTCGAACGTCCTTATCAATACCGGCGCGATTGTTGAGCATGACTGCCAGCTCGGGGATCACGTACACGTTGCAACTGGCGCACGCCTCGCTGGGGGAGTTAGAGTATTAAGCGGTGCCCACATCGGCATCGGGGCATCGGTACTTCAGAAGATAACGATCGGAGAGAATGCGGTTATAGGAGCCGGATCGGTTGTTCTCCGGGACGTGCCGGATGGTACTGTTGTCGTGGGCATACCAGGTCGAGAAATACCCGGGAGGTCGGTGGATGACAAATATTAGTCAATATTGCGTTCCACCTGAAGCCAAGATTCGTGATGTGATTTCTTTCATCGATAAGTATGGAAGTGGCGTAGCAATTGTTGTAGACGATGCTCGTCGCCTGCTTGGGACCGTGACCGATGGTGATATTCGCCGCGCGATCCTGGGCGGGCTTGACCTCGGTTTGCCAGTCCAGAGTCTCTTGGATCGGAAGCAGGAAACCGGGTGCGGTGCGCCTATCACGGTCAAAGTCGGAACCAGCGATGCCGAAGTATTAAGACTGATGAATCAGCATGTCCTTCGTCATATTCCAATCGTTAACGATGACGGCCAGGTAGTTGACCTCCGACTTCTTGGAGATCTCGTTAAGGAATATGAACTTCCGTTACAGGCAGTAGTTATGGTGGGTGGATTTGGAACTAGAATACGTCCCTTAACGGATGACCTGCCTAAACCCATGCTTCCCATCGGCGGTCAACCGCTGCTCGAACTGATTCTGAAGCAATTGCGTAGTGCAGGAATACGTAGGGTAAATCTGACGACACACTACAAAGAGAGAGTGATCTCTGACCACTTTGGGGATGGCAGCAGTCTCGACCTCCAGATTTCGTACGTGCGAGAGGACGAGCCACTTGGCACTGCAGGGGCCCTGAGTCGGGTGCAGGCGGATCAAGATCCGCTATTGATCATCAATGGGGACATCATCACTACGATCAATTTCCGCTCCATGCTGCAGTATCACCGTGAGCACGGGGCCGATATGACGATAGCCGTGCGGGAATACGAATACCAGGTACCCTACGGTGTTGTCGTGACAGATGGGTTGCTGGTCAACAACATTATTGAAAAGCCCGTCCGCCGGGAGTTCGTCAGTGCTGGCATTTACCTGGTGCACCCCGACGTGTGTCGATGGGTTCCATCGGATAAGCCGTGTGACATGCCGGAGCTGATTCTTCGCTGCCTGCGACAGGAAGGGAGGGTGGTTAGCTTTCCGGTCAGGGAATACTGGATCGACATCGGCCACATGGAGAACTACCGAAAAGCTCAGGCTGATGCCGCCCGAGGCGTGTTCTGAATGCATTGGCGAAGGAGGACAGTCCTGGTGACTGGAGGCGGCGGGTTCATTGGGAGTCATCTTGTGGAGCGCTTGGTGGAGTTGGGAGCTCAGACCAGAGTATTGGCGCACTATAACTCCAATGGGAGGTGGGGATGGCTAGATGCATCACATGTGAAGCACGACATCGAAGTCATCCTTGGCGATGTCTGCGACTCCGACGTTGTGCATCGCGCAGCTTCCGGTGCCGACACGGTGTTCCATCTTGCCGCATTGATTGGCATTCCATACTCGTACGATGCTCCTTACTCATACGCCCGAACCAACATTGAGGGTACATTGAATGTCTTGCAGGCTTGCCTCAAGCAGGGCGTCCAGCGCGTTGTTCATACCTCTACGAGTGAGGTCTACGGCACCGCACGAGCAATACCAATTAGTGAGACGCATCCTCTTCAAGCACAGTCTCCGTATTCGGCGACCAAAATCGGCGCGGACAAGATGGCGGAATGTTTCTATGCTTCGTTTCAACTGCCGGTTACGACAGTCCGTCCCTTTAATACGTTCGGCCCCCGGCAGTCTGCCCGCGCCGTCATCCCAACCATCGTTACACAAGCGCTGACACGGCCCGAAATCCGACTCGGCTCGTTAACCCCAACCCGAGACCTCAATTTTGTCACGAATACAGTTGATGGATTTATCCTCGCGGCAGAGTCTTCGGATGCGATCGGAAAGGTCATAAACATCGGCTCAGGTGTCGAAGTCTCAATCGGACATCTCGCAGACAAGATAGTCGACCTGATCGGCAAAGAGATCCCGATCATCTGCGACAAGCAGAGGGTGCGCCCGCAAGATAGCGAAGTGGATCGGCTTTGTGCAGACAACAGTCTGGCCAAGCGAATGCTAGCCTGGCAGCCGAGAGTGAGCTTGGAGGAGGGTTTGGTTTGCACTATCGAATGGCTACGGAAGAATCTGCACATCTACAGGGTGGGGGTATATGCCGTCTGAAGCTGATACACCAGCCGCCGTACGAACAATTCCTCTCACTGTTCCTCAGCTGGGGGGGAACGAATGGCGCTACGTGAAAGAAAGCTTGGACACGAACTGGGTCTCCTCTGCGGGCCCGTTCGTGAGCCGCTTTGAGCAGATGATTGGACGCTATTTGGGTTTGCGAGATGGCGTTGCAACTGCTTCCGGTACTGCCGCCCTACATATTGCTTTGTTAGTAGCAGGGATTAAGCCAGATGAGGAAGTTCTGGTATCCACTTTAACATTCGTTGCCCCTGCAAATGCGATTCGATATGTGGGTGCTTGGCCGGTGCTGGTTGACTCTGAGCCCAGCCACTGGCAAATGGACGTAAACCGGATCGCGGACTTCCTGGGAAGTCAATGCCACTTCGCTGAGGGCAGGACAATCAACAAATTAACCGGTAGAAGGGTGGCTGGAGTGATCCCCGTCCATATACTGGGCCACCCTGTTGACATGGAACCGCTCCTAGAACTTGCTCACCAATATAGCTTGGTTGTTATTGAGGACGCATCGGAGAGTTTGGGCGCACGTTACAAGGGGAGGTTACTTGGTACTCTAGGTGACTGCGCATGCTTCAGTTTCAACGGCAACAAGATTCTAACGACTGGCGGGGGCGGCATGTTCGTCAGCCAAAAGGAGGAGTGGTGTCGCCGCGCTCGGTATTTGAGCACCCAAGCGAAAGACGATGCCATCGAATACATTCACAACGAAATCGGATACAACTACCGTCTGACAAACCTGCAAGCGGCACTGGGCTGCGCTCAATTTGAGCACCTGCCAGATTTCATTATTGCCAAGCGCAAGATCGCTGAGGCTTATAGGACAAATCTTGGTAGCATCGCAGGAGTCAAGACTGTGGGCGAATCAGCCGATGCTTACAGTACATTCTGGTTATTCACCATTCTAATAGACGAAACGGTCACCGGCAGTTCAAGTAGACTATTGCTGAGCAAACTGAGTGAAGTGGGGGTCGAGAGTCGGCCTTTATGGCAGCCGGTCCACCTGAATCAATGTCATCGTACCTGCCAGGTGCTCGGGCATCAGGTCTCAGAACAACTTCACCGACAAGCTCTCAGTCTGCCGAGTTCAGTTGGACTAGACGGGGCGGACATTGAGAGGATCTGCGATTGCATCAAACACTACCTCGCTTAATTCCCAGCTTGCCCTCTGCGAGATGGGCAGGCAAAACAGGAGTGCTGTGATGACCGGTGCGGCACCGAGGCCAACAGTATCGATCATTCTCGCGGTATTCAACGAGGAGTCTTGCATCAAAGCCTCGCTGGAGTCTCTACTGCGGCAGGATAACCCGGACTTCGATCTTGAGATTCTTGTGGTCGACGGGGTGTCCTCGGATGGAACGAGGACAATCGTTCAACAGTTGGCGGAAACAGACCGGCGTG
>Ga0187788_10000495_pt1 | contig 10927 bp, 9 predicted proteins | sample 1015_BV01_MP10_2_FD_133008 | JGI IMG/M metagenome (GOLD analysis project Ga0187788, IMG submission 133008) | Tropical peat soil microbial communities from peatlands in Department of Meta, Colombia - 1015_BV01_MP10_20_MG | ecosystem: Environmental > Terrestrial > Soil > Wetlands > Peat | place...
CCCCGGGCCGGCACAGCCCCCGCCGGCCCCCGGGCCCGCGCCGTCGCTGCCCGCCGCGGGGCCGGCGCAGCCGGCCGGACAGATCCTGACGGCGGAGGTGCTGCCGTCTGCTCCCTGGTCCGGGTCTGACGCCTCGTGGCCCGGCGGGGCGGGGGCCTTCCGGCGGGGCCGCTTCCGCTGGGGCCGCGGCGTCGCCGTGGCCGCCGTGGCGCTGGCGGTGACCGGGGTGATCGGTGGCGGTGCCCTGGCCTGGAGCATCCTGTCCGGCGGCGGGGACCAGCCCGAGCAGCACCTGCCCGCCTCCAGCCTGGTCATGATCAAGGTCGATCTCGATCCGGGCGCTTCGCAGAAGATCGCGGCGATCCGGTTCGCCCACCGGTTCACCGGGTTCGCGGACGATCTCGACGAGAAGCAGGACATGCGCCGGTGGATCTACCAGAAGCTGGCCCAGGACGAGCCGAAGGCACCCGCCTGGTCACAGGTCGAGCCGTGGCTGGGGGAGCGCGCCGGGCTGGCCCTGCTGCCCGCGCCCACGCCGGGTGAGCCCCCGGTGCCGGTCATCGCGCTGCAGGTCACCGACGAGGACGCGGCCCGCGCGGTGCTGCAGCGGCAGGCCGGCGACCTCGGCGCCGTGGTGGCCGACGGGTGGGCCCTGCTGGCCCAGACCGGCGAGGGCGCGAGGAGCGCCGCGGCCGCCGCGGCCGGGAACCCGCTGAGCGAGGACCCCACGTTCACGGCCGATATGGACGCCCTCGGCGAGAACGGGATCGCCACCGCGTGGGTGAACATCGGTGCGCTGGCCCGCGAGGCGGCCGCCGGCCCCGCGTCGTCCCTGCAGATGTCGTCCCTGCAGAACCTGAACGTGACCGGGCACGGTGCCGCCGCGCTGCGGTTCTCCGGCAAGGACCTCGAGATGGCCGGCGTCTTCCGCGGCATGCAGATCCCGAAGGTGACCGCCGGGACGGGCGTGGAGTCGCTCCCGTCGCAGGCCCTGGTGGCGGTCGGCGCGTCCGGCGCGGACCAGGCGGTCAGGGCACGGTGGAACCAGACGATGGACGCCCTGCGCGCCACCGGAGGCGGGGCGCAGGTGGACGCGGCGCTGTCCGGCCTGCAGCAGCAGTACGGGCTGCAGCTCCCCGACGACCTCTACGCCCTGCTCGGACGGCGGATCGCGCTGATGGTGGCCGGTCCCGGCGACGGCGGCGTCCCGGCGTTCGGCGTCCGGGCGACGTCCGACGCGCCACGGCTGGCGCAGGTGCTGGACGTGCTCACCGAGATCCTCGGCCAGCAGGGCGTGCCGGCCACCGTGCGGCGCACCGGCGACGGGTGGGTGCTCGGCACGACCGTCCCGCTCACCGAGGAGCTCGCCCGTGGCGGCGACCTCGGCCGGACGCCCGGGTTCCGCGCCGCCGTTCCCGACCCGGAGCAGGCCTCCTTCGTGGCCTACGCCGACTGCGCGGGGCTCGCGGACGCCTTCCGGGCCCAGATGGACCCGGACGCCGCCCGCGTGATGAGGGCCCTGGACGTGATCGGTGTGACCGCCCGGTACGGCTCCGGCGAGGCGCGCCTGACGGTGCGGGTGGCCTCGCGCTGACCCCCGTTCCGCTGCCGGGCCCGGGACCGGGCCCGGCAGCGGCCGGAGCGGTGTGCCCCTATCGTTCCCGGCATGTCGCAGTACCCGGACCGCCCGGCGGGCGGAGCGCCACCCGAGGCGCCACCCCAGCCTGAACGGCCCTCGCGGGCAGTCTCGCGGGCCGCGGGGGGGCGGCACGGCGTACGGGTCGAGCTCCCGCCGTTCCTGGCCTGCCTGGCGGGCGGAGTGGTGGTCGGCGTGCTGTGGCGGCTGCTGTGGTCGCTGGCCACCGGTCCGGGGGACACCGAGCGTGCGGTCACCGGCGACGGGATCCTGGCCGGCCTGGGCGTGCTGGCCGGGATCGTGACCGCGGCGCTGTTCCTGGTCCGCTCCGGCCCGGCTCCGGCCCGGCGCTTCGGCGTCGTCCTGGTCGGGACGGTCGCCGGATCGGGCCTGGCCTGGGCCGTGGGCGTGCTGCTCGGGACGCCGAGCCTGGGCGCGGTCGGCGCCGCCTTCCTGTGGCCGCTGGCCACGGCCGGGGTGACGTTCGCCGCGACCGGGATCGCCGTCTTCATGTCGCCCACCGGTCCCGGCCTGATCGGGTCCGGCGGCTCACCCGTGATCGGCGCCGAGGGTCCGGTACCGGGCGATCCCGGCGCTGGTCCCCCCGGTCAGGAGCAGCAGGTCGGCGGGCGCCAGTTCCACGTCGAGGCCCCGCCGCCCGGCGCTGACCAGGACCGTCGGGAAGCCTGACGCGCTCTCGTCGATCACGGTGGGCAGCCTGCGGCGCTGCCCCAGCGGGCTGATCCCGCCGACGACGTAGCCGGTGGCGCGCTCGGCCTGGGCGGGCTCGGCCATCGCGGCCTGCTTCCCGCCCGCGGCCGCGGCCAGCGCCTTGAGGTCGAGCTGGGCGGCCACCGGCACGACGGCCACGGTCAGGGCGCCGTCCACGACCGCGACCAGCGTCTTGAACACCCGGCGCGGGTCGACCCCGAGCGCCTCGGCCGCCTGCAGGCCGAAGGAGCCCGATCCCCGGCCGGCCGGTTCCGGCTCGAAGGAGTGGACGGCGTGCTCGACCCCCGCCGCCTGCAGGGCGAGGATGGCCGGGGTCCCGCCGGCTCGTCCGCGGCGGCTCAGTTCTGGTTCACCGGCCCGCGGGTCAGCTCCACCCCGGGCAGGGCGTGGAAGGCGTCGATCAGCCGGATCTCGGCCCGCAGCAGGGCCAGCTCCGCGCGCAGCCGGTCGGCGGTGGTGGGCGCCTCGAGCAGCCGCTGCCGGTCCGGCAGGTCGAGCACCGCGGCGGCCGCGACGAGGTAGGAGAGCACCCGCGGATCGGTGGGCACCCCCGCCTGCTCCACCCGCAGCCGCTGCCGGTAGGCAGCGAACCGCAGGGCGACGCCCTCGGCCAGGCCGGTGAGGTCGCCGTCGCCGTCCCGCTCCTCCAGGAAGTCCACCAGCCCGGTGTGGTACGGCGTCCCCGCGGCCGGGTCCAGGCCGGCCAGCCGGAACCGCAGGTGCCCGACCGAGACGATGTCGAAGCGGCCGTCGGAGTACGGGGTCACCTCGCGCAGCTCGGCGGTGCAGCCCACCTCGTACAGGTCCGGGACGTCGCCGCCCACCTCGTGCCCGCTGCGGATGGCCACCACCCCGAAGTGTCGCGGCGCGCTCTCCGGCAGCTCCATCAGCGCCTTGACCAGGACCCGGTAGCGGGGTTCGAACACGTGCAGGGGCATCACCAGGCCCGGCACCAGAACCGAGCTCAGCGGGAAGAGCGGCAGCCGGACAGCCACTCCGACAGCCTAGGGCCTGCCCTCGCACCGGCCCGGCGCCGCAAGATCGGATCCGGACCCGTCGCCGGGCCGCCCGATCGGATCGCCGGGGATCCGATCGCCGCCGAGCGCCTAGACTCGTCAGCGTGATCCGGCGCCTCGACCTGCGCGGTCAGCGGCTGCACGCGCGTGCCCTGCGCGGCGTGGTGCCGCGTGCCGAGCTGGACGTCGAGCACGCGGTGGAGCGGGTGCGGCCGATCTGCACGGCGGTGCGGGAGCGGGGCGTGGCGGCCCTGATCGAGCTGACCGAGCGGCTGGACGGCGTCCGGCTGGGATCGGTCCGGGTGCCCGCCGAGGCCCTGCGGCGCGCGCTGGACGGGCTGGCGCCGGAGGTGCGCGCCGCGCTGGCCGAGTCGATCCGCCGGGCCCGGGTGGTGCACCGGGACCAGCGGCGGGAGGACCGCACCACCCAGGTGGTGCCCGGGGGCACCGTGACCGAGCGGTGGGTGCCGGTCGACCGGGTCGGCCTCTACGTGCCCGGCGGTCTTGCCGTCTACCCGAGCAGCGTGGTGATGAACGTCGTCCCGGCTCAGGAGGCCGGGGTGGGCTCGATCGCGGTGACCTCGCCGCCGCAGCGGGACGCGCCGCCCGGGTTCGAGGGGCTGCCGCACCCGGCCATCCTCGCCGCGTGCGCGATGCTCGGCGTGGACGAGGTGTACGCGGTGGGCGGCGCGCAGGCGGTGGCGATGTTCGCCTACGGCGCGCGGGACGGCGCGGGCGCGTGGGTCTGCGAGCCGGTCGACCTGGTCACCGGCCCCGGCAACATCTGGGTGGCCGCCGCGAAGCGGCTGCTCAAGGGCGTGGTCGGGATCGACGCCGAGGCCGGCCCGACCGAGATCGCGATCCTGGCCGACGCCGGTGCCGACCCGGTGCACGTGGCCGCGGACCTGATCAGCCAGGCGGAGCACGATCCGATGGCGGCCGCCGTCCTGATCACCGACTCGCCCGAGCTGGCCGCCGCGGTCGAGGCCGAGCTGGAGCGCCAGGTCGCGGCGACCAAGCACTTCGAGCGGATCACCACCGCCCTGGGCGGGCCGCAGTCCGGGATCGTGCTGGTCGACGACCTCGACGCCGGGCTGGAGGTGGTCGACGCCTACGCGGCCGAGCACCTGGAGATCCACACCGCGGACCCGGCGGCGGTCGCGGCGCGGGTGCGCAACGCCGGCGCGATCTTCGTGGGGACCTGGGCGCCGGTCAGCCTCGGCGACTACTGCGCGGGGTCGAACCACGTGCTGCCCACCGGCGGGTGCGCGTGCCACTCCGGCGGCCTGAGCGTGCAGACCTTCCTGCGCGGGATCCACGTCGTGGACTACCAGCAGGAGGCTCTGCGCGGCGTGGTCGGGCACGTGGTGGCGCTGGCCACCGCCGAGGACCTGCCGGCGCACGGGCAGGCGGTCCGGGCCCGCTTCCCCGACGGCTGACGGCCGCCGACCGCCTCGCCTCGTGCACCCCGTGGCCACCGTTGCTCCTGCGGGCCACCGCTCGAGGGGCCGGAACGCCGTGCGACGGGTGGCCCCGCGGTGCCCGGGTGGCCCGGCGGTGCATCACCGTGACCGCGGCTGACCTGGGCCTTCGGGACGGACCCGGGGGCCCGCGCCTCTAGACTTGGCCGGTGCCCACGCCCGCCGGAACCGAGGTCCACGCGCGCCTGCCGCTGCGCGAGGACCTGCGTGGGCAGGTGCCGTACGGCGCGCCGCAGCTCGACGTCCCGGTCCGGCTGAACACCAACGAGAACTCCTACGACGTGCCGGCCGAGGCGGCCGAGGCGATCATGGACGCGGTCCGGGCGGAGGTCGGGCACCTCAACCGCTACCCGGACCGCGAGTTCGCGGCCCTGCGCGCCGACCTGGCGGCCTACCTGGGCCACGACCTGGCCGCGGAGCAGATCTGGGCCGGCAACGGCTCGAACGAGGTGCTCCAGCACGTGCTGCAGGCCTTCGGCGGGCCCGGCCGGGTGGCGATGGGCTTCAGCCCGGGCTACTCGATGCATCCGATCATCAGTGCCGGGACCGGGACGGGGTGGATCGACGGGGCGCGCGGGCGGGCGGGTGCCGGCTTCGACCTGGATCCCGGCAGCGCCGCCGGGCAGGTGGCCGACCGCGACCCGGACGTGGTCTTCCTGTGCTCGCCGAACAACCCGACCGGGACCGCGCTGTCCCTGGACGCCGTCCGGGCGGTCTACGACGCCTGCCGGGGCATGGTCGTGGTCGACGAGGCCTACGCCGAGTTCGCCCGCCCGGGAACCCCGAGCGCGCTCACCCTGCTGCCCGGCCGGGAGCGGCTGGTGGTGACCAGGACGATGAGCAAGGCGTTCGCCCTGGCCGGTGCCCGGCTCGGCTACCTGGCGGCCGATCCCGCGGTCTGCGACGCGCTCCGGCTGGTCCGCCTGCCCTACCACCTGTCGGCGCTGACCCAGGCCGCGGCCCGCGCCGCGCTGGCGCAGGCCGCCGTCCTGCTGTCCACCGTGGAGGCGATCAAGGCCCAGCGGGACAGGATCGTCGGCGAGCTCCCCGGGCTGGGCCTGGTCCCGGTGCCCAGCGACGCCAACTTCGTGCTGTTCGGGGGGCTGGACGACGAGCGGGCGGCCTGGCAGGCACTGCTGGAGCGCGGGGTGCTGGTCCGGGAGATCGGGATTGCGCACCACCTGCGGGTGACCGCCGGCACGCCGGAGGAGACCGGGGCCTTCCTGCGCGCGACGGCCGCCGTCCAGAACGTCAGCGAGGGGAGCCGATGAGCCGCACCGCGCGGATCGAGCGCACCACGAAGGAGTCCGCGGTCGTCGTCGAGCTCGACCTCGACGGGACTGGGCGCTCCGAGATCAGCACCGGGGTCGGCTTCTACGACCACATGCTCGCCAGCCTGGCCAGGCACTCGCTGATCGACCTGGCCGTCTCGGCCACCGGCGACGTCCACGTGGACGCCCACCACACCGTCGAGGACGTGGCGATCGTGCTCGGCCAGGCGCTCCGCCGGGCCCTGGGCGACAAGGCCGGCATCCGGCGGTTCGGCGACGCGACGCTGCCGCTGGACGAATGCCTGGTCCAGGCGGCCGTCGACGTCAGCGGCCGGCCGTACTGCGTGCACGGCGGCGAGCCGGCCGGGCAGGAGTACGTGCAGATCGGCGACGGCTACGTCGGGTCGCTGACCCGGCACGTCTTCGAGACCGTCGCGCACCACGCGGGGATCTCGCTGCACGTGCGGGTGCTCGCCGGGCGCGACCCGCACCACGTCGTCGAGGCGCAGTTCAAGGCCGTGGCCCGGGCGCTGCGGGCCGCCGTCGAGGCCGACCCGCGCTCGCCGGGGGTGCCCTCGACCAAGGGCGTGCTGTGACCCGTCCGGCCGGCGTCGTCGTGCTCGACTACGGCTTCGGCAACGTGCGCTCCGCGGTGCGCGCCCTGGAACGGGTCGGCGCGCGGGTGAGCCTGACCGCGGACGCCGACGCGGCCCTGGCCGCGGACGGCCTGGTCGTCCCCGGCGTGGGGGCCTTCGCCGCGGTGGTCGGCGGGCTGCGGTCGGTGCGCGGCGACTGGATCGTCGACCGCCGGCTGGCCGGGGGCCGGCCGGTGCTGGGGATCTGCGTCGGGCTGCAGGTGATGTTCGACCGTTCCAGCGAGCTGGACTGCGAGCACGTGCCCGGGCTGGGGCAGTGGCCGGGGACGGTCGAGCGGCTGCCGGCCGCCGTCGTCCCGCACATGGGGTGGAACACCGTCGACGTGCCGCCGGGATCGCAGCTGTTCGCCGGGGCGGAGACGCAGATGTTCTACTTCGTCCACTCCTACGGCGTGCTCCGCTGGGAGCTGGGCAGCGGGCGCCCGACCCCGCTGGCCCCGCCGCTGGTGACCTGGGCCGAGCACGGGGCCCGGTTCGTCGCCGCGGTGGAGAACGGGCCGCTGTGGGCGACCCAGTTCCACCCCGAGAAGTCCGGCGACGCCGGGGCGCAGCTGCTGAAGAACTGGGTGGCCACGCTGTGAGCGCCGGCGAGGCCGCGGCGCCCCCGCCGGCGCGGCTCACGCTGCTGCCCGCCGTGGACGTCGCCGAGGGCCGCGCGGTGCGCCTGGTCCAGGGCGCGGCCGGCACCGAGACCTCCTACGGCGACCCGCGCGACGCGGCCCTGGCCTGGCAGGAGGCCGGGGCGGAGTGGATCCACCTGGTCGACCTGGACGCCGCCTTCGGCCGGGGCAGCAACCGGGCCCTGCTCGCCGAGGTGATCGCGGCGCTGCGGGTCCGGGTCGAGCTCAGCGGGGGGATCCGGGACGACGCCAGCCTCGAGGCCGCCCTGGACACCGGCTGCGCCCGGGTCAACCTCGGCACCGCCGCGCTGGAGGACCCCGCCTGGACCGCGGGGGCGATCGCCCGGCACGGCGAGCGGATCGCGGTCGGGCTCGACGTGCGCGGCAGCACGCTCGCGGCGCGCGGCTGGACCCGGGAGGGCGGCGAGCTCTGGCCGACCCTGCGCCGCCTGGACGCCGACGGCTGTTCCCGCTACATCGTCACCGACGTGACCAAGGACGGGACGCTGCGCGGCCCGAACCTCGACCTGCTGCGGCAGGTGTGCGAGCGCACCGACCGGCCGGTGGTGGCCAGCGGCGGGGTGTCCGCGCTGGCCGACCTGGCCGCGCTGCGCGAGATGGTGCCGCTCGGGGTGGAGGGCGCGATCGTCGGCAAGGCGCTCTACGCGGGCGCGTTCACCCTGCCGGAGGCGCTGGACGTCGCCGGCCGGCCCTGAGGGCGCGCGGGCCCGCCTGCCAGGGCGCGAAGGCCGGCGAGCGTCGCACTCGCGCGATGCGGCCCCGCGCCGTCGTCGCGAGTGTGACGTCCCCCGGGGTGGACGTCGCGGGTGTGACGTTGCCCGGGGCACGGCGCGCCGGAGACCCCTCGGACGTCTCACTCGGCGAGCGAAAGCCCGCGAACATCGCACTCGGTGAGGGATGGTGCCCCGCGTACCTGCCAGCCGGACGCCGGACCGGCGGAAAACCGGGACGCGGAGTGTCGGTGCCTGCTGCCAGCATGGGCGGTATGTCCCTGGCCCCCTACGGTCGCGTGCTGCGCCTTCCCGGCGTGACCAGGCTGCTGGCGTTCGCGCTGGTGGCCCGGGTGCCGCTGGTCGCGTCGGGGATCGTGCTGACCCTGCACGTCGTGCTCAGCCTGCACCGTGGGTACGCGGCGGCCGGCCTGGTGGGGACGGCGATGACGGTCGGTCAGGCGGTCGGGGCCCCGTGGCTGGGCCGCGCCGTCGACCGGCTGGGGCTGCGCCGGGCGCTGCTGCCGACGCTGGTGGCCGAGGCCGCGGTGTGGGGCTCCGCGCCGTTCATCGGGTACCGGTCGCTGCTCGCGGTGGCCGTGGTCGGCGGTGTGCTCGGGCTGCCGCTGTTCACGGTGGTGCGCCAGTCACTGTCCGTCCTGGTGCCGGAGGAGCAGCGGCGGACCGCCTACGCGATGGACTCCATCGGCGTGGAGATCTCGTTCATGGCCGGACCGGCCATCGGGGTCGCCGTGGCGACCGGGGTGTCCACCCAGGCGGCGCTGATCGGGGTCGGCGTGACCACGCTCGGCGCGGGGCTGGGACTGCTGGTGCTCAACCCGCCGACCCGCAGCCCCGCCGGGGGCGCGGGCGGGCAGGCTGCGGGCGGGCAGGCTGCGGCCGGGCGGGGCCGTCCCCGCGGCTGGTTCACCCCCGCGCTGCTGCCGATCTTCGCGGCCACCGCGGCCGCCACGATGGTGCTCGCCGGCAGCGACGTCGGCGTGGTCGCCCACCTGAGGGCGGACGGCGCCGTCACCCTGACCGGGTTGATCTTCACCGCCTGGGGGGTGGCCTCGATCACCGGTGGGCTGGTGTACGGCGCGGCCCGCCGCCCGGTGCCGCCCTTCGCCCTGCTGCTCGGGCTCGGCCTGCTGACCATCCCGATCGGGGCGGCGGGCGGGCCGCTGTGGCTGGCCGTGGCCATCCTCCCGGCGGGCGCGCTGTGCGCGCCGGTGCTCAGCGCCACGGCGGACGCGGTGAGCCGGTGCGTGCCGGAGCACGTCCGGGGGGAGGCGATGGGGTGGCACGGGTCGTCCCTGACCCTGGGCTGGCGGTGGGCGCCCCCCTCGCCGGGGCGGCCATCGACAGCTGGGGGCCGTGGGCGGGGTTCGCCGCGGTGGGCGCCTGCGGGGCGGTCGTCGCCGTCGTGGGTCTGGCCTGGTCGGCCCGGCCCCTGGGCCGGGTGGCCGCATGGTCGTCACCGCCTGTGCCCGCCGTTCGGGAGCCGGCGGGGGATTCCCCCGTTTCGTGACGAGGCTGCTACCCTGAGAGTTCGACCGACCGGGTCTGGCGACCCGGTGCGACAAGTGGAGCCTCTCCCACCCGTCCCGGCGGAGCGCCCGCAGCCGGAACTGGGTCCACGGTCCGCCCCACGTCATGTGGGGCTGCGTCACGGCGGCAGCGGCGTGACGGTGGTGTGTTGAGGCTCCCGCGTGCTCGGATCCGGGAGCCTCTCCCGTGTCCGGAGGTCATCACCTCGGCGTGAAGGAGTTGCACATCAGCGAGCCTCGGATCAACGACCGCATCCGGGTACCAGAGGTGCGGTTGGTAGGCCCCAACGGGGAGCAGGTCGGAATCGTCCGCGTGGAGGACGCCCTGCGGTTGGCCCAGGAGGCCGACCTGGACCTGGTAGAGGTCGCGCCACAGGCGCGGCCGCCGGTCTGCAAGCTCATGGACTTCGGGAAGTTCAAGTACGAGTCCGCGATGAAGGCCCGTGAGGCGCGCAAGAACCAGGCGCACACGGTGTTGAAGGAGATCCGGCTCCGCCTCAAGATCGACCCGCATGACTACGGCACGAAGCGCGGCCATGTGGAGCGGTTCCTGAAGGCCGGCGACAAGGTCAAGGTAATGATCATGTTCCGTGGCCGGGAGCAGTCCCGGCCCGAGCTCGGCTACCGGCTGTTGCAGCGGATGGCCGCCGACGTCGCCGAGTACGGCTACGTCGAGAGCACGCCGAAGCAGGACGGCAAGAACATGATCATGGTGATCGGCCCGCACAAGAAGAAGGCCGAGGCCAAGGCGGAGCAGCGCCGGCGGCGCGAGGAGGAGAGCGCGGTGGGGGTGGGCCGGGGCGGAGCCCGGGCCGTGGCCCTGGCCGAGCCGGCGGTGGACGAGGACCTCGAGCCGGGCGAGCCGGGCGAGCCGGGCGAGCTGGAGGAGGCCGGCGATGCGGTCGCCGCCGTCCCGGCCCCCGCGGTGGCCGGGACCGCACGGAAGCGGGCGGCCACGGACGGCACCACGGCGGAGGGTGCGCCGGACGACGGTTCGCCGGCGGGCGGCTCGGACGCCGCAGCCGGACCTGACCAGGGTCCCGCCGAAGGCGCGGCCGCGGACGACATCGCACCGGCCGCGGCGAGCGCGGCGCCGGCCGCCGCCGAACCGCCGGCGGCGTCACCACCGGCGGCCGAGGCGGCTCCGGCGGCTCCGGCGGCCGAGTCGGCTCCGGCGGCCGAGGCGGCTCCGGCGGCCGAGGCGGCTCCGGCGGCCGAGGCGGCTCCGGCGGCC
>Ga0187788_10000497_pt1 | contig 10917 bp, 11 predicted proteins | sample 1015_BV01_MP10_2_FD_133008 | JGI IMG/M metagenome (GOLD analysis project Ga0187788, IMG submission 133008) | Tropical peat soil microbial communities from peatlands in Department of Meta, Colombia - 1015_BV01_MP10_20_MG | ecosystem: Environmental > Terrestrial > Soil > Wetlands > Peat | place...
GAAGATCAGATCCACGTCCATCAGGCGGTAGCGGAAGATGGCGTAGCCAAACGTCAGGGGGATAAACACCAGGCAGAGCACCGAGATGCGCATCAGGGAGGAGGGCGCGCTGCCGTTCAGATAGGGGATCACGTAAAACAGGGTGAAGGGCACGATGGCCAGCGTGGTGCCGCGAGTGACCCACTTCATCTGCTGGCGCAGGATGGGGGTACGCGCCGACTTGTAGCTATGCCAGAGCACGCCCGCCGCCGTCAGGAAGTAGAGGGCCAGGTAGGACATCTCCACCTGATCGAGGCGGTGCCGCAACACTTCGCTCGGTTCCAGCAGGCGAAGCGCGCCCACGTGGGCGCCGAGCAGGAAGAGCGCGGGCAAGTAGATCAGCGGCGCAAGCCAGCGATTCTCGTCGATCAACCGCTTGCGCTCGGGGAACATGAGCACGAAGTGGAGGAAGAGCGCGGGCTGGAGCAGTTCTGCCACCACGTTGGACCAGTAAACGATCCAGTCGAACTCGTTCAGCTTCCCGGTGTAGTGGAAGGAGTAGAAGATGAACGAAGTAAGGCAAAAGAGATAAAAGTGGGTGGCTCGGGGTGCGGTCCAGCGGCGCAGCAGGACATAGAGTCCGATGCCGAGGTAGATGAGGGCGATCAGCCGCAAACCGGTGTTCACGGAGCGGTCGTAGGGAACCAGGATGACAGGGACGTTAACCGGCACGCGGCCGCGCTCCAGCCCATAGGTGGCGCGGGCGTAGGTCCCGGCGCGGTAGAGTTGGCGGCTGAGGGCGGCGATGGTCTGAATCGGGTGGTCGTTAACCGAGATCAGGACGTCGCCGAGCTTGATGCCGGCGCGAGCTCCGGGGCCGTCGGCGTCAAGCCGCCGGGCTTGCAGGTGGCCGTCGTGCTCGACCCACCAAACCCCGTCGTAGGGGCTGACAAACTCCCGCTCTTTCTGGAAGTTGATCCAGGCAAAGAAGACAGAGGTGATCGTCAGCAGCGCCAGCACTACCGCCAGGAACCGAACTGGAAGGTCCTTCGTCATTGGCTGGCGCGCGGAGGTCTCACGTCGAGAAATGCGCCGCTGTTGCTGCGGTTGCAACTTATCTGCCAGCCCGATGTTGATCGCCATAAATCTAAAAGCTTTGGATGCTGACGCTTACACAATGATAGCAAGGGGGATGGCAAGAAGATACGCTTTTTGGAAACGATATGTGAATTTTTGTAACTAATAAGCATGCTACGCACTTACGCCTATGACGATCGGAATCCGGCTCCGGATTACAACAATCGGATACGAGCTGGGTAGATTGGTTCCCCATGGTTGGCTGGGTCCCCCCGAGGTGTGCCAGCCGGCGCAATGCGGTGGTCAAGGGTTCGCTCAAAAAAGAGGGGAATTCCAAGGAACTCCCCACACAGAAGCAACAGAGGCGATATCGTAGGTAAGAGTCGGAAAGGGCTGGTTTCGGTTGCCAGCCCGGCCGGGAGAGCAGGTAGAACCAGCGGATGCAAGCGGCGATGGCCAATCTCTGCCAGGCGGAGGAGCACTGGATTGAGCTGAACGGCGCGCGCATGCGCTACTTGCGGGCCGGCTGCGGCCCCAGCCTGTTGCTGATTCACGGGCTGCTGGGCTACTCGTTCTCCTGGCGGTTCAACCTGCCGGCACTGGCCCAGCACTTCACCGTCTATGCCCCGGACCTGGTGGGAGTGGGATTGTCGGAACGCGCCCGCGGGCTTGACTACCGCCTGGCAGCCTCCGCGGAACGGATGTTGACCTTCCTGGACCTGCTGGGCATCGAGTCGGTGGACGTGCTGGGGACGTCGCATGGGGGAGGGGTCGCGGTCCACATGGCGGCGCTGGAAGGGGCTCGCGGACAGCGGCGGATAGGGCGCCTGGTGCTGGTGGCGCCGATCAACCCGTGGTCGCGACATGGGAGGCTGTGGGCACGGACCGTGGCCAGTGCACCCGGGCGATACCTGTTCCGCCATCTGTTTTCTCGCCTGCGTCCTCTGCATCCCTTGGCGCACGCGCGCATGTACGGCGACCGGCGGCGCATTCCGGCGGGCACCGCGGAGGGCTACCTGAAGCCGCTCCGGATACCCGGAACGCTGGACACGTTGCTGGAAATTGCCGGCGGCTGGAATGCCGATCTCGACAGCCTGGAGCAGGCGTTCAACTCGGCAGCGGGCGTGCCGGCACTGGTGATTTGGGGAGACCGCGACCGCGCGGTGACGGTGAAGTCGGCGCCCGAGGTGGGAGCTCGATTCCGAAGCGCGGAGTTGGTGGTGATGAAGGGAGCCGGGCATCTACCTTACGAGGAGACGCCGGAGGAGTTCAATCGCCTTCTGCTGGAGTTTCTGCTGAAAGCGGCGGCCTAAAGCCGGGAAAGGCGGCTGGGCACATTGCGCCGTGCTCAAGTAATTGCCGGCCGCCGGGGCGCGTCATCGATTCATCGGCTTCGGCCGGTCACCTGATTCCTGCATGCACGATATTCTTCAGATACTTCGTGAATGGTTAACGGAGTGGGGCTATTGGGCAGTGGCGGGCGCGCTGCTCCTGGAGAACGCCGGAGTGCCGGTGCCGGGGGAGACGATTCTGATTCTGGCCAGCGTGCTTGCTTACAAGAGCGAGCTACGGCTGCCCATCATTATTGCTGTGGGGACGGCGGCCGCAACTTTGGGCGACAACATCGGCTATTGGATTGGACGCGAGGGCGGCAGGCCGCTGCTGGAGAAATGGAAAGCCTTCTTCCGCGTGCGCGACGCGCACATCCAGCGCGGGGAAGACCTGCTGGAGAAACACGGCCCGGTGGCGATTTTCTTCGCTCGCTTCATCGCCGGCGCCCGCATCGTCGCCGGACCGCTGGCTGGGGTGCTGCACATGCACTGGCGGCGCTTCGCGCTGTTCAACTTCCTGGGAGCGGTGGTCTGGGTTTCAGTGATCTCGTCGCTGGGGTATCTGTTCGGCAGCCAGGCGGACCGGCTGATCGTGCTGCTGAAGAAGGTGGATCTGGTGGTGCTGGTGGCGGCTCTGGCCGCGGCGGCGGTGGTGTGGCTGCGGGCGAGGAGGCGGCGCAAGGAGCGGAGGGAGTCGTGAATTGGCCGTCAGCAAATAGCTTTCCCGCGTGGCAGTCGGGTGCCAGAATAAGCGTGCGCAGAATCTGCTGAGAAGTTGACGGTGGAATGAAGAAGTTTTTTCAAACGGCGTTGGCCAATCTGGATCGGGAGGCGTGGATACGATTCTTTGCCGCCCTGATCGGCCTGACTCTGGCATTTGCGGCGGCGCTGTTTTCCACGGCAACCCGGCAGGCGGGCAACGAGCTGGCGACGGCGCTGCTGGCGTCGGCTTCGCTGCTGCTGGCGGGACTGGTCGGGCTGACCACCGTGCCCTACCTGGCGCGGCGCGTGGGCTTCAGGCGGATGCGGGATGCGCTGGACTACGAAATCACGCGCGAAGGCCTGGCCTACATGGCGGTGGTGCTGCTGATCGGGGTGGCGGCGCTGAATACCGGAAACAACCTGCTGTTCATCATCGTCTCCGCTATGCTGGCGGCCATCGTGATCTCGGGGGTGGCCTCGGCGCTGGTGCCGCGAGCGTTACGGCTCGAGGTGAACCTGCCGGAGCATGTGTTCGCCAACCAGGGGGTGCTGGCGCGCATCGTGCTGCGAAACGTGCGTCGCTGGCTGCCGGCGTTTTCGGTGAGTGTGGTGCCGCTGAAGCTGAGGAGAAGGAACAAGGTCACCTGGGAGCGGACGCTGTTTGCCTTTCCACCGCGGGCGAAGCCGGAGAAGCAGTGGTTCCGGCTGCCCGACCTGGCGGCGCGGGTGGTGCCCTCGGCTGAGGAAAGGGCGGAGATCCTGGCCAAGCCGGTGTACTTTCCGCTGATTCCGGCTGGCACTACAGCCAATGCCGAAGTGGAGCTTTGCTTCAGCCATCGCGGCCGCTATGTGCAAAACGGCTTTGGCCTGGCCACGCGCTTTCCGTTCTCCTTTCTGGTGAAGACGCTCAGCGTGCCGGTTGCGCGCCAGTTGATTGTTTATCCTCCGGTGGAGCCGACGGACGAGTTGTTCGAAGTGCTGCCCATGATCACGGGGGAGTTCGAATCCTTCCAGCGTGGCCGTGGCTACGATCTCTACCGCATTCGCGAATATGTGGAGGACGATCCCGCGCGGCACGTGGACTGGAAGGCCACGGCCAAGACCGGGTCGCTGATGGTGCGCGAGTTCACGCGCGAGGATGAGCGGCGATTGCGGGTAGTATTCGATAATCCGCCCCCGGGCCAGGTTTCCGAGCAGGGATACGAGCGGGGAGTGAACCTGGCGGCGTCGCTGGCGTGGCACTTTGCCGCCGAGAATACCGAACTGTCCTTTGCCGGTCCTGGCTACACCGGGGGCGCGGACGTGTACGACTTCCTGCGCTACCTGGCGCTGATCGTGCCGCGGGAGGGAGGCAACGTTCTCGCGGATCTGCCATTGACCGACGACTTCAACCTGGTCTTCACCTGGCGGCGGCAAGGGAGCATTTCGACGGCGCTGTGGGCGTGCTCGTATGTTGTGTTTCTGGAATAGAAACGCAACAGGTTCAGCATGTGGACGGCGGCTCTGAATCCGGTTACTTGGGTTGGGTAAGGCTAAACCAGTTGCCGGAATTGTCCTTGAAAACGGTCTCGATCCCGTAGAAGCGTTCAGTGGGAGGAAATTTGAACTCCACGCCTTTGGCCTTCAATTCCTCATACGTCTTCTTGCAGTCAGCGGTGTGAAACGCACCCGCTCCGAGCACGCCCTTGTTGAGGAGCTTCTTCAACATATCGACGGACTCGTCGTCGCAGAAGGGATTGGGTGCCAGCTTCATCAGAATGATTTCAATATCCTGACCTTTGGGATTTACGGTCAGCCAGCGAAAGCCATTATCCATAGTGGCGTCGGTGTTGACCTCAAAACCCAGCTTGTTGACGTAAAAGTCCCTGGCTGCGTCCTGATCGGTGACAAAAACGGTGACGTGCGAGAGTTTCTGGATCATCTCCGCCTCCTGCATCTTCTGATGACCGGATCAGGCTAACAAAGAAGCCCGCGGGAAGACTTCTTCAATCTTGCGGTTTTTCGAGGCCGTAGAACTGGACAAAGCAGTAGGGGAGGGTTTGGAGCCGCCAGAGGGCGGGGACAAAGAACCTGCGGCGGATGTTGCGGCGGAAATGCAGGGGAGAGTGTCCGACAAGGCGGCGGAAGCGGGAACTGAAACTGCCCAGGCTCTCATAGCCGAGATCGAAGCAGATATCGGTGACCGGATCATTGTCGAGGATGAGCCGGTGCTTGGCCTCCCGGATGCGCAAGCGGGTCTGGAAATGGAGCGGTGTTTCGCCGAACGCGGACGAAAACAGCCGGTGAAAATGAAATGGGGAGAGGCAGGCCACCTCTGCGGCCTCATCCAGAGTCAGGCGGCGGGCGTAGTGAGCGGCCAGGAAGTCGCGAGCACGGCAAAGGCGGGCATAGGTATCGTGGTCGAGCATGACGGAGTGACCGGGACGCTGGACCGCGCATTCTACTACGGCTGGTCGGGAAACCTGAGTACGCAGATCCGGTGCAGCGCTGGGCGAGGTGATGGACGGGCCTGGCGCGCCAGCACGGCAGTCGCCCTCGTCAGCGGACCACGCCCTCCAGCGGGGAGCTGGCAGTGGCGTAGAGTTTCTTGGGCATGCGGCCGGCCAAGTAGGCTTGCCTTCCGGCGATGACGGCGTGCTGCATGGCCTCCGCCATGAGCACAGGATCCTCGGCCTGGGCGATGCCGGTGTTCATCAGGACGGCATCAGCGCCCAATTCCAGGGCGATGGTGGCATCGGACGCGGTGCCTACTCCGGCATCGACGATCAAGGGAACCCCCTCCAGCATTTCGCGCAAAATGCGCATGGCTGCCTGGTTCTGAATGCCCAGGCCGCTGCCGATGGGAGCGCCGAGGGGCATGATGGCGGCCGCGCCGGCGTCGAGCAGGCGCTTGGCAATCACCACGTCGTCATTGGTGTAGGGCAAAACGGTGAAGCCTTCCTTCACCAGAACGCGTGTGGCCTCCAGGGTAGCCTGCACGTCGGGATAGAGGGTTTTCTGGTCGCCGATAACTTCTACCTTCACCCAATCGGAGAGACCGACTTCGCGCCCCAGGCGGGCGGTGCGGATGGCTTCGTCGGCGGTGTAGCACGCGGCGGTGTTGGGCAGCAGGAAATACTTTTGCGGATCGAGGTAGTCGAGCAGAGACTCCTTGCTGCGGTCGAGGTTCACGCGGCGCACCGCGACAGTTACCATCTGAGCGCCGCTGGCCTCGATGGCACGCGCGGTCTCAGGACCGGACTTGTACTTGCCGGTGCCGACGATGAGTCGAGAGCGAAACTGCCTGCCAGCAATGATGAGAGGGTCGGTCATGATGGCTATATTCTAGCGAAAGCCGGCGGCAGGCGCTGTGACAGGTGAACGGCGGACAGCAGTCAGCACTCAGCAATCGGCGCTCAGGACCGGTGAAAGAATCGGGACGGTCACTGCTAGAATCGAACCTCGTGTTCGACAGCGACGATGAAGCTGCGCTTTTACATCGCCCTGATCGGCCCGATGGTGCTGTGGGCATCGGGGTTCGCGGGAATTCGCGCCGGCCTGGTCGGATACTCGCCCACGCATTTGGCGGTGCTGCGGTTCCTGGTCGCCTCCGCGACGATGGTCGTTTATGCACTGGTCGCGCGCACGCCGTTGCCTAAGCGCGGCGACATCCCCTTTCTTCTCATCACCGGGATCGTCAGCATTACCTGGTATCACCTGGCGCTGAACAAGGGCGAACAGACCGTCAGTGCGGGTGCGTCGAGCATGCTTGTGGCCTCGGCGCCCATCTGGTCGGTGCTCATCGCGCACATCTTCACGCACGACCGGCTGCATGCGCGGGGATGGGTTGGGATCCTGTTGGCGTTTGGCGGCGTGACGCTGATCGCACTGGGTGAAGGAGGAGGGCTGCGCTTCAGCCCGGGGGCGTGGCTGGTTCTGTCGGCGGCGCTGGCGACCGGGATCTCGGTGATCCTGCAGAAGAACTATCTTGCCCGCTATTCGGCGGCGGAATTCTCCTGTCATCTGGTGTGGGCAGGGACCATCTTTTTGTTGCCATTTGCCGGCGGGCTGGCGCAGCAGGTTGTGCGCGCGCCGCTGAGCGCCACCCTGGCCGTCATCTACATCGGTATATTTCCCGCCGCCATTGCATACCTGGGCTGGGGTTATGCCCTGGCACGGATTCCGGCTTCCAATGCCGCCAGCTTCCTCTACACCGTGCCGGTGTTCTCGATCTTCATCGCCTGGATCTGGCTGTGCGAGGTGCCGCACCTGCTCTCGCTGATGGGTGGGGGGCTCGCCCTGGCTGGGGTTCTGTTGGTGAACCGTGGCGCGAAGGCGATTTTCGAACCGGCGGTGATAGCCGAAGGGGACTAGCTCCGGCCGCGCTAAGGAATGGAGTAGTTACGGGCGGCGGTGGCTGTGATGGCTCCAATGTGAACGATAGAGATGGCACGTTCCAGCTTGTGATGGTGGCTCCTGTGCAAGATGTAGGCCGCCTCCATGTGCAAGCCGGCAAGCGCGAAGCTATAACCGACAAAGGCTGGCTTGTTGGCCACGAGCGATGGCGGCAACTGGGTCTCGTAATACCGGTTATGCAGGCAGCGAGAGGTGGAATGCACGTCGAGCAAGCGCGTGCCTGCGACCGCGGCGAACAGGGAGATATTCTTGGCGTCGAAGAATGCATGCTGCCGGGGCAGGTCTTGCGCGGCGCAATCCAGCACCAGGAAAGACAGGGCCAGAAGGCAGAGGGTAAGGGGCGCACTTCTCATGCGCCGATGATCAGCGCATTGGCGAACGCGAGCGGGTGATTTCGATCACGCGGACGGACAATGGCGCCAACATTCTGTGCAGGAAATGGCGCCTAGCAATCGAGGGCCCGGGTAATGGGCGAGGGGGCGATACGGAGGGAGGGGTTTCCAGAGAAAAAGATTCCAGATCGGGAGAGAGGGTGGGAGCTACCTGGTTCCGGATACCGGCGCGGCCTCGGCGCTGGCAACCGGCTCGCTGTAGAGGCTCTCGATCTGATCGTGGTAGCGCTCCTCGAGCACGCGGCGGCGGAGCTTCATCGACGGGGTGAGGATCCCGCTGGCGATGGTGAACTCGTCGGCAATCAGGACGAATCTCTTGATCTTCTCGAACTGGGCGAGCTTGCCGTTGATTTCGGCCAGGATATTTTCGTAGAGGGCCTGGACTTGGGAGAGCTCGACCAGTTGCTGGCGTGACTGGAACTCGAGATTAATGCTGCGCGCCCACTCTTCCAGGACATCGAAGGCGGGAGCGATAACGACCGCCGGAAACTTGCGGCGCTCGCCCACGATGGCGGCCTCCGCCACAAAGGGATAACTCTTGAGCAGGCTCTCGATCGGCTGCGGGGCGATGAACTTGCCCCCGGAGGTCTTGATCAGGTCTTTCTTGCGATCGGTGACGCAGAGGAAGCCATCGGCATCGAGATGGCCGACGTCGCCGGTCTTGAACCAGCCATCGACGAAGGCGTTCTGCGTCTCCTCGGGTCGATTCCAGTAACTGCGGAAGATGGAGGGACCCTTCACCAGAATCTCGCCGTCCTCGGCGATGCGAACCTGGAGGTTGCGCAGCGGCTTGCCCACGGTACCCAGTTTGTGGACGGCAGGGGTATTGACGGCAATGACGGGTGAGGTTTCGGTGAGCCCGTAACCCTCGTTGATGCGGATGCCGATGTCGGCGTACCACTCCGCCAGCTGGCGTCCCAGAGGCGCGCCGCCGGAGATGAAGGAGCGGACGCGCCCGCCCAGGCCGGCGACGACCTTGCGATAGAGCAGGCGGTTGGCGGCTTTCCACTGGAGGCTGGAGGGGGTCCTGCCGGAGAGGACTTCATCGCGATGGCGGCGGCCGACGTCCATGGCCCAGCGGTAGATCAGCCGCTTGAGTCCGGAGTGGGCCTTGGTTTCCACCTGGGTGCGGACCTTTTCGTACACGCGCGGCACCGACACCATGGTGGTGGGCCGCACTTCCTGAATAACCTCGACCAGCTTGTCCATGCGCGGGCAGTAGGCGACCGTGGTGCCCATGTAGAAGTGGACGTAGTCCACGTGGCGGGCAGTGATGTGCGACAGGGGGAGGAAGGAGACGTGAACCTCGCCCGGGCCAAACCAGCTCCGCCACTGATCCACTTCGGCATCGACGTTGGAGGCAAGGTTGCCGTGCGTGAGCATGACACCCTTGGAGATGCCGGTGGTGCCGGAGGTGTACATGATGCTGGCCAGGTTCTCGGGGCCAATGGCCTGGGCGGCATCGTCGAAGGCGGCATCGGGCGAGGTGGGACCGCCGTGCATCAGGCGGTGCATGGGGATGCCGTCGGTCACCCCGATGTAGTCCATGACTACGATGCGCTCGAGATGAGTCTGGTCCTTGACCGCCTTGATCTTCTGAAGCTGATCGGTGGTGGAGACGAAAATGATACGCGCGCCGGAATCGCTGAGCAGAAACGCGCTCTGCTCTGCGGTGAGCGTCGGGTAGAGGGGGACCACCACGCCGCCCAGCATCATGGTGGCGAAGTCGGCAACGGCCCACTCCGGCCGGTTTTCGCTGAGGATAGCAACCCGGTCGCCCTGCTCGATGCCCCACTGCGCCATGGCTCGCGCGGTTCCGACGACGTCGCGATAGAGCTCGCGCGAAGAGATGGGAATCCACTTGACGGTCTGCTTGAAAAGCATGACCTGATCGCTGTTGCGGGCGACCAGCGCGCGGAAAACATCGTTGACAGTACGCAGGCTCATGGCGAAGCGGGGAAACAGCGGCCGGAGGAACTTGCGATCCGCCGCTTCCCAACCCTGGGAGTATTTTATTCCGGCGAGCGCGCCGGCTTCCATTACCGAAGGGTAACAATGGTAACCTTCCCGAATTAGAATGAGCCTTGTTGGCGAAGCCATGGACTCTTGAGGAGGGAGTGAGGATGTCGATGAAAGCTCAGAGGTCGATCAAGCTGGCCTGCCTGGCACTGCTGTTGGCGAGCCTTGGGCCGGCTGCCCGGCAGGCGACTGGCCAGGCCAAACCGGAACCCGCGTCCGCCAAGATCAAAGTGGGAGACGTGGCGCCGGATTTCACCCTGCTGACCTTCGATGGCAAAGACGTGACGCCGGTGTCGCTACATGATTTCCGCGGGAAAAAGAACGTAGCGCTGGCGTTTTATGTGTTTGCGTTTACCGACGGTTGAACGAAAGAGATGAAGGCCTTCCAGCAGAACCTGAAGAAGCTGGAAGCGGCCGACACCCAGGTCCTGGGTGTGAGCATCGACAGTCCTTTCGCCAATCAAGCATGGGCACAACAGAATGGCTTGACCTTCCCGCTGCTGGGCGATGTCTCCGGCGCCGTGACCCGAGAGTACGGGCTACTGAAGCCGCTGGAGATCAAGGGCGTGAAGCTGGATTCGGCCCGGCGAGCCACCTTCCTGATCGACAAGCAGGGCAAAGTGGTGGAGGTGCAGGTGGACAGAGAGGCGGTGGATCCGACCAAGATCGTGACCGAGTGCGAGAGGAGAAAGAAGGCGTAGGGGGTTAGGGAGCGGCGGCCGGCGCTCCGTCAATCGCCTGGCTCGAAGCGGTAGCCCACCCAGGGCTCGGTGAGGATGTAGCGGGGAGTGCCAGCGTCGGGCTCGAGCTTCTTGCGGAGCTGTCCGACGAAGACGCGCAGGTACTCGGGCTGCTGCACGCTGTTGGGCCCCCAGACCGCGCCCAGCAAGGCCCGATGGGTGATGACCTTCCCCGGGTGCTGGGCCAGATAGACCAGCAAATCAAATTCCTTGGGCGTGAGGCGCACCGGGCGGCCGCTGACGGCGACCTCGTGGGCGGCAAGATCGATGCGAAAGTCGCCA
>Ga0187788_10000498_pt1 | contig 10915 bp, 8 predicted proteins | sample 1015_BV01_MP10_2_FD_133008 | JGI IMG/M metagenome (GOLD analysis project Ga0187788, IMG submission 133008) | Tropical peat soil microbial communities from peatlands in Department of Meta, Colombia - 1015_BV01_MP10_20_MG | ecosystem: Environmental > Terrestrial > Soil > Wetlands > Peat | place...
CCGGTTCCGCCGGTCGTCAACCCGCCGGCACCGGCTCCCGTTCCGGTGCCCACGCCCAGCGATGATGACGGCGGCGGCGGGGGTGGTGGCGGTGGCGGTGATGACGACGTCACCGGCTGACCTGTCCGCCGGCGCGGGCCGGGCGTGGTCACCTGCTGCGCCCGAACCTCACCCTGACCAGCGCACCGCCGAGGTGCGAGCGGCCGAGGTCCAGCCCGCCCCCGGTCGAGTGGGCGGCGCGGCGGACGATGTCCAGGCCGAGCCCGGTGGACCCGGCGCCGCTGGCTCCCCGCGACGCCACGTCCCCGGGCGGGAGCCCCGGGCCGGCGTCCTCGACGGTCAGGGTGACGCTGCCGTCGCCGGGGTCGGCCACCGAGACCTCGATCGGGACCCCGTCAGCGGTGTGCCCGAACACGTTGTCGATCAGGGCGTCCACGACGTCGGCCAGGTCGGGGGCCTGCAGGCTCGCCCGCACCGGACCCTCCGGCAGGTTCAGGTCGATGCTGCGGCCCTGGTCATCGGCCAGCGCGGACCAGAACGCGACCCGCTCGGCGACCACGCGGCCCACGTCGCAGGACGGCGCCACCGGGGTCCGGACCGGACGCCGGGCGTCCCGCACGATGGCGTCGACGGTCCGCTCGAGGTGCGCGACGTGCGTGCGCAGGCGCTCCGCCACGTCGGTGTCGTCCACGCTCTCGCTGTCCAGCCGCAGCGCGGTCACCGGCGTGCGCAGCCGGTGGGACAGGTCGGCCACGGCGTCACGTTCGCTGGCCAGCAGCTGCTCGATCCGTTCGGCCAGCCCGTTGAGGGCGCGGGCCAGGACGACCACCTCGTGGGTGCCCTCCTCCGGCGCCCGGGTGTCGAGGTGGCCCTCGCGCAGCCGGTCCGCCGCCCTGGCCACGTCGAGGATGGGGGCGCTCACCCGGCGCGCCAGCTGGTCGGCCGCCACCACCGCCACGACCAGGGACACCCCGGCCAGGCCGGCGATGATCAGCGTGGCCTCGTTCACCCCGCGGTGCAGCACGTTCTCGGGCACGACGACCCGTACCGCGACCCGGACCATGTGCCCGCCGTTCGATCCGGCCGCGGGCACGTAGATCGCCTTGCCGGCGGGCGTTCCGGCCGAGGCCGGGACGTCGAGCGTGATCGCCCGGCCGGTGCGCTGGCTGACGCCGAGCTGCGGATCCACGACCTGCCGGCCGATCTGGCGCCCGTCGTCGAGCAGCACGGTGATCGTGTACAGGTCGGCGTCCGCGATCAGCAGGTCCAGTTGCTGTGGCGTGGCGGTCACCGCGGTGACCGCGAGGTTCTGCGCGGTGTCCTGCGCGCTGCGCAGGGCACGCTCCTCGCCCAGCCCCCGCAGCAGCACGGCCAGCGGGATCAGGAAGGCGAGGACCACCGCTGATGTGGTCGCCGCGACGAGGAGAGACAGGCGCTTGCGCATCGAGCGCCGGCTCAGACCTGGCCCGGCACCTGGTCAGGCGCTGCCAGCCGCACCCCGACGCCGCGGGCGCTGTGCAGGTACCGCGGCTGTGCCGCCGTCTCCCCGAGCTTGCGGCGCAGCCAGGACAGGTGGACGTCCACCGTGCGGTCGCCGCCGCCGTAGGGCTGCCGCCACACCTCGGCGAGCAGCTCCCGCTTCGTCACCACCTCGCCGGCCCGCTGGGCGAGCGCCAGCAGCAGGTCGAACTCCTTGCGGGACAGCTCCAGCGCCTGGTCGTCGAGAATGGCGGTCCGGGTGCGCGGGTCCACGGTCAGGCCGCCCACGACGATCGGGGCGTCGTTGCGGGTCGGCCCGCCCCGGCGGAGGACGGCCCGCACCCGGGCGTCCAGGTGCTCCGCCCCGAAGGGCTTGACCACGAAGTCGTCGGCGCCGGCGTCCAGCGCCTTGACGATGTCGGAATCGTCGTCACGCGCCGTGATGACGATCACCGGCACGTCGCTGACCGCGCGCAGCATGGTGAGCACCTGCACGCCGTCCACGTCGGGCAGGCCGAGGTCGAGCAGGACCACGTCCGGCCGGTCGTCGATCACCGACTGGAGGCCGGCCAGCCCGGTGGGCTGCCAGGACATCGCATGGCCGCGCTCGGTGAGGGCGCGGGTGAGCGCGGAGCGGATGCTCGCGTCGTCCTCGACGATCAGGATGACGGCCATTCCTGGGACGCTACCTCCTGTGGCGCTCCGGGGGGGAGCGGCGGCACGGCCGGTGGGGGCCGGCCGGTCGTGAGCGGCGGGGCCGGCCCGGCTGCGCCCGATCGTGCCTCGGAGGTGGGGGAATGAGTCGGCACAAGAGTCACCGGAGCGGGCCGCCGAGGGGTGCCGGCCGCTACCTGGTCGGCGCAGCGTTGTGGGTGGCGCTGGTGGTCTTCGTGGCGGGTGTCGCCTGGGTCGCGATCAGCTCCGCGGGCCACTCGGTGACCTCCGGGTCGCTGGTCGCCGAGAGCGGGCAGGACGGCGCCACCGGCCCGGGCACCAGCACCACCGCGTCCTCCCCGGCCGGCGGCTCCGGGTCGCAGCCGGCCGGCTCGACGTCGACCCCGAGGACCGAGGACCAGGCCCCGACCCGGTCCGAGGTCGGCAGCCCGGCGGTGCCGACCGCCACCGGCAGCACCGCGAACGTCGCCACGCGCACCTTCCGGGTGGCCGCCGGCCGGGTCACCGCCTCGTGCAGCGGCTCCGCCATCCAGCTGATCTCGGCCGCGCCGGCCAACGGCTGGTCGATGTCGGTGGAGAAGTCGGGCCCTGCCGAGGTGAGGGTGGAGTTCGAGGCCGGGGAGGCCAAGGTCAGGGTCAGCGCGCAGTGCGCCGGGGGCAGCCCCGCGTTCACCCAGAAGCAGGACGACGGCGGCGGCGGGGGCAGCGGCAGCAGCAGTAGCGGCAGCGACGACTGAGGCCGCCGCAGGACGTTCCGGTGGCCGGTAGCGGACCCGACATCGGCCTCCCGGGGGCCCTGACCCCGGTTGGTCCCCGGACTGACCCGCCTCAGCCGTGCCGGCGCAGGGTGTTCATGCAGGTCAGCGGGCTGATCAGGGAAGCCTGGAGGGGTGTCCGGAACGGCCCGGTGCGGGGCCTCCGGGTGGGTACGCAACGCGTTGAGCGCGTATACACAGCGAAGTAAGTTACCGGGCGGTATTGACCCGTTCCGTCATCGATTTGTAATGTCCGGGCCGACGTCACGTCGAGGCACGAGTCAGGCGACTGGCTGGTGTCCGAGTGCTGGTCGTGAGGTGCGCACCTCGCGGCAGTGAGCGGGTGGCTCCCCCGCCGACCCGTGTCCTTGTCCATGTCTCTTTCACCTCTCGCACGACCGCAGGGCTCTGTCACGGGGGCCTCGGTGCGGTGTGCGACCCTCCGAGAGGTCGACCCAGCCGTGAACTTCAGGGACTACCCTCCTGACCCCGAGTTCTATCCCGATGACGACGAGGTAACCCCGCTCGCGTTCTCCTTGCACCCACTGGAGCAGCAGCCCGCAGAGGTCACGCCGCTCGCCTTCTCCGTGTACGACGACGAGCTCGACGCCGTGCGTCGGTCTCGTTCCGGTGAAGTGCGGGCGTCGCGTCATTCGTCGACCCGCATGGAGACCCGCCGCCGTGAGCGGTGGGAGCGCGAGGTGTCGAGGCTGACCCGTCACACGACGCGGACTCGTCGTACCGCCCTGATCGCCGTGGGCGCCACAGCGATCGCAGCCGCTCTGATCCCGGCCGCGTTCCACAACACGTCCACGAACGCCGAAGTGTCGCTGGTGTCCAACGGGCGTGGCGCGAACCACTTCGGTGCCTCCAGCAACAGCGCCGCCGTGAACCGCCAGGTGGCGCGCGGCAACAGCAACACCCGCAGTAACAACAACAACAACACCCGCGGCAACACCCACGGCACCGGCCAGCAGGCCGCCGCTGGTGGTGGTATTGGTACGGCGTTGCCGGATTGCACGTCGATTGCGCCGGTGTTTGGCCGGATGTTCGGGGATCTGCCGGCGGCGACGTTCCCGCGGGCGGATATTGACGGGTTGGCGACGGCGTCGTTGGCGGAGCATGAGGCGGAGTTCACGCCTGAGAATCAGGTTGATGATGAGGAGAACGGTGATGTGGGTATCGGCGGGTTCACCGCCGGGTACACCTACACCGGTCAGTTCATCGATCATGACATCACGTTGGGTAATGAGGGTGATCTGTCGGGGACGTTGGACCCGGCGACGATCACTAACCAGCGGACCGCGGCGTTCGATCTGGACTCGGTCTTCGGTGGTGGCCCGACGGCGTCGCCGCAGTTGTATGCCGCTGATGGGGTTCACCTGTTGGTGGGGAACCCGGAGGCTGGTGCCGGTGCGACCGACACCGAGGCGAGTGACCATCCGCGGGATGCGAACGGCACCGCGATCATCGGTGATCCGCGCAACGATGAGAACCGGATCGTGGCGTCGCTGCACACGATCATGGTGCGGTTCTTCAACCTGCAGGTGGATCTGATCCGGGAGCAGAATCCTGATTTCACCGCGTCGCAGTTGTTCGAGGCGGCGCGGGATCAGACTCGCTGGCACTACCAGTGGGCGGTGTTCAAGGACTTCCTGCCGACGGTGGCCGGTCCTGATGTGGTGAACTCGGTTATTCCGTCACTGGACATCTCGCAGGCGGCGCCGGATCTGCAGTTCTTCAACCCGTGCACGATGGCGATGCCGGTGGAGTTCAGTGTTGCGGCGTACCGGTTCGGGCACTCGATGGTCCGGGCGATCTACCGGATCAACGACGCGCAGGTGGGTCGGTTCGAGGTGTTCGACCAGTCCTTCGACCCGGCGACCAGCCTGGTCGGGTTCCAGCCGCCGGCTCCTGATATGGCGGTCGACTGGAGTTTCTTCTTCCCGATTGATGGTGTGCAGCAGATCGGGCACCCGCAGTTGGCCTACAAGATGGACAACTCGCTGGTGGCCTCGCTGGGCCTGCTGCCGTTGCCGGCGGCCGGTGACGGGGTGACCAACCTGGCCTCGCGGAACCTGTTGCGCGGGGAGCAGTTGGGCCTGGCGTCCGGGCAGGACATCGCCCGGGCGATGGGTGCTCCGGTGCTGCGGGATGACCAGATCCTGGTCGGGAAGGCGATTCCGCCGACGGTGAACCCGGATGGGACGGTGACCCGGGACTACACCCAGCTCACCAACATCTCCCCGGACTTCGCCGGTGACACCCCGCTGTGGACGTACATTTTCGCCGAGGCGATGAACCAGGCGTTCAACATCTCCGACGGTGACATCCAGGGCACCCAGGTCCGGCCGATGACGCTGGGCCCGGTCGGTGGACGCATCGTGGCCGAGGTGTTCGCCGGGATGCTGGAGACCGACCGGACCTCGGTGCTGTTCCAGCCGGGGTTCACCCCGAACCCGCTGTTCACCGCCGCCAGCGGTGGCACCTTCGGGATGGCTCAGCTGATCGCGGCTGCGACCGGTCAGAACGTCGCCCTCGGGGCGACCGCGCTGGCCGCGACCAGCCCGACCGCGGCGACCACCGCGGCACCGCAGTTGACCGATGGTGACCTGGCCGGCGCGGGCGTGCCCGTGGCCACCGACACCACCACCTTCGTCAACCTCGGTGCCAGCGTCGACCTCAAGCGGATCCGGCTCAGCTGGTCCGGTGACCCCGGCACCGCGCAGGTCACGGTGGCCGTCGGGGACGGTGAGACCTTCAACACCGTGGCATCCGGGGCGGCCTCCGTGCTGACCGAGGTGGTCGGTCAACTCGGATCCGCCCGCCAGATACGCGTCATGGTCAGCGGCGCCCCAGCCAGCCTCATGCTCACCGAGGTCGCCGCCTTCAGACAGGAGTCCATGACCCAATCAACCACCAACCCCATTCCCTGACCCCTGACCCCTGACCCACCCGCGGCGCCCGGCCCAGACCCCTCGCCTGGACCGGGCGCCGCGGCGTGTCCCCGCCCTCTGGCACGCGCCTGCAGCGCCTGCCGACCATTTGCTCGCTGAACCCCGGGTGCCAACGTTGCCATCGGCCCGTCGGTCGGCGTCCGGTGAGCAATCCGGCGTCCGGTGAGCAAGGGGAGCCCCGGCTGGTGCCCGGCCCAGATCCCCTCGCCCGGACCGGGCCGCGGCGCGCGGCGCAGCCGTGGGACCGGCGAGAATGGGTGAGGAATCGGCGTCCGATGGGGTGAAACCGCATTTCTCGGGGATCGCGGGCAGCATTCATTGCCATCTCTGTAAACGGTGTTCACTAGACTGGTCACGCCATTTCATGGCGTTCTGCGGCGGCTGACCTGCGCTTTCAGAATGGCTCGACCTGGGCGGGATCGGGCTTGCCGGGAAAGCCCAGCTGCCCGATTCCGGACAGCTGCACCGGGGTCCGGCCGGCCTCGTCGAGCATCTCGGGCTCGTCCGGGTGCCCGTTCACCGGTGCCCCCCCGGCCAGCAGGGCCCGGGCCATCGCTGCCGTGCCGGTGACGTCGCGCCAGGTCTGGCGGCTGGTGTCGAACCGCAGCATGGTCACGTCGTTCAAGGGTGCCGCGCCCAGCGGGTGGTCGCACCAGTGCTCCATCTGGTCGGTGGCGAGCGCGGGATCCCCGGCCAGGGCCGGCGGCCAGCCGGGTGACGTCCCGCTCGTCGAGGATCTCCCGCCGGATCACCTCGCTCTTCAGACCGGCCCAGCTGGGGAACCCGTAGCTGCGGGCGCCGGCCAGCTGTGCCGGGGCGAGAATGATCCGGTCCGAGACGGCCCGGATCCGGGCCAGCGCGTCCGGCACATCTCGCGTGGCCGCGGCGAGCAGGTCTCTGGCCTGACGGCGCAACTGGTCCAGGTCCGGGCGGGCGGAGGACCCGGCCGGAAATGCACACCGGAAATGTGAACCGGTCGATCCGAACCAGAAGACCGATGGGGTTTCCGGTTCGCCGGAGGGGCCACGAAGCACCATTTCCGGTTCACCGGAGGTGCCACGAAGCATTTCATGCCGGCGGGCACGTCGGCTATCGTCCCGGCAAGGCACAGGAGGATGCCTTGTGCATTTCCGGTGTGCATTTCCGGTGTGCATTTCCGGTTCACATTTTCCGGTTCACATTTCTGGAGCCCTCGGGAATCGGGGTCGGAGAGGCCCGGTAAGAGTTCAGCGCCTGTGCGGACCGCGGACAATGCCCGCACGATTACGCCCGGCGGCCTCGGCCGCGAGCACGGCGCGCATCTGCTCCGCGTGCTCCTCGAGCCAGGCGTTCACGTCGGCGACGGTCATCCCGGCCGGGTCGATCGGCGGGGTCGCCCCTGGCAGGCCCGCCCACTGCTGCGGCAGGCCGACCGCGTCGGCATGGAGGTGCTCGCCCACCCTCGCCCAGGACGGCACCTCGTCCCCGGCCGTCAGTGGGACGGCGTCACCGGAGTCGGGATGCTGCACGTAGAGGACGCCGTCGAGATCGGCACGGATCCGGGGCATGAACCCTCCCGCCGGTCGGGTCTCGGGGTCCGAACCCCGCCGGGGCGATTCCTCACCACCGCGCGGGCGGGCCCTCGGCCGTGTGGGCGCGTCGGGCGCGCGCCCTCCTAGACAGCGGCGGGCGCGCCGGTGGTGTCACGCCTGGCCGGCGTCGTGGTGCTGACCAGGCCCGGAGCCACTCCCGGCCGGTGCATCGCCGGTGCTCCTCGGGCCGCGGAAGGGGCTTGCGGGCGGGGCCGGTGCGCCGGAATCATCCTGGTTCGCGTGGACACTCGGAGGCCCCCGGCACCGCCCGAACAGCGGCCCGACGGCGGGAATGACCGCCGGGCAAGCTAAGTTGAGCCCAGTGGACTCATCTTTCATCAGCGTGAGCTTGACAGGCAGCTCGGTGATGCCGAAAGTGAGCCCGGAAGACTCAACCCGGAGGTGATCACCCCGGGTCCGGCAGAGCCCACAGGGCGAAGGGGAAAGATCATGGCACGAGCGGTCGGCATCGACCTCGGCACGACGAACTCCGTCGTGGCCGTCCTCGAAGGTGGCGAGCCCACCGTGATCGCGAACGCCGAGGGCGGGCGGACCACGCCGTCCGTGGTGGCGTTCGCGAAGTCCGGTGAACCGCTGGTCGGTGAGGTGGCCAAGCGGCAGGCGGTGACCAACGTCGAGCGGACCATCCGGTCGGTGAAGCGGCACATGGGCACCGGCTGGAAGGTCGAGATCGACGGCAAGACCTACACCGCGCAGGAGATCTCCGCGCGCATCCTGCAGAAGCTGAAGCGGGACGCCGAGGAGTACCTGGGCGAGAAGGTCACCGACGCCGTGGTGACGGTGCCCGCCTACTTCAACGACGCCCAGCGGCAGGCCACCAAGGAGGCCGGCGAGATCGCCGGGCTGAACGTGCTGCGGATCATCAACGAGCCGACCGCGGCGGCGCTGGCCTACGGCCTGGACAAGGGCAAGGAGGACGAGCTCATCCTGGTCTTCGACCTCGGCGGCGGCACCTTCGACGTCTCGCTCCTGGAGGTCGGCAAGGACGAGGACGCCTTCTCCACCATCCAGGTCCGCGCCACCAGCGGTGACAACCACCTCGGCGGCGACGACTGGGACCAGCGGATCGTGGACCACCTGATCACGACGGTGAAGAACACGACCGGGGTGGACCTGTCCAAGGACAAGATCGCGATGCAGCGGCTGCGCGAGGCGGCCGAGCAGTCCAAGAAGGAGCTGTCCAGCGCGACCAGCACGACGATCTCGCTGCAGTACCTCTCGATGACCGAGAACGGGCCGGTGCACCTGGACGAGAAGCTGACCCGGGCCCAGTTCCAGCAGATGACCTCCGACCTGCTGGACCGGTGCAAGGCGCCGTTCCACCAGGTGATCAAAGATGCCGGGATCTCGATCTCCGACATCGACCACGTCGTCCTGGTGGGCGGGTCCACCCGGATGCCCGCCGTCGCCGACCTGGTCCGTGACCTCACCGGCGGCAAGGAGCCGAACAAGGGGGTCAACCCCGACGAGGTGGTCGCGGTCGGCGCCGCGCTGCAGGCCGGCGTCCTCAAGGGCGAGCGCAAGGACGTGCTGCTGATCGACGTCACCCCGCTGTCCCTCGGGATCGAGACCAAGGGCGGCATCATGACCAAGCTGATCCAGCGCAACACGGCGATCCCGACCAAGGCCTCGGAGGTGTTCACCACCGCCGACGACAACCAGCCCAGCGTGCTGATCCAGGTGTTCCAGGGCGAGCGCGAGCTGGCCCGGGACAACAAGCCGCTCGGCACCTTCGAGCTGACCGGCATCGCGCCGGCGCCGCGCGGCATCCCGCAGATCGAGGTCACCTTCGACATCGACGCGAACGGGATCGTGCACGTCTCGGCGAAGGACCGGGGGACCGGCAAGGAGCAGTCGATGACGATCTCCGGCGGCAGCGCGCTGCCGAAGGACGAGATCGACCGGATGGTCAAGGACGCCGAGGCGCACGCCGAGGAGGACCGCCGGCGGCGCGAGGAGGCGGAGACCCGCAACAGCGCGGAGCAGCTGGTCTACTCCACCGAGAAGTTCCTCACCGACAACGACGCCAACCTGCCCACCGAGGGCAAGGAGAAGGTCAAGCAGGCCGTCGACGACCTGAAGAAGGCTCTGGCCGGGGACGACGCCGCCGAGGTGAAGGCCAAGCACCAGGCGCTGGCGACCGCGAGCCAGGAGCTCGGCTCGTCCCTGTACGCCCAGCAGGCGGCCCGGGCGGACACCGGCGGCGACACCTCCGGAGGTGCCGGCCCTTCCGGTGCTGACGAGGCGGGCAACGTCGGTGAAGATGACGTCGTGGACGCCGAAATCGTCGATGAGGACAGGTGATGACCGACCCGACCCGTCCGAGTGCACCGGCCGGCGGTGCGGCCGAGATCGAGCAGCAGGGCGAGCGACCCGTGATCCGTGACCGGCGGCGGCTCGACCCGCTGACCGGTGAGGTTCGCCATCCGGGAGCGCCCCGGCACGCCCATCACGCGGAACCGTCCGGTCCCGCCGACGGCGGGGTCGGGGCGGTCCCCAACGGATCCGAGGCCGGGCCGGACGGGCAGGTGGTCGCGGATCTCGAGGCCGTGGTCAAGGAGCGGCTCGACGACCTGCTCCGGCTGCAGGCGGAGTTCCTGAACTACAAGCGCCGGGTGGAGCGGGACCGGGACCTGGCCCGGGCCCAGGCCGTCGGCGCCGTGCTGGAGGCCCTGCTGCCGGTGCTGGACGACATCCATGCGGCCCGCCTGCACGGTGCCCTGGACGGCGGCCCGTTCGCGGCCATCGCGGAGAAGCTGGAGCAGACCCTGGCCCGGTTCGGGCTGGTTCGCTACGGCGAGCCCGGTGAGATCTTCGATCCCACCCTGCACGAGGCGCTCATGCACACCGAGGCCGAGGCGGCGGAGGGGCTGATGGACACCACGGTGGTCCAGGTGCTGCAGCCGGGCTACCGGACGTCGGACAAGGTGCTGCGGGCGGCGCGGGTGGCCGTGGCGGACCCGCCGTGAGGTCGCCGCGACCGCGCTGACCGCGTGCGGACCCTCAGCGGCTGACGGCGACTCGGGGCTCCGGCGAAGGCACAGATAAGGGAGAGGAGGGACCCGGGATGGCCAGCCAGGACTGGTTCGAGAAGGACTTCTACGCTGTGCTCGGCGTCCCTCCGGACGCCTCGGCTGACGCGATCAAGAAGGCGTACCGGAAGCTCGCGCGCAAGCACCACCCCGACGCCAACGCCGGGGACCCCGCCGCCGAGAAGCGGTTCAAGGAGGTGGGCGAGGCCTACGCGGTCCTCTCCGACTCCGAGCAGCGCCAGCAGTACGACGCGGTCCGGGCGATGGCCCGCGGCGGCGCCCGGTTCACCTCCGGGGGGCCCGGCGGCAACGGCGGCTTCGAGGACATCTTCGGCGGGCTCTTCGGCGCCGGCGCGCCCGGCGGCGGCAACGTGCGGTTCGGCACCGGCGGGCGCGAGCAGCCGATCTTCGAGGACCTGCTCGGC
>Ga0187788_10000499_pt1 | contig 10908 bp, 13 predicted proteins | sample 1015_BV01_MP10_2_FD_133008 | JGI IMG/M metagenome (GOLD analysis project Ga0187788, IMG submission 133008) | Tropical peat soil microbial communities from peatlands in Department of Meta, Colombia - 1015_BV01_MP10_20_MG | ecosystem: Environmental > Terrestrial > Soil > Wetlands > Peat | place...
GATCGGCGCGCGGCTGGTCCGCGTCGCCGGTCCGGCACGGGGTCAGCACGGTGCGCACCGGCATCCGGCACACCCTCGGCCTGGTGCTCCACGACGCCATGTGACGGCGTTCGGATGGGACCTGACGGCGTCCGGATGGGACGTGACGGCGTCCGGATCGACACCAAGCCGGACGATCACGGGAGGAAGACGATGGGCAGGAGCCACACCACGATGACGTCCCCGCTGGGGCGGCTCACGCTGGTGGCCGAGGACGGGGTGCTGTGCGGGCTGTACATGGAGCAGCAGCGGATGCCGGACCCGATGACGTTCGGCCCTCGGGACGACGCCGCCTTCGAGGAGGTCGTGCGCCAGCTCGCGGGGTACTTCGCCGGCGAGCGGACCGAGTTCAGCGTTCCCGTCCGGCCGCCCGGCGGAAGCTTCCGGCGCCGGGTGTGGGACGAGCTGACCCGGATCCCGTACGGCGCCACCCGTACCTACAGCCAGATCGCCGAACCGTTCGGGCCGGGGCATGAGATGCTCCGCAAGGTCGCGGCCGCCGTCGGGGCCAACCCGATCGCGGTGATCGTGCCCTGCCACCGGGTGATCGGTGCCGACGGTAGTCTCATCGGTTACGCCGGTGGGCTGGAGCGCAAGCGACGCCTGCTGGAATTGGAGGGTGCCGGCGTGGCACCCGCCCGGCTCTTCTGAGAGGAGGACGACGTGACGTCGGATGCCCGTGGGCCGGTGATTTCGGTGATGCTGGCGGTGCCGGACGCGCCGGCGGCGGCGGAGTGGTACGAGAAGGCGCTCGGCGCCACCCGGCTGTGGGACCTCGGATCCGTGGTGGGCCTGGACGTCGCGGGCGCGCCGTTCTTCCTTGGCGAACCAGCGAACAACGGGTGGAACAGCCCCACGGAGATCGGGACGACGACGGTCCGGGTCGAGGTCTTCGTCGACGACCCCGACACCTTCGTCAGCCGCGCGGTGGCGGCCGGTGCGAACGGCAGCATCGACAGGGTGCGTGACCATCAGAGGCCGTGGGGTACGCACCGCCAGGGAGGGTTCGTCGATCCCTACGGGCACCTGTGGCTGGTCGGTGACAGGTCGCCGCTGCACCCGCACAGGTAGGCGCGATCTGCTCCTGGCTCGATCCAGGACCGTTGCCGCCGATCGCGGGGCCGGTGTTGAATCGGTGGAGATCTCTGTGTTCTCGGGGGTTGTCCTCGGGCATGCAGAGAGGGGCATGCTGCGGCCCACTCCGCGTCATGCTCCCCAGGGCCACCGCCGGCACGACGTGTCAGTCCGCCAGACGGTGGCCCCGTGGAGCATGAGCCGGGCGGGACCTCGCCGCAGCATGCGGCCGTGGGAACCTCGCCGCAGCATGCGGCGGTAGGAGGCTCGCCGCAGGCATGCGGCCGTGGGACAAGAGCCGCTACGCGGGCGGAGGGTGTCGGATGTGGACAGCCAGAACCAAGGTCGGGTGGGGTTTCGTGCTGGCAGGAGCCTTGCTCCTCGCCCTCTTCGCGGCCAGGTACTTCACGTTCGATCCGGCGACGTACTTCGAACGGCAGCGCGACGTCTACGAGGACAGGCAAGTCGGGCTCATGATCCACATCAGTGCGATGATGTTCGCCACGCTGGCCGGCCCGTTCCAGTTCCTCCGGCCCCTGCGTGAGCGCCATTTCGGCCTGCATCGCACGCTGGGGAAGATCTACATCGTTGCGGCGATCGTGGGTGCGCTGGGTGGCCTGTACATGGCGCCGGTCTCGGCGTCAGGCGCGGTCTCGGACGTGTCGTTCACGCTGCTCGGGCTCGGCGTGCTGCTCACCACGACGCTCGCCTACGTGCGCATCCGTGGCGGCAACGTGCAGAGCCACCGCGAGTGGATGACCCGCAGCTACGCACTCATCTTCGCCGCCGTCACGCTGCGGCTCTACGCGCCGTTCCTCGAGGCGGCATTCGGCGAGTACACGGGATATGCCATCGTCGCCTGGGCGTGCTGGGTGCCGAACATCCTCTTCGCCGAGTGGCTCATCCGGGCACGACTCCGTCGCCGTCCCGAGCCGCCCAGGGCGCGAGGGTTGATCGAACCCACCCCTCAACCCACGTAGACCAGACAACCGCTGCGACGGGACGCAGACACCAGGCGGGCTGCCCAGGGCAGGGGAACGGCTACGCGACGCGGTCCCGGCCCAGCAGGACCGCGACGGCGTGCAGCACAAGGTCCACGGCTGAGGACTCGATCAACCGCGGATCCTGCAGGGCCAGGGGCAACCCGGCTCCGTCGATCATGGCGAGCGTGACGACGGCGGCGTCGTCCGGGCTCAGGGACGAGATGAACGCGCCGGACTGCAGCCCGTCCCGGATCGCGCCCGCGAGCAGGCTCCGCCAGCTCTCGTAGTCACCCAGCACCTCGGTGCGAGTCTCCGGATCGCGGACGCCCAGCCGCACACCCTCGAGCCAGAGCAGGCCGCGCAGCTCCTCGCTCCCGGTGAAGCCCCCGATCCCGGCAGCCACGAGCCTGCTGATCCGGTCCCACGGGTCGCTCGTGCGAGCCGACTCGCGGTCGAGCTCCTCGCGCTCCGTGCGCCAGGCGTGGTCGAAGGCGGCGAGGACCATATCCTCGCGCGACCCGAAGTAGTACTGCAGCGTGCTGATCGGGACGCCCGCCTCGGCCGAGACATCGGCGAACCGGGTGTGGTCCACCCCGCGCCGGGCGATCACCCTGACCGCGGCGGTGACCACCTCGGATCGGTTGCGCCCGGCTCGCCGGGGCCGGCGATGGGGAGCAGACGCTGGCGACGACATCGAGCACCTCCCGGCCTCGGCGTGGGGGCCTTCCGAGCCTATCCGTGATCCGTATGACAAATCTGTATCGAGAGTCTGTACATAGAAACCATATCTCAATACAGTATCCGCGTACACCCTCAGCCCACCCCCTTGCACCGAGGTGAAAGATGACCACGATCAGCGGGCCGGTCGCCGGCCCCGGCCCACTCGACATCGCCGCCATCCCGGATCAACGGGCCGCGCCCGCGCGGAGCGGCGTCGAGGCTCACGGCGTCGGCAGGATCCCCGAGGCCGACCGCACGGCCGGCCCCCGGGACGTCGTCACCATCCTGCTCGGCTCGAACCTCGCCTTCTCCGTCGTGGTCTTCGGCTGGCTTCCGGTCGCCTTCGGGCTCGGGTTCTGGGCGAGCCTGTCGGCGGTCGCGGTCGGCACCGTGATCGGGACCGTGATGGTGGCACCCCTGGCACTGCTCGGGCACCGGACGGCGACCAACAACTCGGTCAGCAGCGGGGCGTCCTTCGGCGTCCTCGGGCGCATGGTCGGGTCCTTCGTCGGCCTGCTGCTGTGCCTGGGCTACACCGCGCTCACCGTCTGGACCGGCGGCGAGGCGCTGGTCAGCGCCGTCGGCCGCGCCACCGGCGTCCCGCTCGGGGACGGCGCCTACGCGGTCGGCTACGGCCTGCTCGCCGTCCTGGTCACGCTCGCCGCGACCTACGGCTTCCACCTGCTGGTCAAGCTCAACACCTGGATCGTGCCGGTGGTGGGCGCGAGCCTGGCCCTGGGCCTGCTGGCCTACGCCGGCTCGTTCCACTCCGCAGCCCAGCCAGGCCCGCAGAGCTACCTGCTCGGTTCCTTCTGGCCGACCTGGGTGCTGGCGCTGGTCGCATCCGGGATCGCGGGCCCGCTGTCCTACGTCACGCTCCTCGGCGACTGGACGCGGTACGTGTCCGACGCCTGGCACCCCCGGCGCGTGCTGCGCGCCTGCGCCACCGGCCTGATGCTCGGCCTCCTGGTGCCGACCGCGTTCGGCGTGTTCTCCGCCGTCGCGACCGAGGGGACGGGCGCCCGCTCGTACGTCGCCGGACTGGTCGCCGCAGCGCCCGCGTGGTATTTGCCCCTGCTGGTGGTCAGCGCCGTGGCCGGCAGCGTCGGCCAGGCCGGGATCAACCTGTACAGCATGGGCCTGGACCTCGACGCGATCCTGCCCCGGCTCACCCGCGTGCAGTCCACCGCCGTGGTGGCCCTGGTCTCGACCCTGCTGGTCTTCCTCGGGCAGTTCGTCTGGGACGCCGAGAGCGCCGTGACGACGTTCGTCCTGATCCTCACGTCCCTGGCGGTGCCGTGGGCCACGATCACGCTGATCGGGTTCTTCCGGGCCCGTGGCCGGATCGACGCCGACGCCCTGCAGGTGTTCAATGCCGGCCGGCGTGGCGGGCGGTACTGGTACCACCGCGGCTGGAACATCAACGCCACCACCGCCTGGGTGATCGGCAGCGTGGCCGGCGTCCTGGCCAACTCCACCGACACCTTCACCGGCCCGCTGGCCGCGTGGGTCGGCGGCGTCGACCTGAGCGTCGCCACCTCGGCACTGGCCGCCGCCGGCTGCTACCTGGTGCTGGAGCGCTTCCGGCCCAGCGCCCGCTGAGAATCCCGGCGGTACCGGCCGGGGCCCGCGACCGCCGTGGTTGTGGGCCCCGGCCGGGCGTTTCCGGGGTCGTCGTGCTCGTCGCGATGGTCGTCGCGATGGTCGTGGTGGTGGTCGTGGTGGTGGTCGTGGTGGTGGTGCACCCCGGGCACGCCGCACCCTCCCGCGGGACCTCTGGGGCCGGGCCGGACGCCTCAGCAGAAGAGGACAAAACCGCAGGTTTAAAGCGGTCTCATGGCGCCATTGCTGCCCTCGAGGGCCGGCCGGGACAGTGGTCGGAAGGGCTGCGCCATCCATGGTCCCCCGGAGACGGCGATAGGGCAGGGGAGCGGCGATATGGCAGGCGACATGACCGAACTGATCAGCGTTGAGGCCGAACCCTACGAGTTCGTCTTCGATCCGCGGCACACGGCCCTGCTGGTGATCGACATGCAGCGGGACTTCGTGGAGCCCGGGGGCTTCGGTGAGCAACTGGGGAACGACGTCTCCCGGCTCCGCCGGGTGGTCGAGCCCCTGCAGGGGGTTCTCGGCGCGATGCGCGCGGCCGGGTTCCTGGTGATCCACACGCGCGAGGGCCACCGGCCCGACCTGGCCGACTGCCCTCCGACGAAGATCGCGCGCGGTCGGCTCAGCTGCGGGATCGGCGACGTCGGCCCGATGGGCCGCATCCTGGTCCGCGGCTCCTACGGGCACGACATCATCGACGACCTCAAACCCGAGGACGGCGAGCCGGTCCTCGACAAGCCCGGCAAGGGCGCGTTCTTCGCCACCGACCTCGACTTCATGCTCCACAACCGGGCGATCACCAGCCTGGTGGTGACCGGCGTGACGACCGAGGTCTGCGTCACCACGACCGTGCGGGAGGCCAACGACCGCGGGTACGAGTGCCTGGTCCTGGAGGACTGCGTCGGCTCGTACTTCCCCGAGTTCCACGAGTACGCACTTCGGATGATCAAGGCACAGGGAGGGATCTTCGGCTGGGTGACCAGCGCCGGCAACCTGCTGTCCGCGATCGAGCGGGCGGCTCCATCCAGAAGGTAGGGCGCACATGCAGCAGCAGACGCAAACCGCCCCGGTGAAGATCCCGCTGTGGGTGCGCGGGGACCTCAACGCCCTCTTCGGGCTGGGCACCAACGTCATGCTCAACGTGATCGTGCTCGCGGGGCTCTGCCTCTTCGTCCTGAAGTTCGACGCGAGCAGCATCGTCTACGGCAGCATCCTGCCGGCCCTCGGGATCGCGCTCCCGATCGGCAACCTGTGGTACGCCTACCTGGCGTACCGGCTGGCCCGGGCGGAGAACCGCACCACCGTCACCGCGATGCCCTACGGGCCGAGCGTGCCGCACATGTTCCTGGTCGTCTTCGTGGTCATGCTGCCGACGCTGATCAGTACGAAGGACCCGGTCAAGGCCTGGGAGGCCGGGCTCGCCTGGGCGTTCATCGTCGGCGTCATCATCCTGATCGGCGCGTTCATCGGCCCGACCATCCGCAAGTACACCCCCCGCGCGGCGATGCTCGGGACGCTGGCGGGCATCTCCATCACGTTCATCTCGATGCGGCCGGCGGCCCAGATGCTCCAGGTTCCCTACATCGCCTTCGCCGCCTTCGCGATCATCCTGGTCGGCTGGACGGCGAACGTCCGGCTGCCCGGCAACCTGCCGGCCGGGCTGGTCGCCGTCGTGGTGGCCACGCTGATCGGATGGCTCGCCCTGGGCGCCGGGTGGGCCACCCGCACCGAGATGTCGATGCAGCCGTTCGACCAGGCCTTCACCTACTTCGGCATCCACCTGCCCAACCTGACCAACCTGCCGCACCTGTTCAACGGCCTCAGCAACATCGGCCCGCTGCTGGTCACGGCCATCCCGCTGGGCGTGTACAACTTCACCGAAGGCATGAACAACGTGGAGAGCGCCGCGGCGGCGGGTGACAACTACAACCTGCGCCACATCCTGGTCGCCGACGGGATCGGCGCCGTCGTCGGCTCCGGCCTGGGCAGCCCGTTCCCGCCCGCCGTCTACATCGGCCACCCCGGCTGGAAGGCGACCGGCGGCCGGATCGGCTACTCGCTGGCGACCGGCATCTTCGTGGCGGTGATCGCGTTCCTGGGGCTGGTCGGGTTCCTGCTCTCGGTCTTCCCGATCCAGGCTCTGGTGCCGATCCTGCTCTACATCGGCCTGGTGATCGGCGCGCAGGCGTTCCAGACCACGCCGCGGATCCAGGCCGCGGGCGTGGTCCTCGCGCTGATCCCGAACATCGCGAGCTGGGCCCAGGGCCAGATCGACAACACGCTCGTCGCCGCCGGGAACCTGGTTGCCGGCGGCAGCGGCGCCGGGCACGTGCCGATCGCGGACCTGATCTCCAACGGGGTGATCTACGACGGTCTGGTCAAGGTGGGCGGCGGCGCGGTCCTCGCCGGCCTCGTCCTCGGCGCGATCGCCGTCTTCGTGATCGAACGCGAGTTCCTGAAAGCCGCCATCTACTCCGGCGCCGGCGCCGTCCTCGCCCTGTTCGGGTTCATCAACGCCGGGTCGCTGGCCTGTACCAGCAGCGGCTGCAACTTCTCCAAGACCTTCGACGTCTTCGTCGCCTACCTGATCGCTGCCGCGATCTTCCTGCTGTTCGTCTACTTCAAGCCGGCGCCGCGTACCGAGGAGGAGGTGGCAGCGATCGAGGAGATGGAGAAGGGCGCGCTCACCGCGTGAGCGCGGCGGAGGCGCGATCGCCGGAGGATCCGTTCGTCCTGTTCGTCAACGGGACGCTGATGCGCGGGCTCGGCCTGCACGCCAACCTCGACGGGGCCGAGTTCCTCGGGGAGGCGGCGACGGCGCCCGTCTACCGGCTCTACTCCATCGGCGACGTGCATCCGGGGATGTTCGAGGTCGGCGAGGGCGGGGTCTCGGTCTCCGGCGAGCTGTACCGCGTGCCGCTGCGGGTCTGGCGCCAGGTGGAGGCCGGTGAGCCGCCCGGCCTCTACCTGGGGCGCGTCGTGGTCCGGCCGGGGCGGGAGGTCCTGGGGATCCTGTTCCCGCGGGAGCTGGCCGAGGGCAGGCACCGTGACATCTCCGCCTTCGGCGGTTGGCGGGAGTACCTGCACAGCCGTCACCGCGACGGAACGGCCCCGGACACGGCCCGCTGACCCGCGCCCGCTCACGCCCACCTCGACCTCATCCACCTCGGCCCTCGGCTGCCGTCCGGATCGCTGTCACGACACAGGGTGACCGGTTTCGGGTCTGCGGCGTCAGCCGCGCCACGCGCCCGCACTCGCGGCAGCGTCCGGGCAGAACATCGAAGGTCGCGGATAGCCTGACCGGCGGTGCCGCCGATGGCGCCGAATCACACTCAACGGAAGGTCCTTTCATGCGTCTGTCCACCCGCAACCAGCTGCCCGGCACGGTCGACTCGGTCACGAGCGGCGAGGCCATGGCGGTCGTCAAGGTCACCCTGGACGGCGGCCAGCCGATCACTGCCGCGATCACCAGGGAGGCCGCCGAGGACCTCGCCCTGGCGCCCGGTGCGACGGTCACCGTACTGGTCAAGTCGACAGAGGTGATGCTGGCCGTGGACTGATCGCCGGACTGATCGCCGGACTGATCTCCGGACTGATCTCCGGACTGATCGCCGTATCCCCGGGCTCGTTGTCAGCATTTGCCCCCTTCGCTACGTTCGACCTCGCCGCGTTCGACGCCGTCGCGGCGTCCGTCCGCGGTTCAGGATGGCGATCGCCGAAGGAACGGGAGGGGCTCCGATGCCCGACCAGGGTCACGAACTCGTCAGCCGGGACTCCAACACGATGCCGTGGGGGGCCCTCCACGTGGATCAGTTGGACATCGACATCCCGGTCAAGGAGCTGATCAACGACCCGGACACCGGGATGTCGGTCCTGAAGATCAAGTACGTGGCGGGGTTCACCAACCCGTGGCACCGGCACAATTGCGCGCACGGCATGTACGTGCTCGACGGGGTGCTGAAGACGCATGCGGGCAGCTTCGGCCCGGGCAGCTTCGTCTGGTTCCCCGAGGGGATGCGGATGGAACACGGTGCCACCCAGGACAACGACGTGACGCTGCTGTTCATCACGAACAAGCCGTTCGACATCCTTTACGACTTCGAGGACGGCCCGTCCGAGACGTAGCGGCGGGACGCGAGCAGCGCGGCGGCGTAGGCCTCCTCGGGATCCTGGTGCCCGAACGTCCCGTCGACGGTGCTCACCACCCAGCCACGCGGCTCGCGCTCCAGGGACACGAAACCCTCGCCGAGCGCCGTCCGGAGCTGATCCTCGCGGGGCAGCCAGAGCGCCTGCTCCACCTGCAGGTTGTCCAGCGCCCACTCGGTGGTGCCGTGAACCGCAGGGACAAGGCCCGCGACTTCTACGTCGACGTCCTCGGGTTCTCCCCGCGGACCGACGTCAGCATGGGCGAGGGCTTCCGGTGGGTCACCGTGGCCCACCCGAGCCAGCCCGAGCTCGAGGTCACCCTGATGACCCCCGGCCCTCCGCTGGACCCCGACGCCGCCGATTTCGTCCGGCGCCAGCTGGAGAAGGGTCAGATGGGCGGCCTCGGCCTGCGGGTCGACGACTGCCGCAAGACCCAGGAGGACCTGCGGGCGAAGGGCGTGGAGTTCCTGCAGGAGCCCTCCGACCGGCCCTACGGCGTCGAGGCCGTGATGCGCGACATCTCCGGCAACTGGCTGGTGCTCGTCGAGCCGAAGGAGTTCAGCCCGGAGGACTTCGCCTGAGACCGCCCCCGGGCTCGACCAAGGCCGACCAGGAGGCGTGGGGCAGACCACTTCCTCCGGCACGCGCGGGAATGGATGATGGTGTCGAGGCCACGACCGCACGGCGCGTCTTTGCCGCTGCCACCCACGTGAGCGCCTGGTCCCTGCGCGAGGTCGGCCGCGCCTCAGCTACGGGTGGAAGCGAGGAACGCCGTGATGAGCGACGTGACGATCAGCACCTCGGAGCCGGTTGACGGTGCCGCGATGTCGACTCTCGACCGGCGTGCCGTCGGACCGCCACCCACCAGGAGCGCGACCGGCGGGCGGCCCTGCGGGCAGGCACGGGTGGTGACCGTCCACGGCCAGGAGATCCGGGTCGCCGTCCGTCCCGGAAGCGGTGAGGGCACGGCCCTTCTGCTGTGCAGCGGGATCGGTGTCGGATTCGAGGCGCTACAGCCCTTCGTCGACGCGCTCGACCCCGCGACCGAGGTCATCCGCTTCGACGTGCCCGGAGCAGGTGGCTCCCCGGCCGGCCCGCTGCCCTACGGGTTTCCGATCATCGCCTACCTGGTGACGCGGCTGCTGTCGCACCTCGGGTATTCGAGGGTGGACGTTCTCGGGCTGTCCTGGGGCGGCGCGCTGGCGCAACAGCTCGCCATCCAGCACCCCGCCCTGGTGCGCAAGCTGGTGCTGGTCAGCACCGGAACCGGCGCGCTCATGGTTCCCGCCCACCCTCGGGTCCTGCGGCACGTGGTCAATCCACCCCGGCCTCGCGATCCGGCGGACGCCGCACACGTCGCGGCCACTCTCTACGGCGCTGCCTCCCGCGGCGGCGACCACGCGGATCACATCAAGGAGATCCTGGGCGAGCTGACGCGGATCGGCTCCAGGATCGGGCACCTCCACCAACTCCTGGCCGTCGTCGGATGGACGAGCCTGCCGTGGTTGCCTCTCATCCGCCAACCCACCTTGATCCTCGCCGGCGACAACGACCCGTTCGTGCCGCTGGTCAACGCGCGGATCATGAAGCGCCTGCTCCCCCGCGCCGAACTGCACGTCTACGACGGCGGGCACGTGGCGCTGGTCACCGAGGCGGACGTCCTGGCCCCCGTCGTCGCGCGATTCCTCACATCGACGTCGCGACAACGATCGGCGTGGGCGTGACACGATGAAGAACTCGGCGCCGGACCGCGCCGACGAGCCGATTGCCAGGTGTAGGTGGAGCAGATGAGCGCTGAGGAATCCCGTCGAGCGAGCACGAGGTCGCTCGACCCGCCGCCCGCTGCGGAGGAGTCGGTCGAGGCCGGGGAGGATGTGGGCGCCCTCGACGTCGCGTCGTTGCTCGGCACTGCACTCCAGGTCGCCGCCCATGTGCCGACGGTGACGCGGGCCGGGGTGAAGCTCACCGGCGAGTTGGCCAAGGTGAGCATCGGTCGTTCGGACATCGCACCACCGAGTGGGGACTGGCGGTTCACCGACCCGACATGGACGGAGAATCCCGGCTACCGGCGGCTGATGCAGAGCTATCTGGCGCTCAGCGGGGCGCTCAACGATATCGTCGAGAACGCCGACCTGCGGGACTGGCGGCAGCGCGAGCGGGCCAGGTTCCTGGCCAGCATGGTGACCTCGGCGATGGCCCCGACAAACGCCGTGCTCGGTAACCCCGCCGCCCTCAAGCGTGCCCTGGAAACCGGCGGGGTCAGCCTGGGCCGCGGGGCGCGCAACTACCTGAACGACCTGCGGCACAATGGCGGGCTGCCCTCCCAGGTGGACCGATC
>Ga0187788_10000500_pt1 | contig 10905 bp, 8 predicted proteins | sample 1015_BV01_MP10_2_FD_133008 | JGI IMG/M metagenome (GOLD analysis project Ga0187788, IMG submission 133008) | Tropical peat soil microbial communities from peatlands in Department of Meta, Colombia - 1015_BV01_MP10_20_MG | ecosystem: Environmental > Terrestrial > Soil > Wetlands > Peat | place...
ACCGCGCGCAAGAGCACGGCTCGCAGGACGACGACCCGCAGGCCGGCGACCCGCCGGGCCAGCACGTCCTCGGTGGCGAAGTCGACCGGCACGAAGAAGGCTGTGACCCGGAAGGTCGCCAGCAAGGCGCCGGCCCGCAAGACCACCGCCCGCAAGGCTCCGGCTGCGAAGACGACCGGCGCGAAGGCTCCCGCCCGCCGCGTCTCCGCCCGCAAGACCACGGCCCGCACTCCCGCTCGCCGCACCGCCAAGAAGGCCTGAGCCGGCACGAGCAACCCACGCCCGGTGGCCCGCCGCAGCACGCGGCGGGCCACCGGTGCGTTCGGCCCGTTCGGCCCGTCAGGCCGGATTCGGTGACCGCCGCGGTCACCCCCGGGTCGATGCCACGTCGTCGAGCGCCGCTCGGATCGCCTCGGCCAGGAAACGCACGTCCGCCTCGGTGGTGACGAACGACGGCGAGATCTGCAGGGCACCCGTGGCCAGCGCCCGGGTCAACACCCCCTGGTGGCGCAGGGCCAGCACCACCTGGTTCGGCAGCCCCGGATCCGCCGCCAGAGCGGCCGGGTCGAGTTGCACCGCGGCCAGCGCGCCGGTCCCGCGGCGCACCTCCTGCACCAGCGGATGCTGCTCCAGTGACTCGAGGTGCCTGTCGAGGTCGCTTTCCAGGCGGGCGGCGGCCGCGAGCAGTCCTTCGGCCTCGACCAGGTCGAGGTTGGCCAACGCGACCGCGCACGCGGTGGCGTGCCCGGAGTAGGTGTAGCCGTGCCGCCACTGCCCGGTCCCGCTGCGCCAGAACGGTTCCGCCACCCGCGGCCCGACGAGCACCGTGCCCAGCGGCAGGTAGCCGCTGGTGACGCCCTTCGCGCCGGTGACGACGTCCGGCTGCAGCCCGAACCGGTGCGACGCGAACCAGGAGCCGCCGATCCGGCCGTAGCCCGTGATGACCTCATCGACCACGAGCAGGACGTCGCGGTCGCGGCACACCTTCTCCGTGCCCTCGAGGTAGCCCGCCGGCGGCGGGAAGACGCCACCGGCGCCGATCACCGGTTCGACGAAGAACGCCGCGACCCGCTCCGGACCGACCGCGTCCAGCACGGCCGCCAGCTCGCTGACCGAGTCCCACGGAACCTGCACGGTCTCGCCGAGCAGCGTGCCGTACCCCTGCCGGTTCACCGGTATCCCGGACAGGCTGGTCCCGGCCACGTGCATGCCGTGGTAGGCGTGCCGGCGGCTGACCACGACGGTCTTGTCCGGGCGACCGAGAAGCTGCCAGTAGCGGCGGACCAGCTTCACCGCGGTGTCGACGGAGTCCGATCCGCCGCTGGTGAGGAAGACCCGGCTGTCCGGCACCGGCGCGATCGCCGCCAGCCGCTCGGCCAGCGCGAGAGCGGGTCGCACCCCGATGTCGCCGAACGTCGAGTAGGCGGCGAGCCGGCGGATCTGCTCGGCCGCTGCCTCGGCCAGCTCGGCCCGGCCGTGGCCGACGTTGCAGTACCAGAGCCCGGCCGCGGCGTCGAGGTACCGGCGACCGGACTCGTCGACGACGTAGGCGCCGTCCCCGCTCGCCACCACCAGCTCGCCGGCCGCCTCGACCGCAGCCATGTCCGCGAACGGGTGCCAGTACCTGCCCATCGATGCCTCCCGGATGACGGCCTGGGTCATCGTCTCGCACTTCCGGCCCGGCGGTGGCCGGCGGAGCCGGCGGCGGCCGCGCGATGCCGGCGTGCCGACAGCCTCAGGAGGATCGCACCGCGAGCGCGCCACCGCGAGCGGTGCCCGCAGGCAGGCCCGGGGTGCCGGCGAAGCGGCCGAGCAGGGTGCCGGAGACGCCGGGTCGGACCACCACGCTCCAGCGACCGTCCGAGCCGACGGTCGCCCGGCCCAGGACGACCACCCTGGCACCGCTGCTCGGACGCAGCTCGACGCTGACCCGTTGCCCGGTCGCGGGCATGCTGTGGGCGCCCGCCCTGGCCAGCAGGGTTCCCTGCACCGACACCGTCCCCCCGGCCCGGACCGCGGCCGGGGACGACGACATGGTGAGGCGGGCGGTGCAGGCGCCGATCTGCAGCGCCTGGCCGGTGCTCAGCACACCCTCAGACCACGGCCCGATCGCGGGGGTGACCGCGTACAGCACGGCGGCGGACAGCTTGGTGGTGGCCCGTGCGGTCCCGGTGCGGCCGGTGTTCGGCGTCCCGATCGAGAGGGCCGGGCCGCCGGATGGCGCCCGCCGCAGCAGGCTCACCGGGATCCCCGCGACCGGCAGCCCGGTGGCGCCGTCGAGCAGGCGGGCGGTCAGCGTCCCGGTGATCGGGCACCAGGCTCCGGCGTCCGTGGGCTCGCCGTCGACGAGCAGTTCCAGCGAGGACGGGCGCGGGGTGGGATCCAGGGTGAGCGTGGTCGTGGCGCTCGCCGTCCCCCCGGCGCTGTCGGTGACCGTCGCCTCCACCGACGGCGGGGACGTCGTTCCGGCCGGGCAGGTCAGGCTCGCCTGGTCGGCATCGGGCGCCGCGTGGGTCAGCGTGCACGCGGGGTCGCTCGGCTGGAAGCTCAGCGAGACGGTGTGCCGCCCGTCGGGCAGGGTCACGCTCGCCGAGACCTGGGTGGGCAGCCCGGGCACCATCGGGTTGGCCGAGACCTCGACGGACGGTGCGGCACCTTCGTCACCGCCGGAGGCGATCAGGTACCGGCTGTCGGCGGTGTTCCAGTGCGTCGCCAGGTAGGAGCCGGGCGTCGGCGCGGTGGAGAAGTAGTCGTCGGCACCGCAGTCCAGCAGGCTGTCCCGCTCCGGCGGGCACACCTCCTGCATGGCGATGCCGGAACCGTCGTCGTAGCACATCCGGTCGTACTCGTCGAAGCAGTGACCGTAGAGGGTGTGATGCGGCGAATCGCCCTGCACCGCACCGAGGGTGTGTACCAGTTCGTGGGCCTCGACGGAGTCGCCGAACCCCCAGCACGCGGAGTCGATCCGGGCGAACTCGGCGGCGAACCCGTTGTTGAGGTTGAACTCCGAGGCATCGGAGTCCTGGTACACCTCGGCGATCCCGCAGTAGACGTTCGCGTCGACCCACATCAGGTACTTCCGGGCCGCGGAGGTGTACCCGGCGGCGCGGACGGCGTCGATGGTGGCGTCGAGGTCGGCGGTCGCGCCCGCCGGGACGACGACCTGCACGACCGTCGGTGTGCACCCGCTGTTCTCGTCACCTGTCGTGACGAACCGGACGTGGCGCACCCCACCGGTCAGTGCCGCCGAACGGTTGATCACGTCGTCCACGCCTGCGGCCCAGGCCTGGATCGAGGCGGAGACCGCGGCGTAGCGGTTCGGCCGGTCCGCGGCGACCACGTACAGCGCCTGCACCCGGTACCCGTCGCTGCCGTCGCCGTCGCAGGGCACGGTGCCGGCGGAGCCGTCGGCCGCGGATGCCACCCCCGCCGCCTGCGCCGCCCGCGCCGTGTCGTCGGCCGCGCCGTCCCGGGCCAGCAGGGCCGCCGTGCTCGGCCGGCGCCGGATGTCGACGCCGGGCGGTGCGATGTCGGCGTGCCGGCACGGGTGGCCGGGGCGGCCCGGGCACCGGGGGAGCCGCTCGCTCCCCGCCGTGGCGTCGCCCGGGACGACGCGCACCAGCGGGGCGTTCCCCGGCCGGAACGGGAGCCGGCCGGCCGTGGCCGCGAGCCCAAGGAACGCCGGCAGCGCGCTGAGCACCACGAGCACGGCGAGCCACTGCCGCGGGCGGGGGAGGAGCACGGAGGAGGCATCGGCATCCGGACCGCCCGACCTCACCCTCTCCTCGGTGTTCCGCCCGTACGGAGGAGGGTTGGGCCGGTATGCCCGGGCAGGGCGCGGCCACGGACCCGGCGTGCCTAGCATGGAACGGTGAGTGGCAGTGAGCGCCAGGCGGGCCGACCGCGCCGGCCGACCCTGTTCGGGCCGGCGGTGATGGACGGCCTGATCGGCGGGCAGGACCCGGCGCTGCGGGTGGATGCCGCGCATGCCACCGCGGCCGCCCTGGTCAACCACGGCCGGGACGGCGACCCGGAGGTTGCCGCGCGCCTGGTCGCGCTGGGCGACGAGCACGGGATCGACGAGATGGCCCGGTTGTGGGCCGACCGCCCCGCGGACACCCTGCCGGGCGCCCTGTGGCGGATGTACGCCCTGCGGGCCGGGATCCGCCACGACCCCGAGGGGCTGGCCCGTGCCTACGACGCCGGCCGCCGCCGCGCCTCGGTCGACGAGGTGGTGGCCGGCGTGGCCGAGCCGCCGAGCCCCGAGGCCCTCCAGGAGCTCGCCGACGGCGTGCTCGGTGGGGTGTTCACCGGCGACCTCGCGGTCGCGCTGGAGCGGGCCGCCGCGTTCTGCCGGGTGGTGGCGACCGGGACGGCGCTGCTCGCCGACACCGAGGCGGAGCACGAGCCGGCGCACCGCGCCACCCGCCGCGCCGCGGACCTGCTGCGCACCGCCGGCCAGCTGGAGGCCGCCGCCGCCCGCTGGCGGGAGGGGTCACTGCTGTAGGAGCGCGCACGGGTGGCTGTGCGGCATCGAACGCCTGTGGGTGCCCAACGGGGCCGGACTGTGCGGAGTTGTACGCATCCGTAATGCGCACGGTGTGACACCGTGCTCTTCCTTTGCGCACGGTGTCACACCGTGCGCAAAAGGAAGGTGCGCACGAGCGGCGGTACGAGGGGCTCGGAAGGGGGCTGGGAAGGGGGTCCGGATGGCGGATTGCGGTTGGAGGACGTGTGCGTGGGAACATGTCCGGCGGGGGTCGTGTTCGGCCCCACAGGTGACGTCCTCCGGGGCCTCACCGGGCGTCGGGCCGCGGTAGCCCCGGGTCCCATCTGAAGCCGCTGCGAGCGGCCGTTGCGCCGAGAGGCGCTCCCGGCCCGACGCCCCCTTATCGGGCAGGGGACAATCAATCGATGCTCAGCGACGCACCGCCGCCGCCGGCGCGCGCCCGCTGGCGGAACCGGGTGCCGGAAGGGCTCGGACACCTGGGGCGACGGGTCGCTGCCCGGGCGCCTGCGGTGCTCGGCGTGGCGGCGGTGGCCGCCGTCGGCACGTGGATCGGGATGACCCTGGCCCCGCCCACGACCGCCGTCGTCGGGCCGATCCAGGCCCAGGTGCGGGTGGTGCCCAGCCTGCACCCCGCCGTCCAGGTGCTCCTGCCGCCGGCCGGCCAGGTGCGGTTCGAGACCCACCTGTCGCCGGTCGCCGTCCAGGCCCGGATCAGCCAGGTCGACCTCGATGCCGCCCGCAAGCTGATCGACTCCCCGGCGGGGTTGCGGTACCTCACCGACTCCGCGCCGGACCGGCTGCGCGCCGCGACGGTGCGTGCCGCGATCACCACCGGCCTGTGCGGGCTGCTCGGCGGGGTGGCCCTGGCGCTGCTGGTCTACCGGCGCGTCTGGCGGCGGACGGCGCAGGTCGCGGCCACGGTTGCCGGCGTGCTCGTGGCCACCGCGGCGGTGACCGCGCTGACCTTCGACGCCGACCGGCTGGCGCAGCCCCGGTTCACCGGCCTGCTCTCGCAGGCGCCGTACATCACGGGTGAGGCCGGCAGCCTGCTGGACCGCCTGCAGTCCTACCGCAGCGGGCTGGCCGACATCGTGCGGTCGGTCACCGCCCTGTACGCCACCAGCGGCAGCCTGCCGGTCCTGCCCGGGCAGGGTTCCGGCGACCTGGTGACCCTGCTGCACATCTCGGACATCCACCTCAACCCGCTCGGCTTCGACCTGGCCCAGCGGCTGGTGCAGCAGTTCCACGTGAACGCGGTGATCGACACCGGGGACATCACCACGTGGGGGACGCCGGTGGAGTCGGCCACCCTGAGCCGGATCGGCACGCTCGGCGTTCCCTACGTGTTCGTGCGCGGCAACCACGACTCGCGCGGTACCCAGGCGGCGGTGGCCCGGCAGCGCGGCGCGGTGGTGCTGGACGACGACGTGGCCGTCGTGTCGGGTGTGGTGATCGCGGGCATCGGCGACCCCGAGTACACCCCCGATCCGGCGCAGGCCGCGCTGCCGAACGTCCCGGCCCCGGGGACGCCGACCCCGGACGCGGCCACGACCGGTCCCGGCGCGGGCGGGACGGCCGGTGCCGGCGCACCGCCGGGCGGCGGCGGCTCGGCGATGGCCGAGCCGGAGCACGGCGGCGCGGTCGAGGACGTGCAGACCCGGGCCTCGGAGCGGCTCGCCGACACCATCCGGGCCTGGGACGACACGCATCCGCAACGCCCGGTGCAGATCGCGGCGCTGCACGACCCGTCGCGGGTCGGCCCGCTGCTGGACACCGTGCCGCTCCTGCTCGCCGGGCACACCCATCACCGGGCGGTCAGCCAGGACGGCGGGACGCTGGTCATGGTCGAGGGCTCGACCGGCGGGGCCGGGGTGACCGCGCGCGGTCTGGCCCGGCTGTCCGACGGCAGGCCGCTGCCGCTGGTGGCGACGCTGATCTACCTCGCCCGCTCCGGCGACCGGGCGGGGCAGGTGGTCGGCTACGACGACGTGACGGTGGGCGGCTTCGGGCTCGCCTCCGTCATGCTCGAGCGGCACGTGGTGCGGCCGGGGGACGAGCCGGCACCCATACCCACCCCGTCGCCGACACCCACCCCGTCGCCGTCACCGCCCGGTGCATCGCCCGGGCCCGCCGACCCGCCGGCGGCCGTCCGGCGTGCCGTGGCGGCGGGTCAGCCGAACCGGCCGGAGACGTAGTCCTCGGTCGCCTTCTCGGTCGGGTTGCTGAAGATCTTGGTGGTGTCGTTCATCTCGATCAGCCGACCCGGCTTGCCGGTGGCGGCGAGGTTGAAGAACGCCGTCCGGTCGCTGATCCGGGCCGCCTGCTGCATGTTGTGGGTGACGATGACGATGGTGTAGTCGCTCTTCAGATCGTTGATCAGATCCTCGATCGCCAGCGTCGAGATGGGGTCGAGTGCCGAGCACGGCTCGTCCATCAGCAGCACCTGGGGCTCCACCGCGATCGCCCGGGCGATGCACAGGCGCTGCTGCTGGCCGCCGGACAGGCCGGCTCCGGGCTTGTCCAGCCGGTCCTTGACCTCGTCCCACAGGTTGGCGCCGCGCAGCGACTGCTCCACGGTCTCGCTCAGCGCCTTCTTGTTCCGCACCCCGTTCAGCCGCAGCCCGGCCGCCACGTTGTCGAAGACGGTCATCGTCGGGAACGGATTCGGCCGCTGGAAGACCATGCCGACCACGCGCCGCACGGCCACCGGGTCGACGGTGCGCGCGTACAGGTCCCTGCCGTTGAGCTCGACCTTCCCCTCGACCCGGCCCCCGGGGATCACCTCGTGCATCCGGTTCAGCGTGCGCAGGAAGGTGGACTTGCCGCAGCCGGAGGGTCCGATGAAGGCCGTCACCGACTTCGGCTCGACGCTCATCGACACGTCCTCGACGGCCTTGAACGATCCGTAGTAGACGTTCAGGTCCGTGACGTCGATGCGCTGTGCCATCGGAGCAGCCCTTCGTCGCTGGCGTGCGGGTGGTTCGGGGAGTGTCAGACCCGGCTGAAGCGGGCGATCACACGCCCGGCGATGTTGAGCAGGAGCACGAGGAGGATCAGGGTGAGGGCGGCCGCCCAGGTGCGGTCGACGGCGGGCTGCAGCGACTGGGTCCGGTCCCAGTTGATCATCGTGGGGAGTGCCGCCATGTTCCCGCTGAACAGGTTGAAGTTGATCTCCTTGGTGTACGGCCCGAGGATCAGCAGCGGCGCGGTCTCGCCGATCACCCGGGCCAGGCCGAGCAGGACGCCGGTGACGATCCCGGAGAAGGCTGTCGGAATCACGACCCGGGAGATGGTCTTCCACTTGGGCACGCCGAGCGCGTACGAGGCCTCCCGCAACTCGTTGGGCACGAGCCTGAGCATCTCCTCCGTCGAGCGCACCACCACCGGGAGCATCAGCAGGACCAGGGCGAGGGAGACCGAGAAGCCGGCCCGGTCCAGCCCGAGCGTGGTCACCCACAGCGCGTAGATGAACAGCGCGGCGACGATCGACGGGATCCCGGTGAGGATGTCGACCATGAAGCTGACCGCCCGGGCCAACCTGCCGCGGCCGTACTCCACCAGGTACACGGCGGTGAAGATGGCGATCGGCACCGAGATCAGTGCGGTCACGGTCGCCTGCAGCAGGGTGCCGACGATCGCGTGGTACGCGCCGCCGCCGACATGGCGCACCGTGATACCGCGCTGCGACTCCAGCCACCAGGTGGAGCTCAGCAGCAGGCTGAGGCCCTTGGTGATCACGGTGTAGAGGATCCAGACCAGCGGTACGACGGCGGCGAAGAACGACGTCCAGATCAGGTCCGTGGGGATCGCGTTCCTGATCTCACGGGCCCGGGAGGGCCGTTCGATCGACGGTCCGATCAGCGGGGTGGCCCCGGCGGCGGCGATCGAGGTCATTCGGTGAAGGCCTTCCTGCGCTCGATGACGATCCGGGCCACCGCGTTGACCACGAAGGTCAGCACGAACAGGACCAGGCCGGCGGCGATGAAGGCACCGGTCTTGGTCGGGGAGTCGAACTCGGCCGCGTTGTTGGCGATCTTCGAGGCGAACGTCTGTCCCCCGTTGAAGATCGAGAAGTTGAAGCCCGCCACCTGGCTGACGATGATCGTGATCGCGATCGTCTCGCCGAGCGCGCGGCCCAGCCCGAGCATGGCCGCCGAGATCACGCCGGCCCGGCCGTACGGCAGCACGGCGGTGCGGATCATCTCCCAGCGGGTGGCGCCGAGCGCCAGCGCGCCCTCCTTGTGGGCGGGGGGCGTCTGGGCGAAGACCTCGCGGCTGATCGCCGTCACGATCGGGAGGATCATGATGGCCAGCACCACGCCGGCCAGGAACAGCGTTCCCTGGGAGACCCCGGCGTCCTTGAACAGCGGGATCCAGCCCAGGGTCGAGCTGAGGAAGCCCTGCACGTCGCGCGAGTAGGGGAGCAGCACCTTGATCCCCCACAGGCCGTAGATGATCGAAGGCACCGCGGCCAGCAGGTCGACGACGTAGGCGAACGGGCGGGCCACCCGGGTGGGCGCGTAGTTGGTGAGGAAGAGCGCGACACCGATCGCCAGCGGGACCGCGATCGCCATGGCGATCATGGCGATCGCCACCGTGGCCCACAGCAGGTCCGGGATGCCGAACTTCGGAGCCGCGGGATCGTCGAGGTCCCAGACCCGGTCGAAGAGGAAGTTGGCCCGGTTCTTCAGCAGCGCCGGGATGGCCTCGATCAGCAGGAAGGCGCCCACGGCCGCGACCAGCGCAACGACGAGGATGCCCGACCCGCGGGCGAGGCCGCTGAAGACCTGGTCCCCCCGGCGGCCGGTCCCGACGAGCGGCTGGTAGGCCACGTGCTCGTCGAAGTCGGGCATCCCGGTGGTGGTCGTCATCGGCCCCTCCTCGTCTCGGTCCGGACGGCGGGCTCCGGCCGTGCCACCCCGCCAGACCGGCAGGGCCCCCGGCCGCCCCCGATCACCATGCACGATCGGAGGCGGCCGGGGGAACGGGTATCAGGAGATCGCCTGGACCGCGGCCTGGACCTTGGTCTGGACCTCTGCGGGCAGCGGGGCGTACTGCAGATCGTTGAGCCCGCTCTGCACGTCCGTGCTGACGAAGTGGGCCAGGAACGCCTTCAGCAGCGCGGTCTTGTCCGCGGCCAGCCCCTTGGAGCAGACGATCTCGTAGGTGACCAGGACGATCGGGTAGACGCCGGGCTCCTTGGTCGCGTAGTTCAGGGTGAGCCGCAGGTCGTTCCCCTGACCCGACGGCTGCGCCACCGCGATGAACTTGCCTGCTGACTCGCCGGTCAGCTCGACCGGGCCGCCGCCGTTGTCCACCTGGGCGATCCCGAGCTGGTTGTCCACGGCGTACGACCACTCCATGTAGCCGATCCCGCCCGGGGTGGACTTCACGCCCTCGGCGACGCCGGCCGACTTCTCGCGACCCTCGCCGGCCTTGCCGGCCCACGCCTTCGACGGCGTGGCGGTCCACACCGACGGTGCCGTCGCGGCCAGGTACTTCTCGAAGTTCTCCGTGGTCCCGGACTCGTCGGAGCGGTAGAACACCTTGATCGCGGTGGACGGGAGCGACGTCCCGGAGTTCACCGCGGCGATCGCCGGGTCGTTCCAGGTCGTGATCTGGCCGAGGAAGATCTTGGCGATCAGGTCCGGGGTGAGGACCAGCTTGTCCACCCCGCTGAGGTTGTAGGCCAGGGCGAGCGGACCGGCCACCATCGGCAGGTCCCACGCCTCGTTCCCGCCGCAGCGCTGCTTGGCGGCGTCCGCCTCGACCACGCCGTCGACCGCCTGCGTCTTCAACGGCGAGTCCGACCCGCCGAAGTCGACCTGGCCGGCGTTGAACTGCTTGATCCCGGCGCCGGAGCCGGTCGGGTTGTAGTTCACCGTCGCGTCCGGGCAGGCGTCCTGGAAGGAGGAGATGACCTCCTCGATGGCGTTCTGCTGCGCCGTGGAGCCTTCGCCGTTCAGCGTGCCGGATGCGCATGCGGTGGAAGCGCCTGCGGATCCGCTCGCGGAGGGCTCTGACCCGCTGGTGTTGTTCGAGCCGCACGCCGCCAGTGCGAGCATGCCGGCCACGAAGACACCGACGATACGTCCCTGCCGGGAGAGCTTCACATCGAGGTCCCTTCGTCCGGAAAAATGATGGTTTGGGCCGAGGCAGCCCAACGCGCGGTACCGGGTGGGTGCCGTGAGAAGGACGCTAGGCAGAGCAGGTGAACTGGCTTCGGGGACGCCAGTGAACGCTTCATGAACACCGGACAACGAGCATGGGTCGACGCGGTTACCAGGCGGTGTCCGGCTGGTGAACAGCCGTCGTGTCCGGATCCGCTGCGTGTCCGCCGCGCCCGCCGCGCCCTGCCGCGGGGCAGGTCGTCAGGTGGTCACCACAGGATGGTG
>Ga0187788_10000502_pt1 | contig 10898 bp, 14 predicted proteins | sample 1015_BV01_MP10_2_FD_133008 | JGI IMG/M metagenome (GOLD analysis project Ga0187788, IMG submission 133008) | Tropical peat soil microbial communities from peatlands in Department of Meta, Colombia - 1015_BV01_MP10_20_MG | ecosystem: Environmental > Terrestrial > Soil > Wetlands > Peat | place...
GATCAGTTCAAGGACTTCATGATCCTTGTCCTTATTGCCGCTGCGACGATATCGGGTATTGTTGGTGAACTATCCGATACAATCGCCATCATCGTCATCGTTGTATTGAACGCCTTTATCGGGTTCGCTCAGGAATACAAGGCGGAAAAGGCCGTAGCGGCCTTAAGAAAGATGGCTGCACTTTCAGCGACGGTCATAAGGGGCGGAAAACCTTCGACCATCGAAGCATCCGGGCTTGTTCCCGGAGACATCGTGATCCTTGAAACCGGCCAGATTGTACCTTCTGATATGAGGTTGCTTGAGGCGGCACTGTTAAAGATTGAGGAAGCAGCCCTCACAGGAGAATCTATCGGCGTCGAGAAGCATACAAGAGCTCTTCACGATGAGTTGATATCCGTAGGGGACAGGAGAAACATGGTATTCAAGGGAACTGTTGTTTCTTACGGAAGGGGAATAGGAGTCGTCGTTGCTACCGGCATGAAGACCGAACTGGGCAGAATTGCAACGATGCTACAGCAGGAAGAAGAGGTAAAAACACCACTTCAAAAAAGACTTGCCGCATTCGGAAAAAAACTTTCTATAGCTATCATGGCTATATGCGGAATAATCTTCGGCGTAGGCATTATCAGAGGTGAGCAGCCTCTCCTTATGTTGCTCACTGCAATATCTCTTGCTGTTGCCGCTATACCGGAGGCCCTTCCGGCTGTCGTGACCATTTCCCTTGCGCTGGGGGCGAAGAAGATGGTGAAACAGAATGCCCTGATAAGAAGACTGCCCGCAGTGGAGACACTCGGCTCTGTGACGTACATCTGCTCGGACAAAACCGGCACATTAACACTTAATCAGATGGAGGTTGAGGAGGTCTATGCGGGTGAGGAGACAATCGAGATTAGGGAACATGGGACAAAGATCAAATATCATGAAGCCGAATCCTTACCCAGGGATCCTTTTTCAATGGTGATGATCGCTCTTGGATTAAGTAACGACGCTGTTACAGATAAAAACGGTAGGGTCATCGGAGATCCGACGGAAACAGCTTTATATACGATCGCAAAGGACAACGGTTTTGATAAAAAGGAACTTAACAACTTTTTCCCCCGCATTGCCGAGATCCCCTTCGATTCCGATAGAAAATGCATGACGACGATACACAAGGGGCCAAGGGGCAAAAAGGTCGAGGAGTCGAGTGAAAGAAGAAATTATTCACTTGAACCCTTGAATCCTGGAACCCTTGAATCCTTTAAATTCATCTCCTTCACAAAGGGTGCTGGTGAGGTCGTATTAGGAAAATCCATCGATATTCTTGCGGCGGACGGTCCGAAGAAAATCGCCAGGGAAAGAATTAAAATTATCGGTGAAAGAATGGCTTCCAAAGGGCTTCGGGTCATGGCAGTTGGTTTCAGGGGATGGAATGTCCTTCCTGAGGAAGTTACGTCCGAATCCGTGGAGAAAGGACTCGTTTTCTTGGGCTTTGTGGGGCTCGCGGACCCGCCGCGTGAAGAAGCCAAAGAGGCTGTGGCAATCTGCAGGTCCGCAGGTATAAAACCTGTCATGATAACAGGCGACCATCCTATTACGGCGAAAACCATAGCTCAGAGGATAGGCATTCTTGACGACGACTCAACATCACTTATCACTGGAAAGAGACTGTTCGAACTCCCTGTGAAGGAGTTCGAAGAAAGGGTTGAACATATCAGTGTCTATGCCCGGGTAGAGCCTGAGCAAAAATTAAAGATAATTAAAGCACTTCAGCGAAAAGGACAATTCGTCGCTATGACTGGAGACGGCGTCAACGATGCTCCTGCTTTAAAAAGAGCTGATATCGGCATAGCTATGGGGATAACCGGGACGGATGTTGCCAAAGAAGTGTCTCATATGATCCTTCTCGACGACAATTTTGCCACGATCGTAAAAGCGGTGAAAGAAGGCAGGAAGATATACGACAATATCAGAAAATTTGTGAAATATCTCCTCACAACAAACTCGGGTGAAATATGGACGCTATTCCTGGCGCCTTTTATGGGACTGCCGATTCCCCTTCTTCCCATCCATATCCTCTGGATAAATCTGATGACAGACGCATTGCCCGCTCTTGCCCTCTCTATGGAACCAGCGGAAAGCGATGTGATGAGCAGGCCGCCGAGACACCCGAAGGAGAGTATATTTTCTCATGGGTTGGGACTTCATGCCGTATGGGTCGGACTTTTGATGGCGGCCACAGTTCTCTCCATACAGGCCTGGTCTATCAGGACCGGGCACGTCCATTGGCAGACCATGGTATTTACCGTTCTGTGTCTGACCCAACTCGGCCACGTCCTTGCCATAAGATCGGAAAGAGAATCGTTATTTAAGATGGGGTTATTATCGAACAAGCCCCTTTTAGGTGCGGTAGCGTTGAGCTTTGTTTTCCAGATGACAACGGTATATGCGCCTTTCTTTAATATGGTCTTTAAAACAGAGCCCCTCAGCTTAGACGAGCTTCTGTTGACATTGGGATGCTCTTCGATAGTGTTCTTTGCTGTCGAGGCCGAAAAATGGCGGAAGAGAAGGGGAGCTTAGGCGTTGATGAGCCACCGAAAAGATAGTATATGGTATATTTAAGTTATGAGTCACCCGATTCTTGTTGTTGAAGACGATAGAAAGATCGCAAGGGTTGTTAAGGTCTATCTCGAAGGAGAGGGGTTCAAGGTGCTCACCGCAGAGAAAGGCAAGGATGCGCTGGAGATAGCCTCAAAAGAGTCTCTATCCATGGTGATACTTGACCTGATGCTCCCGGATATGACCGGCGAGCACGTCTGCCAGGAACTGCGGGAGATCGGCGATTTCCCGATTATAATGCTGACGGCGAAATCCGCGGAGGAAGAAAGGGTGGCCGGATTCGCTTTGGGCGCCGACGATTATGTTGTTAAACCCTTCAGCCCGAGGGAGCTGACTGCGCGGGTGAAAGCTGTCATGAAAAGGTCCAGGCGAAAAGACGTCTCTGCAGCTTCTTTGAGCATAGATGCGGGACAGTTGACGATAGATGCCCGCAGCCTCGAGGTAAGAAAGAAGGGGCTTCTCGTTTCATTGACGCCTACGGAATTTAAAATACTTTCGGTGCTCGCAGGTTCCCCGGGTAGGGTTTTTACGAGAGGAGAGCTTGTTGAGAGCGCTCTGGGCTATCAGTTTGAAGGTTATGAGAGAAGTATCGACGCACATATAAAAAATATAAGGCAAAAGATAGAAGATGACCCAAGGAGCCCTTTATTTATCCATACGGTTTACGGTGTCGGTTACAAATTTGCCGGAAAGATAGATGATCAGAAGCCTCTGGGTTAAGTTCCTCATCCTGCTTTTTTCCGTTTCCGTTGTTTCCCTGTCCGCAGCCTTATTCCTCCGCGAGATGATCATAAAAGATTTCGAGGAGTACCTTGAAGGGGAAACAGAAGATAAAATTTACCGTGTGATGGCAGCCGTAGAAGGTACCTATGAAAAATACTCGGGTTGGAATGGAGACGCCCTTAGGGAAAATACAGTCTGGGCTTTACTGCTCGGATACGAAGTGAAGATACTAGACATTGATAATCATGAGCTCATGAACACACTGAAGGCGGTGGAATCCCTATCTCCCTTGATGAAAAGGAGAATTATGGCCATATCGGGATTCTCATCGGAAGATGAGGAAACCGGTAAGGGAAAGCTCATAAGCTACCCGCTTTTCCTGGCTGGTAAGGATATCGGTTATCTTGAAGTGAGACCTCTGATTCCCAAAGGAGGTCAGGGTAAGGAGATGATCTTCATGATAAGGTCAAACAGATTCCTTATCTTATCACTCTTTTTCGTCGGCGGACTCTCTCTCGTTGTGAGCCTTATTTTTTCGAAGAAATTGACAGATCCAATAGAGAGACTCACTGCTGCTGCGAAAGATATCAGTGAGGGGAACATCAAGAGCAGGGTTTCTGTTGCCGGCAATGACGAGATAAGTAACCTCGCGAAGACCTTTAATGCAATGGCAAGCAGTTTAGAGCTTCAGGAGTCTCTCAGGAGGAGGTTGAATGCCAATATAGCCCATGAACTCAGGACGCCCCTCAGTGCCATTCAGGGCGAACTTGAGGGTATGATAGACGGGCTTATCAAGATTGACAAAGAACGTCTCTTATCCTTGCATGAGGAGACGGCGCGTCTCAAAACAATCATTGAAGGGTTCGAAGAACTTTCAAGAGCGGAAGCGAGCATCCTTGAGTTGAAAAAACAGTCGATCCACCTAAAGCCCTTTTTAACCCATATAAGAGAGAGGTTTGAGAAATTGTTCAATGACAAGGATGTCTCATTAGGTCTCGAATGTGAGGACATGGCTATGCTATATGCCGATCCGGACAAGGTCAGCCAGATCGTGATCAATCTCCTGACCAACGCGCTCAAGGCTACTGGAAAAGGAGGAAGATTCATGATGCGGGGAGGGATGAGAGCCGGCGAAGGGTATGTCGAGATCGCCGATACCGGCACTGGCATTAAAGAAGAGGAAGCCCCTTTCATATTCGAAAGGTTTTATAAGGCGTCGACGGGCGGGCTCGGCCTCGGGCTTGCCATATCCAAAGAACTTGCGGAAGCCCATGGCGGTAGAATAGAGGTCAGGACTGAGTATGGAAAGGGCTCAACATTTAGCCTGCGCATACCGGATTTCACAACTTCTTCATAATTCCTTCAAAACCTCTTCACAATCCGCTGGTAAACTTTGTTAAGCGGAAGGAGGTGAACGGGATGAGAAAGGGGGTGATAGCAGGTTTTGGGTTGGCGGCATGCCTCATCTTAGTCTCTACCGTCTATGCGCACTTCCCGGGCAATGATAATGGAATCTGTCCTTCAGTGCTTGCGCAGGCAGATCCGGACGCAGTAAAAAAATTTCATAGGGAGACCCTGCCGTTGAGAGACGAACTGATGGCAAAAAAGATCGAACTCCGCAAAGAATTTGGTAAAACAAAACCCGACAGCGAGCGTATTGCCACTCTCCGCAAAGAGATGGATGATATCAGGACAAAGATTTTACAGAAGGCGGATGAAACAGGAGTGTCTAAGAGTAAGGACTGGGGAACGTGTAGCGGCGGAATGTTGGGCAAAGGGATGATGTGAAACTTTCGATTAACCTAAAAATGAGGGGGGAGGAGCTCCCCCCTCCGAAAATTAACTGTTTATGAATAGAGCTATTTTATCGTACATTGTATTTTTCACCGCACTTATGGGCGTATGTATCGCATATGCCGAACAAGAGAGTAAGAAGAAGGTCGAATGCCCGTTTGTTTACGGGCAATACTGGCAGAGTCAGCGATGGGGCTGGTATGGGGCGAAAAGGGTCGTCAAGACGCCCGTTGAGGCAAGGGAAATAATTGAGCAAATCGTCCAGAATAAAGGCGTTAGGGTTGTTCGGATAACCGATCAGCCTCATTTTTTTGTCGCTGAGATGATCAACCAAAACGGCGTCATCGTAGATCGGATCCTGATCGATAAGAGGACAGGCAGGATGAGATCCATGTATTAGTTTTTATAATTACTTCAACCCGAGCACATCCTGCATATGGAGACGGGGATTTGACAAGTGTTTGAAAATACCACATAAAGCCTTACCAATCAACGGGTTGGACTACATTATCTTTCTGTATAGTTCGCTATATTTAGTCATTTTTCGGTATATTACTTCACGGTTTCTTCACGGTCAGCTATTGGATGATATTTGGCCCTTCCGGTATTTTCTGTCACAATTTGGTCACCGGAGGGGAAGGAGATTTTTTCGCAACCAGAAAATCGTAAGAAGTCACGCAGGGCAGGAAAAAAATAAAAGGCTGCACCTCCCATGCAGCATTCCATCTCTGAATATTGTGAAAGCACGGTAATTGAAGAGGATCGCACATTGATCATTCTCCAATAATCTTTACCAGAACTCTTTTCTTCCTCCTGCCATCAAACTCTCCGTAAAAGATCTGCTCCCATGGACCAAAATCCAGTTTTCCATTGGTGACAGCAACCACAACTTCTCTGCCCATGACCTGACGTTTCAGGTGGGCATCGGCATTATCCTCACCATTATTGTGACGGTACTGAGAAACTGGTTCATGAGGTGCAAGCTTTTCGAGCCAGACTTCATAGTCGTGGTGAAGTCCAGATTCATCGTCATTGATAAAAACAGATGCTGTTATGTGCATTGCGTTTGCGAGAATGATACCCTCCTTGATGCCGCTCTCCCTCAGACACTTTTCCACCTCAGGAGTAATGTTAATAAAGGCCCGACGAGTAGGCACTTCAAACCATAGTTCTTTGCGATAATTTTTCATGATAGCCCCCTCAATTAAAAAGAAGTTTATTGATCTGGTAATTATAAAATATCTACACCATTCTGAGATTTACCATAAGATATGCACTTCCGTTCTTGTAAAACATGCAGTATAATGACAATCAATAAATTACAAGGAGGGAATTTATGAATAAGGCTGACCTGATTGACAAGATGGCAAAGGATGCCTGTATTACAAAGGCTGCAGCATGCTGCGCTCTGGATTCCTTGATCGAGGGCATCACCAAGGCCTTGAAAAAAGGTGATAGAGTCGCGCTTATCGGATTTGGGACATTTTCCGTGAGCAAGCGCAAGGCCAGAACTGGCAGGAATCCTCAGACAGGTGCGGCGCTGAAGATACCTGCGAGAAGGGTGGCGAAGTTCAGCGCTGGCGCTGTTTTGAAAGATGCGGTGAAATAAAGATACCGGATGAGTAACAATAAAGACATTCAGAGTCTATAAACATCCCACTCTTGGATACCGGGCTGTGAAAGTAGGATTTTCATGGCCCGGACTTTTCTTCTCTGGAATCTGGCTATTAGTAAAGAGACTGTGGGGATATGCTTTTGCATTCTTATCCCTTACATTGCTGCTATCTTTCCTTGAAGTATCTTTTGAGCAAGAGGAGAACATGGCCGCCAGGGTGCTGATAATCTGGTTAGAGATTGGCCTCTATATCTTTGTAGGTGCAAAAGGCAATGAATGGTGTGCAACAAATTTACTGAAGCGAGAATTTGAACTTATGGAGACTGTAAAGGCAGAGACACCCAGTGCGGCAATCGCAAAAATTGCCAGGGTGTGAGTTCCGCGCTTTCCGATATTTTCTGCCACAGTTTGGTCATAGGAAGGAGGGAGATTTTTCCGCAACAAAAAAAATGTGGGAAGTCACGCAGAGCTCGAAAAAATAAAAGGCTGCACCTCCCATTAACATTAAATATGTCATTTCCCCCTTGAACACCGTGCAGTTAAATCCTCATTTCAAATCGACACGAACCGTACTTGTTTCCTTCCTGTAACATTTCTCTGCCTTCTCTGCTAAAATGGTGAAGAGTATAAACGGTATTTCTCGTATTTGTTGTTCTATAGACAAAGAGGAGGAGTAATGGCGAATTATAAGATCAAGTGTGAAGCTATCGAGGTTAGCAGCAAATCTGGCATTTGTCCAGGTTCAGCCAAATGCCGCAAAGGTGAGACCTATGTTCTGACAGCTCGAACGCCTGAACCCACAGGGATGTGCGGTAGGGCATTTGCTGCCTTATATCCAATGGCATTTGGCATGCGGTGGTCAGATAAGATGGAGTGTGAAAAAGCTGATTATGTCAATGTCACATGCCCTGATGGATTTGTGATCTACAGACTTTCGAGAATAAAAGAATAGACTGACGCCGTTTCTTCCTGAAATACTTCCCTATTAAACGCGATATAATTGTGCATAGTACATTAGAAAAGGCAACTTCAGTTTTAAGAGGTAGGATACTGAAAGGGATTTTCTCAAACCCTATTAGCGGTGTAATAATTATTTTTGTTGGGCCATTGTTAACCCTTCTATGGGTTTATAGCTTTCAGATACCCGAAGCCGAAATTAGCCCCCTTGAATTGAGACAGAGTATTCTCATTCTCTCATTAAGTTAAGAGCCAATAAATAAAGATGAGGAGTTGATTAGGGATTAAATATATTCTTAGTCCTACTCGGAGTGCGGATAAGTAAGTGTAGGAAACAACCCTCGTATGGACTTCACGATTCCTTTACGTTTCAGGAGTTGAATCAGTGTAATTGATTGATTTTAATAGCGTTTTACTTCAACCCGAGCACATCCTGCATATCATACAATCCGGCGGGCTTCCCGAAGAGCCACAAGGAGGCCCTCAGTGCACCTCTTGCAAAGGTATCTCTGCTCGACGCCTTATGGGTAACCTCTATCCTTTCACCGAGGCCGCCGAACATGACCGTATGTTCACCCACGATATCACCTGCGCGGATCGTCTGTATACCTATCTCTTTTGCAGTCCTTTCGCCGATAATACCTTTTCTTGAATAAACTGCAACGTCGTCAAGATTTCTGTTCATAGCATCGGCAATGACCTGCGCCATCTTCAGGGCAGTTCCGCTGGGGGCATCCTTTTTCATCCTGTGATGCGCTTCGATAATCTCTATATCATAGCCATCGCCGAGAACTCTCGCGATATCCTGCAAAACTCTAAGGAGCAGGTTAATGCCGGTACTCATGTTTGATGCCATTACGCAGGGGATTTTCCTTGTCAGCCCGGAAACTTCCTTCATGTTATCCTTTGAGAAACCCGTTGTCCCCACAACAATCGCCTTACCTTTTGAGGACGCCAGTCTCATGTGTTCTAATGATGCCTCAACGTTTGTGAAGGAAATAATCAGATCGATGTCGTCAATGATCGGTTCAAGGCTGTCTATAAGTTTGACTCCCGTGTCGCCGATACCGACTAAGGGGCCGATGTCTTTACCAATATCCTTGTGGCCTTTTTTCTCAAATGCACCGGCCAATTGAAGTCCTTCATAGTCTTTCGATAGGGCGGTAATCCTGCTTCCCATCCTTCCAGTTGCACCTGCGACAGCTATTTTGATCATGACTACCTCCTTATGCAATAAAACTCTTCAATTATGAGCACAATATAACACTTGGTTCACTACGATTCTACAAAATCTGCGATTTTTTTTCCTCTCTTTCTTTTTCCTCCTCTCCCTTCTTTTCTCCCTCAATCTTATATTCCTCGGATACCCACTTGCCGAGATCTATGAGTTTGCACCTTTCGGAACAGAAAGGTCTCCAGGGGTTCTCTTCCCAAGTGGTTTTTTTCTTGCATATCGGACAGATGATTTGCATATCAAAAATCTCAGTTCACATTCTGAGCTTTTTGCCGGAAATTTTTCAAGCTCTTAATAAGCATATCCGATATAATTCCGTTTACAGCACCCGTCAATGTTCCAAGAAGAACAATGAGAGGGAAGATCAGAAGTATAGCCTCGATCCTTTGTATAAACAAGTAATATGCGAGGGCAAGCTGGGAAATATTATGGAAAAAAGCGCCTATGATACTGATGCCGACGACACTGAATAATCCCGGCGAAAGGAACAAGACAGACCCCATGGCAACCGTGCTGATGATCCCTCCTCCAAGGCTGAGGATAAAAGCCGGTCCGAGGAAGGTTCCGGTAAATAATGATACCGCGATAACCCTAATGAGGGTAACCATAAGTGCAGGACGCATGCCGTACAACAGCAATGTTATCAGCGTTATTATATTCGCGAGCCCGAGTTTGAGCCACGGTATGGGCGTAGGCAGCAGACTCTCAAAACTGTGGAGGCCTATTGCGTACGCGGAGAGCAGGGCTATGCGGTATTTATCCTGTAATTGCATCGACTGCCGTTTTTTTCTCTTTGCGGTCTCCTATGGTTATAACTATCTTGTTAGGAAGACATACAAGGACCCCTTTTTCGATCCATCCCTGCTCTACACAGAGTTTGTTGGGACATGGAGATTCGGTGATGCGAACTCTGTTATCTTTTATCTCTATGAAGGTTCTGCCCCTGGGGCCTTCCACAGAAACAATCCTGTCTTTGTCGAGCGGCAATATATAGACCGGCCTGCCGTCAACTTCTATTTGTGCCGAAGGATTTTTCGGAAGTGCTTCTCTCATAAAGAAGATGCCCATAAGGGATAGAAGCAGGAGAGTCGAAAATAGAATTTTGTCGGCTAAAGTGGTGTTTTTAAGAAGCCTTTTGGAACGCAACAGTACCCCCGATTCCCCGTGTCGTGCGGATCTTCCCCCGCCTATCTACGATTATCCCCTTGAATCCCATCTTTTCAAGTACCTTCATACCCTCTTCAGGTCCGAGCACAAAGACGCCAGTCGCGAATGCATCTGTCATGGCATCCTCCTTGGTTATTACCGTAACGCTCCTGCATTCCCGGGCGGGACGGCCCGTTTTGGGAGAGAGGAGTGAAACTAAGCACACGGTAAGTAGTATCGCAATAAACTTTTTGTTCATGTGCTTACAGACGTGGATTTCAAAAGCTTATTCTTCAAGAACCTTCCGGTATGAGAATCCGGGTTCGCGCTGACCTCTTCAGGGGTACCCGCGGCAACGATCATCCCCCCATCTTCGCCGCCCTCGGGACCGAGGTCAATGATGTAGTCCGATGATTTTATCACATCGAGGTTGTGTTCTATGACGATGACCGTATTCCCGGAATCAACGAGTCTGTCGATTACAATCAGGAGTTTCTGAATATCGACAAAATGGAGTCCTGTTGTCGGCTCATCGAGGATATAAAGAGTTTTTCCCTTCGATGATTTTCCCAGTTCCTTAGAGAGTCTCACCCTCTGCGCCTCACCACCTGAAAGCGTTGACGCGGCCTGTCCGAGCTGGAGGTAACCGAGACCCACATCTTCAAGTACTTCGAGCCTTTGCCGCACGGGGGGAATAGAGGAAAAAAATTCGAGAGCTTCGGATATCGTCATCTCGAGTACCTCTGCAATATTTTTCCTTTTGTATCTGATCTCCAATGTTTCCTTGTTATATCTCCTGCCCTTGCAGGTATCGCAGGGGATATAGACATC
>Ga0187788_10000503_pt1 | contig 10892 bp, 13 predicted proteins | sample 1015_BV01_MP10_2_FD_133008 | JGI IMG/M metagenome (GOLD analysis project Ga0187788, IMG submission 133008) | Tropical peat soil microbial communities from peatlands in Department of Meta, Colombia - 1015_BV01_MP10_20_MG | ecosystem: Environmental > Terrestrial > Soil > Wetlands > Peat | place...
CCAAATCGATTCAGGCTAAACTCATCCCGCTTTAGTCGTCGCGGCGGTTCCGCATGACTTGAGAGGAAAACATCAGGTGACGCGAATTGCGAGCCGCCACGCCCCCCAGAAAACAATGAAAAAACAGGCGAGGAACACCGGCAGGCTTGCGGTCGCCGACCAATGCTCGACGGTTCGACCGATAAAATAGGCGATGGTCTCGCCGATCAGGACGAAAACGACGTAAATCGCAATCAATTTCATGGTGGTTATGGCCCGATCAATTCCCCGTGCACTCCAGCATAAGACGATTGCTGGTAAGAGGGGAAGGCACGGATGAACGGAAAGTGGTATAGGCGCCCGTCCCGCCGCATTCATTAAGTCCCGTGCCGAGATCCTCATGCGCCGACTGGCGATCGCGACTGCGCCTGTGCTGTTCGTGTTCCTGTGGAGCACGGGCTTCATCGGCGCCCGTTACGGGCTGCCCTATATCGAGCCGTTGACCTTTCTCTCCGTGCGCATGGCCTTTGTGGTGGTGATCATGGCCGCGATCGCACTCATCGGGCGCGCGAAAGTGCCAGACGCGCGCGGGGTGCAGCATGCTCTGGTAGCTGGTTCCCTCGTCCATGGGCTTTATCTTGGCGGGGTGTTCACCGCCATCAGCCAAGGCGTCCCGGCCGGCATTTCGGCGCTCATCCCTGGTTTGCAACCGATACTAACCTCGACCATCGCCAATCGCTTCATGGGCGAAACCGTAACACGGATACAATGGCTCGGTCTCGCGCTCGGGCTCGCCGGCGTCGTGCTTGTGCTGCACGACCGCACCATCGTGCTGGCAGGGTCCACTGTCGGCTGGATCGCGAGTCTCCTGTCGCTAGTCGGCATTACGCTCGGCACTCTCTATCAGAAGCGTTACTGTGGTGGTATCGACTGGCGCGCCGGCAATCTCGTGCAATATATCGGCGCGGGTTTGCTGTTTGCCTTTGGCGCCTACGCATTCGAAACACGCGAGATTCACTGGACCGGTGAGTTGATTTTCGCGATCGCGTGGCTCGTGTTGGTGCTGTCGATCGCGGCGATCGGGCTGATGTATTGGCTCATCCGACGTTCCGCAGCGACCAGTTTCGCCAGCCTGTTCTATCTGGTGCCGGGTGTGACCGCCCTGTTTGCCTTCTTCCTGTTCGGCGAGCGGTTGGACGCCATCTCGATCTCGGGAATGGTGATTTGTGCTGGCGGCGTGGTACTCGCCAATCGTGGCGCGGCAAAACCGCGAGACGTATGATTGTTATTTTCCTCGATCGAGGACGAGCTGGGTCTGCGTCACCAACGCGCACAACTTGCCGTCGCCGCGCGTAATGCGAGTCTGCCAGACCATGGTGGTTCGCCCGCGATGAAGCGGCATGCATTCTGCTTTCGCAGTGTCGCCTATCGGCACCGGTGCGAAGAAATTGGTCTTGCTTTCGACTGTCGTCGTTGACTGACCAGGCTTGAGATTGGCGGTGGTCGCGGTGCCGCCGAGATTGTCGGCAAGAGCCATAAGGGCGCCTCCATGCATGATCCCAAATCGGTTATTGAGGTCATCTCGGGCAACGAGTTCCGCGGTCACACGCTCAGGCGAGAGGTGTGTAATCTTGAGGCCGAGAAATTCGGCAAAAGGCGGTTGCGTTTTGGCCGCTTCGTTCATTGCAATTGCTCCAAAATAATAAGGCGCGGACGTTATCGCCCGCGCCTTTGGTACGCAATCTTGCAGGGATGTTAGCCGCGCGGCTGCGGCACGATCCGGATATACGGCCGGGGCGCCTTGAAGCCTTGCGGCCAAATCTTCTTGGCCTCCTCGTCGCTGACGGAGCCTGCGATGATGACGTCTTCGCCTTGCTTCCAGTTGGCCGGCGTCGAGACACGATGCTTGGCGGTTAGTTGCAGCGAGTCGAGCACGCGGAGCACCTCGTCGAAATTGCGACCTGTTGTCATCGGGTAGACGAGGATCAACTTGATCTTCTTGTCCGGGCCAATGATGAAAACGTTGCGGACCGTCTGGTTGTCGGCAGGTGTGCGGCCTTCTGAGGTGCCGGAGGTGCTTGCCGGCAGCATGCCGTAGGCTTTGGAGATTTTCAGTTCCGTGTCTCCGACCATCGGGTAGTTGGGGGCAAAGCCGACCACATCCTTGATGTCAGCCGCCCACTTCTTGTGGTTATCGACCGGATCAACGGAAAGACCAATGATCTTGGTGTTGCGTTTGTCGAATTCCGGCTTGAGCCGGGCCATGGTGCCGAGCTCGGTGGTGCAAACAGGTGTGAAATCTTTGGGGTGCGAAAACAAAATGCCCCAGGAGTTTCCCAACCACTCGTGAAAACGGATTTTTCCTTCCGTTGTTTCGGCTTCAAAATCTGGTGCGGTATCGCCAATCGCCAACGTCATGACCAACCTCCACTGAAACAGTTACTCGTCATGGCTTTAATATAGGGGTCCCCGGCAGCGAGGAATAGGGAAACGGGTCGGTAGCATCGATACGCCACCGGCCGCGCACGCCAGAGAATAAAGTCTTTGATGCTAAAGGGCCGGGCAGAAAGGTTTTTTCCGCCCGGCCAGACTTCAGCGGCTGGCAGCTTTGCGTTCGTCCAATCCGACGGTACGACCCGGAAAGCCGGCCGCGTCGAAATATCGCGTCTGGCTCACGCGCTGGCCCATCAGAATGGTTGCAAGCCCGGTTTCGCTCATCTTGCTGCGTTCGGTCCAGGTTTCAACGGTCGGGCCGGTGCCGCCGGGCAAGGCTTCTTCCAGAATACGGCCCTGCAACAAGCCCTTGAATGGAATCTTTAGTCCGAGGGCATAAGCAATGGTTTTTCCGATATCGGCATTGCTCGCCGGGGTTTCATCGACGAACCCGCTTTTAAAGCTGGGGCCGATCGCCGCCATAAAGTTCATGGTGTCGGCGCGGCTGAAACTGCCATGCATGCCCTGGCCTTGCTGTAGGGTGGTATCGGCAATGTTTACGGAGCACATCACGGGGCGCCCGCAATCGGTCGAATAGGAGCGGAAATTGATCACAATCGCTGGACGGGGTGTGCGCGCCATACCCTGCATATTGATTGCGGAGAGCGGCAGCGTGCCCGGGAAACTCCCGATGTCGCTGTCGACGAACAGTCCGCTGACATAATCCTGGGCTAGCAGGGCATCGATGACCCTGGCCGTGAGTGTGGCGTCCTTGTTCGGAACGTAGACAAGATCGGAACCGCCGTTGGCCGCGACCACGACCTCAGGTTTTTCAGGATCACTGCCGATTAGCCCGTTGCCGCGCTTCGGATACTTGCCGACACCGACAGGAATATTCATATCGTCCGGGTCGCTCAACGGAAGTTCAAGCGCTTTGGCCAGGTCGATTGCAACGAAACCGGGCGGGAGCAGGCCGGCCGGGACATCAGCATAGCTTGCCTGCGCAGCCGGACTCGTCTTGCTCTCCTTGGAGATCGTCGAGAAGCCGTGATCAGCGGCGATGACGATATCGGTAGATGCGGTAAGTCCGAGGTCATCCAGCGCTTTGCGCAGCTGCGCGAGATTATCATCGGCATTCTTGATAGAAGCGAGAGAGGTTGGTCCGTTTATGCCAGGCGTGACTTTCAGATGGCTGTCACCCTGATTGTGCTGTGTGCCATCCGGGTCTCGCGACCAGAAAACCAGCACGAAAGGTTTGTTGCGCGCCTTGAACATCGGCAGCACCACCCTGGCGGCGACGTCGGCAAAATATTTCTGCTGCACGACATTGGCGACCAGCGTGCCCGGTTTCCAGAAATCGCCTGCATTGGCGTTGTCGCCAGGGGTGTCTTTGCGCGAGGGAGCGACTAACGGCAATCCGGCTGCTTTCAATGCGTCCTGGATTGGCTGCGATAGCGGGATGCCCTGTTTGCTACCGGTAGAGTCATCAACGATGACCGTCGCCTCGCCTGTGCGCTCGGTGTGATCGAACATCAGGGTCGGACCAAGTTTGCCGATGGCCGCGGTGCTGAGTCCCTGATTGCGCGCGATGAAAAGGATAGAATCCTCATCCACGAAATTTCCGGAAAAATGCGTGTCGATGTCGCCGAGGATCGGGTCGCTCTCGATAAAGGGCGTCACGCTGCCGCCGGCAGTCGGCACCGAATAGGCGGTGTAAATGGTATTGCTGAAAGCACCGGTGTCGCCGAGAAAATGTCCGGTAGCCATCCCCGAGGCATTGGCCATGGTGAAGGTCGGGAACAGGGAATGCGGATTAACAAAATTCACGCCATTATCGCGTACCGCCGCAAGCGCGGGCGCCGTTTCTGGGGTTACCGCAAGGGGGCGCAACCCATCGGGTACGAATAGAATCAGGTTGCGTTGGCTTTGCGCGCCGGCGGGTGTGATTTGCGCAAAAATGGCGACACATGCGGCGGCGAGCAGTGTTGATCGAAATGGCATCGCTGGGACTCCAATTTTTCTTAATTCTGATGCCGCGGTAGATACCTTCGTTAAAAGACAATATTGTAACAACCGCCGTTTATCCGCTGGCAATTTTACCTGAATTACGGGCGGCCTTATGGGTTTGCAAACTGCCCTGTGGGCCTGATTGACTTTTTCGCTATAACGCCGCAAGCCAAGCGGCCGGCACTGGGGCCTCTGACAGGGCATGTTCAAGCGTATTCTGATCGCCAATCGCGGCGAAATCGCCTGCCGGATCATCAAGACCGCGCGCAAATTGGGAATTCAAACGGTTGCCGTTTATTCGGAGGCGGACAAGGACGCGCTGCATGTGGCGATGGCCGACACCGCCGTCGCTATTGGGCCTTCACCCGCGGCCGAAAGCTATCTGGTAATTGAGAAAATAGTTGCGGCTTGCAAGCAAAGCGGTGCTGAAGCCGTGCACCCTGGGTACGGCTTTTTGTCAGAGCGCGAAGCTTTTCCAAAGGCATTGGCGGCAGCCGGTATCGTTTTCATCGGGCCCAATCCAAAAGCCATTGCCGCTATGGGCGACAAGATCGAATCCAAGAAGGCGGCCGCGGCAGCCAAGGTTTCAACCGTGCCCGGCCATCTCGGCGTGATAGAGAACGAACGAGATGCAGTCAGGATCGCCGAGGAGATCGGCTACCCGATCATGATCAAGGCGAGTGCGGGCGGCGGTGGCAAAGGCATGCGCATCGCCCGCAGCAAGGCTGAAGTATCGGAAGGTTTTGCACGGGCGCGCTCGGAGGCCAAATCCTCATTTGGCGACGAGCGTGTCTTTATCGAGAAATTCATTACCGACCCGCGTCATATCGAAATTCAGGTTCTTGGAGACAAGCACGGCAATGTTATCTATCTCGGCGAGAGAGAATGTTCGATCCAGCGGCGTAATCAAAAGGTGATTGAGGAAGCTCCATCGCCGCTGCTCGATGCGGCGACGCGAAAAAAGATGGGCGAGCAGGCCGTGGCTCTGGCAAAGGCCGTGGGCTACGACAGCGCCGGTACTGTCGAATTTGTCGCCGGGCAGGATAAAAGTTTTTACTTCCTTGAGATGAATACGCGGTTGCAGGTCGAGCATCCGGTGACGGAGCTCGTGACCGGCATCGATCTGGTCGAACAGATGATCCGTGTCGCAGCCGGAGAAAAACTTTCAATCAAGCAGAGCGAAGTCAATCTGAGTGGGTGGGCAATCGAAAGCAGAATTTACGCCGAGGACCCCTACCGCAACTTTCTTCCATCGACTGGACGGCTGACACGCTATCGGCCGCCGGAAGAGAGGAGCAGTAACGGCATCACCGTACGCAACGATACGGGCGTCTACGAGGGTGGTGAAATCTCAATCTACTACGATCCGATGATCGCCAAGCTGGTCACGCATGCGCCGACGCGTGATGCGGCAATAGCGGAACAAAGCGATGCACTCGATTCTTTCGTGATCGATGGAATTCGTCACAATATTTCGTTTCTTGCCGCGTTGATGGGCCATCCGCGCTGGCGGGCGGGCAAGCTTTCGACCGGCTTTATCGCGGAGGAATTCCCCGACGGTTTTCACGTTCACGCGCCGGACGGTGAGGCGGCAGAGGTACTGGCGGCTGTTGCCGCTGCAATCGATCACGTTCTGGGTAAGCGCAAGCGAACAATCTCCGGGCAACTGAGCGGCCGGAATTTTACGCGAGAGAGTCAGCGTGCTGTCTGGCTAGGCGACCACGAGATCAAGCTTGAGGTGAAGCGCGAGAATGGCGTTATCAACGTGCGTTTCAACCAGACCAAAGGCGTCGGCCGACGATTGAGCTCGAACTGGAAGCCGGGCGATCTGGTTTGGAATGGCACGATCGATCACCGTCCTGTAGCGGTCCAAACATGGTCTGTCACCAACGGTTTTGCCCTGACCTACCGGGGCAATGAGACCAAAGCCTTTGTCTATACCGAGCGGGAAGCCGGTTACGCGCGTCTGATGCCGCTAAAGAAGCTTGCCGATACCGGGAAGCAGGTTCTGTGCCCCATGCCCGGCCTTGTTGTCTCGATCGCGGTCAAGGAAGGCCAGGAGGTTAAGGCCGGCGAAACGGTCGCAGTTGTGGAAGCCATGAAAATGGAAAATGTGCTGCGCGCCGAGATTGACGGCACGGTGAAAAAGATCAGGGCAAAGCCAGGCGACAGTCTTGCCGTGGATGCTGTGATCCTGGAATTTGCCTAAGGGCCTAGCGGTAGAGGCGTGTAACCGTTCGCGCTGACAACTCAGGCCCGGGTCTGCTATTCCAGCGCGGTGACGTTCTATTTCGCCTATGGTTCCAATATGCATCGCTCGTCGATGACGCGGCGCTGCCCGGGGGCGCGCGCGATTGGCTCCGCTGTGCTTGACGGACATCGTTTTTTTGTCGGCCTTGACGGCTGGGGTTCGGTCGCGCCTAGCCCTGGCGATACCGTGCACGGCGTTCTTTGGCGGTTAACGCCGCGCGACATTGCCGCGCTGCATGCCTACGAACTGTTGCACAAAGGCCTCTATGACTTCCGCTACTTGCCGGTCCGCCATGGCACACGGCGCATACGCGCGATGATTTATCTCCTGCGCCGACGCATAGCCGGTAATCCGCGACCGGGTTATGTCGAGATGGTCGCCGCTGCTGCCCGGGGCTGGAAGCTACCTGAGCCCTATATCCGCTCTGTAGAGCGTTGGTCCGTTTCACGCCGAACTGGGACGCGCGTCGTCGACGCAGGAGAGCTTGCGTGAGCATCAGCATCAGTCGCCATGTAATTGTACGCGGTGAGGTTCAAGGTGTCGGCTACCGCGCCTTTGTCGAGCAGGAGGCACGCCGTCGCGGATTGCGCGGTTGGGTGCGCAATCGCCACGACGGCTCGGTCGAAGCAGCGTTTGTTGGCCCGCGTGCAGCCGTCGAAGCCATGGTTGAAGCGTGCCGGCGTGGCCCAATATTTGCGCGCGTTAGTGCACTCGATTATCGTGAAGGCACGGAGACGGATCTTCTGGAGCGCGGGGAAGGCGATTCATTCTCGGTGCTGCCCACCATCTGATCCGTTGTCCGCCCGAACAACAGCTCGAACTCTCGCCGTAAAACTTGGTCTACGTCGGTTATCGACACCAGGATGCCCAGATCGGTGAAACTAGTGACGCCGTAGCGTGTTTCGCTGACGCCGCACGGCACGATACCGGAAAAATGCGACAGATCTGGATCGACATTGAGCGCCATGCCGTGCAGCGTTACCCATTGCTTTACGCGAATGCCAATGGCGGCGATTTTGTCCTCGAAGCCTTCGCCCTTCTCAGCTCGGCGCACCCAGACGCCAATGCGGTCCTCGCGCCGTTCGGCACGCACATTGAAGGCGGCGAGTGTACGTATGATCCACTCCTCCAGCGTGGCGACAAATCTGCGCACGTCCGGACCGCGACGCTTGAGATCAAGCATCACATAAGCAACCCGTTGACCCGGCCCATGATAGGTCAATTGCCCGCCACGGCCGCTTTCGTGGATAGGAAAGCGGGCCTCGATGACGTCGGCTGGGTTCGCGCCGGTGCCCGCCGAGTAAAGTGGGGGGTGTTCCAGGAGCCAAACAAGTTCCGAGGCTCGCCCGGCGGCGATCTCGCCGGCCCGTGCTTCCATAACGGAAACCGCGTCGTCGTAAGGCACGAGGGAATCGCTCACGCGCCATTCAACGGGGACCGATTCAACGGACGCCGGAAGGCCGGTTATCAATGCATTTCGCGCATTAACCACTCGTTCACCATACCATGCTGACCTCATGTTTGCCCGCCGCCGCACTTGGCGCGCGATAGGGAGCAAACGTGGCCACACTCGACAAAGTTGCCGTCGATATCACCGTGGTGCTTGGCACCACATCTATGCCTATCCATCAAGTGCTCCGGCTCGGCCGCGGCGCCATTATCGAACTGGACGCCTCCGAGGAAGACGCCGTTAGCATCCTCGCGAACAATCTGCCCGTCGCCAAGGGCACGGTGGTGGTGAATGGCAATCGCATTGCCGTCAATGTCGCGGAATTGCTGCCGCGGCCCCCCGATATGCGTTAAACTGGCCGGCACAATGCAAACGATTTGGGCCCGCGATCGGGCCCCACACCACACCGAAATTGAACCTTCGGCCCGATGGCGCACGGGTCTTGTCCCTCAACATCCTATTTGTTAGATGCATCATAAGATGTGAGGCTTCCAGAGCCTTTCGTCCTTCTCCCCATGCGGTCGTGGCGGAATTGGTAGACGCACTAGCTTGAGGTGCTAGCATCGAAAGATGTGCGAGTTCGAGTCTCGCCGACCGCACCAGCGGCCCAGGTTCCGCCGGTATTGCTGCAACACAAGAGCATTTGGACAGCCCGAAGTACAAAAGGGCAGTACAAATGTTGTGTCGCATGGTCACTGCACATCGCTCTAGGTCAGGCTCGGTCGCGGCACGCAAGGTCATCCCGAAGGACGTCCGGACCGAGTACCAGCGTCTCTACGGCGTGTCCTCGGAGGCGAAGGCCTCGGTGCCCGCCAGAACGCCGGCACACGAGGCGAAGATTCGCGCCGGCGAGTTTCTTGCGGAGGTCGAGACCCGCATCGCGACAATCCGCGCTGCGCAGAGGGGCGAGGGCCAGCCGCTGTCGCAGCGCCAGGCATTTGCGCTCGGCGGTGAGTGGTACGTCTGGTACGTCGCGAGGAGAACCCAGGCACACCCGAGCGCTGGCGCACGTTGTGGGACGTGCTCCTCCTCGAATTCGAGAGCCATGCGTCGCCGGAGGTCCACGAGAAGCCGTGGGAGAGCCTCGAGTGGACACGCGACGCCGAGGTTCGCGCCGGGATACGTCCGGTCACAACCATAACTGGTAACGTTTTGTCCGCGCATTCAAGTGAGTTTTACCGTTCGGGAAACATACCCGGTTGATGGGGTAGGAATAGGCCCGCGGGAGTCCTCAGGAGTCCACTGGTGAGTCCGCCGGACCACGCGGCTACTCGCGGCCCGAGGACACCAAAGCTTGCCAGTGACTCTCCGGGAGTCATTGCAGCCATGGAAGGGACTGGCGGGCGGAGAATAGATTGTCGTCACCGCTCTGGGTCGCGCAGGCGGGCCGGGTCGCGCAGGTAGTCCCCTGATGACCATGGTCGTTGTGCGGTCCCGCCTGGTGCCGTCGTTTGCGGCTTGTCCAACGTCGGCAGGGGCAAATTGTGTGGGTAGTAGGTCCAGAACATGAATGCCCCGCCGAACAGGAGGGCAGTCAACAGGCAGCTGAGAAACGTGCGCTTCAGGGACAGTGCGGTTCCAAAAAAGGTGCAGACAAAAACCAGAAGCACCAACGCGATGACGTAGGGCCAATTGACGTCTGCCCAGTCGATCGGCAAGGCTCCCAGTTTCTCCAATGCGAATCTCCGCCGCGACGCGATGATTATAGCGGAAAGATGTGAGTCGCTATTGGCGTGCGGTACAAAGACCGAGTACAAAAGGCGTCGGGGAGCTGTCCAGAAGCCCAGTGTTTGCAGCACTTTTGGTGAAGACCCGTCGAGTCTCGCCGACCGCACCAATAGTCAAAAGTCTGCGCAATCGTCGAAAGGCGTCTGATAAATTTTTCAATCGCCCGTTCGAGAATGCGGAGTTGCTCTTTATCCCTGACATCCTCGTGTGTGATGACCTTTTCGGTTGGGGCCGCCGTGCGGGCGCAGTCCTGCTTCCCCACTTGAGCGGAGCAAATCGTCGCGAGGTGTTGGTCTCAAAACACCTCCGGAATTGGTCAGAAGTGGACCGCTGTTGAGGTTAACGGTATCAAAACACCGCCACTTAAGCATTTGCCATGCTCTTGCCATCTTGCCCCCGTCCTACGTGCATCACGTCGACAGGGTCGATTCGAGGGGACAATACTGATGAAGCACATAGGCATTGGAATTCTAATTGGCGCGCTGAGCCTTTCGTCAGCAAACGCGGCCGGATGGGGCTCGGTTCACAAGTACGTAAAGCCATCGGGTAATTGCGTCGGACAAGAGGTTCTCGCGAGCTCGTACTCCTCAGGAACACGTACGGCCAGTGGTGAAAAATTCGATGTGAACGGCAATACCGCGGCGGCGCGTACCTGGCCGATTGGGACGAGTCTGACCGTGACCAATCCGAAAAACGGTCGGTCCATCGTCGTCAGGATCAACGACAAAGGTCCTTGGGGAATTGCCTATCGTATGGGCGCCCGACTTGATCTTGCCAAAGGCGCAGCTGAACGACTTGGAATGCGTGCTTCTCAGTACGTTTGCGTTGCGTAAAAAAATAAGTTGAAGCTTTGAAGCGTTGTTCGATGCCCGCTTTTGATTCAAAAGCGGGCATCGACGTATGCCGGTACTAAAGCTGGATGGTTAGCCCGTATCCGGCATTTTTGAAGTAGTTTGCGCATTCGCTGGCGGTGTAGCTGCGGAGCAGTTGGCCGATGGCTGTGCAGATAGCCTGGATGGTGCGAGCGGCGGCTTTGCGCAGGAG
>Ga0187788_10000506_pt1 | contig 10848 bp, 11 predicted proteins | sample 1015_BV01_MP10_2_FD_133008 | JGI IMG/M metagenome (GOLD analysis project Ga0187788, IMG submission 133008) | Tropical peat soil microbial communities from peatlands in Department of Meta, Colombia - 1015_BV01_MP10_20_MG | ecosystem: Environmental > Terrestrial > Soil > Wetlands > Peat | place...
GCCGCCGCATGCCTCCCAACAACGAAAAGCAGGCGGACCTGATCGCAGGCGCGGTGGCCCTGCGCAATCAGTTGGGCACCGCCCCCGGCCAGTGGCTGGAGCCTGAGGTGGAAGGCCGCAGGCGCTGCGTCATGCTGTTGCCCGGCCCGCCCTACGAGATCCGCCCCATGTTCGACGAGCAGTGCCTGCCGCGATTGCGCGAGCGCCTTCCTCAGCAATTCATCGCGCGCCGCGTGTTGCGCGTTGCCATGATGGCCGAATCCGATGTCGATGCCCGTGTTGCTCCCGTCTATAAAGCCGCCAGTGGCGTCCAGACTACGATCCTGGCTTCCGGGGGCGAGATCTCGCTTCACCTCTCCGCCACCGCCGCCTCTCAGCAACAGGCCGAATGCCGGGTTGAGGATCTCGCGGTCAAGTTGGAGGAGGAACTGGGCGACAATGTCTTCTCCCGCGGCGAAAGCCTGGAGCAGATTGTCGGCTACTACCTGCAGTTGAAAAATGCCACCATCGCCGTCTCCGAGTCCTGCACCGGGGGAATGCTGGGGGCGCGCCTGACCGCTCCTCCCGGCAGCTCGCGCTATTTTCTTGGCGGTGCAATCGTCTATTCCAACGACATGAAGACCCTGTTCGCCAACGTGCCTCCCAACCTGATCGCGCAATACGGTGCCGTCTCCGAGCAGGTTGCGGCGGCGCTGGCTGAGGGCGTACGCGACGAAACCGGTGCCACCATGGGCGTGGGCATCACCGGCATCGCAGGTCCCACCGGTGGCACTCCGGAAAAGCCCGTGGGTTTGGTCTTTCATGCCGTCGCCGACGACAAGGGCACTGAGGTCGTGGAGCGGCGTTTCGGTGGCGATCGCGAGCGCATTCGCCGCTTTGCCACCCAGCAGGCGCTTGACCTGGTGCGCCGCCGCCTCATGCAAGCGTGAAATCTTCGGCTGCTCCTTGCTGGCTTATGCGCATCTTCATCGCCCTCGACATTCCGCAGGAAATTCGCAGCCGCATCATCCGCTTCTGCGAAGGCCTGCGCGCTTTTGCCCCCGACGCCAACTGGGTGCGGCCGGAGTCCTTCCACCTCACGCTGAAGTTTGTGGGCGAAAAATCGGAGGCTGACGTCGAATCGCTGAAGTCCGCCCTGCATGGTCTTCAGGCGCGCCCCACCACCGTTGCCTTCCGCGGCCTCGGCTTTTTCCCTAATCCCAAAGCCCCGCGCGTCTTCTGGGTCGGCGTTCACGGCGATGAACATCTGCCGGCCCTTGCGCTCGCGGTCGATCAGGCCGCCTCGGCTCTCGGGATCCCGCGCGAGGAGCACGCCTTTCATCCTCACCTCACGCTGGCCCGCGCCGGCTCCGGATCTCCGCGCCCCAGGCCGGGTGAGCGCAGCAACCCCAGGCTCAAGCGCCTGATGGACAAGTTGTCCTCTTTCCCTGACCCTGACTTCGGTACAATGACGGCACGGGAGTTTTACCTCTACCAGAGCCAGCTTTCCCCGGCCGGTGCCAGGTATACCAGGCTGGAACGGTTTGCGCTCGGCTAAGCGCCACGGTTGATGATTCCGTGCCAGAGGGAATGTCCTTATAATCGACTAGCTGGGTACATCCGCCCGGATGGCCGTGATACATATCTATTTCATCGTCGCTGTTCTTTCCTACCTGCTGGGTTCGATTCCCTTCGGCTATATTCTCGTTCGCATATTTCGCGGACAGGACATTCGCCACACCGGCAGCGGAAACATCGGCGCAACCAATGTCATCCGCTCGGGAGCCCGTTGGCTGGGCTTGGTCACGCTGCTGCTCGATGCCGCCAAGGGCTACGCCGCGGTCGCGCTTTCCCTCTGGATCGCCTGGCAGCTCACGCCGCACGCTGCCGTACTGACTACCCCCGAGCAGATGCAGACCGACCCCGCGTTGCAGCAATTGCTCGCGCGCAGCGCCCACTTTCCCTTCTTGATCGCCGCCGTGGCCGCCATCTTTGCCATCCTCGGACACATGTTCCCCGTATGGCTCCACTTCAAGGGCGGCAAGGGCGTCGCTACCGGCCTGGGAACGTTTCTTGCCATCGCCCCCAAAGCCGTGGGTGTAGTGGTGGTGATTTTCCTAGCGGTAGTTTTCGTTTCTCGCTATGTCTCGCTCGGCTCCATTATTGCCACCGCCAGCTTCCCTCTCTTTGCCTGGTTGCTTTACCGTGGAAGCGCTACGCCGGCGGTGATGACGGGCATGTTTGTCGCCGCCGCGCTCATCATTGCCAGGCATCATCAGAACATCCGGCGGCTTCTCGCCGGTACCGAGCACCGCTTCGAGTTGAAGCACAGATGAGGAAAGGACCGGCGTGAGCGAAATTGCGGTCGTCGGTGCGGGCGCATGGGGCACTGCCCTTGCTATGGTCATGGCCCGCCAGGACCGCCACAACGTCCGCCTGTGGGCCTTCGAAAAAGAGGTTTGCGAATCCATCGCCCAGTCCGGCGTCAATCATCCTTTCCTGCCCGGCTTCACCATTCCGAAGTCCGTGCGCGCAACCAACCGCCTGGAGCTGGCCCTCAGCCGCGCTGAGTTCGTCATCAGCGTGATGCCCTCGCATCACTGCCGCGGCCTCTTCCAGCAGATGGCTCCCTTCCTCACTCCCGAGATGCTGTTTGTCAGCGCCACCAAGGGCGTAGAAAACGAAACGCTGCTGCGCATGACGGAAGTCATCCGCCAGGTTATTTGCGCTCATGGCTGGCTGGTCGCGCCCCGCATCGGCGCCATCTCCGGCCCCTCGTTTGCCCGTGAGGTGGCGCGCGGCGACCCTACCGCCATCACCGTGGCATCGCCCGACCCCGAGCTGGCGGGCAGGATCCAGTCGGAGTGCAGCGATCCCAGTTTCCGGATTTACACTAGTGACGATGTCGTCGGCGTCGAACTGGGTGGCGCCCTGAAAAACGTCATCGCCATCGCCGCCGGTATCTGCGATGGCCTGGGTCTCGGGCATAATACGGTGGCCGCGCTCATTACCCGCGGCCTGGCCGAGATCACCCGGCTGGCGGTTGCCTGCGGAGCGCGGCCCGAGACCATGTCGGGGCTCGCCGGACTGGGCGACTTGGTGCTCACCTGCACCGGCGGCCTCTCCCGCAACCGCTCCGTGGGCGTCGAGTTGGGCCAGGGACACCAGCTGAACCAGATCATCGCCGGCATGCACGGCATGGTGGCCGAGGGCGTCCTCACCACCAACGCCGCCATGGGGCTGGCCAGGAAGATGGGCGTGGAGATGCCGATCACCGAGCAGATGCACGCCATCCTTCATGATGGAAAGTCGCCGCGCGAGGCCACACGCGAGCTGATGACTCGCCGCGGCACCAGCGAAGTTGCGCTCTTCGCGAATTGACCGTGCCAGCGCCCTGTTCGGTCATTTCTGGGTGGGTCCGTGTTAAGGGATTTTCAGCAGCCAGGGACGAAAGAAATTTCAAGCCAAGCCCAGCGCCGGAGAACTGACCGCATCTCCATTGCCATCGCAATCGAGGTGTCGGGCATCGATCTCACCGGCCACGAGTTCGTCGAGCCGGCGCGCACGGAATTCGTCAACAGCGACGGCGCCAGCATCCTCATCCGCAGGACCCTGGGCCCTGGCCAGGAAATTGTCATTCGCCGCGTCGGCTACAAGCAGGACGCTGCCGCCCGCGTCATCGGACAGGTCGGTATCCAGACCGAGGGCCACGTTTACGGCATCGCCCTGCTCAACCCTAACATTTCTTTTTGGGGCATCCATTTCCCCCCGCGTTCGGAGGCCGACAAAGCTCTCGTCCGCATCCTTCTGGCCTGCTGCGCCTGCCGCACCCGCCAGGTCTCCAACCTCGACGAATTCGAGTTCGAGATCTTCGAGGCCAATCAGCGCATCTCCCGCCCCTGCGCCAAGTGTGGCGGCCTCACCATCTGGAAACTGGTCGAAGCCGGCGAGACCAGCGTCGAGGAAAGCAAGGAAGCTCCCTCGGAATCGGCCGCGCCTGATGCCCACGTTCCCCTGCCCAGCCGCGACCGCCGCCGCCAGCCGCGCACCAGGATGAGGCTCGCCGCCTGCCTGCGTCAGCCGCTGGGCGTCGAGGAAGTGGTCACCGTGGTCGACATCTCCCGCGGCGGCGTGCGCTTCCGCACTCCCAAACAATATCCCGTCGAGCAGTGGGTGGAGATCGCCGTGCCCTTCACCCGCGGCGGCGCCAACATCTTCGTACCCGGACGCATCGTGTGGGAGAAAAACATCAACGACAACTTGAAGGAATACGGGATCCAGTACGTGAAGTGAAGCGGCGCTCTCTTAGCGGACCGCGTGGCCTTTCCATTCTGGCACTCGAGCAACCGCACCCGTCCTCAGCCCTGGCATTCACACCGTCAAGGCGATCCTCGGTGATAGACTGCACACAGCAGAGGGTACGAGTATGCATCTCATTGCCTTCTTCCATCCCTTCTTCGGTTTTGGCATCCTCCTTTACTTCCTCCCCACCATCATCGCCGCCGTCCGCAGCAAACGCGACACCTTGGCGATCTTCCTGCTCAACTTCTTTCTTGGCTGGACCCTGGTCGGATGGATCGTCGCCCTGGTGTGGGCGGCGAAGCAGGACCTTCCGGCGCCCGCCCGCTAGCGGCCCCCGCTTCTCATCGCTCGCCTCACTTTGATAGATTGCTCACAGACTTTGCCGGGGCAGCGGCCTGTCTTCCTCTGCCTGATAGCTTGGGAGCGTCAACATCGCCGTCTCTGACCTGACCGCCTTCATCCTCGCTGGTGGACAGAGCTCCCGCATGGGGCTCGACAAGGCATTCTTGTCGGTCAACGGCCGCACTCTTCTGGAGCTCGCCATCGCCCGGGTCAAGTCAGTCGCCGAAGACGTCGTCCTGGTGGGCCAGCGCGCCAAACTCGATCCTTACGGCGTGGTGATGCAGGATATCTTCCCCGCCTCCGGCCCCCTCGGCGGAATTCATGCCGCTCTGCACTGCAGCCGAACCGACCTCAACCTTATCCTTGCTCTCGATACTCCCTTCCTGCCACCCAGCTTCCTGCACTACGAGATCCAGCAGGCCCGCGCGACCCCTTCTGCTGTGGTCATCTACCCCCGGGTAGCCGGCCAGTACCAGCCGCTGTGCGCCGTCTATCGCCGCGGATTCTTGCCCTCCGCTGAAGCCGCCCTCCAGGCCGGAAGATACAAGATCGAGCCCCTGTTGGAGTCTGTGCCCGCCTTGGTCATCGGCGATGCCGATCTCGCCCGCCTCGGCCTCTCTGCCGCCATCTTCGACAACCTCAACACCCCCGAAGACTGGGAGCGTGCCAAGCCCAACTTCGGGTTATAGTAGGCGGAGAGCCATGCCTGAGCAGCAGCCCTACATCGAATTCAAGCACGTCTCTAAGGCCTTCGGCGACAACCACGTCCTGCGCGACGTCAGCTTTCAGGTTGTGCCCGGCGAAACGCTCTGCATCCTGGGGCGCAGCGGTGTAGGCAAATCCGTCTCCCTGCATAACATCATGGGCTTCCTCAAGCCCGACTCCGGCCGCGTCATCGTGGCCTACGAAGACATCACCGATTACGCCGAAGTCGAGCTGGAGCGCATTCGCAAGAAGGTCACCATGGTCTTCCAGAGCGGTGCGCTCTTCGATTCCCTCAGCGTCGGCGAAAACGTCGCCTTCCCCCTGCGCGAGCGTGGCGACCTGGAGGAGGAGCAGATCTACCAGATCGTGGACGGCCTGCTGGACATGACTGGGGTCAAGCACATGCGCGAGTTGTTGCCCTCCGACCTCTCCACCGGGATGAAACGCTCGGTGGCCATCGCCCGCGCCCTGGCGGCGCAGCCGGAGGCCGTGCTCTACGACGAACCCACCACCAACGTCGATCCGCTAATGGCCCAGTTGCTGGGCGACCTGATCAAAAAGTTAAAGTTTCAGTTGAAGTTGACCAGCGTCGTGGTCACGCACGATATGCGGCTGGCCGAGAAGCTCGCCGACCGCATCGTCTTCCTGCACGAAGCCCGCGTGGCCTTCTTCGGCACCACTGCCGAGATGATGAAGTCCAACGTCGAAATCGTTCAGGACTTCCTCCGCCTCGATGAATTCGACCTCTCCCGCTTCCGCATGGAACCGCCCCGGCCGGGGGCTGCTCCGCCTGCCTGATGAAAACCTGAGGGTGCCCCACTCTACGATGAATGAACTGACTGCTGATTGCTGACTGCTTACAACTTATCCGCCGGCAATTCTCCCTACCCGTTCCCGTGCACGTGCAGCGGCTCAATCTTGTAGATCACGCGCACTTCCCCAGGCTGGCGGAACGGATAAATGTCTTTGCCCAGATACTTCTTGGCCATCTTGTTGATGTGATCGTCGGCGCCCTCTTCGGTGATCTCCACCACCCGCCCGCGGATCTCGATATAACGATACGCATTCTCCGGGTCGATCACCGCAATCGCCACCCGCGGATCGCGCCGCACATTGCGATCCTTCTGCCGCCCCTTGGCGGAGTTGAATATCACGTAGGTGCCGTCGTAATCGATCCAGACCGGTGTCACCTGCGGCGACCCGTCCGGCATCAGCGTTCCCAGGCTTCCGAACGCCCGCTTGCGAAACAGGTCACCGTATTTCTCAAGAATCTTCTGCGTCATATCCTCGGTCGTCTTGGACGCCATGACCAATCCTCCTGACGATTAGAAGCCCTGGGCCACCAGACGCTCCAGAGAAATTGCTCCCTGGGCGCGGTCCCCCCCAATCAGCTTTTCCACGTATTTGGCAATGATGTCGGTCTCCAGATTCACCGCATCTCCCGGCTGCAGCGACCGCAGGTTGGTCATCTCCCAGGTATGCGGGACGATGGCGATGGTCAGGCTGTTGCCCTCTATGCGCGCCACCGTCAGGCTTATCCCCTCCACCGCAATCGATCCCTTGAACACGATGTACCTCTCCAGCTCCGCCGGCGCCTCGATGTGCAGCCAGTAATCCTCCGCCCCCGGAATCCTCTCCAGCCCCAAAAACTTCCCGGTGCCGTCCACGTGCCCCTGCACGATGTGCCCCCCCATGCGCCCATCCGCTTTCATCGGCAGCTCCAGGTTCACCAGCGCCCCCTCGCGGATGCGGGAGAAGGAAGTGCGAACCCAGGTTTCTTCCGCCAGGTCGGCGCCGAAGCGGTTCCCGGATATCTCCACCGCGGTCAGGCACACGCCGTTGACGGCGATGCTGTTTCCCTTTTGAAGCTCACGCGTGACGTTTTCCGCGCCCACCGTAAGTCGGCGCTTGCCGCCCACCATCGCGATGCCCTCGATCCTGCCCACTTCCTCCACCAATCCGGTAAACATAGGCTGACCTCACTCGCGATAAGGATCTTTGATGTAGCCCTCGACTGCAAAGTCTTCCCCAAACCGGTGTACCTGGATGTGCTTGACGGTCGCCGCCTCGCTGATGCGGCGGAAGCCGCTGCCGGTGGCGAAGGGCAGCGCCCCAGTCCCCCCCAGAATCTTGGGAGCATAGTACAGAAATACCTTGTCCACGATCCCCGCTTCCAGTGCCGACCAGTTCACCAGCGACCCGCCTTCGACCAGCAGGCTCGAGATCTCCAGCTCTCCCAGCCGCTTCAGAATCACCCGCAGATCCGGCCTGCCGTCGCGAATCCCCAGCGGCGTTTGCTCCACCCGGACGTTGCGGGCCTGCAACTCCTCCCGCCGCTTCTCGTCAAGGAACGAGCAAAACACCAGCACGTCCTTGCCCTCGCGCGCGGTCTTCACGATTCGCGACTCCAGCGGCAGCCGCAAACGCGAATCCAGCACGATGCGCAGCAACGGGCGCCGCCGCGCTAGCCCGGTACGGTCGGTGAGCAGCGGATCGTCCGCCACCACCGTGCCTATGCCCGACAGGATCGCGTCGCTGGCATGGCGCAGCTGCTGCACGTGCGCCCGCGCCTCCTCGCTCGTGATCCAGCCGCTGGCTGCCCCGGCCACGCCCAGCGCGGAAACCGCACCCGACCCTCCCGGCGGCGCAATCTTGCCGTCCAGCGTCATGCCCGCCTTCAACGTCACCAGCGGCGTGCCGCTGCGGACGTACTTCGCGAACGACTCATTCAGCGCCCGCGCCTCCGCCTCGCACAGGCCCACTTCAACCACGATTCCGGCCGCGCGCAATCGCTCGAACCCCTTGCCGCTGACCTCCGGGTTGGGATCCTGCATCGCGGCCACCACCCGCGAGATTCCCGCCTGCGCGATTGCTTCCACGCACGGGCCCGTGCGTCCCACGTGGCAGCACGGCTCCAGGTTGATGTAGAGCGAAGCTCCGCGCGCCCGCAGGCCCGCCTGCTCGATGGCCAGCGCCTCGGCATGCTTTACCCCTTCATACCTGTGCGAACCGCTCCCGACAACTGCTCCCTCGGCATTCACCACCACCGCCCCCACGCAGGGGTTGGGGGACGCCAGGGCCACCCCCTGGCGCGCCAGCGCCAGCGCTTGCTGCATGAAGTGCAGATCCTGGCGTGAATAGCTTACTTCCGGCAATTCGATCTCTGTCTTCGTCATTCCCTTGGTGATTCTTGCGGCGGGTCAACGCCCGTTTTCACCGCCCTCATCGCATGCGCCGCCTTCCGCTCTCCTGGCGGGCATGTCTCCTGCGGCCGACGTTCTACTCGAACAGCGAATCCACAAATTCTTCCGCGTCGAAGGGCAGCAAGTCTCCCGCTTTCTCGCCCACCCCGACATAGCGCACCGGCAGTCCCAATTCATTGGAAATGGCCACGCAGATGCCGCCCTTCGCCGTCCCGTCCAGCTTGGTCAACACAATACCCGTCACTCCTGCCGACTCCGTGAACAGCTTGGCCTGCTGCAACCCGTTCTGCCCCGTGGTCGCATCCACCACCAGCAGCACCTCATGGGGTGCGCCTGTAATGATGCGCTGGGCGGTGCGCCGCATCTTTTCCAGCTCCGTCATCAGGCTGGACTTGGTGTGCAGCCGCCCGGCCGTATCCACAATCACGTAGTCGATGTGGCGCGCCTTGGCCGCCTGCAGGGCATCGAACAGCACCGCCGCGGGATCGCCGCCCGCCTTGGTCTTGATCACCTCATTCCCCGTGCGATCGCCCCAGACCTCCAATTGCTCGATGGCGGCCGCGCGGAACGTATCCGCCGCACACAGCAGCACGGTCTTGCCGTCTCCCCGAAATACATGGGCCAGTTTGCCGATGGTCGTTGTCTTGCCCGTGCCATTGACCCCCACCACCAGGATCACTTCCGGCTCGCCATCCACTGCCGCCACCGGATCCACATGTGCCCCCTGCAGCACACTCAGGACCTCGCCCTTCAACAATTGCTTGAGCTCGCCCGCGTCCGCGATCTGCTTGCGGTCTGCCTTCTCCCGCAGGTTGGCGATCAGCTGCGCCGTCGTCTTGGTGCCCAGATCGGCCCCGATCAGCGTGGCCTCCAGGTCGTCCAGGGTCTCGCGGTCGATCTCCTTGCCGGGCACAACCACCTCTTCGATGCGCTCGCTCAGGTTCACTCGCGTCCGCGAGACCGCCTGCTTCATGCGCTCGAATAGCCCCGGCTTCTTGGGCGCTTCTTCCGTGCTGCCAAACAGAGTTTGGATCATTTCCCCAACCTGGTTCGTGGAACCTGGATTCTGGAGGCCGAGCCGTAGAGGAGAAAACGCCTCTCAGTAGTCCACAGCTGCCGGCTCAGAAACAACAATTATATCGAGGCAGATGGAAGGGACTGGAACACGAGTGGGACAAGTTCAGGAAACCGCTGCCTACAACGCGGGCGCGCCGGCAGGAGCCTCTGCGGCGGCAGCCGCCGTCAGTGCCTGCGGGGCTTCTTCCGTGACTGTAGCCGCGCGCCGCACCCGCAGTTCGCCCCGCTCGAACAGTTGCGCCAGCGCCTCCACGCAACGAACGTCAAAGCGCGTCTTGGAGAGGGTTTTGATGATGCGCACCGCATATTCGGGATCGAAGGCCGCCTGGTACGGGCGGTTGGTGGTCATGGCGTCGAAGGTGTCGGCCACCGCGATGATGCGTGCTGCCATCGGAATCTGCTCGCCCTTCAGACCGTAGGGATAGCCCTTGCCGTCGAGCGATTCGTGGTGCAGTTCGATGCCGGGAATCATCTCTGCCAGCAGCTTCACCGGGCGCAGAATATTCGCTCCCCGGACCGTGTGCGACTTCATCACGTCGTACTCTTCCGGCGTCAGCGCCCCCGGCTTCTTCAGAATGCGATCCTCGATTCCGATCTTGCCCACATCGTGCAGTTGCGCGGCGATGCGCACCCTTTCAATCTCTTCCCCGGAGAATCCCAGTTGCCGCGCGATCAGCACCGAGAACCGCGTCACCCGGTCGGAGTGACCGCGAGTATACGGATCCTTTTCGTCCACCGCGCCCGCCAGCATCTGGATCGAGCCCAGGAACAGCTCGCGGTTCTCCTCTGCCGCCTTCTTCAGGTCACGGATCAGCCGCTCCAGGTCGTCGCTCATGCTGTTGAAGGTGTTGGCCAACTCCCCGATCTCGGTTCGGCTGGTCAGATTCACCCGCTGGCTGAAGTCGCCGCGCGCGATCGCCCGGCTCGACTCCGTCAGCACCCGCAGCGGTGTGGTCAGCCGCCGCGTCGCAATAATTCCCACCAGGCACGCCAACAGTACCGACGCCAGCGCCAGCCAGCGCGCCGTGCGCTGCATCTCATAGACTCCGCGGTAGGCGTCATCCTGCGGCTTCTGCGCAATCACCGCCCAGTCCAGCGTCGGCACCGGGCTGTAGGTCCCCAGCATCTCGGTCGTGCGCCCAGTGTCGTTGATCGCAAAGTGATAGTTCGCCGACCAGCGCGCCTTGCCCGCCGAGTCGACAAAGCTCTTCACAATGTCGACCTTGGTCATGTTCTGCCC